>ENA-UOWK01001163-UOWK01001163.1-bioreactor-metagenome-genome-assembly--contig:-NODE-1163-length-10093-cov-6.511855_pt1 | contig 10093 bp, 7 predicted proteins | sample MGYA00238157_ERZ761612 | MGnify/ENA primary metagenome ERZ761612 (study PRJEB28901, sample SAMN06268035) | bioreactor metagenome | isolation source: Joint BioEnergy Institute, California, USA | place... | reverse complement strand
TGCTGCCGGAGGTATAGAGGATGAACAGCGGGTCTTCGGCGTCCATCGGCTCGGCCGGGCAATCGGCGTCGACTTCCTTGAGCGCCTGGTGATACCAGAGATCACGGCCTTCGACCCAAGCGACGTCGCCCTGGGTGCGCTCGACCACCACCACGGTGGATACGTCCGGGCAGCTCTGCAGGGCCTTGTCGACGTTCGCCTTCAGCGGGATGTACTTGCCGCCGCGCACGCCTTCATCGGCGGTGATCACGGTGCGGCAGTCGGCGTCGAGGATGCGGTCACGCAGGGCGTCCGGGGAGAAGCCGCCGAATACCACCGAATGCACGGCGCCGATGCGCGCGCAGGCGAGCATGGCGTAGGCGGCCTCGGGAATCATCGGCATGTAGATGCATACCCGGTCTCCTTTCTTCACCCCGCGGCGCTTGAGCACGTTGGCCAGGCGGCTGACGTTGTGGTGCAGCTTGTTGTAGGTGATGTGCGCGGATTCGGCGGGATTGTCGCCTTCCCAGATGATGGCGATCTGTTCGCCGCGTTTTTCCAGGTGGCGATCGATGCAGTTGTAGGCGACGTTGAGTTTGCCGCCCCTGAACCACTCGGCGCGGCCCTGCTTGAGGTCGCTGGCGTGCACCTGATCCCAGGGTTTGAACCAGTCGAGGAAGGCCTTGGCCTGCTCAGCCCAGAAAGTATCGGGCTGCTCGACGGACTGCTGGTACAGACGCAGGTAGGCGTCGTTATCAAGATGCGCGCGCTGACGCACGGCATCTTGCACGGGATGGCGGGTGATCTCGAACATGGCGGGGTCCTTGTAATTGTTTGTCCGCAACGCTCACAAGGGTGCACCCAAGCAGGCGCTTGGTTCAAGGCTTAAGCATTTCCATATGCTGCCGAGCTTGCTCCTGAGGCCGGTATTCGAGCTGTGCGGCGACCAGACTGCGGGTCGACGCACCGTAGCGACCGGCAATGGCGGTGAGCGCTTCATCGAGTGCCTGCATGGCCGTCGTGGCGCCTCCCGGCAGCTCCGGCAACTTCTTGGCCTCGGTGCGTTGCGGTATGAACTCCAGCCCGCTGGCGCTGAGTACTGGCTCACGGGCCATGCCCTGCACCTCGGTGCGAAAGGTGCGTGCCCAGGCGTCCACGCGCAACGCCAGGCTGATTTCGTCCATGCCGGGGTGCAAGGCGACGGCAAAGGTTTCGTGCTTCCAGCGCGCCAGGTAGTTACCTGCTGCAGTCAGGTAGCCTTGGCTGCCAAGGGTGAACACCTCGCTGTCATGTTGCGGGGACCAGTCGCGGACACCGAGCTCCTGTGCCAGTGCGCTCGCCTTGGGCGTGCCGGCAATGGCTTCGAGCAGCGCGAGTGAGGCTGGCAGGGCTGCGCTGACACCTGCGGTGGTCATCAATCGGCCGTCTACCACGTAGCGCCGATTTTCCTGCCACAGGGTGGTGGGAAAATCGCTCAGGCGCTGCTCACGCGAGTACCAGTGACCGGTCGCGCGACGTCCGTCCAGCAGGCCTGCATAAGCCAGTGGCAGCACGCCGTCGCAGATGCCGATGACGTTGGCGCCCAGCGCCGCCTGCTGCCTGATGAAGTCCAGCAATCGGGGCTCCTGGCTGTCATGTACGGCGGGCACGATCAGGTAATCGGCGCCTTGCGGAAACTGGCGCTGAAACTCGTCAATGCTGGCTTCTGCTCGCAAGCTGAGCGCCGGCATCAACTGCACTGTGCCCGGCTCGGTGGACACCGCCAGTACCTTGGCTACGCTCGCGCGCCGCAGGACGCCGAGTGGCACGACGAAGTCCGTCAGCTCTGTCATCTGGTTTTGTGCGAGCACCACCACCACAGGCTGTTCACGCTCGAAGCGTGGCTGGTAGGCGGGCAGTCGCTCATCAGTGGCGTGTGCATAACCGGCGAAGCACAGCAGGCCCAGCAAGCCAGCGATTGGCCATTTTCTGTACATGAGGTCGCTCCTTTGGCTGCAAGAGGCGGGCAGTTTGTCGTGTATGTGGTTGGCGCATATGTCATAAATGAGTGAAAACCTGCCATTGGTGACGGAAAAACGATGACTCACAGGGTCCTGTTATTGGTGTTTCCCGAGTTCCAGTTGCTCGATGCCACCGGGCCTGCGGACGTGTTCGCAGCAGTGGACGAGCATCTACCGGCGGTGGCGCGGCCGGCCTATCAGTTGCAGGCAGTCTCGTGGGATGGCGGCATGGTTGCCTCCAGTAGCGGGCTGTCGATAGACACTCGACCGGTGCCCGAGCCGCACGATCTGGCCGGTTGTACATTGCTGGTAGCCGGCGGATACGGCGTTCAGCGCGCCTTGCAGCAAGGGCAGATCGCCCGCTGGTTGGAAGAGGCCGGCTCGTTGGCAGCGCGCTGCGCCTCTGTGTGTACAGGCGCATTCTTGCTGGCGCAGAGCGGTTTGATGACGGGGCGCAAGATGGTCACCCACTGGCGCTATGCCGAGCTGTTGCAGCGGCTGTATCCAGCGGTGGAGGTCTTGCATGACAGCCTGTTCATCCGTGATGACACCTTCTACAGCTCGGCTGGGGTGACTGCAGGGATGGATCTATGCCTGAGCCTGGTGGAAGAGGACCATGGGCGTGACGTCTCGCTGCAGGTGGCCAGGGGCCTGGTTATGTACCTGAGACGGCCAGGCGGGCAGCGGCAGTTCAGCGCCGAGCTGCTGGCGCAGCAGGCTCCTGCCGGGGGCGTGATGCAAGGCTTGCTGAGTGAACTGCGAAGGTCTCTGGTGACCCCTTGGGACGTCGAGAGCATGGCGACCTACATGAACATGTCGCCGCGTACGCTGCATCGTCATTGCCAAGCTGAACTCGGGGTGACGCCCGCTAGGCTGCTGCTGCACCTGCGTCTGGAGCATGCATGCCAGTTGCTGGAGGCAGGCCAGGCGTCGCTCAAGCGCGTGGCGCAGAGCAGCGGCTTCGGCAACGCGTACAACCTTAGGCAGGCATTCTCCCGGGCGCTGGGGGTGACGCCCGGGGAGTATCGTCAGCGCTTCTGCCGTTGAGTTGTGCCGGTCGGCACTCCCCTCAGGTGATCAGCCGCGATGCTGGGAGCGGAAATGCTCGATCAGTCCCTGGGTGGAAGCATCGCTGGCCGGTTCGTCGCTGGCGCCGGTCAGGCGCTGGTAGACTTCCTTGCCCATCTCCTTGCCCAGTTCCACGCCCCACTGGTCGAAGGCGTTGATGCCCCAGATAGCGCTCTGCACGAACACCTTGTGCTCGTACAGCGCTACCAGTGCGCCCAGGTTGAACGGCGCGATGCGGTTCATCACCAGAATATTGCTCGGCCGGTTGCCGGGGATCACCTTGTGCGGTGCCAGGCGTTGCACCTCGTCTTCGCTCAGGCCCTTGGCACGCAGTTCGGCTTCGGCTTCTTCGCGGGTCTTGCCCTGCATCAGCGCCTGGGCCTGCGACAGGCAGTTGGCGAACAGCCACTGGTGGTGATCGGATAGCGGGTTGTAGCTGTTGACCGGGACGATGAAGTCCGCCGGTACCAGCAAGCGGCCCTGGTGCAGCAACTGGTGGTAGGCATGCTGCCCGTTGCAGCCGACGCCGCCCCAGATGACCGGGCCGGTGGCGATGTCCAGCGGCGCGCCGTCCTGCCGCACGCTCTTGCCGTTGGACTCCATGTCGAGCTGCTGCAGGTGCTTGGTGAAGTTACGCAGGTAGTGATCGTAGGGCAGGATCGCGTGGCTCTGCGCACCCCAGAAATTGGTGTACCAGATGCCCAGCAGGGCCATCAGCACCGGCATGTTCTCGGCCAGCGGTGCCTGGGTGAAATGCTGGTCCATGGCATAGGCGCCGGCCAGCAGCTCCTTGAAGTTGGACACGCCGATGGCCAGGGCGATGGGCAAACCAATGGCCGACCACAACGAATAACGCCCGCCGACCCAGTCCCACATGGGGAAAATATTCTCTTCGCCGATACCGAACTCGATGGCGGCCTTGCGGTTGCTGGTCACAGCGATGAAATGGCGGTGCAACTGCTCCTCCGGGCCGCCCATGGCCAGGTACCAGTCACGCGCGGCCAGGGTGTTCTTCAGGGTTTCCAGGGTGCCGAAAGACTTGCTGGAGACGATGAACAGCGTGGTTTCCGGATTCAGTCGGGCAGTAAGTTCGCGGAATTCGCTGCCGTCGATATTGGCCAGGTAGTGGCAGCGTACGCCGCGCTGGGTGAACGGACGCAGTGCCTCGGAAACCAGTTGCGGGCCGAGGAAGGAGCCGCCGATACCGATATTCACCACTTCCTTGATCGGCTTCTCGCTGTAGCCGCGCCACAGGCCGCTGTGAATGCGGCTGACCAGCTCGGTGACCTGGTTCAGGACGCGATGGACCTCGGGGATGATGTCGTTGCCATCGAGCAGCAGGCGGCGGCCGATCGGGCTGCGCAAGGCGGTATGCAACGCGGCGCGGCCTTCCGAGGCATTGACCCGCTCGCCGTTGTACAGGGCGGCGATGGACTGGTGCAGGCCGGCCTGATCAGCCAGCTGGATCAGCAGCTCCAGGCCGCGTTCATCGATCAGGTTCTTCGAGTAATCCAGCAGCAGCCCGCAGCTATCGAGGGAAAAGCGCTGGAAGCGCCGGGAGTCCGCAGCAAAGGCTTCGCGCATGCTGAATCCGGCCATTTCGGCGCGGTGTTGCTGCAGGGCCTGCCAGGCGGGCAGGGTGGTAACGTCTTGAGGCTGCTGGTAGTAGGCCATCGGAGCTCCTGATCCGCAAAAGCAAAGGCCCGGATCGATCCGGGCCTCTAAGAGTGTAACCGTCTGCCTTTGGAGGCAGCTACTGACTCGGCAGTTCAACCACAAGATTGTCGATCAGGCGGGTGCCGCCCAGCTGTGCCGCGGTGAGTATCACCAGATGGCGATCATCTACCTGTGCCGGACGCAGGGTCACTGCGTTGCGAATTTCCAGGTAATCGGGGACGAACCCCGCTGCGCGTTGTTGCTCCTGAGCGCCGTCGATGAGCCGTGCATAGTCACGGGCTCCTCGCAGCAGTTCTTCGGCGATCGCTTGCAGGCCTCGATACAGCGCCGGCGCTGCGTTGCGCTGCTCTGCGCTGAGGTAGCCGTTACGCGAGGACAGGGCAAGGCCATCTTCGGCGCGTTGAGTCGGTGCGCCGATGATCTGGATCGGCATGTTCAGGTCCTGCACCAGCGCGCGGATTACCGCCAGTTGCTGGTAGTCCTTCTCGCCGAATACGGCCAGATCGGGCTGGACCATGTTGAACAGCTTGGTCACCACGGTCGCCACGCCTTCGAAATGCCCCGGACGGCTGGCGCCACACAGCCCCTCGGAGACACCTGGAACGCTGACGCGAGCCTGGTCGCCCATGCCGTGCGGATAGATTTCCGCGATATCCGGGTGAAACAGCAGGTGGCAGCCGGCCGCCAGCAGTTTTTCCTGATCGGCGGCAAGTGTGCGCGGGTACTTGTCCAGATCTTCGCCCGCGCCGAACTGCAGCGGGTTGACAAAGATGCTGGCGACCACGAAGTCGGCGCGCTGGGCGGCAATTTGCACCAGCGAAACGTGGCCAGCGTGCAGATTGCCCATGGTCGGCACGAAGCCAATCTGCTTGCCCTCGGCTCGAGCCTGGGCCACGGCGGCGCGTAGCTCGCGCAGGGTCTTGACCGTGTTCATGCGGAGAAACCGTGTTCGGCTGCGGGGAAGCTGCCGTCTTTCACGGCTTTGACATAGGCGTTCAGGGCACCCTGGATGCTGCTCTGACCTTCCATGAAGTTACGCACGAACTTGGCGACGCGGCCCGAGAGCGACAGGCCGAGCATGTCGTGCAGGACCAGTACCTGGCCGTCGGTGCCAGGGCCGGCGCCGATGCCGATGACCGGAATCTTCACGGCTTGAGCGATCTCGCTAGCCAGCTCGCTGGGGACGCACTCGAGCAGCAGCATGGCGGCCCCGGCCTGTTCCAGGGCCATGGCATCGGCGCGCATCTGCCGTGCCTGGGCCTCCTGGCGGCCCTGGACCTTGTAGCCACCGAGGATGTTCACTGCCTGCGGGGTGAGCCCGAGGTGGGCGCATACCGGAACGCCGCGCTCGGCCAGCAGGCGGATTGGCTCGGCCAGCCAGCCAGCACCTTCGAGCTTGACCATGTGGGCGCCAGCCTGCATCAGCCTGGCGCTGTTGAGCAGGGTCTGTTCGCTGGTGGAATAGGCCATGAACGGCAGGTCGGAGATGATCAGTGCGCCGTTGTTACCGCGTTTGACGCTGGCGGTGTGATACGCCATCTCGTCGATGGTGACCGGCAGGGTGCTGTCGTGCCCCTGCAAGACCATGCCCAGGGAGTCGCCGACCAGCAGCACTTCAGCGCCGGCCTGGCTGCAGGCCTGGGCGAAAGTGGCGTCATAAGCGGTCAGCATGGCGATCTTTTCGCCGTTCTGCTTCAGGCTTTGCAGGGTGGTCAGGGTAACGTCAGGCATTTCAAAGGTCCTCGCTCAGGCTCGGTATACCGCTTCTATCTGGCTGCAATCCGGCCTGGATTGGCATCAAAGGTGCGCCCGTCGCTGGGCAACGGGACGCCTATAGTCCTGATGGGTGGGCATGAAGTCAATTGCGGGTGTTACCGCTCTGTTACTGGCGTTACCGCCAATGTCGATAGCAGAAGGCCGCGCTAGAGCTGGCGCGGCCTTACGGCGGGTAGCAGGCGAGGGTAACCGAAGGCTGGCACTAAGGCTGCCACAGCAACAGCAGTTACTGCGGCAGGCGTTCCAGCCCGCTGAAGGGGCAGGCGTCCAGCAGGGCGCTCAGGCTGCGACCGTCCGGCAATTGCAGCTCCGTGACCAGCTCGGCCAGCGGGTAGAGCACGAAGGGGCGAGCATGCATGTGGTAGTGCGGTACCGTCAGGCGCTCGTCGTCGAGCAGGCGGTCACCGAACAGCAGGATATCCAGATCCAGGGTGCGCGGGCCCCAACGCTCGGCCTTGCGCACGCGGCCCTGCTCCTGCTCGATGCGTTGCAGTGCGTCCAGCAGCTGCCAGGGCTCCAGCTCGGTATCCAGCGCCGCCACTGCGTTAACGTAGCGTGGCTGGTCCGCCGGGCCGAGCGGGTCGCTGATGTAGAACGACGACTGCGCCTGCAAGCGGCTGTGCGGTAACTGGGCGATGGCGTTCAAGGCTGCGCGCAACTGCTGCAGGGGCTCGGCAAGATTGCTGCCGAGACCGATGTAGACCCGCTCCATCATTCGCCGCCGCTTTCGCTGCGTTTGCGACGATTGTTGTTGCGGCGCCGTTTGCGCGGCGCGTTGCCGGTGTTTTCGCCCTTGCCGGCGAGGTCGCGAATCATCTGCCGGCGCTCGCTGTCGTTGGCATCTTGGTAATCCGTCCACCATTCGCCCAGGCCTCCGGTGTCCTCGCCGGCCAGTTCGCGCAGCAGGAGGAAGTCATAGCCGGCGCGGAAACGCGGGTTCTCCAGCAGCAAATCGGCGCGTTTGCCACTGCGTCGCGGCAGGCGCTCCTGCATGTCCCAGATCTCGCGAATCGGGATGGTGAATCGCTTGGGCACGGCGATGCGCTGGCACTGCTCGGCGATCAGCTCGTGGGCGGCTTCCTGCATCGCCGGGATTGGCGGCATGCCCTTGCTCTGCAATTGCAGCACGCGCGCTGGCAGTGCAGGCCAGAGCAGGGCTGCGAAGAGGAACGCCGGTGTGACCGACTTGCCGTCGTGGATGCGGTCGTCGGTGTTGATCAGAGCCTGACGGATCAGCTTCTCGGTGTACTCGGGGTTGCGCTTGAGCGCCTCGCCGCTGGCCGGGAATAGCTGGGCGAACAGGTCATGTTCGATCAGCAGGTCGAAGGTGTACTCGGCGTAACCGGCGAGGAATAGCTTGAGCACCTCATCGAACAGGCGCGCCGAGGGAATGTCGCGCAGCATGGGGGCCAGGCGGCGAATCGGTGCGGCGCTGTGTTTCTCGATCTCGAAGTCCAGCTTGGCGGCGAAGCGCACCGCACGCAGCATGCGTACTGGATCTTCCAGGTAACGCTGCTCCGGGTCGCCGATCAGGCGTACCAGGTGGTTGCGCACGTCGTGCATGCCTCGGGCGTAGTCGAGAATGTGTTCCTGGGTTGGGTCGTAGTACAGCGCGTTGATGGTGAAGTCGCGGCGCTGAGCGTCGTCTTCCAGGGTGCCGTAGACGTTGTCGCGCAGGATACGGCCGCTTTCGTGGCGGGCTGCCTGGTTGCTGTTTTCCTCTTCCTCGCCTTGCGGGTGGTTGGCGCGGAAGGTCGCCACTTCGATGATTTCTCGACCGAAGTGAACGTGGACCAGCTTGAAACGGCGACCGATCACCCGTGCGTTACGGAACTCGGCACGTACCTGCTCGGGCGTGGCACTGGTAGCCACGTCGAAATCCTTGGGGTCGATATCCAGCAGCAGGTCGCGTACGCAGCCACCGACCAGATAGGCCTGGTAGCCTGCCTTCTGCAGGCGCTCGACCACGCTGATGGCGTGACGGCTGATCTCGTTGCGCTTGAGAGGATGTTGGCTGCTGCTCAGCACTTCGGGAGTGCTGCGTGGGCGTGGGGCACGGCGCAGAGGTGAACGGAAAGACTTGAACAGCTTTTTCAGCATGGGATGCACTGTTTGGTGTAGTGGCCGGCCTGCTCCATATGCTGTCGAGGTGCTGCCTGGAGGGCATCGCGGCGTTGAGGGCAGCAGTCCTTGATTCGCACTCGAACCGTGAACGCTACGCTGGCGCCTGCTTCGGCAACCTGTTTCGACGGCATACGGAATGATGACCGCATGATTGCTGCGGATTCTAGCATCGTGTCGGGAGAAGGTGTGTAGAAGGGCGGCAGGCGGGGATTCTGGGACCAGAAGCTACTGGGGGAGCCGAAGCTCCCCCCCAAGTTGGTGCGTGCTCTATTTTTTATTGTTATTGAGGGCCTGTTGTTTTTGTTGTTCGGCCCTTCCCGGCTTGCCGTGGCTTACCGGGTGCTCCCTAGAATGGGGAGCCAATAGCAAACGGATTTCTTTGGACGCTGATGCTGCCTTAATCAACCAGTTCCGGCGCTGCCTCAGGGCAGTTTTATTGTTCTCAGCCTGGTCGCTGGGGCGAACCCCTTGCGGCAACTCCTCTCCAAAAGAATCAGTTAGCTGCGCCTCCGTACCTTGTTGTTCTTGTTGTTCTGGAGTCGTTACGTCTTGTTCTTATTGTGTAGGGCATTGCTTGTTATTGTTGTTGTGCCAGAGATAAAGCAGATGCCGTGCCAGTTTTTGCGATTCCTTATAAATCAAGGGCTTGAGGCGGTTATGGGTATTCGGGTGGGTAGAAAAAAGCCGGGTTTTCGTTACCGTTAGACCCGGCCTTTGTTACGAGATATTGAAACGGTAACAACCTGTGGAACCCATGTGCGGGCAGGTTGTCACCGCAGCCGTGACGTCAAGGGCCGCTGGTCACACCGGATTTGCGTCGCGGTATGCCCAGGCGCTGGCGGCGTTCCCACAGGCATTTGCGGCTGATACCCAGTTTGCGTGCCAGCTCGGTTTCGGTCATGTGGTCCTGGTGTTCGAGGACGAAGTGCTGGAAGTAGTCCTCAAGAGACAGGTCTTCGGTAGGCTCATGGCTGTTGCCTGCGCCTTGCCCGGCAACCGCCGGCAAGCCGAAATCCTCGTCATCCAGGTCGTCCAGCTCGATGTCGATGCCCAGCAGGTCGGCGGAAATTTCCGCGCCCTCGCAGAGAATCACCGCTCGCTCGATGGCGTTTTCCAGTTCGCGTACGTTGCCCGGCCAGGAGTAATGGCGGATCGCCTGCTCGGCATCATGGGCGAAGCGCAGTGGCTCACGGCCCATGCGCGTGTACTGGCGGACCAGGAAGGCCTGGGCGATCTCGCTGACGTCGCTGCCGCGTTCACGCAAGGCTGGCAGTTTCAGGGCGATGACGTGCAGGCGGTAATAAAGGTCTTCGCGAAACTGGCCGGTCTTGGCCAGGGTCTTCAGGTCGCGGTGGGTCGCGGCGATCAGGCGTACATCCACCTTTTGCGACTGCACCGAGCCGACCCGGCGAATTTCGCCTTCCTGCAGCACGCGCAGCAGTCGCGCCTGGGCTTCCAGCGGCAGCTCG
>ENA-UOWK01001155-UOWK01001155.1-bioreactor-metagenome-genome-assembly--contig:-NODE-1155-length-10124-cov-21.646340_pt1 | contig 10124 bp, 10 predicted proteins | sample MGYA00238157_ERZ761612 | MGnify/ENA primary metagenome ERZ761612 (study PRJEB28901, sample SAMN06268035) | bioreactor metagenome | isolation source: Joint BioEnergy Institute, California, USA... | reverse complement strand
ACCATCGAGACATTCTTGCGGACGCCTCGTAATTCTTTTGGTTTGAGTGATGTCATTTCAACACCATCGATTTGGATCGAACCACTCGTTGGTGCTTCGAGCATATTCAGTAATCGGATCAGGGTCGATTTCCCTGCTCCGGAATAACCGATTATTCCAAAAATTTCACCGCGCTCGATTGTCAGATCGACATTCGCGACGGCTTCGACCGCTCCGCGCTTTGAGCGATAAATCTTTCCTACGTCTTGTAAACGAATCACAACTGTCCCTCCTAAATAAAAAAAGTGCGCGCGTTTTTGAGCAAACGCGCGCACTTTTCAGTACACAAAACCATTTGCTCTCATCTCCCAGACTTTTGTCTGCTGGAATTAGCACCACTTCGGATTAGATCCGCGGTTGCCGGGTTTCATCGGGCCAGTCCCTCCACCACTCTCGATAAGAGTTTCGGTATTAAGTTTGTAGAATATATTCTGAATATTAGCAGGGGTTATTTTTGTTGTCAAACAGTTTTTTCAGAAACTTTTTCGAGGAACGTGAAAGCACGTGTTAAGTCTTCTTTCAAATCTTCCGCATCCTCAAGTCCAACTGAAATCCGAACGAGACCGTCTGTGATCCCGAGTTCTGCCCGACGTTCTGCTGGAATTGACGCGTGCGTCATCCGTGCAGGAACGGAAATCAGACTCTCGACGGCGCCAAGACTCTCAGCGAGTGTGAAGAAGTGTGTTGCCTCGACGAGTTTTTCTGCGTTCGCTGCTGAACCGACATCAAAGCTGATCATCCCACCGAATCCAGTCGCTTGTTTCGCTTGGATGTCATGTCCAGGGTGCGATGCAAGTCCTGGGTAGAAGATGTTCGAGACGATGTCTTGTGCTTGTAAGAACGCAACGAGATCATGGGCTGTCTCTTCGATCGCATCCATCCGGATACCGAGTGTACGAAGACCACGGACGAGCAAGAAGCTGTCTTGCGGTCCAAGAACGCCGCCTGTCGAGTTTTGGATGAAGTGCATCTCTTCGCCGAGCGCATCATCTTTGACGACGACAAGACCAGCGACGACGTCCGAGTGTCCGCCGATGTATTTTGTTGCACTGTGCAAGACGATGTCTGCACCAAGTGCGAGTGGTTGTTGATGGTATGGTGTTGCGAACGTATTATCGACGACGAGTTTGAGATCGTGACGTTTCGCGATCGTTGCAATTGCCTCGATGTCTGTCACTTTCAACAATGGATTCGTTGGTGTTTCGACGTAGACGATTTTCGTGTTGTCTTGAATCGCTGCTTCCGTTGCTGCAAGATCCGTCGTATCGACGAATGTCACTTGGATGTTGAACTTCGGTAAGACGCGTTGCATCAAGCGGAACGTTCCACCGTAGACGTCATCTGTCATGACGATGTGGTCACCAGACTCAAGCAAATGGAAGACGGCATGGATTGCTGCCATCCCAGAACCGAATGCAAAACCACGTGCGCCGCCTTCAAGATCTGCAATCAAACGTTCGATGCTCGTCCGTGTCGGGTTCGCTGTCCGCGAGTATTCGTATCCGTCTTTGAGTTGACCGATTTTATCTTGCTTGTATGTGCTTGTTTGATAGATCGGTGGTGTGACGGCACCTGTTGCCCGGTCGACACCTGTTCCTCCATGAATCAATGCTGTCTTCTTACGCATGAGTTTCGTCCACCTTTTCAAAGATTTGTTGGCTTAAGTAGCGTTCGGCACTGTCTGCGAAGACCGTGACGATCGTACTGCCGGGGTGACGCTTCGCGATATCAAGCGCAGCAACGAGCGCTGCACCTGCTGAACTACCGACGAGTAGTCCTTCGCGAGCGGCAAGTGTATGGACCGCGTCAAACGCATCGCGGTCAGAAATCGTATGAATCTCGTCAACGAGCTCACGCGGCACGAGACTTGGCCATTTTGCTGTACCGATGCCTTCTGTCTTGTGCGGACCGGCGGGACCACCGTTTAAAACGGAGCCTTCCGGTTCGACGATCGCTGCTTTTGTGCCGAGACGTTGTTTTAAGAAGTCCGCTGTTCCGGCAAACGTACCACCTGAACCACAACCGGCAACGAACCAGTCGATGTGCGGTAAGTCCGCAATCAGCTCAGGACCGAGTGTCCGCTGATACGTGACTGGATTCTCTTCGTTTTCGAATTGTAACGGAACGTAACTGTTCGGAATTTCCTGACCGAGTTCTTTTGCCCGGTCGATTGCTCCTTGCATATCAAGTTCAGTCGGCGTGTTGACGACGGTTGCGCCGAGTGCCCGCATCAACGTCTGCTTTTCCTGACTGAATTTTTCTGGAACGACACAAATGACTTGTAGATCGTATTTCTTAGCGGCGAGCGCCAAGCCGATGCCGGTATTCCCGGCTGTCGGCTCGATGATCGTACCGCCTGGTGTCACATGTCCGTTTTCGATTGCTGCATCAACGAGTTGAATGCCAAGGCGGTCTTTGACGCTGCCCCCAGGGTTCATCCATTCGAGCTTCGCCAAAATGCGCGTACCAGCAGGCAAATCGAATGAAGTGATCTCGTAGAGTGGTGTGTTTCCGACGAGGTCGCGGACGTTGTTCGCGATCATCCGAAGACGATGTCCCATTCATCACGACCGGCAAGCATTTTCTCGGCATAGTGCTTCGCTCCTTTGAGGTCATGTGCGCTTGCAAATCCACATTGGACTTCGTTTTGCGCTGGAATCTCTTCTGCTGCGAGGACGTCATTTAACGTCTTCTCAACGAGTTCGCTCATTTTTTCGACCGAGTCGAAGTTCATCATCGCCATGTAGAAACCTGTTTGGCATCCCATTGGCGAGACATCGATGACATCATCCGAGTAGTTACGGATGTTTTCAGCAAGTAAGTGCTCGAGTGTGTGCATCGCACGCATCGGCATTTGCTCAACGTTTGGTTGTGTGAAACGGATATCGTATTTGACGACTTGGTCCACTTTACCTTCTTTATATCCTGCGACGCGGATGTAAGGTGCTTTGACTTTCGTATGATCCAGGTTAAAGCTTTCGACGTTCATTTTTTGAAGTGCCATGATTTATTCCCCCATTTTCTCGGCTTCTACGAGCCAGACGAAGTGATTGTATTGTATAAATTTAACAGTGAATCCCCGTGCTGTAAACAATTCTTCCATGACTGGAATCAACGGGTAAAACTCGCGTTCGAGATCTTCCGCTAACGCATCGAACCCTTGTGCGCGTGCTTCGCGGATCGTTTGCAGGCGTGCCTCTTCTGAGACGAACATCGTATCCGCGTAGACGATTTTTCCGTCTTTCGGTAAATGTGACGCCATCAGATCGATTGCTTCTCCCTTTTCCTCATCCGTTAGATGATGAAACGCATAAGTGGAGACGAAACTGCTTGCTTCCTTCGCTTCGAACGAGAGAAAGTGACCGTCCTGTACCTCAAGCGATGGAATCTTTTCCGTCAAAATCGCCCGCATCTCCGGACTTGGTTCGACGGCGAGTACGGCGTCGTGACGTGTCAGAAGACGTTGTGTCAGGTTCCCTGTGCCTGCTCCGAATTCAATGACCGGCGACTGCGCTTTATCCGCTACTGTATCCAAAATCTCATCGTATCGACGAAAGACTTCTTTATACTCCGGATCGTGCCCGGTTACTGTCTCGTCATACGTCGATGCCCATTCTGTGAAAACATCCATAAAACGTACTGTCATGCCTTGTCGTCCTCCATCTCACCAGTTAATTCCGAGTAATCGGATATGAATTAAAGTAATTTTCCTTATTCGCATTGTAGCAAGGAGATCCTATCCTGGCAAGCGACCGGCTCAAAAAAACTTCCAGAAAACAAAAAAAGGCGTTGCCGGCGAACCGACAACACGAATAATGTGGTTAGAAATGCTACGAAGGAAAACCCAGCTCCATTCGGAATTGTTCGCTCTTCCGCGTGGAGGACGGCGCCTGTTCGACATGATCGTCAGCTTACGTTCACTTCTTGATCGGTCCTTTCGATCCACCACCTATCTATTGCACCGCTTCGTCTTTGGGGGACGACTTAAGGGGAAACAATACACGGGCTTAGGATGGGAGAAAGGGTTCAAGACTTGAAGCGTATTGAACGATCACCTCTGCTAGACTTCCTATAATGCATTTCTAGAAGTTGTTATGAATATACCATTCATATTTCTGCGTTGTCAACGGATTATTGTAAATATTCCGACAATTTAACAAAAAGAAAAATCCGTTCGGACTTTTCTTAACGTTCTTGACAGAAAGCGAAGACGTTTTGGACGGACTGGAAGGCATAAAGTCGCTCTACGACTTGATTTTCCTCAATTCGCAATAAAGCGGGTACGCTCATGACACGGGCTTCTTCTAAGAAGTCCGGGATGAAATTCCCATTTGCCTTCTGAATCGATTGACCTGAATCCGTCGCTTCGACGATATCAAGCATGCGTTCTGCGATGGCGCATGTCCCGCACATCGGTGCATAGACATACAATAACCCGTTTTCCGGGACAGTCGTGACCTCTTGCATCGGGGTCGCTCCTTTCTTCGTGGTATCTGTCGTCAGTATACAAAAAAAAGAGAGCGGACGAAACGCAAGCGCCTCGTTCACTCTCTTTTCGTTAAGTATTACTCGTTGATCATCGATTTGTACGCTGCAGCGTCCATCAATGCTTCGACTTGTGAAGCATCTTCGATTTCGATGTCGACCATCCAAGCGCCTTCAAATGGTGACTCGTTGACGAGTTCTGGGGAATCCGAAAGGTTTTCGTTGATGGCAACGACTTTACCAGAGATCGGTGCGTATAGTTCCGAAACCGTCTTGACTGACTCGACTGAACCGAATGGCTCGTTTGCTGAGATTGTATCCCCGACTTCAGGCAATTCGACGAAGACGATATCCCCGAGTTCGTGTTGCGCGAAATCCGTGATTCCGATGCGCGCTTTGTTTCCTGATACTTCGACCCATTCATGTTCTTCCGAATAGCGTAAGTTGTCTTTTACTTGACTCATTTCCGATTCCCCCTGTGGACTAATTTGGACTAACGTGTTCAGTATACCAAAATCGACTCTGAACTTAATACCATTTTCCTTGATACAATTCTTCTTTGAAGCCAATCGTGACGTCTTTCCCGTCGGTAACGATTGGACGTTTCAGCAACATGCCGTCACTTGCGAGCAACTTGTATTGCTCGTCTTCCGATAACTCAGGAAGTTTGTCCTTGATCCCTTGCGAACGATACGATTGCCCGCTCGTGTTGAAGAACTTCTTCAACGGCTCCCCACTTTTTTGGTGGAGTTCCTGAATCGTTGCAGCAGATGGTGTCTCCTCAACGATATGTTTGTAATCGACTTCGACACCGTGTTGTTCGAGTGCTTTTTTTGCTTTGACGCACGTACTACATTTCGGATAGCCGTACATCGTGACTGTTGTTGTCATGTTCATCACCTCACTTCCAAGAGTAGCAGATGGATCACTTCTGCTTCAAGCGTGCGAGCGCCCCGTCAATCTGATCTTGATGATGGGCGTCATGGGCAACGAACGACTCGACGAATTCTAGCGGTCGGAAATCCTCATAGGTCGCCGCAAATTGCTCGTCAGACAGACGATCGAGGTGATCGACGATGTCACGCCGGACACTGATCGCTTTCTTCAGTAAGGCAAGCGGATCGATATGATGCGCATACTCGACCGCCAGTCGATTGAACTGATCGAAATCCGTCTCGACCAGTGTCAGCGGTTCGTCCGGTAACTTCGAGATGGCATGATCATAATAAAACCGGTCCCATAAATAGAGGTGGCTGACACATTCAAGGACGGTCCACTTGTTAAGCGCAAGCGGCAGATTCCATTCTTCCGGCGACAAACGTTCAAGGGATTGATAGTAGGCAATCGCAAATTGCAGTTCAACCAATTCTTGGCGCATCTCGTTTTCCCTCCTCAACCAAAAACTTCGCCTTTACAGAGATTTTCCCTGCAAAGGCGAAGCGGTAAACCTGACTTAGACCGTATATTTGTTTGACTCGATGAGGCGTTTTGCGATGTCGCGTTTCGTACCGATGACGTTGATCGGCTGGTAACGGCTGAATTTTTTGAGCGCTGAGAGCAACATCCGGAGTTCGTCGCCGCTTGCTGCCGCGTAAAGAGTCTCTTTCGCGTCACGCTCGACAGCTTCGAATGCTTGTTGCGCGAAGACTTCCGTATAACGGACTTTCAGTTCGCTCTTCTCGATGCCTTTATCGGCAATCGCTTTGTCCGTCCGGACGATCGCTGACTCAAGCGCATAGATCGCACTCATGATGTCGGCTGTATTCGCTAAGATCTCTTGCTCGCCTTGGAGTTTGTCCTGGTATTTCTGGACCGCTGTTCCGGCAGTCAACAAGAAGATTTTCTTCATCATCGCGAGTAAGTGGCGTTCGCGATCAAGTGGTGCCGTTCCGATTTCTGTCGGCATGAAGCTCATCACTTCTTGTTGCAGACGCTGTGCTTCCGCAAGCAATGGCAACTCGCCTTTCATCGCTTTCTTCAGCAATGTTCCTGGTACGAGGAGACGGTTGATTTCGTTCGTTCCTTCGAAGATCCGGTTGATCCGTGAATCGCGGTACATGTTCTCGACTTCGTATTCTGCCATGAAGCCGTAACCACCGTGAATCTGAACCGCTTCATCGATGACATAATCAAATGTTTCCGAAGCAAAGACTTTGTTCATCGAGCATTCAATCGCATACTCAGCGATCGCATCAGCGATTTTCTTACCGTCTTTGCTCTCTTCTTCCGACAGCTGATCAAGGCTATCTTGGAACAGACCACCTGTCCGGTAGACTGAACTTTCCATCGCATACGTCTGTGCTGCCATCGTCGCGAGTTTTTCTTGAATCAATGGGAACGAGCTGATTGGTGTTTTGAACTGCTTGCGTTCGTTTGAGTACTGGACTGCGAGATCAATTGCTCGTTTCGACGAACCGACAGCACCAACAGCTAATTTATAACGACCGACGTTCAAGATGTTGAAGGCGATGACGTGACCGCGTCCAATCTCACCAAGGACGTTATCGACTGGTACTTCTGCATCTTGTAAGATCAACGTCCGTGTCGATGATCCTTTGATCCCCATCTTCTGTTCTTCGACGCCTGTCGAAACGCCTGGATACGATCCTTCGACGAGGAAGGCTGTGAACTTGTCACCGTCGATTTTTGCGTAGACGACGAACAAGCTTGCGAAACCAGCGTTCGTGATCCATTGTTTTTCACCGTTTAAGATATAGTGCGTGCCGGCTTCATTCAAGACAGCCGTCGTTTTAGCACCAAGTGCATCCGAACCAGAGCCTGGCTCTGTCAATGCGTACGAAGCGATCCACTCCCCTGAAGCGAGTTTCGGCAAGTATTTATGCTTTTGCTCTTCGTTACCGAAGAAGACGATCGGCAACGAACCGATTCCGACGTGTGCGCCGTAGCTGAGGGCGAATGAACGTCCACGCGCGAACTTCTCCGTGATGATCGAAGACGAGATCTTATCCATCTGATAGCCGCCGTATGCTTCCGGAACATCTGCGCCGAGTAAACCAAGCTCGCCTGCTTCACGGAGTAGACCGACCGACAGTTCGAACTCGTGTTTTTCGATCCGGTCAAGGACAGGAACGACACGATCTTCGACGAACTTCGCTGTCATATCACCGACCATTTTGTGTTCTTCCGAGAAATCCTCTGGTGTGAAGAGACGTTCTGGTGCTAACTCATCTAATACGAAACTGCCACCTTTGATTAATTCGTTTGTCGTTTGGCTCATTGTCCTGTTCCTCCTTCAACTAGTTCGAATACACCTGCTGCGCCCATTCCGCCACCGATACACATCGAGACGACACCATACTGGACATTCCGGCGTTTCATTTCATGCAAGAGCGTTAATGTGAGTTTCGTTCCTGTACAACCGAGCGGGTGACCGAGGGCGATCGCTCCACCGTTGACGTTGACGATGTCTTCATTTAGTCCAAGCTCACGGATGACTCCGAGCGACTGCGAAGCGAACGCTTCGTTCAACTCGATCAAACCGACGTCCTCAAGCGTGATGCCTGCGAGTTCGAGTGCCTTTGGAATCGCGACGACTGGTCCGATACCCATCACTTCCGGACGGACACCACCGACAGCGAACGATTTGAACTTGCCGAGAATCGGTAAGCCTTGGCGTTCTGCTTCTTCCCGTTCCATGACGAGGACGGCAGCGGCACCATCTGACGTCTGCGAAGAGTTCCCTGCTGTGACGCTACCGCCGAGACGGAACGCTGGGCGAAGTTTCGCAAGACCTTCAGGTGACGAATCCGGACGAACGCCTTCATCGTGCTCGACGACGAATGTCTTCTCTTCGATTTTCAGTTCATCATTGACGAATTGTTCCGTCACCGTCACCGGGACGATTTCGTCAGCAAACTTACCAGCTGCGATTGCTGCTGCTGCCTTTTGGTGACTCTTTAGTGCAAAGGCATCTTGATCTTCCCGTGAGACATTGTAGGTTGCAGCGACTTGCTCCGCTGTATGCCCCATGCTCATGTAGTATTCCGGTGCCGTGTCGACGATCGACGGATTAGGTCGGACGACGTGACCTGGCATCGGAACTTGGCTCATCGATTCGAGTCCACCAGCGACGACAGCGGTTGCTTGCCCCGTCATGATCTTCATCGCTGCGTCAGCGATCGATTGTAGTCCACTTGAGCAATACCGGTTGATCGTGATTGCCGGTACCTCGTGTGATAATCCACCGAGGACTGAAGCGTACCGGGCGATGTTCATCCCTTGCTCTGCTTCCGGTAAGGCACATCCGAGGATGACGTCATCAACCGCTCCCGTGTAACCGGACCGTTTCAACGTTTCCTGGATGGCGATGCCTGCTAATTCATCCGAGCGCATTGACTTGAATGCGCCCTTTTTTGCTTTTCCGACCGGTGTCCGTGCACCGGCGACGATTACTGCTTCCTTCATCCGAATCCCCCCAGTCCTCAGTTACGAAGCGGCTTGCCTTTGACGAGCATGTGCTGCATCCGTTGTTGTGTCTTCATCTCACCGATCAGGCTCAAGAAGGCTTCCCGTTCGATGTCGAGCATATATTGTTCATCGACGTGGCTACCGAAGGCGACGTTCCCACCGGCGATGACGTGTGCGAGTTTACTTGCGATTTTCAAATCATGTTCTGAGATATAACCGCCGTAGAACATTTCGCGTGTTGCGAGTTCAAGCGTCGCTTTACCGGCGCGACCAACGACTGGAATCTTCGCTTTCGCTGGTGCCGTGTAGCCAGTCCGGTCCAGTTCGAGGACGAGTTGTTTCGCATCATACGTCAAGTGATCCCGGTTCATCGAGATCTGATCAACGGAGCGGACATATCCGAGTTCGCGTGCTTCAAAGGCTGATTTTGAGACTTTTGCCATCGCAACGTTTTCGAACGTCTTTTGCGCTGCTTTCTCGATGTTGACGAGTCCGTCTGGTGTGTTTTCTAACAGTCGACGATACGTGTTGACGTTTCCGCCGCCTCCTGGAATCAGACCGACACCGACTTCGACGAGACCCATGTACGTTTCAAGACCAGCTTGCAGACGAGCTGCCGGAAGCGAGATCTCCGTACCGCCACCAAGCGTCATTCCTTGTGGTGCAGCGACGATTGGGCGCGATGCGTAACGAATCTTTTGAATCGATTGTTGGAACTTGTTGATGATCCAGTCGAGTTCGAACCAGTTCTCATCTTCCGCTTCCATCAGCATCATCGCTAGGTTCGCACCGACACAGAAGTTCTTGCCATCGTTTGCGATGACGAGACCACGGTGGTTTTTCTCAACTAAATCGACTGACTGTTCGATCATCTGCATGATGTCGACACCGATTGCATTGCTCTTCGATGTGAACTCGAGAACTGCGACATCGTCTCCGATATCAAGCAAGCGTGCTCCGTTGTTCTCGAGTAAGACACCGTTTGATTTTCGGACATCGCGGAGGCGGATTTCCTTCGGATTGACCGTCGCTCCGACGTAATCTTTTGTTGCAACGTCATAATGACGACCAGACGCCTCATAGAAGCTCGTCTTCCCTGCTGCGAGCATCTCATCGACCCATGCCGGTACTTCGTAACCGTCTTGTTTCATCTTCGCGACCGTCTTCTCGAC
>ENA-UOWK01001154-UOWK01001154.1-bioreactor-metagenome-genome-assembly--contig:-NODE-1154-length-10129-cov-7.403713_pt1 | contig 10129 bp, 7 predicted proteins | sample MGYA00238157_ERZ761612 | MGnify/ENA primary metagenome ERZ761612 (study PRJEB28901, sample SAMN06268035) | bioreactor metagenome | isolation source: Joint BioEnergy Institute, California, USA | place... | reverse complement strand
GGACCGAGCGGGTCGAGGGGATCGAGGCCGGCGCCGACGACTATCTGCCCAAGCCGTTCCGCATGGAGGAGCTGGTGGCGCGGGCCCGCGCCCTGGTGCGCCGGGCAGGCGGCCGGGCCGAACCGCGGATCGAGGCGGGCCGCCTGACCGTCGATCTGAACCGCATGACGGCGCTGGTCGATGGCGTGCCGGTCCCGCTGACCCCGCTGGAGTTCCGCCTGATCGCGCATCTGGCCGTTCACCGCGACCGGGTCGTGTCGCCCACGGAACTGCTGGAGCACCTTTACGGCGACGATGACGCGCGCGAGGCCAACGCGCTGGAGGCGGTCGTGACCCGCATGCGCCGCAAGCTGGGTCCGGGCATCGTCGCGACGCGGCGCGGCTTCGGCTATCTGCTGGAGGGCGGTGCATGAGGCCTTTGTCGCTGCGCCTGCGGCTGATGCTGCTGGGCGGGGCGACCATCCTGCTGGTCATGGCGCTGTCGGTGACGATGCTGGCGGTGTTGTTCGACCGCCATGTCCAGCGCGTCGCCGTGTCGGACCTTCGCGATCGGGCGCTTGTTCTGCTGTCGGTGATCGAACCCGGCACGCCGCCGCAGATGCGCGACCAGCCGCGCAACCCGTCGTGGCAGCTGCCATTCTCGGGGCATTACTGGCAGGTGTGGCTGGGGGACCAGCCCCTGCGGTCGCGGTCGCTGTGGGACGTGACGCTGCCCGTGCCCGCGGATGCGCCGCCGCCGGGCGAGGGGCGGGTGCTGCAGCTGGACGGGCCGGGCGACCAGCGCCTGCTGGCGCTGGATCAGCAGGTGCTGATCGGGCAGGGCGCGACCGCGTCCCCCATCCGCCTGATCGTGGCCGAGGACATGGAGGATTCCGCGCAGGCCCGCGCGGCCTTTCTGCGCGACCTTGTCCCATGGCTGGCGGGATTGGCGGCGCTGCTGCTGGCGGCGTCCTTCGTCCAGGTCACGCTTGGCCTGCGCCCGCTGGCCCAGGTCGGCGCGCATCTGCGCGGGCTGGCGCAGGGGCGCAGGCGGCGCCTGGGCGACGATCTGCCCTCCGAGGTCGCGCCCCTGGCCCGCCAGCTGGACCATCTGCTGGACGACCGCGACCGAGAGCTGGATCGTGCGCGCCACCGCGCCGGCGATCTGGCGCACGGGTTCAAGACGCCGCTGCAGGCGCTGCTGGGCGATGCCGAGGCGTTGCGCGATCAGGGACGGACCGAACAGGCCGACAGCATCGAACATGTCGTCACCGTGATGCGCCGCCATGTCGACCGGGAACTGGCGCGCGCCCGCATCCGCACCGACGCCGCACAGGCCCGCGCGCATCCCGCCCCGATCGTCGCCCGGCTGGTGCAGGTGCTGCGGCGCACGCCCGCGGGTGCCGGGCTGGACTGGCAGGTCGACCTGCCGCAGGCGGTGGCGCTGCGCATCGACCCTGACGACCTGACCGAGGCCCTGGGTGCGCTGCTGGAAAACGCGGCCCGCCATGCGCGGTCGCGGGTGTGGGTCGGGATGCGTGCGGATGACGATCGGACGGCCGTCATCATCCGCGACGACGGGCCGGGCGTGCCCGATGCCGAGCTGGCGCGGTTGGCGCAGCGCGGCGTGCGGCTGGACCAGGGCGGCGACGGTCAGGGGATCGGTCTGGCCATCGTCACCGACATCGCCGAGGCTGCGGGCGGTCGCCTGGAGCTGATCAACATGCTGCCGGGCCTTGCGGCGGAATTGCACCTGCCGCGCCGCCCGGACTGATGGTCAGGACGCGAACAGACCGTCGAAATCGGCAAAGCCCTTGACCTCGATCGGGTTGCCCGAGGGGTCGAAGAAGAACATCGTCCGCTGCTCTCCGGGCTGGCCCTCGAAGCGGATCTGGGGCGGGATGTCGAAGGACACGCCCGCCGCGGCCAGGCGGTCGGCCAAGGCCAGCCAATCCGCCAGCGGCAGCACGACCCCCAGATGCGGCATCATCACCATGTGATCGCCCACCCGACCGGTGCGGGTGGTGGGAAAGGGCGTGCCCAGATGCAGCGACAGCTGATGGCCGAAAAAGTCGAAATCGACCCAGGTGTCGGTGGAGCGACCCTCGGCACAGCCCAGGACGTCGCCATAAAAGCGACGGGCCGCGTCCAGGTCGGTGACATGGATGGCAAGGTGGAACAGGGATTTCATCGCGGCCTCCGTGGTTGCGGGGCAGTGATGCACGCGCGGGCCGCGCCCCGCAAGTCAGTCCAGCGCGTCCAGAACCCCGCCCGCCACGCGCGCGGTGTCCGACCAGCCCGGCAGCGCCGCCCCCGCCCGTGCGGCGGCGACCGCCCGTGCGGCGCGCTCGGCCGGGTCGGTCAGCATGCCGCACGGGCGGCCGCCGCCGCACGGGCGGGGGCGGCGCTGCCGGGTTGGTCAGCATGCGGCGCAGCGCCTGCGCTAGCGCGGGCGCATCGTCGGGTGCGACCAGCAGGCCCGCATCGGCCGGAACCGTTCCCGGCACCGCGCCCGCGCGCGTGCTGACGATGGGCAGGCCATGGGACAGCGCCTCGTCGAAGACGATGCCGTAACCCTCGTACCGGGTCGCCAGCGCAAAGATCGAGGCCTTTCGGTACAGGTCCGCCAGGCGATCCGCCTCGACCCGCCCGGCCAGTTCCAGCCGTCCGCCCAGTCCGCTGGCGGCGATCTGCGCCTGCAGGTCGGCCACATGGGCCGCGTCCCAGGGGTTGCCCACGATCACCGCCTGCCAGTCCAGATCGGCCAACGCCGCCAGCGCGGCGATCAGCACGTCATGGCCCTTGCGCGGGTGCAGGATGCCCACCGACAGGATCAGCGGCGGGTCCTGCGGCGTGGCGGGCTGTTCCGGGCGGTCGGTGCCGGGGCGGGCGACGGTGATCCGGTCGGCGGGCACGTCATAGCGGTCGACCAGCATGTCGCGCGTATGCGGGCTGGGCACCATCACGTGGCGCGCATGGGCCAGGTTCGCGCGCTCGGTCCGCCACAGATGGTCGGCCAGATCGGCGGGCAGGGCGCTTTCCTGGGCCAGGGGATGATGGATCATCGCCACGATGGGCGCGCGGATCGCGGCCACCCCCTGCGGGTCCAGCGCGCCAAAGGCCAGCCCGTCGATGATCACCGGCCGATCCGCGGGCAGCGCCTGTAGCGCGTCAAGCGCCTGGCGCATGTCGCTGTCGGACGGGGTCGGAAAGCTGTCGGGCAGGGCCAGGACATCGACATGCCGGCCCTGGTCGCGCAGCCCCTGGACCATGCGGCGGTCGTAGATATAGCCGCCGGTCAGGGTGGTGATGTCGCCCGGCAGGGCAAAGGTCAGGGTCTTTGGGTCGGTCACGGGTCTGCCTGTATGGCTGCGGGGGCGGGACGGTTGACGCGGCGCTGCGCCAGCAGGACCAGCAGCCCCGGCAGGGTGCTGGCCAGAAACATCAGGCCGAAGGCCAGGCTGGCGGCAAGCCCCGCCTGCGCGCTGGCGCCGATCAGGGGGAACAGCCCGGCGGCCGCACCCTCGCGCAGACCCCACCCGCTGACTGTCAGCGGCAGGATCATGGTCAGCAGGATCAGCGGCACCAGAACGGCGGTCTCGACCGGGGACATCATCGTGCCGGTGGCCGCGGCGCAGAAGGCAAAGGCCGCAAGGTTGGCCCCGGTGATCGCCAGGTTCAGCGCCACCTGACGCGGCAGGGCGCCCGGCGCCAGCAGCGTGACGCGCAACGCGCCCCGCAGATCGCGTGCGGCTGTGCCCGCGCGCCCAGGCAGCTGTCCCGCACCGCCGATGGCCAGCATCGCGATCAGCGCGACGCTCAGCAGCGCGCCGATCAGGCCCATGACCCAGGACGGCAACGTCAGCCCGCCCGGCATCAGCGTCACGGTCAGCGCGCCCGCCGCCAGCACCAGGAACAGCGCGACCTGGCCCGCCAGGCGCTCGATCGCGACGGCGGCACCGGCGCGGCGCAGGCCCGCCTGATGACGCGCGCGGACCGCGCGGCCGGCATCGCCCACGACACCGCCGGGCAGCGACTGGTTGACGACCTGCGCCAAGTAATATTCGCCGATGGCCCGGGTGAGGGGGATGGTCTGGCCAAGCTGCCGCGCCGTCAGCCGCCAGCGCATTGCCGACAGCACCGTCTGCGCCGTCAGGGCCAGTGCTGCGGCCGCCAGCCACAGCGGATCGGCACGCACCAGCAGGTGCAGCGCCTGCTGGCCGTCCAGGCCGAACCACAGAAGCGCCATCACCGCCAAGGCGACCAGGATTTGAAGACTGCGTGTCACGTTCATGCAGGAGGCACGTCCAGGGACCCGGAAAAGTTGCGCATGAAACGGTCGCGAAGTGCTTCCATCGGCATCGCCGGGCTGCCCGGTTCCGGGACCAGCCCCCGCGTCAGGCCCCAGCCGTCGGTCCGCGCGACCAGATCGGGCGGGCCGATGACATGGATCGGAACCTCTCGGCGGTCGTCCAGGCCGATGGTGGTGGCGGCCTGGTGATCGCCGACCAGGATCATCAGGGGCGCGTCCTCCTCTTGCCGCGCGGCATAGTCCAGCACCGCCTGCAGCGTATAGTCGATCGTGTCACGATACTGGGCCCGCACCCGGTCGCGGTCGCGCCAGACGACGTTCGGCGGATCGCCCGCTTGCGCCATCGCGTCGAATTCGGTGCCGTCGCCCAGATCCTCCCAGGGCAGCATTTCGGGGACCGGGGTCCAGGGCGCGTGGGACGAGATCAGGGCGATCTGCGCGAACAGGCGCCGCGGGTCGCTGCCGTCGCGCAACAGGCGGTCGGTGGCGGCCAGCGTGAACTGATCGGGCATGGTGACCCAGTTGAACGGCTGCCCGCGATAGCCCAGGTCGGGCGCGGCCAGGATCCGCTGGAAGCCCATCGTCGACGCCTCGGGCCAGGGACGGACGATGGCGGGCATCACGGCCGCAGTGCGGAACCCGGCATCGGCGGCGTGGTGGAACAGCGTGCGGCGCCCGCTGGCGATGGCCGCCTGATAGCGCGTCTGGTCATTGACCCACAGCCCGTTGGCCAGCGTCGCATGCGCCAGCCAGCTTTGTCCGCCATGCGTCGGCGACGTCAGGAACCCCGATGCCATGGCCAATCCGCGATCCTGCAGCACCTGCTGTCCCTGGCGCAGCCGGGGAAGGTGCGTGTCGGCAAAGAAGGGCGTGTCAAAGCTGGTGCGGCCATAGCTTTCCAGAAAGATCACCAGAACGTCGCGGTCGATCAGCGCCAGCGGATCCTGCAGCCCGGCCAGCGTGTCCTGGCGCGCCTGTTCGTTGAACTGGCGCAGCTCTGTCACGGTGCGTGCCGACAGCTGCGCGCGGTCGATGGCATAGGCGGCCGTCGGGGGCGGCATTAACGCCAGCAGTGCGATCCCCGCGACAGAGGCTGCCAGACCGGCGATCCGCATCCAGGCGGCACGCGGGGCCCGGCGCATCAGCACGCCCATCGCCCACCATGTGCCCGCAACGATAAGCAACGTGGCCAGAAGCGCGGCCAGAACCGCACCCGCCGCCTGCCAGGGGCCCAGGCTGCCGGCGATCAGCCGGACGGATGCATCGATCAGGGGCAGGTCCGCAACCGGGTTGAACCTGCGGCCCAGGCTTTCCAGCATTGCCAGGTCCGCGACCTTCAGCACGGTGACCAGCGTCAGGGCCAGGGTCGCCGCCACGCGCAGCAGCCGCCCCGCGACCGTCCGGCCCGCGGCCAGCGCCAGCAGGATCAGCACCGCCAGTTCCGGCGCCGGGCGTGCCAGCGCGGCCCAGGCCAGCTGATCGGGATGCGCGGGCAGCGCCAGCAGGACGTGCAGCAGCAGGATGGCGGCAAGGACCGACAAGGGCCGGGGGGTCACCGATGGCCCCGCAACCACAGCACGTCGCGGCCAAAGGACCAGATCAGCGCCGCCGCCGCGATCCGCGCCAGGGTGATTGCCAGATCGTCCGACAGGACCGGCACCTGAAGCGCGATCAGCGTCGCAAGCTGCAGCACGCAGACGGCCTTGCGGGCATAGCTGACCGGCAGCGGCGCCATGATCCACGGCCAGACCAGCCCCGCCCCGATGAACAGATAGCGCATGACGCCCAGGGCCAGGATCTCGGGTCCGACGGGGCTGCCGGCCAGGGCGTGCAGCGCCAGGATCAGGGCCAGCGCGGCGTCGACCTCCATGTCGAAGCGGGCACCGAAATCGGAGCACAGGCCGCTGCGCCGCGCCAGCCAGCCATCCACCCCGTCCAGCGTCAGTGATATGGTCGCGATCGCCGCCACTGCCCAGCCCGCCGCGACCCCGCCGACCAGGGGCGCGATCAACGCCGTCGTCAGCGCCATGCGCATCAGCGTCACCGCGTTGCACGACCCCAGCCTGGCATGCGGATAATGCCTGCGCATCGCAACGCAGACCAGCGCGGCCCCCGCCAGATAGACGACGCCCGCGACCAGGGCACCCGTGCCCTGGCCCAGGACCATCACGCCGATGCCCAGGTTCAGGGCCAGCCCCGCGGGAATGGCCAGGATCAACCCCTCGGGCAGGCGGCGGCCTGCGGCGGGGGCCGGTCTGACGGTGGGATCGGCAAGGTCGGGGCGGGAAATCTGCATCGGGTGAACATATGACAGGGGCATGACGCGTCAAGCTGACTTCTGAACAGGCTTGCCTCAGCACGATCCCGGGCTATCCTGTCGCGACAGGAGGGCTGCGCCATGGATCATCGACCCGCAGGCTATGGCACCACGGCGCGGATGCTGCACTGGCTGGTCGCGGCGCTGATCCTGGCGATGATCCCCGTGGGTCTGCTGATGGTGCAGGACAGCCTTGACCGCGGCCTGGGCGACGCGCTGTACCTGTTTCACAAGAACGTGGGCAGCCTGCTGATCGTCATCATCGCGCTGCGGCTGGTCTGGCGGCTGACGCATCCGCCCGCGCCGCTGCCCGCGACCATGCCCGACTGGCAGCGGCGGGTGGCGGGGCTGTCGCATCTGGCGCTGTACGGACTTATGGTCGTGATGCCACTGTCGGGATACATCCGCGTGCGCGCGGGCGGCTTTCCGATCGAGGGGCTGGATGCGCTTGGCCTGCCGACGCTGGTCCCCCGGTCAAAGCCCCTGGCCGACGCCGCCAGCAGCCTGCACGAACTGGCGGCCTGGGCGCTGATGGCGGTGTTGGCTCTGCATGTCGGCGCGGCGCTGCACCATGCGCTGGTCCGGCGCGACGGGGTCTGGGCGCGGATGTGGCCGCCGCGGGCGCGCTGAGCCCTCGACAGGACCGTCCGGTTTGGATATGGCCATGCGGCGCGAATGACGGGGACCGTCGGGTCGCACCGGATTATCAAATATTGATCACAGGCGGTTGAACGAAAGGTCCTGTCGCGGCGTTCGACGGTGACGTCGAAAATGCCGCCGACCAGGAGAGATCGTGACCAAGACCCAAGACCTGACGATTCTGGTCGTCATCGCAGCGGCCCTTGCCGGCGTGTTCACCCTCGATCTGATGGTGCCGTTGGGGACGGCGGTCTGGCTGATCTATATCCTGCCGTTGAGCCTTGCGGTCTTCGCGCGCTGGCCCGCGCTGCCGGTGGCCACGGCCGTGCTGGTCTGCGTGGCGATGGCGCTGGCGTTCCAGAAGGACAACACCGGCATCGATCCGACCGTGGCGGCCGTGAACCGCGGCTTGGCCGGGATCGTGTATCTGTGCCTGGGATTTCTGGGGCGAAGGCTGATCGTCACCCGCGGCAAGCTGCTGGACACCGACTGGATCACCGGCACCCAGGTCGCGGTGTCCCGTGCCGTCCAGGGCGACCTGACCGCGGAAAAGCTGGCCCGCCAGGTCCTGCAGGTGCTGGCCGACCGGATCGGCGCGCGGGCCGCCGTCGCCTATGCCCGCAACGGACATGGCCACCTGCGGCTGGCGCAATGGGGCACCGACGGCGACGCCCTGGCGGAACGCGTGGCGGATGACGAAGGCCATCTGGGTCGCGCCGTCACCGAAGGTCGCATCCTGCAGATGTCCCTGGCGCCGGACCAGGCGCTGGGCTGGGCGACGGGACTGGCGCGGGGGCGCACGGCGCATGCGCTGATCGTGCCGATGCGGGACGGGCAGCTGATCAACGGCGTGCTGGAGTTCGGGCTGGATGCCGCCCCGCCGCCTCGCGTGATCGACCTGTTCGAGCGTATCGGAGACAAGCTGGGCATCGCGCTGCGATCCGCCCAGTATCGCCAGCAGCTGCAGGAGTTGCTGGAGGAGACCCGCCGTCAGGCCGAGGAGTTGCGCGCCCATACCGAGGAGCTTGCGGCGTCCAACGAGGAGCTGGAGGAGCAGACCCGCGCCCTGCAGGACAGCCAGCGCCGGTTGGAGGCACAGCAATCAGAGCTGGAAGAACAGAACGCCCAGCTTGAAAGCCAGACCCAGGAGCTGGAGGAACAGCGCGATGCGCTGGCCCGGTCGCGCCGGATGCTGGAGGATCAGGCGCAGGAGCTGGCGCAGGAGAGCCGCTACAAGTCCGAATTCGTCGCCAACATGTCGCACGAGCTGCGCACGCCGCTGAACGCGCTGCTGATCATGTCGCGGCTGCTGTCGGACAACCGCGGCCGCAACCTGTCCGAGGAGCAGGTCCGTTGGGCCGAGACGATCGAGGCATCGGGCAAGGATCTGCTGGCGCTGATCAACGACATCCTGGACCTGTCCAAGATCGAATCCGGCAAGATGGACGTGTCGCGCGACACGGTCGAGCCGCAGGCGCTGGCCGACAAGCTGGTGCGCGCCTTTGAGGCGCAGGCCCGCGACAAGGGGCTGACCCTGTCGGCGCAGGTCGATCCCAAGGTCGCGGCGTTCTCCTCCGACCGGCAGCGTCTGGAACAGGTGCTGCGGAACTTCATCTCGAACGCGCTGAAATTCACCGAACGGGGGCAGGTGGTGCTGCATATTTCCCCGGCGGCGCAGGGGATCGCGCTGTCGGTGCAGGACAGCGGCATCGGCATCGACGCCAGCCAGCAGGAGACCGTGTTCGAGGCGTTCCGGCAGGCGGACGGCACGATCTCCCGCCGCTTTGGCGGAACGGGGCTGGGCCTGTCGATCTGCCGTGAACTGGCCGATCTGCTGGGCGGGCGCATCACGCTGACCAGCGCGCCCGGCAAGGGCAGCACCTTCACGCTGATCCTGCCCGCCGCCCCGGCGCTGCAATCGCCGGCGCCTGCGCGGCGGTCCTTGCCCGCGCCCACGATGCCCGAACCCGCGCCGATGATGCTGGACGCCCTGCCGGGGGTCGAGGACGACCGCGCGGACATCGGCGCCGGCGACCGGGTGATGCTGGTGGTCGAGGACGATCCGGCATTCGCCCGCATCCTGTACGGTCTGGCGCAGGAGCTGGGCTTCCGCTGCGTCTGCGTGGGCCGGGCGGATGACGCGGTGCGTGCGGCGCGCCATTTCCTGCCGCAGGCGATCGTGATGGATGTGGGCCTGCCCGACCATTCGGGCCTGTCCGCGCTGGACCGGCTGAAGCGCGACACGACCACGCGCCACATCCCGGTGCACATGGTCTCGGCCGACGATTACACCAAGGAGGCGCTGGCACAGGGCGCCATCAGCTATATGATGAAACCGGTGCGGCGCGACGACCTGGCCACGGCGATCCGCAACCTGGAGACCCGCCTGGAACAGCGCCTGCGCCGCGTGCTGATCGTCGAGGACGATCCCGCGCAGATGCTGGGCCTGAAGGCGCTGCTGACCAGCGACGGGGTCGAGACGGTGGGCGCCGGTACCGCCGCCGAGGCACTGCAGATCTGCCGCAGCCAGACGGTCGACTGCATCGTGCTGGACATGACCCTGCCGGACGCGTCGGGCTTTGAGGTGCTGGAGCAGCTGGACGGGGACGGCACGGCGTCCTTTCCGCCGGTCATCGTCTATACTGCGCGCGCCCTGTCCGAGGCCGAGGAGCAGCGCCTGCGCCGCTATTCGAAATCGATCATCATCAAGGGCGCCAAGTCGCCCGAGCGCCTGATCAACGAGGTCACGCTGTTCCTGCATCAGGTCGTCTCCGACCTGCCGCAGAAACAGCGCGACATGCTGGCCGCGTCGCTGAACCGCGATGCGCAGCTGGAGGGGCGCCGCATCCTGGTGGTCGAGGACGACATCCGCAACGTCTATG
>ENA-UOWK01001147-UOWK01001147.1-bioreactor-metagenome-genome-assembly--contig:-NODE-1147-length-10163-cov-4.724278_pt1 | contig 10163 bp, 8 predicted proteins | sample MGYA00238157_ERZ761612 | MGnify/ENA primary metagenome ERZ761612 (study PRJEB28901, sample SAMN06268035) | bioreactor metagenome | isolation source: Joint BioEnergy Institute, California, USA | place... | reverse complement strand
CTATATTTTAGAACTTTATTCTACTTAAAAGCACTTCGATAGTGGGGAGAGATTAGGCCTTAAACCACCGTTCTACCTACTGGGTTGTATATTGTGTAGGTATAAATGAAGAATTATAAGCGTTTCATTCTAAGATGAATTGATCCAAAAGCAGTATGAGAAATATGATACAAAATACATAAGCAGAATTAAGTCAACTATATTTTAACTAAGGAGCATTTGTCTATATAATACCTATCGAATAAAAAGATAGACGTCTGTTTATTTGTTACTCTTGCTGACCTAACCGTTGTCTGTTAATTATGATTTACTTGGTTGTTTCTGCGTTTACGCTTGTCTCTATCATCATAGTAATCATGCTCTTTGATCGGCAACTGTGTGCGCGACTGTTTGATAAAGTATCCCTGATTTGGCAACGATTGCGTGTCTTCAAAATCAAACGCCCAGTAACCACTCCCTTGTGCACTCGCATTAGGCGGTTGAAACATCGTATTTTGCGTACGGATACTTCACGTATTCCTGTAGTAGCCACTTTGTCGCTCTTGATTGTTATGGCAACTGCTGGATTGTGTTATGCCTTGATTACAAGTAATTCTCTTGCGGTATATCATGCGCAAGATACGATGCCGCACACTGCCAATACACAAATCAGTCAATTACTAATGGGTGAGCGCTTGCGACCACCCGCACCGCCGCCAGAGGAGCTGTTCGCTGAACTTGATGCTGAGATTGCAAGCTACCAAGCAAGTAAAACAGAAGAAGGTTACTGGCCTGAGACTCAAACGCAGACGCCTCAAGACAATAGACCGCTCATGCTACCTGAGCCTGATCTGTCTGATTTAAATGCCCAAGACCCTACTACTGGCTATTCAGGCGATATGCTGGCCTCACACATACATCAAGGTCACATCAATATTAAAAATGCTGATCGCAATTGGAAAAAGATGAACTCAGAGTTTGTTCAACGGCTGTTGACTGTATATAAAGTGATGAGTGATCAATATGGCTATGATATGGTACTTTTAGAGGGTTATCGCAGTCCTGGCAGACAAGCAAGTTTGCTTAAAAAAGGCACTCATGTGACGCAAGCTGGCTCATATAAGAGCTATCATCAGTTTGGTCTAGCAGCAGACTCTGCTTTTATCAGAAACGGTAAAATTGTCATAAGTGAAAAGGATCCATGGGCAATGCAGGGCTATAAATTATATGGTAAAGTAGCCAAATCTGCCGGACTTGTGTGGGGTGGCGACTGGCGTATGATGGATTTTGGGCATGTTGAGCTACGTAAAAAAGGCGTGCTTGGTCGACCGGAAATGGCGGAAATCTTAACCAGTCAATAATAACAATACGATTTCAAGGTAAGCGAAAATATGGACAGATGTAAGACACTGCCAAAGACGTTAGTAGTCATTGCTTGTTTACTAAGCGGCGTGCTAACTGGATGTAGCACCGATAAGGTCAGTCAAGCAAAGACTAAAGCATCTGTAATGGCTGACACACCTCTTATCAGTAATAACAGTAAAAGTAATGAGACTGATGATTTGAGTCGTTTAAAAGCTCAGTTAGAGCAGCAGCAACAGCAGCTTGAGATGATGAGTACCGAGCAGCAAGCGTTGCAAAAACAGCTAAAGCGTCAACAAGTCACGCTCACCATTAAGCCTGCTGTCAATGCCAATGCTGGACGTGCCGCAAAAGGAACGGCCAGTATCGCTTATATTGCGTTTTTGGAAGAAGAAAGCCAGTTTACAGATATTGAGGCTCTGGCTGCAAAAGAAGTCAGCATTATTCCCAATCGTGAAACCCGTCTGACATTAGCCATTCCGCAAGACGCGCAGTTTATGGCGGTTAAAGTAGGGTTGAGGTACACCAAAAAACGCTCACAGTTTCTTATTCCGCTTGCCAGTCTGACGCCTGATACACCCCTTGCACTCAATATAGGCGCGTGCGATGTGAATATCACAGACGGTATCAATCCAGAACAAGTGACAACATCTACCACCAAACTTAAATATTATCAGCAGCCATTAGTCAACTGCTCGTAGGAGATTGCTTTGAGTAAGCATAGAGTATTATGGGGAGAGGGACTGTTTTTACGACCTCAGCATTTTCAAATTCAAGACACCTATCATAACGCGCAACGCGCATTGAGCATGAGGCTGATGCACCCATATGCTTATGGGGTAGCCGATGTTCAGATTGACAAGCAGCTCCTAGAAAGCAATTTATTAAGTTTTCAAAGCATCGATGCAGTCCTACCAGATGGCACAATATATCAAGCGCCTCGCACAGATGCCTTACCAAAAGCCATGACATTAAATGATCAAGACAATGCCGATGAGGTCTTTGTCTTTTTGAGTTTAGAGATTGTTCATAGTGGCGGTAGTAATATACAGACTGAACGCAGTGACAATCCAACGCGCTATGTGAGAGATACGGTCGAGGCGCAAGATCTTTATAGCCAAGCGGCAGAAGCCGTTATTGACGTTATTAAACTATCGCCAAGCGTGCAGCTCAATCATTCTGCACAAGCACCGAATCAAGATACTGTGTCTTTGTTGGTTGCCAAGCTGGTACGCACCACTCAAGGTATTTACCAAGTAGATGAGGATTACATCGTACCGAGCGTTCATATTAACAGTAACCCTGCGCTCATTGGTCAAGTCTATCGTTTGATGACGATGATTAATACCAAGTCCACATCACTCTACGATCATCATCGTCAGTCTAATAATGATTTACTTGAATTTCGCTCATCAGACATTGCTTCTTTTTGGTTATTACACACGCTCAACACAGCCTATTCTCAGCTCAGTCACTTATACAATAATGCCAAATTACATCCAGAACGGCTTTACGAAGCGCTATTAAATGTGGCCAGTCAATTGGCTACTTTTAGCTCACTGTATAAAGTGGGTGATTTGCCGTCTTATCATCACGACAATGCCAATGAGTCGTTTAGTAGCATCATTTTTATCATTCGTGAACTACTCAACACAGTAATCGCAAGCAACTTTATCTCAATTCCATTGCGTCAAAACAAACCGTCCTATTATATAGGCGATCTGAGTAGCGATAAGATCACGCGTGGCTCACAGCTGTATCTGTCAGTTAGCTCGTCCTTACCGATGCATGAGCTAATTGATATCGTACCAAGGCGCTTTAAGGTTGCGACGCCTGATTCAGTAGAAAAGCGTGTTTTATCAGCCCTACCAGGTTCGCCCGTCTCGCACGTGACGCAAGTACCAAGCGCCATACCAGTAAGACCAGGATTTAGCTACTTCACGATTGAACCCGTGGGGGAATTGTATGATGAGATGATCAAGTCCGAATCTATTTGTATGTACGTGCCAAACGGTTTTGATGACTTAAAAATCGAGCTAATGGCCATCGTTCAGTAATTTTCTGGAACGTTAAATATGGAGTGATAGGCGTGTCAGATCTTCGCTTGATGAGCGCTCACTTCTTATTTTTAAGCAATTTTTAACCTTTTATATTCAGCCGTATTTTAAACAATTGGTATTAGGAACAATCATGGCAGGGAATAACTCAACGGGCGCTGCACCCTCTTTATTAGATTCAGGTGAAGTGGCCTCAAAGGTATCGGCAAACGGTTTGGACAAACGTATCAGCTCTCAGTCGCTGGTTGATATGATGTATGACGGTTTTTATTTGGTGTTTTTACTGCGCAATCATTATTTTAGTACCGAGCCGCATAAATTTCGTCAAAAAATATATGACTTTTTAGATAAGTTTGAGAGCACTGCCCGCAAAAAAGGCTTTTTTTCAGAAGACATACATGAAGCCAAATACGCCTATTGTGCCTTGATTGATGAAACCATCATGACGTCGCAAGAGCCAGAGTTTCAAACGTTAAAAGATGCGTGGGAGCTAAACCCTTTGCAGCTGGATTTATTTGGCTCTCAGATCGCTGGTAATGAGTTTTTTGAGCGTTTAGATGGCCTGCGTGAACAAGGGGAGAAGCGGCTGCCTGCTCTTGAGATTTATCACTATGCGATGTTACTGGGCTTTCAGGGTAAGTATCGTTTAGAGGCACCTGAAAAAATCCGCTATCTTATCTCACGCTTAGGTGATGAGATTGAGCACTTGCGAGGTAACAAGAACGAATTCTCACCCTTTTGGGCCATCCCTGATCAAATCAAACATACGCTGACGAGTGAAACGCCGCTTTGGATGATTATTGCGGTCATTGCCGTCCTACTGACGGCAATATTTGGCACTATGTGGCAACTGACCAATCGCTTCTCTGATAATCAGCTCTCCGCATATAACCAAGTGATTCAAGAAAATAAAGAGCAAGCGCACATCTCCATTTTTTTACCTTGAGCCATAAAAAAACCCTCATCAAAGTGATGAGGGTCTTGGCAAATGCCATAATTGAATCTAAGATGACTCAAAAAATTTACTACTAGAATATGGCTCTCCAACCTGGGCTCGAACCAGGGACACACGGATTAACAGTCCGTTGCTCTACCAACTGAGCTATTGGAGAATAGGCTATAGACATTTAATGTCTTACAACGAGCCTTAGAAGTCTCTAACGAGTTCTTGCTAAGTGGGGCGTATTCTAGCAAAGATAAAAAATACGTCAAGCGTTTTTTTGCATAATTGATTAAAATTGTCATTTTAATGACGTAATATTAGATTTTTATTTAAAAATCTTAAAACGCTTATAAAAAAGACGCCACATAGAGAGCATATGGCGTCTTTACTTATCAAAATATTCTTGAGATCAGTGACTGTCTAAGATTTATTCAGCAACGTCTAAATCGGCAACCGCTTTTTCGATACGAGATAAAGCATCCTTCAACGTTGCCTCATCGGTTGCATAAGAAATACGCATGTAGCCGCCAAGACCAAAAGCATCACCAGGTACTACTGCTACCCCTACTTTCTCCAACAACCATGCTGAAAACTCAGTACATGATGATAAACCAGCAGCTTTTATCAGAGGTTTGATTTCTGGATAGACGTAGAATGCGCCGTCAGGACGTAGGCAAGTAATACCTTTGATATTATTTAAACCATCCACCACCAAATCACAACGCTTTTCAAACGCTGCAACCATTGGCTCTAATACACTCTGATCACCACTGATCGCAGCTTCTGCAGCCACTTGGCTGATAGATGTTGGGCATGAGGTTGACTGTGATTGTACTTTTTTCATTGCACCAATCAGCTTAGCAGGGCCGCCTGCATAGCCAATACGCCAGCCTGTCATTGCATATGCTTTCGAAACACCATTTAAGATAATGGCGCGATCTTTAAGCTCAGGGGCTGCATTCAAGATGTTGTAAAACTTATCACCCGTCCAGCGAATGTGCTCATACATATCATCTGACGCCACATAAACGTGTGGATGTTTTTTCAATACTTCAGCGATGGCTTTTAGCTCATCTAGCGTATATATCATACCAGTCGGATTAGATGGGCTATTTAGTACCAGCATTTTGGTTTTGTCAGTGATAGCGTCTTCTAATTGCTCAGCGGTAATTTTGAAGTCTTGTTCAGCAGGACATTTAACAATGACAGGCACGCCTTCTGCGATGATAACCATATCAGGATAGCTGACCCAGTACGGTGCTGGGATGATAACTTCATCGCCTGGATTGATGAAAGCTTGTGCAAGGTTAAAAAATGATTGCTTACCACCAACTGACACAAGAATTTCGTTAGGTTCGTAGCTGATGTCATTGTCGCGCTTGAACTTCTCAATGATGGCTTTTTTGAGCTCTGGCGTTCCATCGACAGCAGTGTATTTGGTAAAACCATCGTTGATTGCATCAATTGCTGCTTTTTTGATATGTTGTGGTGTATCAAAATCTGGTTCACCAGCGCCTAAACCAATAATATCTTTACCAGCCGCTTTTAGTTCTTTGGCTTTATTCGTAATCGCTAGAGTCGGTGATGGTTTGATGCTATTAACGCGGTCAGACAGTTGTAACTCGCTCATGAGAGATCCTTTTTATATTGGAGTAGGTAAATCTATTACTAGGGATAGCGCTTTTTAAATTATTGTGCAGGTACTACGTGTTTAGTGACCATCGACAACGATAGGCGCTTTGAGTGTAGCAGTGGAGATTGTAGCATGCTGTTATTGCACTGTCTTATATTGGCGGTAACAGAAGATGACGACTATATGAGCGCAAACATATAAGTTAGAGGAATACTATGATGATAGATAGCGTACATAAGATTTGACATGACTATACGACACGATTTCGAAACCACAACAATAAATACGTCTCCTTACGCTATCATTATTTAGATATATTAAATAAGATGAATAAAACCTTAAAAATATTTGACCAATATCTTGAATATTGCAATCAATCATAAGTAGGTGAAAAATAACTACTCAACGATTGAGAGAATGGCAAATATCTGACTAAAATTATAATTAAAAGGACGCTTACTATGACAGCATCTACTGAAAAACAGTACATTCTCATCACCGGAGCAACCTCTGGTATCGGTAATCAACTGGCTAAAGATTATTTATCAGAAAACCATCATGTTTATGCGGTTGGTCGTGATGATAATGCACTGGCTGAGCTTAAGTCATTGGGCGCCGAAACCATTGAGTTGGATTTGATGAATCAAGAAGAGGTGATTGAAGCTTTTAGTAAAATTGGCAGGGTTGATTTGGCAATTTGCGGGGCAGGCATGTGCGAATATCTGGATATGCCAAACTTTGATAGTGCTAAGTTTATGAAAGTCATGTCAGTAAACCTAGGTACGTTATCGCATGCCATTGAAGGCGTCTTACCTAAGCTGATTGAGTCAAAAGGTCGCTTGGTTGGTATTGGTTCAGCCTCAGCCTATGTACCTTTTGCCCGTGCAGAAGCCTATGGAAGCTCAAAGGCAGCTGTTCATTATTTAATGAAAACTTTACAAATCAGTCTGGCACCGCATGATGTTGCGGTTAGCCTTGTGGTGCCAGGGTTTGTTGAAACCCCAATGACCAAACAAAACGATTTCCCAATGCCATTTATTCAAACCACGAAGCAGGCGAGTCAAGCCATTCGTGATGGTATTGATAGCGGTCATGAAGTGATCGAATTTCCCAAAAAGCTGACGTTACCACTAAAAGCGCTAGGAACATTACCAGATTTGGTCTGGCAGCAAGTCAGTGAAAAGATCAATAAAAAATAACGCATGATGACTGCCAAATAGGTAGTTTAATAAGTAAAAATAAGTCAACCATACGGATAGGAACGCCTCTATGTTGTTTCATCGCTTAAAGCAAGCACGTAACTTAAAGACAGCGAAGCAAAATACTAAAACGATAAAAAGCGATGATCAGCCTCAATCTAGAAAACGTATAGCCATCATTGGCTCAGGCGTGTCGGGACTGACCTGTGCGCATTATTTGATCAGCGAACACGATGTGACTGTGTTTGAAGCCAATGACTACATTGGTGGGCATGTAAACACCATTGATGTGGCGTTACAAGATGGTAAAAAGTCAAAAACCAGTAACACAGAAAGTAGTGCAATAGACACAGGGTTTATTGTCTTTAATGAGCGTACCTATCCGAATTTTTTTCGTCTGTTGTATGATTTAAAAGTGCCCTTTCAAGCGACGGATATGAGCTTTTCAGTAAAAAATACAGCGCGTCATTTTGAGTACAATGGCCATACGCTAAATACCTTATTGTCGCAGCGTAAGAATGTATTGAATCCAAAGTTTTGGCAGTTCATTAAAGATGTTTTACAGTTCAATAAGCACATCAAACAGCTTCGTCAAGACTATGAAGCAGCGCGTGTACAAGGACAAGACGTTAGTACCTTTACCGAGCAAACGCTTGGCGGTTATCTTGCTCAAAAACGCTACGGTAAGCTGTTTTTAGATAACTATCTATTGCCGATGGTTTCTGCCATTTGGTCAACCAGTCTGGATGAAGTGCAAGATTTCCCATTAGTGTTCTTTGCACAGTTCTTTGATAATCATGGTTTGCTAGATGTGGTCAATCGTCCGCAATGGTTTACGATCAAGGGTGGCTCAAAGCAATACATCAATAAACTGATTCCACGTTTTATCAAAGCAGGCGGGAAGGTGCGAGTAAACAGCCCAGTACAGTCTGTGTTACGTGAGCATGATCAAGTAATATTGACAGTCCAGACCACGAATAACTCAAAGAACCGCAGCGAAAATCTGGTATTCGATGAAGTCATCTTCGCTTGTCATGCTGATACTGCGCTCAAAATTCTCAAAGATGCCAGCATGGATGAAACGGACGTTCTGAGTCATTTTCGTTTTACTGGCAATACGGCAGTACTTCATACTGATACCAGCGTCTTGCCTAAAAAACCGTTAGCTTGGGCAAGTTGGAATTACCTGATAGACGAGAACGACTTGAGTACAGGAGTAAGTGCCAACGCTAACAAAGATACGAGCGACAGTAAAATACCAGTCAAACCTGTGCTCACGTACCACATGAATATTTTGCAGCGTCTTACCAAAAAGCATAATTATTTGGTGACTCTCAATTATGATATCGATGACAAGCAAGTGATTAAGCGTATCGATTACAGTCACCCTGTATTTGATAAAGCAGCTATTGCTGCTCAAAACAAATGGTCAAGTATCTCTGGCAATGGCTTGCATACGCATTTTTGCGGGGCTTATTGGTTCAATGGATTTCACGAAGATGGCGTACGCAGTGGTTTACAAGTATGCCAATCACTTGGCTATGATATCGACATAAGAGAGGAAGTTGATCCGACGCACCTGCCTGATGCAGATAGTGCAAATACGCCATTTCGTTATAAAGACTTACCGATAAAAGCGGATACAAGATTGCGTAAATTAAATAAGCGAGAAGTCGCTACGGCAACGACCAATCAAGAATTGGTTGAATATATAGATCATTTACAGAACTCAACTACTGATACCCATGCAACTAAGAAACGATGGTTATTTGGGCGCCGTAAATTTAAATGATGACAAAAACGACTGATAAGAAGCACTCGTAAAAATTGTCTGTGACAAAAGAGAATGTATATGACCATACCCTTTCAGTATTCTGATGTTCCAAAAAGCCACAAAGCTTTTGAGGGTGCTACGGCCCTGTCACATCAGTTGTTTGAAGGGACGACTTGGCACAGTCGACTATTGCCAAGTGCGCATAAGTTTGCCTATCCTTATCGCTATTGGGGTGTGAATATTAGTGCATTGGTTAGAGGAGAGGAGTTGCCTGAGATAGGTGTGCCCGTTTTTAACCAGAGTCAAGCTTTAAGAAAACAGCAGCCATCGGGTAAACCCTCTTTGAAGCAGCCATTGCTAAAGAATTTGCTATCAAAAAAGCTGCCATTGTTCTCAGCGCGCAAAAAAGCATTGCAGCAGTTTTATCCTAACGACTACTTAAAAGGGTTCAATAGCCTAAGCAATAATAGTGCTAATGATGATTTGAATCACGTACAAGCATTATATCAGCGTCTAAGCCACGCATTTACTATTCATGCTGGTAGCGCGCCAGTAGGTGATATGCTTGGACTTGTAGTTTGCCGTAATGCTGGTTTTTACTTTAGTCCCGTCAATTTTTATTTGGGTTTTGATGAGCAGCAAACGCCTACTCACTTATTGGCTGAGGTTTCTAATACACCATGGGACAAACGCCATTGTTATGGATTTTTATTGGAAGGTGAAGACACTGAGTTTTGTCATGATAAAGACTTTCACGTGTCACCTTTTAACCCTATCGATCAGCTATATCGCTGGCAGGTTACGGTGAAGCAAGTTAAAAACGAGAGGGCACATTCACAATCGGATTTAGGTTTGCAGGTTCGCATTGCTATTGATATCAGTGACGAGCGCGGTGAGGTACTAAAAACGGGCATCAAAGTATTAGGTGTACCAATGACAGATGACACTGTCCGCACAAGCTTAAAACAGAATCCGCTGATGAATATAACATCTTTAATGCGTATTTACTGGCATGCGTTCAAACTTTATGCAATCAAAAAAGTGCCCTATATCAACTATGATGAAAAACTGGCAGATAGTAAACAAAGTAAGGCAAATGCTAAAAAACCGCACTCTTAATGAGTGATATTAAAAAAACTAACAACTGTCTGAATATTTAGACAATATTTTAAACATAAGACTCATACATAAAATACCTTAAATAAGGATCCGCATA
>ENA-UOWK01001146-UOWK01001146.1-bioreactor-metagenome-genome-assembly--contig:-NODE-1146-length-10170-cov-5.419674_pt1 | contig 10170 bp, 5 predicted proteins | sample MGYA00238157_ERZ761612 | MGnify/ENA primary metagenome ERZ761612 (study PRJEB28901, sample SAMN06268035) | bioreactor metagenome | isolation source: Joint BioEnergy Institute, California, USA | place... | reverse complement strand
ACCAGCCGGAATGGCTCAGCCACGTCAATGCCAGCGTGCTGAAGGTGAAGCTGGCGCTGTCGATCATCGGCATTTCCTCCATCCACCTGCTGAAGACCTTCATCGCGGCCGGTGCGCTGGGCGGACTGCCGTTGTGCCCGCCTGAGCTGATGAGCGCGGCGGCGGCGGCGGCCAACCTGGGCGAGGCCACGTGCTCCACGCTGACCTCCACCGGCGTGCTGTGGCAGACGATCATCCACGGCGTGTTCATTCTTTCGGCCATCGGCATCGCCTGGACCGACAAGCTGATGGGCGGCAGCCACGCGCCGGAGCGACCGGCCCACTGAGCCGGTGACCGGGCGGCCGCATCGCCCCTGCCCTGCGCCGCCCGGGGATGCTAGATTGCACCCCTGATGGGTCTGTCGACGGCGCCGGGAAACGCCACGCCCCTGCTTGGGGGACATCGCCAGGCCTCTTGCACCGTCATGTTCAAGGGGGATTGAATGTCGTACGCCAAGAAGTCTGTCGTTGCCCGTGCGCGCCTGGTGGCGCCTGCGCTGTTGCTGATCACCCTGGCCGCCTGTTCGGGCAAGGATGAAACGGCGGCGCCGGCGGCGGCCGGCACCCCTGCCGCCAAGCCTGCGGCGCCTGCCGCGCCCGCCGCGCCGGCGGTCTCGGCCCAGGTGCAGTCCATGGGGACCGCCGAGCTGCGCGACTCGGCCAGCCAGGCACTGCGTGACAACCGCATGTATGCCCCGGCCGGCAACAACGCCATGGAGTACTACCTGGCACTGCGCGACAAGACGCCGGACGACGCCTCGGTGAAGAGTGCGCTGACCGACCTGCTGCCCTACACCCTGATCGCCGCCGAGCAGAACCTGGCCCGCGAGGACTTCGAGGAAGGCCAGCGGTTGATCGCGCTGATCGAGAAAGTGGACCCGAAGGCGCCGGCGCTGCCGCGCCTGCGCCAGGGCGTGGCCCGCGGCGTGGAAGTGGCCGCGCTGCGGACCACCGAAGAAGCCGACCGTGCCAAGCGCGAAGCCGAAGCGAAGACCAAGCAGCAGGCTGACCAGCGCACGCGCGAGGCCGATGCCGCGCGCCAGATCGCAGCGCAGCAGGATGCCGCACGCACTGAAGCCCCGCGCCCGGCCGACACTGCTCGCGAGGACGCCGAACGCCAGGCCACGGCCCGCCGTGAAGCCGAACAGCGGCAGCAGCAGGCCGCCGCCCAGCAGGCGGCCGCCGCCCGCCAGCCCGCCGCGCCCGCGCTGCGTCCGGTCAGCACACCGGCACCGCGTTACCCGACCGACGCGCTGCGCGCGGGCACCTCGGGCGAAGTCCTGGTGGAGATCACGGTCGGCACCGATGGTTCGGTGACCAACGCCCGTGTACTGCGCGCCACGCCGGCCCGCACGTTCGACCGCGAGGCCCTCAACGCCGTCAAGCGCTGGCGTTTCGAGCCGGTCGCCGCGCCGGTCACCACCCGCCGCACCCTGGCCTTCTCACCCGGCGGCTGAACCCTGCCATCGAAGGGGGCGGGGGCAGGCGCGCGTCACAGCCTTCCCTCCGCCCCCTTTTTTTTCAGCCGGAGATCGCCAGGCGTTCCTGCTGGTAGCGGCGTACCGCGGCCAACCAGAGCAGGGCGGCCAGGCCAAGGTTCGCGCCGAGGTAGATCGCCCAGATCGTGGGGCTGATGGACTCGTGGCGGATCACCTTCAGCAGCATCTGGTTCTGCGACAGGAACGGCACGGCGTATTGCCACAGCACGCTTTTCAGCGGGTAGGCCAGCAGTGCATAGCTGGGCAGCATCGGCAGCAGGATCAGCCAGGTCATGTGGCTCTGCGCTTCCTTCATGCTCTTGGAGGCCGCCGACAGCAGCGTCAGCAGCGACGTGCCGATCAGCAGCATCGGCACCATCACCAGCAGCATCTGCAGCATCGAACCCAGTCCCATGTTGAGCTGCCGGCCCACGGCGCTGTCCGAAAGCTGCGCGCTCAGCTTGAACGCGGCCAGGGTCAGCAGCAGCGAGACGATGCCCACCACGCACGCCGCGGCGATCTTTCCACTGACGATGGCACTGCGCGTGGCCGGCGTGGCCAGCAGTGGTTCGAGCGACTGCCGCTCCCGTTCGCCCGCCGTGGTGTCCATCACCAGGTACGCACCGCCGAGGAAGGAGGTGATGATCAGCAGCAACGGCATCAGCATCGAGAGCATCACGCCCTGCTTGGCTTCCGCCGAGGCCAGATCCTGCGTGCCGACATCGAGCGGCCGCGCGACCTGTGGGTCGATCCCGCGGGCCATCAGGCGCAACGCCCCGACCTGCCCGCTGTAAGCCTGCAACGCGGCCTTCAGGCGGGCGGTCGGCACATCCGAGGCGCGGCGCGTGCTGTCCTGCAGGATCTCCACCAGCGCCGGACGTCCTTCGCGCCACTGCTCGCCGAATTCGTCGCTGATCCGCAGCGCGACGTCGATCCGCTGCTCGGCGATGGCCTCGTTGAGGTCATCCGGCGCCGGGCGGGTGTTGAGCCCCTGCGCGGCCAGGAAACGCACCAGGTTGGGCGCGTGCTCCACGCCGATCGCCGGAATCTCCAGCGGCTGCTCGATCTGCGATTTGACGCGGCTCTCGGCCAGCTTGCCCATGCCCAGGATCAGGATCGGGTACAGCAGCGGCCCCAGCAGCAGGGTGAATGCCAAGGTGCGCCGGTCGCGCGAGAGGTCGCGCAGCTCCTTGCCCATCACGGTCAGCAGGGTGGATAGCGTGGTCATGCGTGCAGGCCCTCCTCGGTACCGATCAGCGTGACGAAGGCATCTTCCAGGTTGCTTTCGCCGGCCTGGGCGCGCAGTTCATCGGCACTGCCGGCGGCCATCACCGTGCCCCTGGCGATGATCACGATGTGGTCGCACAGCGCGGCCACCTCCTGCATGATGTGGCTGGAGAAAATCACGCAGCGTCCTTCGTCGCGCAGGCCGTGCAGGAAACGGCGCATCGCGCGGGTGGTCATCACGTCCAGTCCATTGGTGGGTTCGTCGAGGATCACGTTGCGCGGGTCATGCACAAGCGCCCGTGCGATGGCGGTCTTGGTGCGCTGTCCCTGCGAAAAACCGTCTGTCTGGCGATCCATGATCTCGTCCATGTCCAGCGCCTGCGACAGCGCGTGGGTCCGCTTGGCGATGGTGCTCTCATCCAGCCCGTGCAGGCGACCGAAATACGCGATGTTCTCGCGCACGGTGAGCCGCTTGTACACCCCTCGCGCATCCGGCAGCACGCCAAGCCGGCGGCGCACCGCAGCCGGATCCGCCGCCGCATCGATGCCATCGACCGTGACCCGGCCCTGGTCGGGGGTCATCAACGTGTAGAGCATGCGCATGGTGGTGGTCTTGCCGGCACCGTTGGGCCCGAGCAGGCCGGTGATCTTTCCATCCTCTGCCCGGAAGGTCACGTCCTGCACTGCCTGGATGCGGCCTGCCTTGGTCTTGAATCCCTTGTTGAGGCTCTCGGCGACGATCATGGTTCCCATCCGTTGAACGAGGTGAACGCCGGCACGTGGCTCAGCGTATCCAGGCAGCTGACATCCAGCGCCTTGGCGTCGGCGTTGTCGATGAACTGCCCCAGCAGGCGTGGCATGCAGCCGGCGTTGAGGGTGCCGTGGCCCTGCCCGCGGGCCACGATGTGGCGACCATTGGGCAGCCCCTTCAGGACCTGCTCGGCGTAGCGCGGCGGCGTGACCGGATCCAGTTCGCCGGACAGCAGCAGTACCGGCGCGTCGGACGCCAGCGGTGTGGTGCTGTCTGCCGCGGCCTTTTCATGCGGCCACACCGGGCAGGCGGCGAAGAACATGTCCGCCACGTGCGCACCGACCAGGCGATCACCGCCGGCAGATGGCTGGTAGCGATCGGCATCTTCGCTGCAGATCACCGACCACTGCATGCCGCGGTTGAGCTGCAGGCCCAGCGAGCGGTTGGCATTGCGGGCAAGCGCGGCGAGCGGTGCGTAACGTCCCTGCGCCGCTTCATCCAGCACCACCGGCAGCAGCGAGGACAGTTCGGGCATGTACGAGAACGCGAACGCCAGGCCGATCACGCTGTCGGCGGTCAGCACGTCCCGGCGCAGCTGTGCGGTACCCGGATCGCGGTACTCCACGCTGACCGGCGCGGCCGACAGCGCGTCCATCACGGTGCGCAGCTGCGTGCGCGTGTTGACGGGGAAGCGCTTGGCACAGGCGGCGTCCTTGATGCACTGCGCCGCCTGCAGCACGATCGCGTCTTCGAAGGTGTTGGCGAAGTCACCGCCCACCACCAGATCATTGGGCGCCACGCCGTCGAGCACGATCGTACGCACGTGCTGCGGGTAGCGTGCCGCGTAACGCTGCGCGACCCGGGTGCCGTAGGAGGCGCCGACCAGGTTGACCCGGGGCACGCCGATGGCCTTGCGTACGGCATCCAGATCATCGATCGCCTGCGAGGTCGCGTAGAAACGCGGGTCCGCACGGCCTTCCAGCGACGTGGCGCAGGCGCTGGCGTAGTCACGGATCGTGGCTTCATTGGGCGCTGCGTTTTCATCCAGCGGCAGGTCCTTGCCATCCGGACCCAGGCACGTGAGCGGATTGGAACCGCCGGTGCCGCGCTGGTCGATCAGATAGATATCGCGCTTCCTGCGCGCTTGGCGCAGGGCGGTACTGACCGGCAATGCCACGTCGGTTGCGGCCTGGCCCGGTCCGCCGGCAATGAAGAAGACCGGATCAGCGGCCGCGCCCGGATTGTCCGCATCAAGCCGCGCGATGCGCAGGTCGATGCGCCGCCCCTGCGGCTGTGCCGGATTCTCCGGTACGGAGAGCGTGCCGCAGTGGGCTTCGACGTTGCTGCTGGCCGAGGCCCCGGAGAGGGTGCACGGGGCGAAGGCGATGGGCTGCGCGGCGGGGGGGCCCGCCCGGCCCGCCTCCTGCGGTGTCTGCGCCGGGCCGCTGCAGGCCGCGCACACAAAGCTGGCCACGATCCCGGCCAGCGTCAGGTGGTTTCTGGACATCTTCCCTGCTTCCCCTTGCTGTTGGTCATGCGACAGGGACGGCGCCCTGCCACGGATGTGACCAACGGTACACGGAACGGGTCGCCCCACACTATCGTCCGCACGACACGAAACGCATCGTCCGGGACCCCGCGTGCAACGGACATGTGCCTCCGGCCTAGCGCGCCATCCGGCACCTGCCGTCGCCGTCGGCGGGAGGGCGTACAGGGAACCGGTCCGGTGGCAGCACCTGCACCGGCGAGCTGGCAACGAATCCATCGGGATAGGTGAACGCGAAGAAGGCCGCCGCCCAACCCGCCGCCGGGACGTCGATGACGGCTTCGGATCGCGCACCGGCGTGCCAGAAAGGAACGCGTTCGTAGCGCACGCCGCACGCGAAGCGGAAATCGCGGTCGCGGTCATTGCGGGCCACCCACAAGCTCACCTCGGCCGGGACCTCGGACGAAACGGCCGAGACGCGGTATCGGCCATCCACCTGCGCCACCGCGGTCTCGACCTGCGGCAGCGCGACGGCGGAGGAGATCCGCCTCAGGAAGGGCACGAGCGTGGCGTGCACGTGGTCACGGATGCCGTAGTGGTCCGAGTTGGGCGCCACGAACAGGCTGGTCGGTCCCGGCAGCGCGCCCAGGTAAGCCTGGGCTGTATCCGGCGGAAAGAAATCGTCACCGCTTGCGTTCACCACCAGCTTGGGCACGGACAGTCTGTCCCGCAAGAGCGTATGCAGATAGGTGAGCGGGTCGGAGATGGCCATCAACGCGGAAAACTCCGGCGTGTGAGTGCGCTCGGGCACACCCTCGGTGACATAGGGCTGCAACGCGATGGGCCAGCCGCCGCCATACCGTTCGGCGATGTCATCGACCAGGCGGCCGATCCCCATTTCAATCACGTAGGGCACGATGGCCACTACGCGCGTATCGCCCAGTGTGGTCAGCCAGCCTGCCCATGCGCGCTTGGATGCCCCGACGACCACGAACGTCTCCACGCCCAGGTCCCCCAGTTCCCGCGCCGCCAGGTCCATGGCGCGGACTGCCGCGCCCGCCATTGGAACGTGCAGCGGCAGGCTGCCATTGGACAGCGCGGGATCGTCCATGAAGCGCCGCCACGTGGCCGCCACGAGGCGATCCTCCCGCATCGGCGGCTCGTCCGGTAGCGCAAGGTACTGGTTCGGCACATCCGAGACCGAGACGGCAATCATCCGGCTGGCCTCGGACACCTCCGCCATCAGCGCGTCGCTGAAATCGGAGGGCGGCTGCGCGGGGGAATCGGCGGTGCCGCGATTGATGCCGTTGTTGATGAAGAGGATGGCGGCAGCGCCCGGCCGGGCGTTCCGCGGCACGTGCAGGGCGACCCTGTGCACCCAGTCGCTGGCGTGGGCGGACGCGCCAGGCGGCCAGGCCTGCGAGGTCAGCGCATAGGTGCGCCAGCCGGCGCCGCGTTCCGGCACGCGGTCCAGTCGTCGATACACCAGGGGCGTCTGCCGCAGCGCGTGCAGGTAGGAAGGCAGCACGCTGTGGTAGCCCGGGACGGGTGGCGCGGCCGTTGCCGGGGTGGCGAACGTGCCGGATAAGGCCGCGAGCAGCGGGCAGAGCCGCACTGCACCCGGACGCGCGAGAGATTTCATTGTAGCGAGCATCGCATCGGCCTCCTCATGGCCCGGACACGCGGCGATGGGCCGCCGGCAATGATGGCCCCACGCGTTGGGGGCGTCTTTCATCCATCAATCCGAGGGTCTCGGCGTGATGGTGCGCTCATGTGGAGCGGACATACGTCTCGTTTTTCCGCCTGCATCGTGGTGCAGACGAGACCTCCTGTCACAAGGACGAGGTGCTTGCGACATTGGTGCCGCGGTTGGCAGCGGTGTGGCATCAAGGGCGGCTTTCACCGCGGACGGCTGTCTTTGCAGGCAATGGCATGCCAAGCCTGAGTGCGGCGAGGGATGCCGCGCAAGCGAACGCCCGGCAGTAATGATTTTCGTCCCTTCATCTCCCTCGGTGTGGCCAGAGTGAGGACCGCAACAGGTTGCAGAACTCGGGGCGTCCGCTACACCTTCAGCCTTTGCTCGTCAGGCAATCAATTCCCTCATACAGGAGCCGCATATCCTTTCCTGAAATTTGTTAATGTGCGGGCGGGGAAGTAGATAGACGCATTTACCGCAGAGGCCGTCGCGCAGGATGCACGGCCTGGCATGAGGCCATGGGTGCAGGGAGAAGCGCATGAAAGTGACGAAGTACGCTCGACTGAGCGGAATCCTGGCGGGCGCTGCGCTCGCTTCAGCGATTACGGGCTCGTCCGCCTTAGCATCAGCGAAGGACATGGACGCGATCAAGGCACGCGTCCGAAGCCAACTCGATGGCAATGGCGGCCAACCGCGTACCACGGACCTCGATAGACTTGATGTCCGGGCGTCCCGGAATGCACCGATAAGAAGCTTCTCCAGCAGCTACCTCAACAGCATCCGCTCCATGCCGGATATCGGCGGTGGTGCACGCGGCGCCTTTCTCGCCAGCAAATCCGACAAGGCGCAGGAGACAGAGGACATGCAGGACGACTGCAGCGCGACTGCGGGAAATCCCGTCGTGTTGCACACGGGGAACAAAGTCGAACCTGAGATGGATTTCGCCGGAAACGGTGAAATGGCGCTTTACCTGCAACGAACCTACAATCATCACTGGAGTGCGACTGGGCTGTTCGGGCGCCACTGGATCAGCAATTTCGACTATTCGCTGGTGTACTCCGATGCTCAGAACATCCTATGGGCCCAGCGCCCGGATGATCGCCGAATAAAGTTTCTGCTGGAGCCAGGTAGCGGTCGATGGTATGAGGACAAGGCGCAGCCTGTGGCTTATATCACACGCGCAGCGGATGGCTTGCTTACGTTGCACAACGAAGACCGGGGCAGAGAAACCTACAATTCCGAAGGGTTTATCACCGCTCGGCACAGCGAACAAGGTGTGTCCTGGATCTTCGCGTACGCTGATCGCTATCTTGAAACCGTTACCCACTCCTCGGGCCGGCAGATCCGGTTCCAATGGGCTGGTAATCGCCTAGCAGAAGTAGTCGATCCAGCCGGAAATACTTATCGATACACCTATACCGCCGATGTTTTTGGCCAGGGCACATCAAGGCTAGCCAGCAGCACCCTGCCAGGCAGCCCCCCTACGACGGTGGCATATCACTATGAGGATCTACGCTTCCCCGGAGCATTGACCGGAAAATCATTCAACGGATTACGCTATTCGACTTTTGCCTACGACGTAGATCGTCGCGCGATACTGACGGAACATGCAGGAGGCGTAGAGCGCTATACCTTTTCCTATGCCGTAAAGACGACCGAGCCAGTTACGCCCCCGCCAGCGCCTGTCGTACCGGGACGTGCCATGACAGGTGGCGCTACGCCGGAGCAGCCTTGGTGTGAACCGCGTCCAGGCGGCGAGGTCTGTTATGTTCCGCAGGCACTACCTTCTGCGCAATTTCCAAGTGACGGCAGCAATGAATCAACGCCGTCAGGTGCTGCAGCACTTAACGCTGCAGTTACAAAAGATAGACCGGTCAAGTTAGACGTCACCACGACGAATCCGCTGGGTCGCCGTACTACGATTGCCTACGAGGATGGCAAGCAGGTCTCTGTCGCCGGCGATGCCACGGCGCGATGCCCGGCCAGCTTCAAAGCATCCACATACGACGCCAACGGCAATCCTGATCTCGTCCACGATTTCGCTGACAACTTGACCGACTACGATTACAACGCAAAGGGATTTCTCCTGCGTCGCGTTGAGGCATCCGGCACAGACGTTTCGCGAACGACAGAATGGGCGTGGGATGAAGCGTCCAATCGGCTGACCAGAATCACAGTGCATGGTGACAGTCAGTCAACCTTCGCCTACGACGATCGCGGCAATCTTGCCAGTGTCACAACGTACAACCTCAGTTCCAACGGTGTATCCCAGCAGGCTCGCACGCTGAGCTATACGTATACCTATCACGCCAACGGCCTGAAGGCATCCGTCAGATCGGATGGACCGCTTGCTCAAGACGATGTCACCGAGGGCTACAACGCTCAGGGGGATCTACAAAGCGTCACAAATGCTCTGGGTCACAGCACTACCTACACCAGCTACAACGCGCTGGGTCAGCCTGGCAGGATCACCGGTCCAAACGGCGACGTCGAGGAGTTCATCTATGATGGGCGAGGCCGCTTGACCAGCACCCGCATCAGGGTGGGCGATGGTTGGGCAACATCCACCGTCGTGTACGGCAGTTCCGGCGACGTAGAGACACTGAAGGCACCGGACGGCACTACCAGTCGTTTCACCTACGACGCGGCGCGCCGCGTAACGTCCAAGGTCCATCCCCATGGGGACGGCACTTACGTGTGGACAAATTACAGCTACGACAACGCCTCCAACGTGACTCGCGTGGAGACGCGACACACCGACTTCCCGCTTGGATCCACCGTTACCGGCATCATCGAGGGCGTGAACCACGATGGAAACTGGAACTGGTTCGTCAAAGGTTGGGCCTGTACGACGGGTTCGAACAGTTCCATTGATGTACATGCTTACACCGGTGATGGCGCTCTATTGGGCGGCTTCACTGCCAATCAGCCCAGTGAAGTACAAGTCTCAAATGCATGCCAAGCAACTGGCAACGCCTACCGGTTCCAGTTCCCCATCACACTTGCCCAACGGCAGACGTTGGGGGGCCGCCCCATTACCGTCTACGGCGTGTCACCGCAGGGCGAAGGACTTCACAGAGCACTTTCGGGTTCCAATAGCTTCCTGATTCCCGACGCGCCAGTGAAGGGCGAGATATACGGTATCGGACGCGATGCTGCCTTTAATGACTTCATCGACGGCTGGGCATGTTCCGTGGGGAAACACACGCCCATCCAGGTAGATGCCTATGCCGAGGGGGATATTTATATCGGCAGCGCCTTGGCGAATATCGCCAGCGATCCATCGCTTGCAAACGCTTGCCAGACAAATGGATCGGCCTATCGCTTCAATCTCCCGATCACCTTGGCACACAGGCAGCAGCTTGGTGGGCGCAAGATCTCTGTTTACGGCCTCTCACCGCTCGGGGATGCTCATCATCGTCCTCTGACCGGCTCAGGGGCCCACGCAATCCGAAGCTCCCCGGTGATAGGGGACATTGGCGGTGTGACGCGC
>ENA-UOWK01001140-UOWK01001140.1-bioreactor-metagenome-genome-assembly--contig:-NODE-1140-length-10206-cov-8.390799_pt1 | contig 10206 bp, 8 predicted proteins | sample MGYA00238157_ERZ761612 | MGnify/ENA primary metagenome ERZ761612 (study PRJEB28901, sample SAMN06268035) | bioreactor metagenome | isolation source: Joint BioEnergy Institute, California, USA | place... | reverse complement strand
ACAATACGATAAACTGTATCACGTAATGCGTGACGGTGAACAATTTGATCGACCACACCATGATCAAGCAAGTATTCCGCACGCTGGAACGGCTCTTCTAGCTTTTCACGCACAGTTTGTTCAATCACGCGTTTACCTGCAAAACCAATCATCGCTTTCGGCTCTGCAATATGTACATCACCGAGCATTGCTAAAGATGCCGTTACACCACCATAAACAGGATGGGTCAACACCACCAAATAAGGTAAGCCAGCATCTTTCATTTTTTGGATGGCCGCTGAAGTACGCGCCATTTGCATCAAAGACAACATGCCTTCTTGCATACGCGCACCGCCTGAAGCAGCAAAGCAAATCAGAGGTTGCTTGTCCGCAATGGCTTTTTCAGCCGCTTGCACAAAACGGTCACCAACAACCGTACCCATTGAACCACCCATGAAGTCAAATTCAAAGGCACAGGCAATCAAAGGAATACCTTTGAGTAAACCTTGCATCACCACCAAGGCTTCAGTTTCACCTGTTTTGGTCTGTGCTTCACTCATACGCGCTGGATATGGCTTTGAGTCGACAAATTTCAACGGATCTTTGGCTTTAAATTCTTGTCCCAATTCTGTTTGCACTTGGTCAAAGAACCAATTCAAACGATCACGGGCTTTCATACGCAAATGTTCATCACACTGAGGGCAAACATACGCGTTAAATGACATTGCAGTACGTGTAACAAGTGCATGGCACTCAGGGCATTCAATCGTTGGTTCTGTAAACGTCGCCTTGAGTGAGGTTTGCTCATCAGGTACTTGAATACCGGGTACACCACGTTCAGTCCATGGCGTCGATGGGCTTAGGATTTTCCCTGATTTAACATCTTGACTCATACTAACTCATCGAGCGCTGCTCGAAGCTCCTTGACTTTATTAACCGTTTCAACCACGGCTTGTTCTGGTGCTAAGCTTGCAAATTGCTTAACAAAAGCACTACCAACAATCACAGCATCAGCCACTCCGCCCATTGCTTTGGCAGATGTCGCATCACTGATCCCAAAACCAACACCGACAGGAATATCTGTTTCTGCTTTAATTTTTGCAATTCGGTTTGCAGCTTCAGCAACGTCTAAAGTTGCTGCACCTGTGACCCCTTTTAAAGACACGTAATAGATGAAACCACTCGCCTGTTTCACCACATGTTTAATGCGTTCGTCCGTTGAGGTTGGCGCTAGTAAAAAGATTTGATCCATATCAAATTGCTTCAATACAACATCAAGCTCTGCTGCTTCTTCTGGTGGTAAGTCCACCAGTAGAATGCCATCGACACCACATGCATGCGCAGTCGATACAAACTTTTCATAACCAATGACTTCAACTGGATTCAGATAACCCATCAATACGACTGGGGTCTCTTGATCCTTTTGACGGAACTCTTTGACCATATTCAAAGCATCTAAGGTATTGGTGCCACCTGCCAATGCGCGTTCTGCAGCAAGGGCAATCACAGGACCATCTGCCATAGGGTCTGAAAATGGAAGACCGAGTTCAATCACATCTACACCCGCCTCGACCATCTGATGTAACAAAGGAACTGTTACCTGTGGATGAGGGTCACCAGCCATAACATAAGAAACCAAAGCTTTACGCTGTTGAGATTTAAGCTGTCCAAAACGAGTGGCTAAACGTGACATAGGGTTGTGCTTTCCTTAACTTGTTTAAAATTAAAACTACTGAGGAGTTGGCTTTGTAAAAATACAAGACGCTGCATTGTAACGCTATTTTTTACTCATTGAATAGAGCACATCGCGTTCGCGTTCCAATTCATTTTTCGTCAAATATTTTCAGAACAACCGTAAAGCACCATTTACTGATATTTCGGTTTTTTTCTCAATGATCAAAGATGCCTAATTTTAGGAAATACCAAAATGTCTAAGTTTTAGATAAACTTATTTTTATTTGCAAAAAAATGATAAAAATAGACGGCTTAGCTTTTACATTTAAAGTTTTATGAAATAGCAAAACCTGCATTATACTACGCACATTCTTTCATTTCCCTATCTCCTATGACCACCGATAACTCAGGTTTAGTGCAAGCACGTGCGCTTGCGCTGTTACCGCTTATTGTTTTTTTAGCCATTTTCTTAGGCAGTGGTATTTACCATTCTGTGATTGGAACCGAGTTTGCGTTCTATCAAATGAAAGCGCCTGTTGCGGCCATTCCTGCCATTATTTTGGCGGTGTTGATCTACCGCGGTGAGCTGAATCAAGGCATCGAAACCTTTCTGCGCGGTGCAAGTCACCCGAACCTCATCTTGATGTTCATGGTGTTCATGCTGGCAGGTGCATTTGCCAGTACCACCAGCGCCATTGGTAGTGTAGATGCCACAGTGCAAATGGGCTTGTCTGCGATTCCACCAGCCTTTGTGCTGCCCATGCTATTTATTATTTCAGCGTTCATTGCAACAGCAATGGGCACCTCGATGGGCACCATTGCGGCCTGTGCACCGATTGCTTTTGGTTTCTCTCAAGCCACTGATATTGCTGCAGTCTATGCCATAGGTGCGGTCGTGGGCGGTGCGATGTTTGGTGACAATCTTTCAATGATTTCGGATACCACCATTGCAGCCACCACCAGTCAAAACGTTCAGCTTCGAGACAAGTTTCGCGTCAATGTCTGGATTGCAGTACCTGCGGCTTTAATCACAATCGCGATTTATGTCTTTAGCATCCATCAAACCGAAACTATTCAATCCAAAGACTTTAATCCTTGGCTGGTGTTGCCCTATGTCGTGGTATTTTTCCTCGCCTTCAGTCGTTTACACGTGCTTGCGGTACTTACAGTCGGTGTAGTGCTCTCTGGGGTGATGGGACTGATTGCACAGCCAGAATTTACCGTCATTCAACTCAACACAGCCATCTATGATGGTTTTGTTGGTATGTTTGAAGTGGCTTTACTGTCGATGTTCTTGGGCGGTCTTTCGACCATTATGCAAAAAGAAGGTGGACTCGACTGGCTTATTCAACGCATTTACCGCCTAACCCGTTTATTTAAAGTTGGTCGTGAGCGCGCAGGTGAAATCGGATTGAGCTTTTTGGTGGTTTTCTCCAACATTTTTGTGGCCAACAACACTGTAGCGATTATTTTATCGGGCGATATGGCGCGTGAAGTCGCTAAAGAATATGGCGTAGACCCCAAACGTGCAGCCGCTTTGCTCGACATCTTTTCATGTGTTGTACAAGGGCTTATTCCCTATGGTGCACAGCTTCTATTGGCCTGCTCAATTGCAAAGCTTTCGCCAGTTGAACTCATCGGCAGCATTTACTACTGTTGGATACTGGCAATCTTTGCCATCCTTGCGATTGCGTTTCGTTTTCCACGACTGAAATCCTGATCATTGCATACATTTTAGCGCCTCTCCAAAGGCGCTTTTTTTATGCCAGCTGTTATTTCAGTTGTCGTTTTAACTGCAATAAGGTCTGTCCACTATGCTGTTTATAGGCACGTGCTAAAGCTGACTGCCCCGAATAGCCGAGTTGTAAGGCGATTTCAGTCAAACTCAAACCTTGTTGTAATAAATATTCACATCGCTTCATGCGCTCTGACTCAAGTACTCGCTTAAATGAACTATCCCAGTCTTGCAACTGGCGTTGTAAGGTCCGCGTTGACAGGTGTAATTCATTGGCAATCTGTTCAATTTTAGGAGCTTGCGCATGTGCTTTAAGATAATCAGCCACGGCGCTATGAATCTGTTGTAATACGCTCTCATAACGAGGCTTGAGGGCAATTGCTACCTCTGCTTGTTTCAGTAAAAGCTGCGTTAAAGAAGGATCAGCAAAGCCCGATTTTAAAGTCAAACTGTCCGCACTCATCACATAGGCATAGCAGGCTTGATTAAAGCTCACTTCACAGCCATAAAATTTTTGATAATGATACTGTGCCATCTGGGCTGGATGCGCCATTTGGATTTTTAAGAACTGTAATTGATCGGGAAAAATTTTCTTGGCCAAATGCACAATGGATGCCATGGTCATTTCATTCAGTGAAGCATATTTCTCATTGAGAAAAGGCCAAGTCAGCCAAATTTCATTGCCCCTTTGCTGCATCTGCATGGGACTAACTTCCGCCCCATCAATCACCAAACGACTAAAACGCATCACATAACTCAGTGCTTCAGCCACGCTATTACTGCGTGTGGCCATATAGCCCAAAACACCAAAATGCTCAGGTTGAATAAATTTTGCCATCTCCATAATCAACTGAGGGCAATCCAGCTGCTCTCGCGTCAGTTGTAAAATCGTTTGAAAGAATGAAAATGACGATTGGGTATCGATTGGCAGTTGTAATACATGCTCCAGTTCATACTGATATTGCGCTAAAAAACCGAGTTGATGAAAATCAATTCCTTGCTCTATGAGGTACATGTTCCAAAGCTGAAAATAACCATTGGGGATTTGTAATTCTTGCATGATAGCCCACCCGCTATTTGACATGCGATATTTTCACATTGGCGTAAAATGTATAAAAAATGGCAATATCTGTCAAAACAAACTGCATTTTCTCCGACATACTGCAATCATCCAAGGCAAATGAAGTAAAACAAAATGAATGCCATTGTTACAGCCCCTATTGAACCAATTGTGCGAACTCAACTCAATTTTAAGCTCGATGAAGTGCCCCGTTTTTGGTTTGGCGGTGACCCATTTCGGACGCGCATGTTTGATGCACTCAGCCTCACTTTCCCCGATGGAGAACGCTATTTTATTCAAAGCGTGCGTTTGTTTCGGGACCAAATTACAGACCCAAGCTTAGCTGCACGTGTAAGCGATTTTATTAAGCAGGAAGCACAGCATGGCATTGCCCATGACAAAATGAATCAAGTCATGCGAGAACAAGGCATGCCTGTCGATCAGTTTATTCAGCGTTTAAATAAAATTTTTAAATTTGAGCTGAGTAAACGCTCACCTCAGTACAACATTGCCATGACGGCTGCGGCAGAGCATTTAACTGCACTGATGGCCGAGACTTTTTATAGCCATAAAGCCACGTTGGCTGAGGCCCACCCCTATGTGCGTTCTTTATTTGCATGGCATGCAATTGAAGAAATGGAACACCGTGATGTCGCGTTTGATGTGATGAAAAAAGTCGGACATGTGCCTGAAGCGACGCGTCTATTTGCATTGGCCTTTACCACGGTGATGATGTTTGGTTTCACCACTTATCGTGCAGATGTCATGCTCAAACATGATGGCTTTAACCGTATTCAACGCTTGCAAATGATGCGTAAAGGACTGCCCTGGTTCTTTGGGAAAAAAGGGATACTGTCTCGGATGCGTGGTCAATATCTCGATTGGTTTAAGAAAGACTTTCATCCCAATCAACATCCTGTGATTGCACAGTACGATGTTTGGATGGACACCCTAGCAGAAAGTCATGACCCAATTTTAGCAGGTGAAGCTTTTTGGCAAGCTGGGAAATAATTCAGTAAGCGCAACAAATATACACTTTGGATGAGTTTAGGTATCATACGCCCATCTTAAAACATGGGCATATGAAGTTGAATTTGTATGTCCAATTACATCCGAAGTTAAAAATGTCTTTTAAATTCAAACTCCGCGTTCTTGGTTATCTGATCATGGTCAATGCAGTGATCTCGATGCTCATTGCTTGCAGATATTTCCTGTATTTATCTGAGTTTCCAACAGATTTACTGGGATTCAGTTTCTTATTTACTGGAACATTCTCGCACATGACTGTGCTTGCGTCCCTGATTGGCTTGATCTTGATTCCGAGCTTATTTCTACCCAATACGCTACGTCATATTACGCAAGCAAGTATTGCTAGCTTGGCACTCATTGCACTGATCATAGATACCTTTGTTTATGCACAGTACCGTTTCCATATCAATACCGTCATGCTGGAACTGGTGATGTCAGGTCAGGTTGTGAGTTTCTCAATCTCAACATGGCTGATGGTCATTGCTGCGATTGCCTGTATTTTTGCAGCACAATTTTACTTGATCCGATTCTTAGAGAAAAAATTACCCACTTTTTCATGGAGCATTGGTAAAAAGTTTACAGGCTTAGTGTTTGTCGCTTTACTTTTAAGTAATGGTATTCACGTTTGGGCTGCAGCACATGTGTATCAACCTGTGACCATGACACAACGCTATTTACCGATGTTTTATCCGATGACCTCGAATAAAACCATGAAAAAGTACGGCTGGATTGATGAAGAAGCCTTAGAAAAACAAAAGGCTATGTCTTTAGAACGTAAAAGTGACCTAAATTATCCGCTGACGCCGATTGTTGGAGAAGCTCCAAAGCAACCTACCAATATTATGTTTATCGTGATTGATTCTTGGCGTGCAGACACATTTAATGCAGACAACTCACCAAACCTGTGGAGTTATGCGCAGAACGGAAAGATTTTTAATCAACACTATTCAACAGGAAATGCCACACGCACAGGTATTTTCGGGATGTTCTATGGTATTCCTGGTACTTACTGGCATGGCATGATTGTGAACCGCCAAAGTCCAGTATTTATTGACCGTTTGCAAGCACTGAATTATCAACTCGGTTTATTTGCTGCTGCCAAATTAACCAACCCTGAATTCCACGAAACCGCGTTTTCAAAAGTGCCAAATTTACGTATTGGTTCTTCTGGCAAAGTGGCGGGGGGTATAGATGAAGAACTAACGCAGGATTGGTTAAAGTGGTATGAAAAAAGAGATCGAAACAAACCGACCTTTTCATTTTTATTTTACGACTCCCCACACGGATACAGCTTCCCTAAAGACTATCCACACCAGTACAAACCTATGCTGGATGAAGTTAATTATCTCAAATTAAGTAATGATTCTGATCGTTCATTAATGATGAATCGATATAAAACCAGTGTGCACTACGTCGACAGCATTGTGAAACAGGTTTTAGATAAACTAAAAGAAACGGGTGATGCAGAAAACACATTGGTCATCATTACTGGCGACCACGGACAAGAGGTGAATGATAATCTTCAAAACTTCTGGGGACATAATGGTAACTTTACCGACCCTCAAGTCAAAGTTCCCTTTGCAATCATTGGTCCGAAGATTCAAGCTGATAAACTATGGAATAACCAAGTTTTAACTAGCCATCAAGATATTGTTCCAACTCTCATGAAGAACTATTTGGGTGTGACCACAAAAATTCACGACTATTCAGTGGGTGAAGATTTGTTGGGACCACAAATTCAACGTGATTGGATTTTAACCTCAAGCTATAGTAAATATGGCATTGTTACCCCTAAAAACATCTTAGAAGTAGGGGCTGTTGGGCAGTTCGAAATCTTAGACAAAAAGAATCAGCCAATGTCAGATCAAGAGCCAAACTATGCTCATGTTCAAGCAGCATTGGAGCAAATTAGTCGCTTTAATAAATAAAGGCAAAAGAAAAACCGGCATGATGCCGGTTTTTTTTATCACAGGTCTTTTTACCACTTTGCATAGTGCTGTTCGAGCAGTCCATATTCATTTAGCAATACAATCTCTTGATCACCCTGCTGAATCGTACCGCTAATCTTGGCTTGCCATTGACTAAACTGACTGCCCACAAGACGCAAATTTAGGTTTTCAAAACGGCGCCAACCCGTGGTCACAGTTAAATTTAAGCGCTCATCTAACGAGCGAATGCTCCAACGCCCTTCTTCTTCCATTTGGAACAGAACATCACTCACGGTATAGAGCTTTCCATTCATCCACAGACAGTTTTCATTGCCAAAACTTTCATTCACACCAGAGGCTAAGTTCAGACCAATACGCTTACCCTGTGCATCCCAAAAACTACAAGAGAGCCAAAACCAAGCTGTTTCCGGTCGGAGGAAACCACAGGTATCATCTAGCGCAGCCAAGGTTCGCTCATTAAACTGAATGATCTGCCCCGCTTTATTGGTAAAAAAACCCTCACACGCTAAGGTGGTCAATTTCTGGGTATAAGTCCAACCATTAATCCCTGTTGGACTGCACATACTCAATGGATCAGTGCCTGCACAGAAAATACGGGCGCTCAGCTTAATTTCACCATACTTGGTGACTTGAACATAGCGCACCCCATTGGCATGCTGAATTTCAATTTGAAACGGTGAATTTGCAAACACACTCTGGTTATACAAAGGCTGTTCATCTAAAACGGTTTTACGCGCCAGAAAATTCACGGCGTTCCATTCAAGTACTTCATTTTTGAGATGATCGTAAATATAAACGAAACCATGCCCAGCCCAAGCAATATCAGCAATCGCTAAGCCAATGGTGTAATGCTCATGTTGAATGCTACAAAACTTAAATTTCTTATATTTCAGCTTTTTCCGCCATCCCGTAAGTACTTCACCATATGGGGTTTTATACTGATACTTATTTAAATCAATGGTTTTTGGAAGTTCGCTAAACCGACCATAATGTGGTTGTCCGTTGGACTGTATCAAATCCATTGATGCTTTATCCTTAAGCAAAAGTTAATTAATATCCCTAAGCCTATTATGCCTATAATTTTAAAGGTGAAAAGTATTTAGTTTGTTTTTTCATCAAATTGTTCGCTAAACCTACTCTCTTTCATTTGAAGACACCACTTAAAAATTAAGAATGATCCAACCTTAATTTAACATCAGATATGTATTTTCCCAGATGTTTGCATCAAACTCAGCTTCAACCAAAGCCACATAACGCCCATGTACACAATCAATCGCAATACAGTCATCAACGTCTAAAACACGGTCAGTATGTTGCTTTTGCCATTTTTGATCAAAATATTGTTTGCCAAGTTGTTTAGCTTCCGCGGCATGCGGAGCAACGACGAGTACATAACGATGTAACTCCCCAAATTCACGTGCGTCATAACCACCTAAATTTATGAGCCACAGTTTTTCATCCTCTGTCTGGGGTTGGGCATCACTAAACTGTATTTGGTATTTTTTCCCTCGACATTCAATACCATTCACTTGCATCCAAGCATCAATATGTAAGCCTTTTTGTTCACCAAACCATGCATTTTTAAGTTGCGGGTAACTGTCTTCTAAACTGTCAGCGACTGCAAATACCACATCATGGACTTCGGTATTGGCGCGGGCATGGCGACCACCGAGCATAACCATAAATAAGTTGGGCATTCTATTTCCTTTTTTTGACACATTTTTACAGCTAACATGAGATTCACGGAAACGTCATTCGCAATTGTTCGAGGTAGACCACACTTCGATAGAAATGTTTTTGCAACTACATTAATCACATGAAAGTATAGGACGAGTTTTGCGAATGACAATGCCTTTGGTTACTTTGGGCTTATCCAAAGTAACATTATGAACTCCTTACATTTGAGGTGTAAGCAGCAAGACTCCGTCAAAATGCAGATAACGCTACATGACCAGTAAGATAGATTTGACCAGAGCTTTCATTGGGAGGAAATATCTTACTTTTGTTTCGGCAAAAGTAACAAAACCATCTTGTTGAGCGGACATTACATCCCTGTAAAGCTACTCAACGGGCAACATCCATGTCGCCTTCACTTATTCATGTTTTTGATAAACGTCTATTTCAAAAAAATCGTGCTGAATTACTTCAGCACGATTTTCATATTGTATAACCTTCTCCACAGAGAGAAGCTTCACACCAGAGGAAAATTACATCTCAACCATTTCCACGCCATCAATACGTGCCACAGTCATCAAGTCTTTATCACCACGACCTGAAACAGTCGCAATAATAATTTGGTCTTTAGACATCGTTGGCGCAAGTTTAGTCACATAGGCCATGGCATGAGAGCTTTCCAGTGCTGGAATAATCCCTTCAATCTGGGTTAAATCACGGAAACCTTGTAAAGCTTCGTTGTCATTGATCGGCACATATTCAACACGATGCATATCTTTTAAGAAACTATGCTCAGGGCCTACACCTGGATAATCCAAACCTGCTGAAATCGAATGGGTTTCAATGATTTGACCTTGTTCATCCGACATCAAATAAGTACGGTTACCATGTAAAACCCCGACATGACCCGCATTTAACGGCGCTGAGTGTTTACCAGTTTCAATACCATAACCCGCAGCTTCAACACCATACATTTTCACATCTGGGTCATTTAAGAATGGATAGAACAAGCCCATTGCATTTGAACCACCACCTACACATGCCACCAAGGCATCAGGTAAACGCCCTGCTTGTTCCTGAATTTGTTTGCGAGCTTCACGACCAAT
>ENA-UOWK01001134-UOWK01001134.1-bioreactor-metagenome-genome-assembly--contig:-NODE-1134-length-10254-cov-6.500049_pt1 | contig 10254 bp, 8 predicted proteins | sample MGYA00238157_ERZ761612 | MGnify/ENA primary metagenome ERZ761612 (study PRJEB28901, sample SAMN06268035) | bioreactor metagenome | isolation source: Joint BioEnergy Institute, California, USA | place... | reverse complement strand
CCGAAGCAGCCGACCGGCATGCCGCCGCCGACGATCTTGCCGAAGGTCGACAGATCCGGGGTGACGCCGTAGTGCGCCTGGGCGCCGCCGAGGGCAACCCGGAAACCGGTCATCACCTCGTCGAAGATCAGCACCACGCCATGTTTGTCGCACTGCTCGCGCAGGCCTTCGAGGAAGCCCGGTGCCGGCGGCACGCAGTTCATGTTGCCGGCCACCGGCTCGACGATGATGCAGGCCACGGTCTGGCCGACTTCGCTCAGGGTTTGCTCGACTGCGGCGATGTCGTTGAAGGGCAGGGTCAGGGTGTGTTTGGCGAAGTCCGCCGGCACCCCGGCCGAGCTCGGCACGCCCTGGGTCAGCAGGCCGGAGCCGGCTTTCACCAGCAGGCTGTCGGAGTGGCCGTGGTAGCAACCCTCGAACTTGATGATGCTGTCGCGACCGGTGTAGCCGCGGGCCAGGCGGATGGCGCTCATGGTCGCCTCGGTGCCGGAGCTGACCATGCGCACCATGTCCATCGACGGCACCAGGCTGCACACCAGCTCGGCCATTTCGGTTTCCAGGGCAGTCGGCGCGCCATAGGACAGGCCATGTTCGAGCTGACGACGTACCGAGTCGAGTACTTCCGGGTGGCTGTGGCCGAGGATCATCGGGCCCCAGGAGCCGACGTAATCGACGTAGCGTTTGTCGTCCTCATCCACCACGTAGGCGCCTTCGGCGTGCTTGAAGAACAGCGGCGTGCCGCCGACGCTGCGGAAGGCGCGCACCGGCGAGTTGACGCCGCCGGGGATGTGCTTCTGGGCGTTGGCGAAGAGGATTTCGGAGCGGGACATGGCAGGTTCTCTCTGAAAGGGATCAATCGAACAGCGCGGCGAAGGCGCTGGCGCGGTCTTGCACCTCAAGGGCGGAGTCCGCAGCGAACAGGGCGTGGATCACGGCAATCATGCTGGCACCACGGGCGATCAGGCCGGGTGCGGTTTCCAGGGTCACGCCGCCGATGGCGACGATGGGCTGTGCAAAGCGCGTGCGTGCCTGATCCAGCAGCTCCACGGTAGCCGCCGGAGCGCCGGGTTTGGTGTTGGAGTTGAAGAAGCGGCCAAAGGCGATGTAGCTGGCGCCTTCGGCGACGGCGCGCTCGGCCAGTTCTAACTGGGCATGGCAGGTGCCGCCGATCACTGCCTCGCTGCCGAGGCGGGCGCGGGCGGCGGCCAGCGAGCCGTCAGTCTGGCCCAGATGCAGGCCGACGCCCAGGCGCGCGGCCAGCTCCAGGTCATCGTTGATGATCAGCGTGGCGCCGTGGCGTCGGCACAGTTCGGCCAGCGCCTGCGCTTCATCGAAGCGGCGCACGGCATCGCCTGATTTGTCGCGGTACTGCAGCAGGCGCGCGCCGCCAATCAGCGCTGCTTCGGTGTAGGGCAGCAGCTTGCCGCCGGCCAGCAGCGGCGTATCGGTGATGGCGTAGAGGCCGCGCAGGCTCATTGGCCGAAATCCAAAGGCAGGCGGCGTGGCACGTACTGGCCGTGGCCGGGCTGCTCGGCGTCACGCAGGGTGCACCAGGTGTAATCGAGGGCGCTCTTCACTGCGCTGACCAGTTCCTGGCCGAGCGCCAGGCGACCGGCCAGGGTGCTGGCCAGGGTGCAGCCGGAGCCGTGGTAGCTGCCGGGCAGGCGTGCGCAGGTAAAGGTGTGGCGGCTGCCGTCGCGGCTATAGAGACGGTTGTGCACTTCGGCTTCGTCGCCATGGCCGCCGGTGATCAGCAGGTGCTCGATGAAGGGCAGCAGCTTCTCGGCGCATTCGTCGGCCGAACCTTCCGGCAGCTCGGCAAGGATGCGTGCTTCCGGCAGGTTCGGTGTGGCAATGGTGGACACGGCGAACAGCCGCTCACGCATGGCGTAGCCGACGTCGTTCTTGCCCAGCGAGCCGCCGCCGCCGGCGCGCAGCACTGGATCGCAGACCAGCGGCACGCCAGGCAGCTGGCTCATCACTTCGAGCACGTTCTCGACCATCTCTACCGAACCGAGCATGCCCAGCTTGACGGCGGCCACGGGCATGTCGGCCATCACGGCGCGGGCCTGAGCCAGTACCCAGTCGCGATCGAGTACGCGGAAGTCGGTGACGTTGACGGTATCCTGCACGGTCAGGGCGGTCACCGTCGGGGCGGCGTGGCAGCCTTGAGCCAGCAGGGCTTCGATATCGGCCTGCAGGCCGGCACCACCGCTGGGGTCGTGACCGGACATGCAGAGCACTACGGGGCGGGAGTTTGGCATTTTCATGGTGCGCGAGCTTATCACTAACGGCCACCTGATCGCTGCACGGCTTGGGCGATGGCACTGGCTCGAGGTAGTTGGCATGCGACGCCGCCGAGCGGCATGTGCTGAGGAGGCGAGTCTCGAACTGCGGCCTGAATCTGGAAAAGCGCCACGCCAGCCCCTAGAGTAGGGCGATTCGAATATAAGTCTGCCGTGCGTGACGACATCATCAGATGGGGTAATGGGGTCCCGATGTCGTCCGACAGGGCTCGTGGGGTCGTATGCACCGGCTGCTCCTGCTCTTCTTGAGCCTCGTTTTTTCCTCGCTCGCGGGCGCCGTTACCTTCGACGAACAGATGCGCATTCTGCCTTTGGGGCAGAGCATGTACGTGTTCGAGGACGTACGTGGCGACGCCAGCATCGATGATGTCGCTTCGCCGGCCGTGCAGGGCAGCTTCCGCCTGCATGACAAGCCCGTACTCAATGCCGGTTATTCGCGCTCGGTTTTCTGGTTGCGTCTGGATCTTGAATATCGCCCGGTGAAGGCGAAGGGCGACCGCAACTGGCTGCTGGAACTGGCCTACCCGCCGCTCGATCACCTTGAACTCTACCTTCCCGACAAGCATGGCGGCTTTGCCCTGGCGCAACGCACCGGCGATGCGCTGCCGTTCGACAGCCGGCAGATTCGCCAGAACAACTACCTGTTCGAGCTGAACCTCGAGCCGGGGCAGGTCAAGCGCATCTACCTGCGTCTGGAAAGCCAGGGTTCGATCCAGGCGCCGCTGACGTTGTGGGCGCCCAACGCCTATCTGGAAGAACAGCCCGGTCGCATCTACGTACTTGGCATCATCTACGGCGTGCTGCTGGTGATGCTGGTGTACAACCTGTTCATCTTCCTCAGCGTGCGCGACACCAGCTACCTCTACTACATCCTCTATATCGCCTCGTTCGGCCTCTACCAGATATCGGTCAACGGTGCGGGCATCGAGTTCTTCTGGCCCAACAGCCCCTGGTGGGCCAACGCCGCCACGCCTTTTTTGATCGGCTCGGCGGCGCTTTTCGGCTGCCAGTTCGCGCGCAGCTTCCTGCACACCGCCGAGCACAGCGCCTGGGTCGATCGCCTGTTGCTGCTGCTCATGGCCTCTGGTGCCGTGGTGATGATCCTGGCGCTGTGCATCAGTTATGCAACGGCGTTGCGCCTGGCCACCTACCTGGCATTGCTGTTCACCGTGGTGATCTTCGCAGCCGGCATCCTGGCCTGGTTGCGCGGCATGCGCGTGGCGCGCTACTTCATCTTCGCCTGGACGGCGTTCCTTGTCGGCGGCATCGTCAACACGCTGATGGTACTGGGCTATCTGCCCAACGTCTTTCTGACCATGTACGCCAGCCAGATCGGCTCGGCGCTGGAGGTCAGCCTGCTGTCGCTGGCATTGGCAGACCGCATCAACGCGATGAAGGAGGAGCGCGCACGCATCCTCCAGGAGGCCGGGCGCAAGCTCGAGGAGTTGAACCAGGAGCTGGCTGACAGCAACCGCTTCAAGGACGAGTTCCTCGCCACCGTCACCCATGAGCTGCGCACGCCAATGAATGGTGTGATCGGCTCGTTGGAGCTGATGCAGACGGTGAAGATGGATGTCGAGCTGGAGCAGTATCAGAAGACCGCAGCTGCCTCGGCGCGCGACATGATGCGCATGGTCAACGATATCCTTGCCCTGACCGAGCTGCAGGCCGGCAAGCTCTACCCACGGCGAGAGGCATTCAGCCTGCGCGGCCTGTTCGACGGGCTGCGCGCGCAGTACGCGCCGCGTGCCGAGGACAAGGGCCTGACCTTCACACTGGAGCTGGACGACAGTTTGCCCGACACCCTGGAAGGCGATGCCACCAAGCTGGCACAGGCCCTGGGCTACCTGCTGGACAACGCCATCAAGTTTACCAGCGAGGGAGGTGTGAGGCTGCAGGTCGGCCGCGCTGGCAGCCAGGGCAATAATCTGCCGTTGAGCGTGATGGTCAGTGATACCGGCATCGGTTTCGCCCATGGCGAAGGCGACCTGTATCAGCGTTTCCACCAGCTCGACGGCTCCATGACCCGCAAGTACGGCGGCCTGGGCATCGGCCTGGCGATCTGCCGTCAATTGGTCGATCTGCTAGGCGGCAGCCTCAGCCACGAGTCGCAGCCTGACGTCGGCAGCCGCTTCCGCCTCAACGTACCGCTGACCCTGCCGGAACAGCAGTCGGCGCCGGTCTCGCGCTCACAGCGCTTGCCGAGCGGCATCGCGCTACGTCAGGCACAGCAATGCACGGTGCTGATCGTCGAGGACAACGCGATCAACCAACTGGTGACGCGCGGCATGCTGCTCAAGCTCGGCTATCGGGTGCGCACCGCCGACAACGGTGCCGAGGCACTGGAGTTGCTGCGCGGCGAAAGCGTCGATGCGGTGCTGCTGGACTGCCAGATGCCGGTGATGGACGGTTTCGCCACCTGCCGTGCGATTCGCGCCTTGCCTGGTTGCGCCGATGTACCGGTGCTGGCGATCACTGCGCACAGCCACAGTGGTGATCGGGAGCGTTGCCTGGCCGCGGGCATGAGCGATTACCTGGCCAAGCCAGTCAAGTTCGAAGAGCTGCGCGTATTGCTGCACGACTGGGTGCTGTGCCAGCCAGCAGCGGCCTCCGGTGGCGCTGCACCGGTCTGACGGGCGGCCAGATGTAGATCGCTGAATTCCCGATTCGGCGGCAGATTTGGCCGGATCGTCCCTTTAGCCATGGTCTGAATCCTGATTCACTGCCGGTCAGTGAATCAGGATTCAGACCATGGCCTACCGCATCACCGAAGCACGAATCGACCGCGACCAGGCGCAGCGTCAGCGCATTCTCGCTTGCGCGCTGGAACGGGTCAGTGCTGGTGGCTTCGCGGCCCTGACCATGCAGGCGCTGGCGGAGGATGTCGGCATCGCCACAGGCAGCCTGTACCGCCACTTTCGCAGCAAGGGCGAGCTTGCCGCCGAAGTCTTCGCCGCTGCCAGCCAGCGTGAAGTCGATGCCCTGGCCGCCGCCCTGCGCGGGCCGGGCAGCGCCAGCGAGCGTCTACGCAACGGCCTGGAGCAGTTCGCTGCCCGTGCCTGGCACAGCCGCCGCCTGGCCTTTGCGCTGATTGCCGAACCGGTCGATCCCGAAGTCGACGAGCAGCGCCTGCTTTACCGCGAAGCCTACGCCGAACTGTTCAGCGACCTGCTGGAGGAGGGCGCCGGAGCCGGCGAGTTTCGCGTCGAGCCGATCGGCCTGGTGGCGGCCTGCCTGGTTGGCGCTATTGCCGAGGCCCTGGTCGGGCCACTTTCACCGCCTGCTCGCGCTGCGCGCGAAGCGGGTAAACCCACTCTGGAGCTGGCGCAGGTCAGCGCCAGCCTTGCCACCTTCTGCCTGCGCGCCGTCGGCGCCGAGGAGCCCACGCGATGAGACCCAGCCTGCACGCCGAAACCCATGAGGTGTTCAACCAGGTGCCGAGCCTGGACGGCGCCAACCTCTATCGCCTCGACTTGCCGCTGCAGGAATGGGTTCGCCGCTATGACGGCGCCTGGGCGGACGAACGCCTGAGCGCCTATGGTGCGCTGGCCGGCGGTGCCCTGATGCAGGCCGGCTTTCTCGCCAACGAGAACAAGCCGGTGTTCAAGAGTCATGATCGCTACGGCAATCGCATCGACCTGGTCGAATTCCATCCGGCCTATCACGAGCTGATGCGTACGGCCGTCGAGCACGGCCTGCCGTCGCTGCCCTGGACCGATCCGCGTGCCGGCGCCCATGTCGCCCGTGCTGGTCTCACCTACCTGCACAGCCAGGCCGAAGCGGCCAGCGGCTGCCCGCTGACCATGACCTTTGCCGCGGTGCCCGCCATTCGCCTGCAGCCCAACGTGGCCGAGCAGTGGCTGCCGAAGATCCTCGCCACCGAATACGACCCGCGCAACCTGCCGATGGAGCAGAAGACCGGCGTCACCATCGGCATGGCCATGACCGAGAAGCAGGGCGGCACCGACGTGCGCGCCAACACCACCCGCGCCTATCCCATCGGTCTCGGCGGGCCGGGGCAGGGCTACGAGTTGGTTGGCCACAAATGGTTCTGCTCGGCGCCGATGTGCGACGCCTTTCTCACCCTGGCATACACCGACAAGGGCCTGTCGTGCTTCCTGCTGCCGCGTCACCGCCCGGACGGCACGCGTAACGCGTTCTACATCCAGCGCCTGAAGAACAAGCTGGGCAACTGGGCCAACGCCTCCAGCGAGGTGGAATATCGCGGCGCCTTCGCCTGGATGCTCGGCGAGGAAGGGCGCGGCGTGCCGACCATCATCGAGATGGTGGCCATGACCCGTTTCGATTGCATGGTCGGTTCCAGCAGCCTGATGCGCCAGGCCCTGACCCAGGCCGCACACCACTGCGCGCATCGCCAGGTGGGCGGCAAGCTGCTCGTCGATCAACCGCTGATGCAGAACGTGCTCGCCGACCTCGCGCTGGAGAGCGAAGCCGCTCTGGCACTGTGCATGCGCATGGGCCGAGCGCTCGACCATCAGCATGACCAGCAGGAAGACAAGTTCGCCCGCCTGGTCACCGCCGTGGGCAAGTACTGGATCTGCAAGCGGGCACCGGAAATGATCTACGAGGCCAGCGAGTGCATGGGTGGCGCCGGTTACGTCGAGGAAACCATCCTGCCGCGCCTGTACCGCGAAGCACCGGTCAATTCGATCTGGGAAGGCTCCGGCAACGTGCAATGCCTGGACGTGCTGCGCGCATTGTCCAAGGAGCCCGGCGTACTCGATGCGCTGTTCGCCGAGCTGGGCGACGGCCACGGCGATGCTCGCCTGAAGGCGCATATTCAGCGTTTGAAAGCCGATTTTGCCGATACCGCCGATATCCAATACCGCGCGCGCCAGCTTACCGAAGACATGGCCGTGGCGCTGCAGGCCAAGCTGCTGCTGGAGGCGGGCAACGCCACCGTCTCCGATGCCTTTATCGCCAGCCGCCTGGAGGGCCGTGGCCGGGTCTACGGTACTCTGCCACGCGGCGTCGACGCCGAGGCGCTGCTGGCGCGTAGCACGCCGCACCTGGCCTGATCGGAGATCCGCATGCAAGCACATCCGCGTTATCGCGAGTTGGTCGAGCGAGGCTTCGCCGATGCCAATTTCATCAACGATCTGGGCATTCGTGCCACTGATTGTGGTCCGGGGTGGGTCGAGGCGGAGCTGGATATCCAGCAGCGCCACTTGCAGCAGAACGGTTTCATCCACGCCGGTGTGCAAACCACTCTGGCCGATCATGCAGCCGGTGCCGCTGCTGCGACGCTGGTGGCCGAAGGGCAGACGGTGCTGACGCTGGAGTTCAAGGTCAACCTGCTACGACCTGCGCGCAGCTCGCGGTTGTTCTGCCGCGCCGAGGTGCTCAAGGCCGGGCGCCAGGCGACAGTGGTCGAGGCCGAGGTGTTTGGCGAGGAACACGGCCAGAAACGCCTGTACAGCAAGGCTTCGGTGACCATGGCCGTGGTGACTCTGTCGACCTGAGCGAGGCCCAAATGTGATCACCGGCACGCTGTTTTTTAGCTGGGCAGGCGAGTAATCTTGCCGCCGATGGTTCTGCGTGCACGCATGTGACGCGGATGAAAAGGGAACAGGGTGCGGCGAGTGTCGCCAATGCCCTGGCTGCCCCCGCAACTGTAAGCGGCGAGCGATGCCCGGATGCCACTGACTTCGGTCGGGAAGGCGGGCGAAGTGCCAAGCCGTGAGCCAGGAGACCTGCCATCGGCAACGGGCGTTTCGCCCACCCTTCATCCGAATCGCCGCGCGGTGGGCGCGGCAAAGGAACTCGCATGCATATCGAACCCGGTGTCGTCGAAGGCGCCAAGATTCTGCTCAGCTACGCAACAGCCGTTACCGCGTTTGGCCTGACTGCCAAACTCGCCCTGGACAGCGTCCGCAACAATGGTGGTGTCGCCGCCCTGGCGCTGCGCAGCCTGCTGACCACCGTCCTGGTGTTCTGCTTCTTCGAACTATTCCCGCATCACCCGGTAGGCGTTTCCGAGGTGCACCTGATCCTCGGCTCGACACTGTTGTTGCTGTTCGGTGCCGGTGCCACCGCCATTGGTCTGGCGGCTGGTTTGCTGCTGCAAGGCCTGCTGTTCGCTCAGTTCGACCTACCGCAATACGGCATGAACGTCACCACGCTGTTGATCCCGCTGTGGGGCATCAACCTGCTGGCCAAGCGCATCGTCGCGCCCGGTACCGCGTACGTCGATCTTTCTTACAAGCAGGCGCTGGCGCTGTCGACTGCCTATCAGGGTGGCATCGTCGCCTGGGTCGCTTTCTGGGCCTTCTACGGTCACGGTTTCTCTAGCGACAACCTGGCAGCCGTGGGCAGCTTCGGCCTGGCCTACATGAGCGTGATCCTGATCGAGCCGCTGATCGACCTGGGTGTGCTGGCCGGTGCCAAGGCGCTGTCGCGCTTCAGCCAGGGGCCGCTGTTCAACGTGCGCCTGCATCAGGCGGCCTGATCGGCGCACTCAGCGGCGGCGTTGCCAGATCAACTTGCCGGTATTGCTCTCGGTGACCAGGTACTGGTCGCTGAAACGGTAGTAGGCAGCAGGCTGATAATCGGCAGCGCCAGCCAGGCGCACCATCAGCATGTTGCCCTGGCTGAGCCAGTGGCCGCTGTACTGCACCTCGCCGGGGCTGTCGTAGTTCCAGTCGCTGCCGCCGCCAACGGAGCGACTCCACTGAGTGACGCTGCCGTCGGCATTCAACTGCAGGGTCATCAGTGTGTTGAACGAGGCGAAGTCGGCGCCGTTACTGTTGATGATCTTTTCGTGCACCCAGATGCCGACCAGCTTCGGGTCCTGAGCGCCTGACGTGGACGGCTTCGCCACTGCCGCCTCGCGCTGGAACAATGCCTGACGCTCCAGTACTTCGCCGTTTCTTGGATTACGCGCGGCGATGCTGGCGTTGAGCATGGCGTTGGCGTAGTTGGCGTTCATGTTCGCCAGCAGCAGGCCCGATTGCGGGTCGCTGATCTCGGCGCGCAGCAGCTTGCCGTCATACTGGCCCTTGACGGCCAGGCGCAGCTGTTTGCCTTCCACGTACTCGCCTTCCACTGCCGTACCGTTCTGGCGCAGGATCAGCTCGCTCGGCTGGCCGTCGAGCACGGCGCGGTAGTGGCCGTCCAGTTCGCCCGCTCGAGCGGCGAAACAGAACAGGGCAAGTAGCAATGGCGTGATGATGCGGAGCATGGGGTGGCACTCTGGCTGGCTGATTGCCATAAGCCTAGCGGCGGGCCGGGCGTCGCGCGCTATGTTTTCGTCATCGTATGCAGGCAAGATAGGCGCGTACGTTCAGTCAGGAAGATGCGCCGTGAAAGCCTGCTCAGATGATTTCATCATTGCCCACACTCCCGAAGAGGCGGTCGACCGCCTTGCCGCTTTGCACCAGGAAGCCACCGGCGCCCTGAGCCACGCGCTCAAGCGCTACCTCAAGGAGCGCATCCGCCCGGATGCCAGCGAGCACTGCCTGTTCCGCTATCCCGAACTGCGCCTGACCTACCTGTGCCAGGGCGAGGTGCCGACCACCGTGCGTGCCTATGCCAAGGTGCAGGTGCCGGGCACCTACGCCATCACCGTGACCCAGCCGGCAGCCTTCCGCAAATACCTGCTGGAACAGCTGCGCCCGCTGATGAACGACTTCACCCTGCGTGTGGAAGTCGGCCGCAGCCAGCAGAACATTCCCTACCCGTACGTGGTTGAAGGTGGTGACGAGCTGGCCGGCAGCGGTGTGACCGCCGCCGAGCTGGCGCGGGTATTTCCCAGTACCGACCTGTCCGCTGCTACCGACGGCACCGCCGATGGCCTCTACGACTGGGAGAACATCGACCCGCTGCCGCTGGCGCTGTTCGATGCGGCACGCACGGACTTCTCGCTCAAGCGCATCCCGCACTACACCGGCAGTGACTGGCGCCATGTGCAGCCATGGAGCCAGCTGAC
>ENA-UOWK01001129-UOWK01001129.1-bioreactor-metagenome-genome-assembly--contig:-NODE-1129-length-10295-cov-6.597266_pt1 | contig 10295 bp, 9 predicted proteins | sample MGYA00238157_ERZ761612 | MGnify/ENA primary metagenome ERZ761612 (study PRJEB28901, sample SAMN06268035) | bioreactor metagenome | isolation source: Joint BioEnergy Institute, California, USA | place... | reverse complement strand
ATGCCTACCAGACGCTGGTGGCCGGCATCAGCGAAGTGGAAGCGCGTCGCCTGGCAGTGGTCTCGGCGCAGAGCGCCTACGACGCCTCGCAGGTCGGCCTCGAAGTCGGTACGCGCACCGTGCTGGACGTGATCCAGAACCAGCGCATCCTGTTCTCGGCCCAGCTGGATTACGCCAATGCGCGCTATACCTTCCTGCAGAACCGTCTGCTGCTGAGCCAGGCCGTGGGCAGCCTGGACATCGCCGAACTGCAGGACATCAACCGTCTGCTGACGATGGATGCCGGCAACCCGAGCACCACGGTGAACTGATCGCCTGCGCGATCTGATCGCTTTGGAAACCACCCGCTCGCGGGTGGTTTTTTTTTGCGTCGACCATTTATTCGGACGTTGACCTGTCGCGTCTGGCCAATGCGCGGCGTCGACACTGCGATGGCGATCGGCCCGGTGATGCGGAAATGGAATCCCGATAGACACAAGATTCGCCAACGCGCGTTCGACTGAAACATACGCGCCGTTTTCAGCACTGCTATGGCGGCATGCAGGGTATGTCGGAAATGCCCCTTGAAGCCGCTCTGCGCCTCGCACAATCTTCGCGCATTCCATCGCCCCGGAGGCACCTGCTTGGACAGTCATAGTCGATTCCGCTGCTGAGCTGGCCGATTCGCGACTTCCTGCAGGTCCCGTTCGTCCAGAACGGGAACCCGTGCCGTGCAGCGCACAGCACGCCCTTTGACAGCACCGAAACCTGCTCCGCTTCCGCGCAGGTGCCGCTGGCGTATCCGCTCGTCTGGAGATACCCATGCGCGTTCCTCTGTTGTTCGTTCTGCTTCCCCTGGTCGGCCTGTACGGCAGCCCGACCGCCCACGCCGCCGCCAGCCTGCTGGTCGACGATGCCGGCATCACACCGGCGGGGCACTGCCAGCTCGAAAGCTGGATCCGCCAGCACCACCGCAACGGGCATGAACCGGTCGTGGTGGCTGCCTGCACCCGGGCCGGCACCGAGTGGTCGTTCGGCCTGGGCCATCACGGCGGCCAATCCCGCAGCGATGCCGCACTGGGTGTCAAGCGACCACTTCCCCTTGCCGACGCCTCGCCGCTGCAGCTGGCCGTTGCGCTGGCCTTCGACCAGGACCTGCACGACGCACGCAGCCACGGGCTGAGCCTGGGCCTGCCAATGAGCATCATGCTCGGGCCGGACAGCACGCTGCACGTGGAAGCCGGACTGCGGCGACAGGACGATGCACGTGGCTGGACGTTCGGCACTGGCCTGGAGCAGCTGCTGTCGGCGCGCTGGAGCGTACTCGGTGAGCTGGCACGCGACGTCCACCGCGACACGCACCTGCAGCTCGGTCTGCGCAGGCAGCTTTGGTCTGGCAGCTCGCTGGACCTGCTGCACGGCCGTGCCCTTGGTGGCGACGGTGCCCGGTGGATCACCCTCGGCCTGAATCTCGCGCTGCCCCGCTGACGCGCTCGCCTGCCGGCCCCGCACCCGCCATGGGTCGGCGCTTTCTTCAACGACCTGGAGTTACCCATGAACCATGAAGAACTGGTGTTCTGCACCCGTGCCCTGCTGCAGCGGCCGGACCGCGACGACTTCGCCGCACTGGTACGCCGCACCCATCCCTCCGACCTCACCGAGGTGCTGCGGCCGGCCACGGCTGGCAAGGTGGCAGCGCTGTTGATGCTGCTCGAACCGCGTGTGCGCGCCGCGTTGTTCGCGCACTTCGATCCCGAACGGCAGGACGAGCTGATCGCCGCGCTGCCGCGCAAAGCGATCTCCGAACTGTTCGAACACCTGCCGGCCGACGACCGCGCCGACCTGTTCAACCGGTTGGACACGGCGACCCGGCCCGAGCTGCTGGCCTCGCTGCAGCGCGCCGAGCGCGAGGACATCCTGCGCCTTTCAGCCTACCCGGAAGGCACGGTGGGTGCAGCCACAACCTCCGACTTTGTCGCCGTAAGTGCCAACATGCGCGTGGCAGATGCGCTGGCGCATCTGCGCACGCAGGATGCGGACAGCGAAACCATCTATGTCCTTTACGTGCTGGATGACGATCAGCGGCTGTGTGGCACGGTTTCGCTGCGGGCGCTGGTGGTTGCCGATCCCCAGGTGCCGCTGTCCGCGCTGATGCAGACCGAACCGGTGTTCGTACGGGCCGGCTGGCCGGTTGCCCAGGCCGTGGCGTTGATCCGGCGTTACGACCTGCTGGCCGTACCGGTCATCAACGGCGGTGATCGCATGATCGGCATTGTCACCGTGGACGACGCGATGGATCTGGACAAGGAACACGACGCCAACCAGTTGGCGCGCTTCGGCGGCGCGGCCAGCACCGGCGGCGGCGACCTGGACGTGACGCGCACACCGCTGCGCCGGCTGTTCACCGTGCGCCTGTTCTGGCTCGCCATGCTCACCGTGTTCGGCATCATCACCAGCACCTTCGTTGCCGCGCAGGAGGAGCTGCTGTCCAGCGTCATCGTTCTTGCCGCCTTCATTGCGCCGATCGTTGACATGGGAGGTAACACCGGCAGCCAGTCGGCCACGCTGGTGATACGCAGCATGGCGCTCGGCGAGCTTGGCATGGGCTGGCGCCATGTGTGGTTCGTTGTTCGCCGTGAGCTGCCGGTAGCTGCAGGCCTGGGCATCACCATCGCCGTGCTCGAAGCCGTGCTCGCGTTCTTCAGCAAGGGCGTGGGCGGGGATGTGCTGCTGGTGGTCGGCTTGAGCATGCTGGTCTGCACGGCACTGGGTGGAGTCATTGGCGCGATGCTGCCATTTGCGGCACGTCGCATCGGTGCCGACCCCGCCACGCTGTCCTCACCACTGATCACCTCGATCATGGACCTGCTCGGTGTTTTCATCTATTTCGGCTTTGCCTGGCTGCTGCTGTCCGATCAACTCCGCAGCGTCACGTCCTGAGCCTGCACCTGTTCAAGGCGAGGAGCCGCCCATGCAGCTTTTCAATGGCGTGGACCCACTGGCCGCGCTGGAGACCTTCAGCCGGCTGGCGCTGGCCTTCGTGCTCGGCGCTGCCGTCGGGCTGGAACGCCAGATCCGCCAGCGCACCGCCGGCCTGCGCACCAATGTGCTGGTCGCAGTGGGCGCTGCGCTGTTCGTGGACATCGCCATGCGCTTCGAGGCGCAACACGGGAGCGCTCCCGGTGCGCTGCAGGTAGTGGCCTATGTGGTGTCCGGCGTGGGCTTTCTCGGCGCCGGCGTGATCATGCGCGAGGAAGGCAATGTGCGTGGTCTGAACACGGCCGCCACGCTGTGGGGCTCGGCCGCCATCGGGGTGGCCTCGGGCACCGGCATGCTGGTCGAAGCCCTGCTCGGTACCGGCTTCGTGCTGGCGGCCAACACCCTGCTGCGCCCGATCGTCAACGCCATCAACCGGCAACCGCTGGATGTCGGCTCGGTGGAGGTCACCAACACCGTGTACATCATCGTGGGCAAGCAGCGCCAACGCGCACTGCTCACCGCGCTGGAGAACGAGCTGGAGGCCTGCAACTACCCGGCTACCCACATGGCCGTGCACGCCTTTGGCGAGGACGACGTGGAAATCGAGGCGACGCTGACCGCAACCTCGGTGGAAGCCAGCGTGCTCGACGCACTGGTGCTGCGCCTGCAGCGCCTGCCTGCGGTACGCCAGGCGTTCTGGAGCCCGAGTACCACCGAATGACCCCGCGACCCGGCGGTCGTTGACCGCCGGGCTGTTCTGCTCAGAAGCCGATGTTGACGGCCACCTGCGGTGCCACGGTGTTGGCGGTGTTGCGCCCGGCCACGGGGACCTGGACGCCCGCGATGACGCCAACCGCATCGCTGAAGTGGTACTGCACCGCCGGCAACAACGACGCGCGCCAGGAGCGCAGCGGCGCATCAGCCAGCACGCTGCCGTCGGCGTTCACGCCACTGACGCGGGTGCCGCTGTTGCGCTCGTACATGGCTTCGCCCACCAGCGTCCAGCGCGGGCTGATGCTGTACTCGGCCGACGCTGTGGTCACCAGACCGGCACCGAGCGTGGCGCGGCCCTGGAAGCCTGCCGTGGTGCCGTAGACGCTGGCGCCCTGCACCTGCGCGTGCGCCCCCGGCAGACGCCATGCTGCCGCCGCGCGCAGACGCAGGAACCCGTCGTGCGCATACATCTGGCTCTGCAGCGCCAGGGTGGTGGTATCGGCGCCACTGCCGTTGCCGCTCTGCTTCTCCGGCTGCAGCTGGTCATGCCGGCCGGTGGCCAGCCCGCGTCGCACCCCGGCGGCCACGCGCATGCGCGAGGGGCCGGCGCCGTCGTAAAGGCCGACCAGTGCACTGACAGTGCTGTCGCCCAGCGAGAGGTCACGGCGGCTGCCGTCCTGGGTGGTGTCAAACGCACCGCGCACGGTGAGGCCCAGCGTCAGCCAGTCGGTCAGGCCGTACTGCATCGGCAGCAGCAGGCTCCAGCTGGTCGGGGCATCCACGGCGTGGCGGTCGCCGCTGCCATCAAAGACGCTCGAGGTGCGCCCCGCCACCAGATACGGCTCGATGTTGCCGGCGCCGGCCGGCAGCGTCGGCGCAGGACTCGCCAGCGGGCCGATGAAGCGCGGCCCACCTTCAGCAGCTGCAGCGGAAAACACGCAGGCCAGTGCGCACGCACCCGCCAACAGACCCAGGGCGTGCACACGCACACCGACAGATTGCACCATTGCCAACTCCACGAATGCAGGCGGATGCCTGCCCCGTGGACGCTACGAACAGCGCTCATTGCGTTGAATCGGATGCGGCCTAATTCAACGCAATGACGTCGACGCCAGCCGTGTCAGGTGGACGCGTCAAGCGGCGGAGGCAGCAGCGGCGCCACCAGTTGCAGCGTGCGCTCCAGTGCGCCGCGGCCGCTGCTGACCAGCGCACAGCCTGCCTGCGCCATGCAGAGGCGGGCCACCGGATCGTCCAGCAGGTGCAGCAGATGGTCACCGACCTGCTGCGCATCCTGGCCGATCAGCAGCGCGTCGGCCTCCTGCATCCGGCGCGAGATCTCGGCGAAGTTGTGCAGGTGCGGACCGGTGACGACAGCCGTTCCCACCGCCGCCGGCTCCAACAGGTTATGCCCCCCCACCGACTGCAGGCTGCCGCCGACGAAGGCCACCTGGGCACAGGCGTAGAACGCCATCAGTTCGCCGAGCGTATCGATGACGAACACGTCGCTGTCGGCCGCCGGCCACTGCTGCCCCCGGCGTGTGGCCACCTTCCAGCCCTGGTCACGGGCCAGCGCTTCCACGCGTCCGAACCGCTCGGGATGACGGGGCGCCCATAGCAGCAGAAGCTCCGGATGCTGCTGACGCAGCCGCCGATGCAGTTCGATGACCGCCGCCTCTTCCCCTTCGTGGGTGCTGGCGGCAATCCATACCGGCCGCCCGGCCGGTACCCGCGCATGGAAGGGCTTGACCACGGTCTGTACGTTGGGTGTGGCGATATCGAACTTGAGATTGCCCAAGGCCTGCACCTGCTCCGGCTGCGCACCCAGCTGCACGAAGCGTTCGGCGTCGGCCTGCGACTGCGCCGCCACGCATGTCACGGTGCGCAGCGCGCGGCGGATCAGCGCGGCCAGCAGACGGTAGCCGCGCAACGAACGGGCCGACAGCCGTGCATTGAGGATGTAGACCGGAATCTGGCGGCTGCGGCAGCCAAACAGCATGTTCGGCCACAGCTCGGTTTCCAGGATCAACGCCAGACTCGGCTGGAAATGGCCCAGAAAGCGGTTCACGCTGCCCGGCACGTCGTAGGGTAGATAGACGTGGTCCAGCGCCGTACCCCACAGGGCCCGCACGCGTTCGGACCCGGTCGGGGTGATGGTGGTGATGACCCAGCGGATGTCGGGACGCAGCTTGCGCAGGGCGTTGACCAGCGGTGCGGCGGCGTTGACCTCGCCCACCGACACCGCATGCAGCCAGACCCGCGGCTGGGCATTGGTATCGGGGTAGGACGCGTAGCGCTCGTCCCAGCGCTGGAAGTACTCGCGGACCCGGAAACCGCGCCAGACCAGGTGATACACGGTGAACGGCAGCAGCAGGTAGAGCACGGCCGAGTACAGGCCGCGCAGGATCCATTCGACAGGGTCTTTACGCATGCGGCAAGGATACGGGAGGCACTGCGGAAAGACACGCGGCCTGCGGACGGCGGGATTGCTAGAATGCTGGCATGTCCGATGCGTCCACCGCCGTCCGTCCCTCGCTTGCCGACCCGCGCAACTGGCCGATGTTTGCCGCCATGCTCGGCGCCTTCGCCGTGGCCCGCCTGCCCTGGGGCCTGCAGCGTGCGCTTGGCCGCGGTGTCGGCACCGTGGCCTGGCGGCTGGCCAGCAGCCGTCGCCGCGCCGCCGAAGTCAATCTGCGTCTGTGTTTCCCCGAGAAGGATGAAGCCTGGCGCCAGCGCCTGCTGCGCGACAGCTTCGACGCCCTGGGTGTGGGCATCTTCGAGTTCGCCCGTGCCTGGTGGGGCAGCATCGATGCCATCCGGCCGAAGGTCCAGGTCGAAGGGCTTGAGCACCTGCAGCAGATGCAGGCACAGGGCCGCGGCGTGCTGCTGGTATCCGGTCATTTCATGACCCTGGAGATGTGCGGGCGCCTGCTGTGCGACCACGTCGAGCTTTCCGGCATGTACCGCAAGCACCGCAACCCGGTGTACGAGTGGGCGGTGAAGTTCGGCCGCCTGCGGTATGCCAAGGCCATGTATGCCAACGAAGACATCCGCGCCACGGTGCGGCATTTGAAGAAGGGCGGTTTTCTCTGGTACGCACCTGACCAGGACATGCGTGGCAAGGACACCGTGTTTGTCCCGTTCTTCGGCCACACCGCCGCCACCATCACTGCCACCCACCAGCTGGCCCGCATGACCGGCTGTGCGGTGATCCCCTACTTCCACCGCCGCGAAGGCGGCCGCTATTTCCTGAAGATCGGTGCACCGCTGGAGGACTTCCCCAGCCAGGATGTGGAAGCAGACACCGCGCGGGTGAACGAAGCCATCGAACAGATGGTGCGCGAGGCTCCCGACCAGTACCTGTGGATCCACCGCCGCTTCAAGCGCCAGCCCGGCGGCCGCAGCAACTACTACAGCTGAACCTTCGCTCCATCCGATGTGGGCAGCGTGCCCAGTCGACATGCCGCCCTGTTGCCGGGTGCTCGCGCAGGCGCCGCTGACGGACCGCGTCCGACCTACGGATCGCGTGCGAGCAGACTGCCAGCGAAGAGCGCCGCCAGCAGCACCGTCACCCCACCCCAGAAGGTCGAATAGAACGCCAGATGGGTGTTGAACGGGAACACCGTCACCGCCAGCGCCAGCATCGCCGGCCGCGCACGCTCGCGCGCCGCCACCGGTGCATACCGCCACGCCCGCCAGGCCTGCGCCGCTGCCGCAAGCCACAACAGCAGGCCCAGCACACCCGTCTCGGAGAGAATCTCCAGCACGATCTGATGTGCATGCAGGGCCGGGCCAGGACCCCACTCGCCCGGCGTATCCGGCTGCGGGTCGCAGCCCGGATACGCTTCGCGGAAGCCGCGCGCACCCACGCCATTGACCGGGTGGTGCTCGATCATGCAGCCGGCCGCCATCCAGATCCGGCCCCGGCCCGACAAGGCCTGGTCGACGCCCGCCCGGTCGCCTTTCAAGGCCAGCGCCGTGCGCTGCACGCGCTCGCCCAGCGCTGGCACGGTCAGCGCCAGCGCCACCGCACCGGCCAGCACCGCCGCGCCCAGCAGCAGCATCTGGCGCATGCCCAGCACGCGCCAGCCGCTGTAGGCCACGACCAGCGCGAAGGTCAGCCAGGACGCACGCGAGCCGGCCAGCAGCAGCACGGTGGCCAGCACCAGCACCGCCAGCAGCCACGCCGCGCGGCCGAAGCGCTGCGCCAGCGGCAACAGCAGAAATGGCGACAGGCTGGCCAGCACCTGGCCCAGCTTCAGGTTGCACGGCCCGAGCACACCGCCCAGGCGGCCGACCGCATCCATGTCCTCCGGTGCGCACAGGCCATGGCCGCTGCCGAGCTGCTTGAGCTGGTCCAACGACCAGAACAGCGGGCTGGTGCCAGCTATCGCCTGCACCAGCGCATCCAGCGTCCACACTGTGGTGATGACGGCCAGGCCCTGCAGAGTCAGGCGGCGCCGCCCGGGCTCGCCCACGGCGATGGCCACCAGCCACATGAAAGGCAGATAGCGCAGCCCGGCCGCTGCCTTGCTCCAGGCCGTGCCCGGGTCCACCGCATCGATGACCGAGAAGGCCTGCGGCAACCAGAAGCCCAGGAACAGGATGCTGGTCAGCGCCCAGGCGGCCGGGGTCAGCAACCGGGGCTGACCACGCAGACGGCGCGCCACCATGCGCGCGGCGGCATACAGCGCGCCCAGCACCAGTACGCCTTCCGCAATCCCTGGCAATGGCCAGAACACCACGAAGGCGAGCACCCACCAGGGTGCCCAGTACCCGGCGCGGTCGTCAGCGCGCGGCAGGGGGGCGTCAGCCGGCGAGGTTGGCATAGAGGCGGAGGGTGTCTCGCTGCATGGCTTGCAGGGTAAAGGGAATCTTCGAGGGAAGCGCGGGCGGCGAGGCCAGCAGGGCCAGCGCGCGTTCACCCAGCGCGGTGGCGTCGCCCAGCGGCACTGCGCCGGAAGGCTGCAGCTGGCGCAGCAGTTCGCCCACGCCACCATGATCCCAGCCCAGCACCGGGCGCCCGACCGACAGCGCCTCCACGACCGTGCGGCCAAAGGCCTCGGGCTTGTCGGAGAGCTGCAGGACCAGGTCGCTGGCCGCGTAGGCCTCGGCAATGCGGGCGGTCGGCGGGCTGATCCGCAGCGCATCGTCAACGCCCATCTGGCGCGCCTGCTGGCGCAGCTCCTGCAGGTACGCCGCGCGGCCGGGTTCATCGGCCCCAAGCATCCACAGCTGGGCCGGTACACCCGCACGGTGGAGGTGGGCGAGCAGGCCCAGCGCATGCACATGGCCTTTCAGCCGGGTGCCGCGCCCGGGCAGCAGCAGCAACGGCGCCGTTACCTGCCCGAGCCACGGAAATGCCTGCGCCAGCGCGTGTCTCGGCCGTCGGTCGGTGCGTCCCACACGCGGGAACTGTGCAGTGTCCACGCCGCGCGGAATCACCTGCAGCCGCTCCTCGGGGACGGTCGGATAATGGCGGCGCACAAACGCCCGAACGGTCTCGGATACACAGATCACCCGTTCGCCGCTGGTCATCACCGCGCTGTAGCGGCCCGGCGAATTGAGGCCGTGCACGGTGGTAACCCAATGCGGGCGCTGCGCGGCGGGCATCGCGCGCACCGCATGCAGCCCCAGCCAGGCCGGCAGTCGCGAGCGGGCGTGGACGATGTCTGCGCCGATCTCGACGAACAGGCGCCGCAGCGTGGGCAGGTGGCGCAGGGTCAGCAGCGATTTGCGGCCGATGTCCAGCGTCAGGTGTTCCGCGCCGCTGGCCAGCAGCGGCTCGACCAGCCGCCCGCCGGCCGACACCACCAGCGCACGATGGCCTGCGGCGACCAGCGCCGCGGCGATCTCAAGGGTGGAGCGCTCGACCCCGCCGGAGTGCAGCGCCGGCAGCAACTGCACCACGGTCAATCGGCGCATCGGCAGATGCCCGCTCAGTCGGCCAGCACGAACACGGCGCCGCAGTAGGCGCACCTGGCCTCGCCGTTGGGCTCGTCCTCGATCGGCAGGTAGACCCGCGGGTGCGAGTTCCACAGCGCCATTTCCGGGGTCGGGCAGCTCAGCGGCAGGTCGCGGCGGTGCACGGTATAGCGCTTCTCGGCGTTGGCGGGCGCGGTGGCGATGTGGCTCATGGCGGTGTCGAGGAAGGAATTGCGAGAACCGCGATTCTAGCACCTGTGGGCGGGTGCGGCCCGGGGGCGGCGAACGGCAGAGCCCCTCGCGGCTGGCGGAAGCATGTTCCCGGCTGGGCCGGTCGGACTGAGCGCGTGGGGGACGCCGCAAGCCCCACCCGCCCGGCCTCGCACATCCTCACCGTTGCCAGCCGCGAGGGGCTGCGCCGTTGGCGGCGGCAAAAAAAACGCGCCCCGAAGGGCGCGCTCGTAACACTGGAACCGCGAGGAAGACTTACGCCTTCTTCTCGGCTTCCAGCTGCTTGCGGATCTGCGCATCCACCGCCGCAATCGCGGTCATGTTCAACACCCGACGCGCGGTGGCGCTGGTGGTGAGGATGTGCGCCGGCTTGTTCACGCCCATCAGGATCGGACCGATCGCCACGCCATCAGTAAACACGCGCACCAGGTTGTAGGCGATGTTGGCCGCTTCCAGGTTCGGCAGCACGA
>ENA-UOWK01001125-UOWK01001125.1-bioreactor-metagenome-genome-assembly--contig:-NODE-1125-length-10308-cov-16.940700_pt1 | contig 10308 bp, 4 predicted proteins | sample MGYA00238157_ERZ761612 | MGnify/ENA primary metagenome ERZ761612 (study PRJEB28901, sample SAMN06268035) | bioreactor metagenome | isolation source: Joint BioEnergy Institute, California, USA... | reverse complement strand
GGCGAGGGCGGTGATCACGGCGCTCGGACCCGGGAGCGCCGTCACGTCCACGCCCTGCTCGACGGCGGCCGCGACGACCGCATAGCCGGGGTCGCTGACCGTCGGCATCCCGGCGTCGCTCAGCAGCAGGACGTCCTCGGTCGCGGCGAGCGCGACGAGCTCCGCGGCGCGCTGCTTCTCGTTGTGGTCGTGCAGGGCGATGAGGCGCGGCCGATTCTCGATGCCGAGGGCCTGCAGCAGGCGCTGGGTGGTGCGGGTGTCCTCGGCGGCGACGATCGTCGCGTCCTCGAGGGCGGTGCGCAGGCGCCCGGTCGCGTCGCCCAGATTTCCGATCGGGGTCGCGGCGAGGATCAGCACCGCCCCAGCATAGGCTGGTCGCCGTGAGCTCGACCGCGGAACCGCTGCTGCCGCCGCTCCCGGTGCGTCCTCGCCTCGACGCCCGCGTCGACGCCCTGCTCCGCCGTGCGAACACCTTCCGTGCCGCGTCGTGGATCGCCCCTCTGGTGGTGACGATCCTCGCCGGCATCCTGCGGTTCTGGAACCTCGGCCACCCGCACGCGATCGTCTTCGACGAGACGTACTACGTGAAGGATGCCTGGAGTCAGTGGAACCTCGGCTACGCCGCCACGTGGCCCGACGGCGCCGACCAGCGCTTCGCGGACGGTGAGACCGACATCTACACGCGCGAGCCGAGCTTCGCGGTGCATCCGCCGCTCGGCAAGTACCTCATCGGTGCGGGCATGGCCCTGTTCGGCCCGACCTCGTCGTTCGGCTGGCGCTTCGCCGTGGCCCTCGCGGGCACCCTCGCCGTCCTCGTCCTCTATCTGATCGCGTGGCAGCTGACCCGGTCGATCGCGTTCAGCACGGTCGCGGCGGGGCTGATGGCGATCGACGGGCTCGCGATCGTCATGAGCCGGGTCGCGATCCTCGACATCCTGCTCACGTTCTTCGTCCTCCTCATGGTGTGGTTCGTCCTCCTCGACCGGCGGCGTCACCTCGACCGCCTCGCCCGGGCCATGCTCCGACGGGATGCCGCGGGCCGCGTCTCGTGGTGGGGTCCGGTCCTGTGGGGCCGGCCGTGGCTGGTCGCCGCGGGTATCGCCGGCGGTGCGGCGTGCGGGGTCAAGTGGTCGGGGGCATGGGTCCTCGGGGCGCTCGGCCTGTACGTCGTCGTCAGCGACGCGCTCGCCCGGCGCCGCCTGGGCGTCTACTTCTGGCCGGCGGATGCCGTCCGCCAGGGCGCCGCGTCGTTCCTCCTGCTCGTGCCGGTCGCCGTCGTCGTCTACCTCTCGACGTGGATCGGGTGGTTGACCACCGACGGCGGGTATGGCCGTCACGACGTCGACGCGACCCCGGCGCAGGGCTTCTGGTCGTGGGTCCCGCTGCCCTTCCAGAACCTCTGGCACTATCACGAGACGATCTACACGGCGACGGCCGAGATCACCTCGACGCATCCGTACGCGAGCCCCGCCTGGCAGTGGCCGCTCCTGCTCCGCCCCACCTCGATGTACGTCGGGAACACCGCGAACACCGTCGACGGATGCGCGAGCGCCCGCGGGTGCATCGAGATCCTGTACTCGATGCCGAACCCGCTGCTGTGGTGGCTCGGCGTGCTCGCCGTCCTCTGGATCGCCGTCCACGGGGTCCGCACCCGCGACTGGCGCGCAGCCGTCGTGATCGTCGGCGTCGGCGCCTCGTACGTGCCGTGGCTGTTCTACCCCGATCGCACGATCTTCCAGTTCTACACGGTCCTGATCCTCCCGTTCATGGTGCTGGCGCTGACCTTCGCGCTGCGCGCCCTGTGGGGTTCGCCGGGCCGGATCGATGCGACGGGTCGGATCGTCGCGCGCCGGATCGTGCTCCTCGTCCTGGCGCTCGTCGTCGCGCTGTCGGTGTTCTGGTACCCCCTCTGGGCCGCCATCCGCGTGCCGTACGAGTTCTACTGGCTGCACAACTGGCTGCGCGGATGGGTCTGACCGCGCGCCGTCAGTAGGCTGAGCACGTGTTCCGATACCCCACCCCGACGCTCGCCGCCGAGTCGGGGTACGCCATCGCCGGCGATCGGTTCGCCATCCTCCTCGGATCGGGCGTCACCGAGGGTGTCATCGCGCGGCTGTGGAACTCGGCCGTCGCCGACACGGCGGTCCTCGAGGACGTCCTGAGCGTGCTCGTGGCGGGCGGCATCCACGACCTGCCCGACTTCGCGATCGCGGAGTTCCCCGACGACGACGCGCAGCCGGTGCGCGTGGCCGTCCGCGGCGCCGCCATCGTCGAGACCTCCGATCGCACGCGCGTGTCCGGGGCCGATGCGCGGACCTGGATCGAGACGGCGCTCGCGGGGGCCGTCGGCATCCGTCTCGCCCTCGACGCCGGCGCGACGGGCGGCGACCTGCTGCCCCTCGGGCTCGGGGTCACCCGCGCCGACGAACTGTCGTGGGGGCGCCCCTTCCCCGCGGGCCGCGAGCCCGACGCCGAGGTGACGCCCGCCGCCGAGGGCGAAGAACCCCCCGGCACCCTCGCGCCCGTCACCGTCGCCGTCCCCACGATCACGCCGCCCGTCCGGCCCGCACCCGCAGCGCCCGCTCCGACTCCCCGCGACGAGGAGATCGACGTCCTCCAGACGATCTCGGTCGACCGCAGCCTGTTCGCCCGGCTCTTCGAGGACGACGACGAGCTCGAGCTGCCCGACTTCCTGCGCGAGGACGACCAGCGCCACGACGGCGGGGACCTCCCCGACGAACGCACCCTCTTCGGCTCGCGTCGCGCCGCAACCGGGGCGGTCTACGGCCTGCGCCTTCCCGGCGGGCGGACGGTCCCCCTCGACCGGCCCGTGATCCTCGGGCGCGGCCCGCGGCAGGCCGGTCACGCCGGTGCGCGCATCGAACGCGTCTCCTCGCCGCACAAGGAGATCTCGGGCACGCACCTCGAAGTGGTGCTCGACGGGACGACCCTCGTGGTCCGCGACCTCGACTCGACGAACGGGACGATCGTGCGTCCGCCGACGGGCGCCGCGGCGCTCCTGCGCGGCGGCGCGGCGTCGCGGGTGCCGCTCGGGACCGAGCTCGACCTCGGCGACGGCGTGACCGCGGTGTTCGATGTGCTCGACCCCTCGACGGCGGGATGACCGACCGCGTGTCCCACAGGCTTCCGTCCACGCCACCCGGTCTCTCGGGGTTCACGTACGTCCGTCCGCTGGGTGCCGGAGGTTTCGCCGACGTCTTCCTGTTCGAGCAGAACCTGCCGCGGCGCCCCGTGGCCGTGAAGGTCCTCCTCGAAGACGTCGTCGACGAGAACGTGCTGCGCATGTTCAACGCCGAAGCCGATGTCATGGCCCGCCTCAGCGCCCACCCCTCGATCCTCACGATCCACGAGGCATCCGTGTCGGCCGACGGACGCCCCTACCTCGTGATGGAGTACTGCCCGACCTCGCTCACCCACCGCTACCGGCGCGAGGAGATCCCCGTCGCCGAGGTGCTGCAGCTCGGGGTGAAGATCGGCTCCGCACTCGAGACCGCCCACCGCGCCGGGCTCCTGCACCGGGACATCAAGCCGTCGAACATCCTCGTCACCGCCTTCGGGTCGCCCGTCCTCTCGGATTTCGGCATCGCCGCCGCCGTCGAGGCCCGACCGGATGCCGAGGAGGTGTTCGCGATGTCGGTGCCGTGGTCGGCGCCCGAGATCGTCGACGAGCGGGTCTCGGGTTCCATCGCGGCCGAGGTCTGGAGTCTGGGCGCCACCGTGTACTCGCTGCTCGCCGGCCGCAGTCCCTTCGAGCGCTCCGGCCGCGGCCAGAACACCCGCGACCAGCTCAAGGCGCGGATCCGCAAAGCGGTGTACACGCCCGTCGGTCGCCCCGACGTCCCCGCCGAGGTGGATGCCGTCCTCGCCCGCGCCCTGAGCCGGGACCCCGCCGCCCGGCATCCGTCCGCCGCGGCCTTCGCTCACGACCTGCAGCTCATCCAGCACCGGATGGGGCTCCCCCACACTCCCCTCGAAGTCGCCGTCGACGAGTGGGCCGCAGCCGGGGCGACCGTCGACTTCGCCGATGACCGCCTGCGCGGTCCGGTGCGTCCGAGCGTCGCGTACGAGTCGGCCCGGCCCGCGCGTCGCAAGTCTGCCCCTCCCCGTCGCCCCGACGAGGGCACCATCCTCGCGGGCGCCGAGCCCGCGCCGCGGCTGAGTCGCACCGCCGCGATCGCCCTGGCCGTCGGCGCGGGCGTCGCGCTCACCCTGGCGGGCGCCGCCACCACGTTCTTCCTCCTCGGCGGAGCGGGCTGAATGGCAGGCCTGCCCCGGGAGCGACCCCGCATCCGCCGGTCCACGTGGATCGGCGTGGGTGCGGTCACCGCCGTCGTCGCGGTCGTCGGCACCCTCGCGGTCGTCTGGCCGGGATACGACGCGCAGCAGACGCCCGTCGACGATCCGACGGTCTGGGCGCTGCAGACCGGCGCCGGGAGCGGGTACGCCCGGGTCAACCTCGACCTCGGCGAGGTCGACACCGTCAAGCAGGTGGTCAACGGGACGCAGGTGGCGCAGACCGCCGACCGGCTGTTCGTCTTCAGCGAGGGCGGCTCGGCCTACTCCGACGTCGACCTCGCCCAACCCGCCGACCTCACCGGCGAGGATGAGGACGCCTCCTCCCCCACACCGGCCGGAACGGTCGACATCGTCTCGGCGGGCGACGCGATCGCCTACCGGACCGAGGGCGGCGGCGTCTTCGGCGCGACCCTGTCCAGCGGCGGCGCGGTCTCGCCGATCGATCCGTACGCCGACGTGGACCGGGACGCGAACGAGCAGGGTCCCCGCTTCTCGGCATCCGCGGTCGCCGTCGACGCCGACGGCGTCGTGTACGCCTACTCGGCGCCCGAGAAGGTCGTCGTCCGGGCCGAAGCGGCCACGGGGCGCATCCTCGGTCAGGATCCGACCCCGATCGCCCCCGTCGACGCGCAGCTGAGCGCGGTCGGCGGTCGCTGGGTGCTCTACGACGTCGCGACGGGTGACGTCGCCGTGGCGGATCGGGACGACGTCGTGTCGACGACGCCGGCGACCGGGGCGCTGCTGCAACGGGCCGCGACGAGCGGAGACGCGGCCGTCATCGCCGATCCGACCGGGATCACGCGCGTGCCGCTCGACTCCGGCGCCGCGGATCGGCCGCTCGAATCCCCCGGGCTCGGCACACCGGCCGTGCCGACTCCCTCCGGCGGGGCGGTCTCGGCTGCGTGGCTCGGCGACGGCACCGGCGGCGGGACGCTGTGGTCGAGCGCGGCCCCGACGCAGAGCACGCCTCTGGACTACGCCGGCGCCGACATCGGCGACGGCGTCGATCCCGTGTTCGTCGGCAACGGGTCGCGCCTGGCGCTGAACGACCGCGGATCCGGCTGGGTCTGGCGTGTCCCCGACGGTGCGCTCATCCCCTCGTCGCAGCAGTGGCGCGTCGAGGACACGAGCGAGGCCGCCCCCGACACCGACGACCCCGTCGAACGGGTGCTCGACCCCAAGCCGCCCGTCGCGGTCGACGACGAGTTCGGGGTGCGCGCCGGTTCCGTGGCGCTCCTGCCCGTCCTCCTCAACGATCACGACCCCAACGAGGACGTCCTCAGCATCGACGCGGGCGGATTCGACGGGGTGGACGCCGCCTTCGGGTCGGCGACGCTCACCGGCGCCGAGCAGCAGATCGCCCTCGACGTCGCGCCGGACGCGACCGGTACGACCACCTTCCGCTACCGCGTCACCGACGGCACCTCGGCCGGCGGGCGCCTCTCGGAGTACGCGACCGTGACGGTCCGCGTCGTCCCCGAAGAGGACAACGCGTCGCCCGTCTGGTGCGGGGTGCCCGGATGCCTCGCCACCTGGCCCACGCTCTCGGTCGCCCCCGGCGGCACGGTCTCGGCCGACCTGCTCCGGGGCTGGGTCGACCCCGACGGCGACCCCGTCTACCTCTCCGGCATCGACGGAGCCCCCGCGGTGGGGACCGCGACGACGTCGCCGGAGGGCGAGTTCACCTACCAGCATCCCGATCCGAGCGCGACGGACGCCGCCGGCATCCCGGTCGCGGTGGTCGTCTCCGACGCGCGGGGAGCGACGACGACGCAGACGGTGACGGTGCAGGTCACGCCCGCACCCGAGCTGTCGGCCGAGTCGTTCGCGGTGAACGGTGTGGTCGGCGAGCCGCTCGACGTCGACCTCACCCCCTACGTCACCGGGGCGTCGGGACCCCTCACGCTCGGCTCGCTCGTGGCTCTCGACGCCGACCGCGTGAGCGCGACCCCCAACCCCTCCGCGCTGCGCATGAACGTCGTGGCGAACGAGCCGGGCTCGTACGTCGTGCAGTACTCGGTGCGAGACGGTGTCGGCGAGGCATCCGCCATCGCCCGCGTCACCGTCCGCGCACCCGAGGACACCGTCGTGACGACACCGCCGCTCACCGCGTTCGTCCGTCCCGGCGAGGACGCGACGATCGACGTCGCGTCGGCCGCGGCGAACCCGGCCGGCCTCGTGCTGCTCCTCGACGACATCCGACCCGACAGCGACCCGACCGCGTCGCTCAGCGTCGATCTCGTGGGGCAGAGCCTCCTGCGGGTCAGTGGGACGACCGACGACGGCACACCGGGACGCCTCGGCGTCGTGCGCTACCGCCTGAGCGACGGCGGGACGGATGCCGCCGGTGCCGAGGGCGAGCTGACCGTCATCCTCCTGCCGGCCGGCTCGGCCGAGCAGCCGATCGCCGTCGACGACGCCGTGACGGTCCGCGGCGGGACCCAGGTCGACATCCCCGTCCTCGACAACGACCACACGCCCACCGGGGCCCTCATCGCGATCGACCCGTCGTCGGTGGTCAACGAGACCGGCGGCGGCCTCGCGTTCGCCTCGGGACGCGTCCTGCGCTACCTGGCGCCGCGCGCGGCGGGCACGTACGCGCTGACGTACACGGTGTACCGGTTGGGCTTCCCCGAGGTGACCGACACGGCGCGGGTGACCGTCACCGTCACCGGCGGCGACGAGAACCGCGACCCGGTCCCGCGGACCCTCGTCGGGCGGGTCGTCGCGGGCCAGTCCGTCACGATCGGCTTCGACCGGTTCGCCGTCGACCCCGACGGCGACGACGTGTCGCTCGACGCCATCACGACCCAGCCCGCCGAGGGATCGGCGACCATCTCGGCCGACGGCCAATCGATCGTCTACACGAGTCGCGAGGGCGTCTCGGGTCAGGTGCGCTTCGGCTACCAGGTGAAGGATGCCCGGGGCCGGACGGGCGTCGGCGAGGTGCGCGTCGGCGTCATCGCCCGTCAGAGCGACCCGAGCCCGGTGACCTTCAGCGACTACGTGCAGGTGCAGGCGGGCGCCGAGAGCACGGTCGTCGTCCGGCCCGCGGACAACGACGTCGATCCTTTCGGCAGTCCCTTGGAACTCGGCGACGTCGTCCCGAACGCCCCCGCGGACAGCCCCGAGTACGCGGCGCTGGCCGGCCGGGTGAGCGTCGACGACGGCGCGGTGACGGTCACGGCGGGCACCGCCCTCGGCACCTTCTCGTACTCGTACGAGGTCTCCAACGCGGACGGCGACACCGCCATCGGTCTCCTCGTCGTCAAGGTCGTCCGTGACCCGGTGCCCGATCATCCGGTCGTCTCGGACACGGTGCTGACGATCGAGGACCGCGACCGGTTCACGACCGGCGTCGACGTGCTGACCGGCCATGTCGCGTGGGATGCCGGCGACGTCGCCGGGCTCACCCTGCGGCTCTGGGGCGACCCCGGCGACCTCGAGGTGTCGGGGCGGAGGATCTCGGGCGAGCTGCCGACGCGCACCCGCCTCATCCCGTTCGAGGTCAGCGGCACCGCCTACGACGGCAGCGAGGTGACGACGTACGGGTTCCTGCGCGTGCCGGGGACGGACGAGATCCGCCTCACCCTCCGCGCCGGCGTCGAGCAGCTCCGCGTCGCCGAGGGCGAGAGCGTCGAAGCGGATGTCGCCGACCTCGTGGTCCTGCCCGAGGACGGGGCCCTCGTCCTCGACCGCGACGGCACCAAGGCCGGCGGTGCGCGCAAGGACGCCACCTGCCGTGTCGTGTCGGGCACCGTCATCCGATACACCGCGGGGAAGGGCGCCCCCTGGTCCGATTCGTGCATCGTGGCGGCACGCCTGGCCGGCCAGGACGAGCCCACCTATCTGACGCTCGCTGTCGCCGTCGAGGCCGAGACGCCGCAGCCGTCGCTGCGGAGCGCGTCGCTCGGCGTCCGTCCGGGCCAGACGCAGACGTACGACCTCACCCGGATGGTGCGATGGGCCGGCGTCGCCGACGAGGACGCCCTCCGCTTCGACGTCGCCTACTCCGGCAACCAGTTCGAGGTGACCGCCGACGGCGCCGCCCTGACCGTCACCGCCGTCGACGAGGCCCGTCCCGGACGTGAGGAGGAGGTGACGGTGTCGCTGCCGAGCCACCCCGACGCGAGCGCGTCGAGCCTCGTGCTCACGGTCGGCCCCTCCCCCTCGTCGCTTCCCCGCGGCGGATCCGCGGTGAAGACCTGCTCGCAGTCGGACGGGCAGTCCTCGTGCACGATCGAGGTCGTCGGAGCCGACGGCGAGGTCAACCCGCTCCCCGGCACGCCGCTCCGGGTCGTGGCTGCGTCGAGCGCCGGCAACTGCGACGGCGTCCGGTTCTCCCCCGCCGGCGACCGCACCGTCCGAGCGAGCTGGAGTACGGATGCCGAGGGCGCGGCGCGCTGCGCGGGTACCTTCGTCGTCGAGGACGCGCAGGGGCGCCAGTCGAGCGGCGATCGCAACGGCTCCGTCGTCCTCGACCTGCGTGGTCTGCCGGCGAGCCCCACCCGCCTCGAGTGGACCTCGTACACCGACGACGCCGTGACCCTGCGGGTGACCTCGGATGCCGGTTCCTACCCGGGCGTCGAGGGGTACCGCATCACGACGGGAGGACGCGAGGTCGCCACCTGCCCGGCCTCCGGGGTGTGCGCGCCGATCTCCGCCCCGGTGGGCGAACAGCGCGTCTACGAGGCGCGTGCGGTCAACGAGGTGGGCGCCTCGCGCGGCACCGTGCGGACGACCGCGTGGGCCTACCGTCCGCCCTCCCGCCCCGCCGCCGCCACGTTCACGCCGGTCCCGAACGGACGCGACGGCGGAGTAGCGACCGTCACCGTGACCGGGCTCGACGACACGACCGGCAGCGTCCGCCTGGCCGGCGGAGTCGCCGGAAGCGCGACGCAGGCCGTCCGCGGCGGGACCGCCACCTTCACCGGCTACCGAGTCGGCTCGAACGACCCGAAGACGCTGACGGCGACGCCGCTGACGGAATTCGACCTCCCGCCCATCGCCGGAGGGTCCACCGAGGGGCGATCACTCGAGCTCCGCGCCCACGGCGTCGGTGCCCCGAGTATCGAGCTCTCGCAGACGACCACGACGGACTCGCTGACGGTGACCGCACGGGTGACGGCCGAGAGCGCCGGCACCGTGGCGCTGTTCGGCTTCAGCGAGGTGTCCGCCGCGGAGTGCAGCCCGGACTCGCGGGACGCCCGACGCACCTTCGCGGCGCGCGCGTTCGAACGCAAGACGGTCTACGTCTGCGCGACGAGCACCTTCGACGGCCAGGACGGCTTCGGCGTGACCTCCGACGCGATCACGGCCCGCCCGACCGGGAACGTCGCCGCGCCCGAGCCGATGACCTACACGGTGTCGACGACGCCCCGCGGAGATCAGGGCTCCGGCTTCACGTACGCGGCGAGCGCGGCCAGCGACCCCGGCCGGCCGCCGTTCGAGGGAGCGACGCTGCGGTACCGACTGAATGATCAGCTTCGGGACTCCTTCGAGCCGCGCCCCAACAGGCCCGACGACCGGTGGACCGCGGAGTGGTGCGACACCTTCCTCGGCGTCGTCGGCGAGTGCTCCGACCGGACCCCCATCGTCTCCGCGCGCGACGGCGCGGGTTGGCCGGTGTACGTGGCCACGGACGACGTGCCGCGGTGCCGGTCGGACGAAGAGGTGTCGGACTGGTTCCCGCGGAACATCGGCACCGACGTCGCGACGGTGCGGAAGACCGTGATCGACGGAGACCTCGGCCCGCAGCGTGTCGAGTACACCCTCGGGTGGACCGGCGCCCTCCGGGCGCTCGATCCGATCACCGTCAGCGTCGACTGCCGTCAGATCACGCCGCCGCCGCCCGAGACGGAGCCGCCGGCATCCCCCGACCCGACCGAGACCACCCCGCCGGCTCCCTGAGCGGCGCGGCCCCGAGACCCCTTCCCCGAGAGGAACACGATGACGATCACCCAGGAGCAGAGCGCCTGGTTCGCCGAGACC
>ENA-UOWK01001122-UOWK01001122.1-bioreactor-metagenome-genome-assembly--contig:-NODE-1122-length-10314-cov-24.825909_pt1 | contig 10314 bp, 7 predicted proteins | sample MGYA00238157_ERZ761612 | MGnify/ENA primary metagenome ERZ761612 (study PRJEB28901, sample SAMN06268035) | bioreactor metagenome | isolation source: Joint BioEnergy Institute, California, USA... | reverse complement strand
CGACGCCGCCGTCGACCGCGTCGAGGCAGGCCTGCATCTTCGGGATCATCCCCGATTCGAGGCTGGGCAGCATCGTGCGCAGCTCCGTCGACGTCAGGTGCGAGACGAGCGAATCGCGGTTCGGCCAGTCGGCGTACAGGCCCGCCACATCGGTGAGGACGACCAGCTTGACCGCGCCCAGCGCGACGGCGAGCGCCGCAGCCGCGGCATCCGCGTTCACGTTCAGGGAGCTGCCGGGTTCGTCGACGTCGGGCGCGATCGATGAGACGACGGGCACCCGATCGGCCGCGAGATGGTCGAGGATCGGCTGCGGATCGACGCCGACGACGTCGCCGACGTGCCCGAGGTCGTGCTCGGCCCCGTCGACCACGACACCGCGGCGGCGGCCCCGGAAGAGCCCGGCGTCCTCCCCCGACATCCCGGTGGCGAATGAGCCGTGCGCGTTGATCCGCGACACGAGCTGAGGGTTGATCTGTCCGGCGAGCACCATGCGGACGACCCCGATCGCCTCGGTGCTCGTGACGCGGTAGCCGCCCTTGAACTCGCTGGGGATGTCGAGGCGGTCGAGCATGGTCGAGATCTGCGGTCCACCGCCGTGCACGACCACGGGCTTCACCCCGACGTGGTGCAGGTACGCGATGTCCTCGGCGAAGGCGGCCTGCAACTCCTCGCTGACCATCGCGTTGCCGCCGTACTTGATGACGACGATCTGATCGCGGAAGCGTTTGAGCCAGGGCAGGGATTCGACGAGGACCGCGGCCTTGCCGGCGGCCTCCTCGGGTGTGGTCTGCTGGATGTCGGTCATGACGAGTAGGCGCTGTTCTCGTGGACGTAGTCGTGGGTGAGGTCGTTGGTGCGGATCGTCGCCGCCGCCTGGCCGACACGCAGGTCGACGAGGATGCGCGTCTCGCGCGGGGTCAAGTCGACCTCCTCGCGGGGACGGTCGGGACCACCCGCAGTGCACACACGCACCCCGTTGAAGGACACGTCGACGTCGTAGGGGTCGAAGGCAGCGTCGGTCGTCCCGATCGCGGCGAGGACGCGGCCCCAGTTGGGGTCGTTGCCGAAGATGGCAGCTTTGAAGAGGTTGTTGCGCGCGATGGAACGGCCGACCGCGACCGCATCGTCCTCGCTCGTTGCGCCGACGACCTCGATCGTGATGTCGTGGCTCGCGCCCTCGGCATCGCCCTGCAGCTGCACGGCGAGGTCGAGGCACAGCTCGGTGAGGGCCAGCGCGAACGAAGCAGGCTCGGGACGGATGCCGCTGGCTCCGCTGGCGAGGAGCGTCACCTGGTCGTTCGTCGACATGCAGCCGTCGGAGTCGAGCCGGTCGAAGCTCACCCGGGTGGCCTGACGCAATGCGGTGTCGGCCGCGGCGGCATCCAGGTCGGCATCGGTGGTGATGACGACGAGCATCGTCGCCAGGCCCGGCGCGAGCATGCCGGCGCCCTTCGCCATGCCGCCGATCGTCCAGCCGTCGCGCGAGACCACGGACCGCTTCGGGCGCGAGTCGGTGGTCATGATGGCGAGGGATGCCGCCTCTCCCCCGTCGGCGGAGAGGGCGTCGACACACCTTCCGACGCCGTCGAGGACCTTGCCGCGGAAGACCTCGTCGCCGGTGCCGATGAGACCGGTCGAGCAGACGAGCACGTCACCGGCGCCGACGCCGAGGAGCTCGGCGGCCTTCTCGGCGGTCTGATGCGTGGTCTGGAATCCGAACGCGCCGGTGAAGCAGTTCGCTCCCCCGGAGTTCAGGACGATCGCCTCGACGACACCGTCCCCGATGACCTGCTGCGACCACAGGATCGGGTTGGCCTTGGCGCGGTTGGTCGTGAAGACGGCCGCACCGACCTTCTTGGGCCCGCGGTTCACGACGACGGCGACGTCGTTCGCGCCGCTCGACTTGAGGCCTGCGGCGACGCCGGCCGCCTCGAATCCCTGTGCTGCCGTGACGCTCACGGTGCCACCCCGTTCACGCTCAGGCCCGTCGTCTCGGTGAGACCGAGGGCGATGTTCATCGATTGGATCGCGGCACCGGCGGTGCCCTTGACGAGATTGTCGACGGCGGCGACGACGACGACGCGTCCGGCGGCGCGGTCGATCGCGAGTCCGAGGAGGGCCGTGTTGGCACCCAGCACATCGGCCGTCCGCGGAAACGACCCCTCGGGCAGAAGGTGGACGAACGGCTCGTCGGCGTACGCGGACTCCCACGCGTCGCGGATCTGCGCGTCGGTGGCACCGGGGGCGATCGGAGCGGTCGAGGTGGCGAGGATGCCGCGGGACATGGGGACGAGCACCGGGGTGAACGAGATCCGGATGTCGGACGCGGCGGGTGCGGCGGCGGCGAGCGCCTGCCGGATCTCGGGGATGTGCCGGTGCGTGCCGCCGACGGCGTACGGGTTGGCGGTCCCGAGGATCTCGGACGCGAGGAGGTTCGTCTTGAGGCTCTTGCCCGCCCCGGAGGGCCCGACGGCGAGCACCGTCACGATGTCGCCCGGCTCGATGACGCCGGCGGCGACGCCGGGGGCGAGGCTCAACGAGACGGTGGAGGCGTTGCAGCCGGGGGCCGCGATGCGCCTCGCACCGACGAGGGCGCCACGTTGCTTTGCCCCTCCGACCGCGAGTTCGGGCACCCCGTAGGCCCACGGCTCGGAGAACGCGCCCCCGTAGAACGCGTCCCACGCGGAGGGGTCCGTGAGGCGGTGGTCGGCCCCGGCATCGATGACGAGCGGAACATCCTCGAGCATCTCGGTGTACTGCGCGGACTGGCCGTGCGGCAGGGCGAGGAAGACGACGTCGTGACCGGAGAGGACCTCGGGGGTCGTGTCCTGCAGGGTCAGGTGCGCGAGCGAGCGTAGGTGCGGCTGGTGGTCGATGAGGGGCTGCCCGGCGTTGGAGTGCGCCGTGACGGTGCGGATCTCGACGTCGGGGTGCGACGCGAGGAGGCGGAGGATCTCGCCGCCCGCATAGCCGGAAGCGCCGGAGACGGCGACCGAGAAGGTCATGGGTTCAACCTTATTGTCTGGGGTGGATGGGCCGAGGACGGCGACACCTGCGGCTCGATCCGCGAAGTGCGGAGAGCGGGAGGGGTCGCCTAGCGTCGGCGGTCGCCCAGACGTCGACGCGCGCGGACCACCGTCGAGACGGTGAGGGTCGCGGGCGAGGACATACCGCGACGGTATCGCCGCGGCATCCGTCGTCGCAAATCGAGCTCAGCGCTGCGCGCGCAATGCCTCGATGAGGGCGAGCTCCTCGGCGCGTTCGAGACCGGCGGCCCGTGACCGCGCGACGCCGCGGGCCCGCTCGTCCGCGAGGACGCGGTCGATCGTCTCGGACAGGGGACGGATGCCGCCGCCCGCCGCCCGGTAGGCGGCACCGCTCCGCGACGCGAACCCCGGCACGTCGGCCGGGAGCCAGAGCGGGAGCGACCGCGGTCCCGCCCAGAAGGCGACGCCGTGGCGTTCGAGCCAGTCGGCGGGAGCGGTCAGCACCTCCCCGGTGTGGCCGGCGGCCTCTCGCGCGAGGGTGAGGACGCCGGCGAGGGGGTGGGAGTGACCGACCGCGTCGACGACGCCGTCGAATCCGCGCGCGCCCGATGCGACGACGAAGGACACGAGGTCGTCGACGTCGATCACCTGCGCGCGGAGGTCCGGGCCTTCGGGGACGAGAACGGGCTCCGTGCCGGCGGCGGCGAACCGCGCCGGCCAGTAGCCGAACCGGTCCGTCGGGTCTCCCGGTCCCACGATCAGCCCGGGGCGAATGATCGAGACACGAGCGCCGAGCCCCGCGGCGGCCCGCTCTGCCGTCACTTTGGCGCGGGCGTAATCAACGGGGTCGTCCTCGCCGAGCGGTTCGACCAGGTCCGCGTCCTCGTCGGCGCCCGGGGTGCTCGCGTCGGCGTAGACCGACACGCTGGAGAGGTACGTCGCATGCGCCGAACGGTCTCCGAGAACGGATGCCGCATGGGCGACGTGCGCCGGCACGGAGGAGACATCGACGATCTCATCCCATTCCGTGCCGACGAGTGCGTCGTAGGCGCCGGACAGCCCGCGATCGGTGACGACGAGGTCGGCGCCATCGGGAGCGGAGCGGCCGCCGCGAGCTGTCACCGTCACTCGCGCGCCACGGTCGATCCAGGCCTCTGCGATGCGCCGGCCCACCCATCCGGTGCCGCCCAGGACGAGGACCCGATCGCTCATGACGGCAGCGCCCGGATGCGCTCGAGAAGTTCAGGACCGGACCGGTCGAACGTGCGGCCTCCGATGACCACACCGAGCGCTGCGACCCCTCCGCCGACCACGAGCCCGGTCGCAAGGGTCGCCCACCCCCAGGAACCGACGCCCTGGACCATTCCGGTCGTCGCCAGGATGAGGACGGGGACCGACAGCACGGCGATGACGGCCCACACCACGAACACCAGCAGGCCGCCGACGAAGGTCTGCCCGGGAACACTCTTGAACGGGCTGTCCCCCGGAGCGGCGACAGGCGTGATGATCATCGCGGATGTCACAGCGGCGACGCCGTACCCGGTGAGGAGGACGCCGAGGGCGGCGCCGAGGACGAGCGGCAGACGGGCGGCATCCCCGCCCGCGACGCTTGTGACGACCGACAGGACGACCACCAGCGGGATGCCGACGCACGCCGATCCGAGCAGGCGTCCGAGGCGATCGTCCCGCCCCCGGACGCCGGTGGCCAGGACGGTGGCATAGGCCGAGCCGTCGTAGGAGACGTCGCTGTACCCCGCGATCGCGAGCACGAACGCCACGAGCACGGGCGACGCGGCGAAGAGGAACCCGTCCACGCCGCTGACGAAGGCGAACAGGATCGGGAAGATCGGGACCACCAACAGCTGGCGGAGATATCGCGGATCGCGGAGCCACGCGCTGAGCGATCGGGCCCAGGTCGCACCGACGCCGCCGGTCGGCATGACCCCGAACAGCCCGAGCCTGCCGGCGGCGACCTGCCGGCTCGACGGGCGGGGCGGCGACGCGGTCGCTCCGCCGACCGCACGCGACCAGCCCCACCACAGGACACTGAGACTGGCGAGGGCGATGGCGGCGCGTGCGAGCGCGATGAGCCCGTCCCCGGCAGCGAGTGCGGGAGCAACGCCCCAGGCGGCTCCGAGGGGCGTCCAGGGGAGGACCGCCGCGGCGGCACCGAGCCGTTCCCCGAGCGATCCGTCACCGCCGTCGAGCAGGCTCAGGACACCGGTGATGATGGGACCGGCGAGCATCGCCACGACGAGCACGACCGTGCCGATGAGCTCGCGCCAGCGACGGTTGCCGCCGACGCCCCCGGACAGTTCGGCGACGAGGCGGGAGGCGACGACGCAGATCCCCACGCCGACCAGCGCGGCGGCAAGACCCGCCAGGGCGGCGAGCGGCCACCGCGCCCACAGGATCACCGAGGTCAGGGCGACGAGGGTCGTCACGATTCCCGGGATGCCGGTCGCCCCCGTTCCGGCGAGCGCGAGCATCGTCTGACGACGGGTGAACGGGAAGGGCGCGAGACGCCGCGCGTCGATCGACGTGTCCATCCCGGCCACCACGATCGGTCCGACGATCCATCCGAGCACGAGCGCGCTGCCGGCGATGATGCTGACGCCCGCTGACGCCTCGAGCGACCCGAACAGGCTGAGCGAGACGATGCCGGCGACGACGGAGACCAGGATGCCGAAGCCCCACAGGACGCCGAAGATGAAGCCGACGAGCTGCCAGGGCCGACGGGCGAGCGTGTTGAAGAGCGCGCGATAGCGGAGCTTCAGGACTGTCGCAACCACTGCGGCCCCTCGCTCGTGTGACGGCCGCCGACCAGCTCGACGAAGCGGTCCTGCAGGCTGCGCCCGGCTCGGACCTCTTCGACCGTGCCCGCGGCGAGGACGCGTCCGGCTGCGATGACCGCGACGTGGTCGCACATGCGCTGCACGAGGTCCATGGAGTGGCTCGAGACGATGACCGATCCGCCCGAGGCGGTGTAGCTGCGGAGCACGTCCTCGATGTTCGCCGCCGACACAGGGTCAACGGACTCGAACGGTTCGTCGAGGACGAGCAGGCGGGGCGCGTGGACGAGGGCGCAGGCCAGCGCGACCTTCTTGGTCATGCCGGCGGAATAGTCCGCGACGACGGTGCCCGCCGCCGGACGCAGGTCCATGAGGTCGAGCAGATCCGACACCCGCGGCGCGATATCGGCCCGCGGCAGGCCGAACATCATCGCGGTGTAGGTGATCAGCTGCTCGCCGGTGAGGCGGTCGAAGAGGCGGTTCCCGTCGGACAGGTTGCCGATCACGCGCTTGGCGGCGACGGGATCCCGCCACACGTCGATGCCGTGCACCCAGGCGCCGCCCGCGTCGGGCCGCAGGAGCCCTGTCGCCATGGACAGCGTGGTGGTCTTACCTGCCCCGTTCGGGCCGACGAGCCCGTAGAAGGACCCGGCGGGCACGGTCAGATCGATGCCGGCGACGGCCGGTGTCGACCCGAACTGCTTCACGAGTCCGGAGAGCTGAAGGGCGGGAACGCTCTGTTGCTGGCTCACCCCGGCGAGCCTAGCGAACCGCGGTGTCGCGATGTCGACGCCACCTGGCAGGGTGAGGGGATGCTGCGCACGCTCGCCGTCTCCGGCTACCGATCCCTCCGCGACATCGTGCTGCCCCTCGAAGAGCTCACGGTCGTGACGGGCCCGAACGGCTCGGGCAAGTCCAACCTCTACCGCGCACTACGGCTTCTGGCTGCGGCCGCGCGCGGTGACCTGGTGGGGGCGGTCGCACGCGAAGGGGGTCTGCCCTCGCTCCTGTGGGCAGGACCGGAGGACGGGGGCGATCACGGCACCGTGCGGCGGAATCCGATCGCGGTCCAGCTCGGGTTCGCGTCTGACGAGCTCGGGTACCTCGTAGATCTCGGTATTCCGCAGGCGTCGCAGGACAGCGTGTTCGCCCGCGATCCCGAGATCAAGCGTGAACAGGTGTTCGCAGGAGCCTTCGCCAAGCCGGCGACCCTCTTGATCGACCGGCTCCGGGGGCAGACGCGCGTTCGCGACGGCGCGTGGGTGTCGCTGGATCAGAAGCTCGCGCCGTTCGAGAGCATCATCACCGACCTCGCCGATGGCGACACGGCCCCCGAGCTGCTGGGACTCCGCCGGATCATGAACGGCTGGCGCTTCTACGACCATTTCCGGGTGGACGCGGATGCCCCGGCCCGGCGTCCGCAGGTCGGGACCCGGTCGCCCCTCCTCGCCCATGACGGGTCGAATCTCGCGGCCGTCTGGGCGACGGTCCACGACATGGGTTTCGGCCACCAGCTCGACCGCGCCGTCGACGACGCGTTCCCCGGTAGTCGGGTCCAGGTGCAGGCGTCTGAAGGCGTCCTCCGCCTGACCGTGTGGCAGCCAGGGCTGTTCCGCCCTTTGGACGCCGCCGAACTCTCCGACGGCACGCTGCGGTATCTGCTTCTGTGCGCCGCACTCCTGCCCGCGCGCCCCGCGCCGCTCACCGTTCTCAACGAGCCCGAGTCGAGCCTCCACCCGAGCCTTCTTGAACCTCTCGCGGGCCTCGTGCAGGCGGCATCCGCTCAGACGCAGGTGATCCTGGTGTCGCACGCATCCGGACTCGTCGATGCGATCCCCGATGCGAACCGGGTCTCCCTCGAGCGGTACAGCAACGGCACGGCCGTCGAGGGACAGGGACGACTCGACGGCCCGCCGTGGAATTGGGGCAAGCGCTGAGTCGCCCCTCGCCGGATAGCGTTACGGGATGCCGCCACTCGCCGTACCCGGTCCGATCCCGACGCGCTCCGGTCCGGTCTCGGGTCTCCGCGACGGCGACGTCATCCGCTACCGGGGAATCCCCTACGCGACCGCCGACCGCGGCGAGGCGCCCGTGGCGGCCCCGGCCGGGCGCCGGGTGTTCCGCGCGGTGACTCCGGCACCTGCGTGCCCGCAGCCGTCGTCGCGGATCCTCGACACCCTCCTGGAAGGCGCCCTCGACGGCGTGAACCAGTCGGAGGACTGCCAGCGCCTGTCGATCACGCTGCCGGCGGACCTCGATCCCCGTGAGGTCGTTCCCGTCATCGTCTGGTTCCACGGCGGCGGATACACGACCGGTGCCGGCGATCTCGAGATCTACGATCCCCGCGCCCTCGTCGCCGAACAGCGCGTCATCGTCGTCGCCGTGACCTCACGGCTCGGGCTGCTGGGCTTCGGCGGCGGCGGATCCGGGCCGAGGCACCCGCACGACGGACCGCCCGCCAACCTTGGCCTGCTCGATCAGGTCGAGGCGCTGCGCTGGATCCACGCGTCGATAGGCGCGTTCGGCGGGGATCCGGCAACCCTCACCGCGATGGGTCAGTCCGCGGGCGCCGACGCGATCCTGCACCTTTTGATCAGCAAGGGGGCGCGCGGACTCATCCGCCGGGCCATCGTGCAGAGCCCGCCCCTCGGTGTCACCGCCGGGCGGGAGCGCATGTTCCGAGCGATGGCGCGCGTGACGCGGGCGCTCGCCCCCGACGCCGCGACCGATGCGGTGCTTCAGCGGCAAGCCGGGGCGGAGCGCGCCTCCTGGGCCTTCGGCATCCGTTCGGGGCTTCCGTGGGGCCCGCGCTACGGGCACGTTCCCCTCCCGACCGAAGCGCAGCGGGATGCCGCGTGGCAGGCCGTCGCATCGGACGTCGACCTGCTCATCGGCACCACCCGGGACGAGATCGCGATGTATCTGCCGGCGCTCCCCGTGGTCGCGCCGCTCCTGCGGGTCCCCGTGCTGGGCCGGGGTCTTCGAGCGCTGCTCATGCGCGCGATGGTGGCTCCGCTGACCCGCGTCGTCTACACGCGGCCCGTGCGCGCATTCGTCGATCGCCACCGAGCGGCGGGCGGTCGCGCCGTTCGGTACCTGCTGAAGGCCGCGCCGGCATCCAGCCCGATCGGAGTCGGCCACACCGTGGATGTCCCGCTGGTGCTCGGCACCCGGGATGCCTGGACGCGAACAAGCCTCGTCCCACCCGAGGCCTGGGCCGAGGTCGACGCCCGCGGGCGCGCGGTGCGCCGGGTCTGGGCCGACTTCGCGCGGACCGGCAGGGTCGCACCCGACGCGGATGCCGACGCCTGCGGCATGCGCTTCGATCGCGGCTGACCGCGCACGCCCCGCAGGGCGGCCGGCTCAGTCGCGGATCGCCGCTCCGTGCCGCTCGGCCGCGACGGCGACGCCGGCGAGCTTCGCGTCCGTGGCCTCCGAAGCGGTCAGCGTGCGGTCGTCGGCGCGGAAGCGCAGGGCGAACGTGAGGCTCTTCGAGCCGTTCGGCAGACCGGTGCCCCGGTAGTCGTCCACGAGGCGGATGTCCTCGAGGAGAGGGCCGGCCCCGTCCACGAGCGCATCGCGCACCTCGCCGGCGGTGAGGTCGGCGGGCACGACGAGCGAGACGTCCTGCGTGGCGGCCGGGTAGGTCGCGAGCGAGGGTGCGGCATCCGGTGCGGGCGTGAGGGCGAGCACCGCGTCGAGGTCGATCTCTGCGACGAAGACGCGGCCGTGCAGGTCGGCGGCCTCCACGACGGCGGGGAGCAGCTCGCCGACGTAGCCGACCTCGGTCTCCCCGACGAAGAGCGATCCGGCACGTCCGGGGTGAAGAGCCGCGCGCTGCGACTGACGGACATCGATCGCGACGCCTGCCGACGCGGCGATCGTCTGGACTGCGCCGAGCGCATCGGCGAGGTCGAAGGCGACCGCCGGCTGGCCGGGGCGCTTCGCCTGGGCGTTGCCGTGCAGCAGGACGGCGACGTTCCGCGGCTGCGGCGGGATCGACGCGTGCAGGGCGACGAGCGTGGCTTCATCGGGCAGCTGCGCGAGCGGCGGCACGGTCGTGGTGCCGTACTCGACGCCCTCCACCGGCGCGAACACCGTGCCGGTCTCGAAGAGGGCGATGTCGGTGAAACCGCGCGACGCGTTGCGGTGTGCGATCTGCAGGAGCCCGGGCAGCAGCGAGCGACGGAGGAACGGCGCCTGACCGTCGAGCGGGTTCGCGAGACGGATCGACGGGACGTGATCCCCCGACGGCGAGCCGTGGAGGTCGTTCTGCTCCTCGGTCGTGAACGGGAACGCGACGACCTCGACGTGACCGGAGGCAGCCAACGCATTGGCGACGCGACGGCGTCCGCGCTGCGCCGCCGTGAGGCCGCGGCCTGAGGGCGGCGTCGGAAGGATCGAGGGGATCCTGTCGAGCCCGTGCAGGCGCGCCACTTCTTCTGCGAGCGTCCACCGGTCGGTGAGGTCGGGGCGCCACGAGGGCGGGATGACCTCCCAGCCGCCGTCGCCGTCGATGACCTCGCACCCGATGG
>ENA-UOWK01001121-UOWK01001121.1-bioreactor-metagenome-genome-assembly--contig:-NODE-1121-length-10333-cov-6.315139_pt1 | contig 10333 bp, 9 predicted proteins | sample MGYA00238157_ERZ761612 | MGnify/ENA primary metagenome ERZ761612 (study PRJEB28901, sample SAMN06268035) | bioreactor metagenome | isolation source: Joint BioEnergy Institute, California, USA | place... | reverse complement strand
CTGTTCGACCAGTTCCCCTACACCCACCATATGGAAGCGGGTGTGCTGCTGGAGCGGCGCTGAGCCGGCTACGTCTCGCGCTGAATACCGCGCAACGCCCACCAGGCCAGCGCGGCCGAAACGGCTTCGAGCAACAGCGCGTAGAGATTGAAGGTCTGTTGCGTACCACCGTCCAGCCACAGCCCGGCGAGGCGTGCCAACGCCAGCACGCTGTAAAGCGACACCAGCATGATCAACGCCGGCCGCAGCAGGTCAAGGCGCAGCAGTGCCATCGCCAGATAGGTTGCCAGCCCCAACTGCAGACCACCGTAGTAGGCGCGCACCTCGGTCACTGCGGCGTTGCCCATCAGCAGGGCGCCGCTGAAGCCGGCCATTTCCTCGGGACGAATGAAATAGGCCAGCCCCAGCACGGTCAGGGCGGCAATCTGGATCAGCAGAACGATTCGAGCGAACAGCATCAGCGGCTCCCGGACATTGACCACTCACGCAGCATAGGCGCCGCCTGTCGCGACGCATAGTCGCAATCACTTGGGCCGTGCCTGCCGCGGCGCTATGCTGGGCGCTCGTTCATCTGGAGCCTTGCCATGCGTCGTTCCCTGCTCGCCCTCTTCCTCGTCTCCGGCCTGGCTCATGCCAGCGAGCCTTTGACCATCGATGTTCACCGCGACGCCAATTGCGGCTGCTGCAAGGCCTGGATCAGCCATCTGCAAGACAACGGCTTCACCGTCAACGACCATGTCGAGGCCGACATGAGCGCCGTGAAACAGAAGCTTGGGGTGCCGCCACGCCTGGCGTCCTGTCACACCGGCGTGATCGACGGCAAGTTCGTCGAAGGGCATGTGCCGGCAGCGGACATTCTCAAGCTGCGCGAACGCGCGGACCTGATCGGCGCAGCCGTACCCGGTATGCCCATGGGGTCGCCGGGCATGGAATATGGCGACCGTGTCGATGCCTATCAGGTCATCGGCCTGGATCAGGATCGCAAGGATCAGTTGCTCAGCGACTACCCAGCCAACTGAGCCTGCATCGACGGCTACACTGCAGCGATCAGCAACCCGGGAGTGCAACCATGCGCTGGCAACGCGGTAGACGCAGTGACAACGTGGTGGACGCGCGCGGCCGCTCCGGCCGGCGCCTCGGTGGCGGCCTGAGCCTGGGCGGCGTGGCGCTGATCGTCATCTTCGGCCTGCTGACCGGGCAGGACCCGCTGCAGATTCTCGGCCAGATAGCCGGCCAGGCCACCCAGCCACAGGTCGCGCAGACACAAAGCGCACCGCCAGCCGATGACCAACAGAGCGAGTTCGTCCGCGCCATTCTCGGCGACACAGAAGACACCTGGCGCGAGCTGTTCCAGCAGGCCGGCCAGCAGTATCGCGATCCGCAACTGGTGCTGTTCTCCGGCGGCGTCAATTCGGCCTGCGGCTTCGCCAGCTCGGCAGTCGGCCCCTTCTACTGCCCTGGCGATCAGCGCGTGTACCTGGACATGGCGTTCTTCCGCGAGATGGAGCAGCGTTTCTCCGCTGCCGGTGACTTCGCGCAGGCCTACGTGATCGCCCACGAGGTCGGCCACCACGTGCAGACGCTGCTGGGCGTGTCGGCCAAGGTCAATGCAGCGCGCCAGCGCGGCGAACGCGTAGAGGGTGATGGCGGCCTGCTGGTGCGCCAGGAACTGCAGGCCGACTGCCTGGCCGGGGTCTGGGCGCATCACGCGCAACGCCGGCATGACTGGCTGGAAGCCGGCGACCTGGAAGAGGCGCTGAACGCGGCCAGCGCCATTGGCGATGATCGCCTGCAGAAGCAGGCACGTGGCCAGGTCGTGCCGGACGCCTTCACCCACGGCACCTCCGAGCAGCGCGTGCGCTGGTTCAGCACCGGTTTCGACAGCGGCCAGCCGGGGCGTTGTGACACGTTCAAGGCGGCCCGCCTGTAAGAGCCTGTCTCGGACCTGCTGCGCGTCGGCTAAACAGCGTTGAAAACGTCCTTGGAATGCTCATGTACGAAAGTACACTCCGATTCCTCGGCCATTTTCGCCACTGTTTATCTCTAGCTCGCGAGATCCGAAACAGACTCTAACGCACCGGATCAGACCACGAAGCGCTTGCTCCACCAGGCGAAGCCGCAGGCAGCAGCGCCGCACAGGGCAATCACCAGCGCCATCGGCATGGCCGAACCATCATGCAGAAAGGCAACCAAAGCCGAAGCACTGGCCGCCACGCTGAACTGCATGCTGCCCAGCAAGCCCGACGCGCTGCCAGCATGACGGCCCTGACCGGCCATGGCGCAAGCCGTGGCATTGGGCAGCACGCAGCCGAGGCTGGCCACGCAGATGAACAGCGGAACCATCAGCGGCCACAGCTGCGCCGGTCGCCACAACGCCAGTGCCAGCAGGCACAGGCCACTGGCCAGGTACACCAGCACCATGCGCCGCAGCCACAGCGCCGGGCCGCCACTACGCACCAGACGCGCATTGACCTGCGCCATGATCACGAAGCCAGCGGCATTGCTGCCGAACAGCCAGCCATAGTGCTCGGCCGGCACGCCATACAGCTCGATGAAAACGAAGGGCGAGCCGGCGATGTAGGCGAACATGCCAGCCATGGCGACACCCCCGGCCAGGCTGTAGCCCATGAACGGGGCATTCCCCAGCAACGCTCGGTACTGGCCAAACGCACCACGCAGCGGCGCAGGTTGCAGGTGCTGCGGGCGCGTTTCCGGCAGCCACAGCAGCACGGCCAGCAGGCACAAACCGGCAAAGATCGCCAGGCTGTGGAAGATCGACGGCCAGCCCAGGGTATTGAGCAACAGTCCGCCGCCCAGGGGCGCGAGAATCGGCGCCAGCCCCATCACCAGCACCAGTTGCGAGAACACCTTGGCCGAGGCCAGTGGATCGCACAGATCGCGTACCACGGCGCGGGTGATGACCATGCCGGCGCAACCGCCGAGGGCCTGCACGAAGCGCGCGGCCACCAGCCATTCCAGGCTGGGAGCCAGGGCGCAGGCCAGCGATGCCAGGGAGAACAGGGTCACCCCGACCAGCAGCGGCACGCGGCGTCCGAAACGATCCGCCAGTGGCCCATAGAACAATTGACCGATGGCAATGCCGACAAAATAAGCCGCCAGTGATAGCTGGATATGCTCGACATCGGTGCCGAACTGCTGGGCGAGGGTGGGGAAACTCGGCAGGTAAAAATCGATGGCCAGAGGGCCGAAAGCGCTGAGCGCGCCCAGAATCAGGAGGGTTCGCAGGTTCATGAATAGTCCGGACCATTGTTAGCCGGCTAATCATCTCACCGACCAGATGCCTTGCGAAAGCGCGGGCCGCCGAACGACGGCCCGCGCAACTCAATGCGATTCTGTCTGCCTGGCCTTGCCACCTCGGCTCATGCGTTGCGCTACCGACTCCACCAGGAGGTAGAACATCGGGATGAGGAAGGTGGCCAGCAGCGTGGCGGCGAGCATGCCACCGATCACCCCGGTGCCGATGGAATGGCGGCTGGCCGAACCGGCGCCGGAACTGATGGCCAGCGGCACGCAGCCGAGGATGAAGGCCAGCGAGGTCATCACGATGGGGCGGAAACGCAGCTTGGCCGCCTCCAGCGCCGCCTCGAAGATACCCTTGCCCTCGGCACGCAGCAGCACGGCGAACTCGACGATGAGGATGGCGTTCTTCGCCGCCAGGCCGATCAGAGTGACCAGCCCGACCTGGAAGTACACGTCGTTCTGAATACCGCGCAGCCATACCGCGAGAATCGCCCCGAACACCGCGAAGGGCACGGCGGTGACCACCGCCAGCGGCAACGTCCAGCGCTCGTACTGCGCCGCCAGGATCAGAAATACCAGAATCAGGCCGAAGACGAAGGCCTGTGCGCCTGAGCCCTGCGTGGCCAGCTCCTGATAGGCCGAGCCGATCCAACCCAGGCTGTAATCCTCGCCGAGCACCTCATCGGCCACCTCCTGCATTGCTGCCAGCGCCTGCCCGGAGCTGTAGCCCGGTGCCGGACCACCGAGCACCTTGGCCGACGGGTAGACGTTGAAACGGTCGTAGGAGTCCGGCCCGAGGATGCGCCGCACCCGCAGCAACGTAGACAATGGCACCAGATCGCCGCTGCTGGAACGCACGTAGACCTGGCCGAGATCCTCCGGCTTGCGACGGAACTGCGATTCGGACTGCAAACTGACCTGCCAGGTGCGTCCATAGAGGGTGAAATCGTTGACGTAATAACTGCCGAAGGTCGCCTGCATGGCGGTGAACACGTCGCTGACGCTGACGCCCAACGCACGCGTCTTGGTGCGGTCCAGGTCGATGTAGTACTGCGGTACATTGGCGCTGAAGGTGCTCTGCACGCCGGCCAGTTCCGGTCGCTTGCTGGCCGCCTCGACGAAGGCCTGGACCTTCTCGCCAAGCTGCTCGACGCTGCCACCGGAGCGGTCCTGGATGTAGGACTCGAATCCACCGGTGGTACTCATGCCGGTAATCGGTGGCGGGTTGAAGGACATCACCAGGCCGTCCTTCTGCGCCGCCCCCATGCCCATGAACTCGCGCGTCAGGTTGCGCGCATCGAGTTCATCCGTGGTGCGCTCGCTCCAGTCCTTGAGTGGCACGAAGGACACCCCGGCGTTGCTGCGCACACCGAAGGTGAGCACGTCGAAACCGGCGAAGGTCACCACGTCCTGCACTGCCGGATGCTCCATCAGTTGCTGGCTCACCGCACCAGTCAATGCCTCGGTGCGATTGAGCGAGGCAGCCGGTGGCAGGTAGTAGGCGTTGATCACGTAGCCCTGGTCCTCATCGGGCACCAAGGATCCGGGTACGCGCGCGAACAGCAGCAGGATCAGCGCAATCATGCCGCCGAACAGCAGCACGCCGATCAGCGAACGCTTGAGAAAGAAACGCACGCCCGCGCCGTAACCCTCTGTGGCTTTTTCAAAGAAGCGGTTGAAGGCGCGAAACGGCGCTGCCGGCTCGTGGTGACCGGGCTTGAGCAGCAAGGCGCAGAGCGCGGGCGAAAGGGTCAGGGCGACGATGCCGGAGATCACCACCGATACGGCGATGGTGATCGCGAACTGCTTGTACATCTGCCCCGCCAGGCCGCCGAGAAAGCCAACCGGCACGAACACGGCACAGAGCACCAGAACGATGGCGATGATCGGCCCGGTGACCTCCTCCATCGCCTTGATCGCGGCGTCGCGCGCATTGAGGTTTTCGGTGCGCATTACCCGTTCGACGTTCTCGATCACCACGATGGCGTCATCCACCACGATACCGATGGCCAGCACCATGCCGAACAGGGTCAGCAGGTTGATGGAGAACCCCAGCAGGTACATGCCGGCGAAGGTACCGACCAGCGATACCGGAATCGCCAGCACCGGAATCAGGGTGGCGCGCCAGTTCTGCAGGAACACGAAGACCACCAGCACCACCAGCACCAGCGCTTCGAAGAAGGTATGGATCACCTCCTCGATGGAGACCTGGACGAACTTGGTGGTGTCGTAGGGGATTTTGTAGGCGATGCCCTCGGGGAAGCGCTTGGCCAGACGCTGCATGGTGCGCTCGACCGCCTCGGCGGTATCCAGGGCATTGGCGCCGGGCTGCAGGTAGATACCGAAGGCGGCGTTCTGCTGGCCATTGAGGGTGGTGACCAGCGAGTAGTCCTGTGCCCCCAGCTCGACCCGCGCCACGTCCTTGAGCAACAGGCTGGCGCCGGTGTCGTCGGTGCGCAGGATGACGCTTTCGAACTCCTTGGGGTCGGTGAAGCGGCCCTGGGTGGTGACCGTGTAGGTGAAATCCTGCGGCTCCTTGAGCGGCTGCTGGCCGAAGCTACCAGCGGCGAACTGCGAGTTCTGCTCGCGGATGGCATTGACCACGTCGGTGGGCGTGAGGTTGTACTGCGCCAGTTTGTCCGGGCGCAGCCAGATACGCATGGAATAGTCCTTGGAGCCGAACTGGCTGGCATCGCCCACGCCCTTGAGGCGCTTGAGCTCGTCGATGACGTTGATCAACGCATAGTTGCTGATGAAGATCGGATCACGCGAACCATCCGGCGAATAGAGGGTGATCACCTGGAGAATGTCGGATGATTTTTTCTCGACCTTCACACCCTGGCGGCGCACCTCTTCCGGTAGCTTGGCCAATGCTGCCTGGACCTTGTTGTTGACGTTGATGGTGGCCTGGTCCGGGTCGGTGCCGACCGCGAAGTACACCGTCAGGCTCATCGCCCCGCTGCTGGAAGAGTTGGACAGCTGGTAGATCATGTTCTCGACGCCGTTGATCTCCTGCTCCAGCGGCGCTGCCACGGTTTCGGCGATCACCTGCGAGCTGGCCCCGGGATAGGCGGCGCTGACCGACACCTGTGGCGGCAGGATTTCCGGGTACTGGGCGATGGGCAGTGCGCGCATCGCCGCCAGGCCGGCGAGCACGATGACGATGGAGATGACGGTGGCGAATACCGGACGGTCGATGAAAAAGCGCGAGATCATGGCCTTTACTCCTGCGCCGGACTGGCGGGCGTGGCTGCCTTCGCCTCCTCGACCTTGACCGGGCTGTCCGGCCGCACCTTGGCCAGACCATCGACGATCACCTGTTCACCGTCACTGACGCCGGAGAGGATCAACCAGCGTCCGCCCGCCGTGTCGCCCGTGTTGACCTGGCGCATCCGCGCGACATTCTGCTCGTCCACTACATAGACGAAGGTGCCGCGCGGTCCCTGAGCGACGGCACGCTCCGGCACGGTGATGGCATTGGGACGGGTCAGGCCCTTGACCTTCACCCGTACGAACTGCCCCGGCAGCAGTTCCTGCTCCGGATTGGGTACCACGCCACGAGCGCTGACGGTGCCGGTGCCGCGGTCGATCAGGCTGTCGGTGAAGTCCACCTCGCCCGCCGTCGGATAGGCCGAGCCGTCACCGAAATAGACTTCGATACTGAGCTTGCCGCTACTTGGCGGTACCAGGCTGCCTTCGGACAGCTCACGCCGCAGGCGCTCGGCCTCGGCGTCCGGATAGGCGAAGTTGACGAAAATCGGATCGAGCTGGGTGATCTGCGTCAGCAGGCTGGCACTGGGGTCGCCGGCAACGATCAGGCTGCCCTCGGAAACGCTCTCCTTGCTAGTCATGCCGGTGATCGGCGCCTTCACCGTGGTGTAGTCGAGGTCGATCTGACGCGACTGCACCTCGGCCTGGGCCGCCTCGATATTGGCCTTGCTTTGCTCGAAATTGGAAATGGCGTTGTCCAGCTCGCTCTCGCTGGCGAAACCCTTCTTCTGCAATTCACGGATGCGCTTGAGATCACGATCGGTCTGCCGGAAGCGCGCCTGCTCCTGCGCCAGCGCGCCCTTGGCGCGTGCCAGGGCGGCCTCGTAGGGACGCGCGTCGATGCGAAACAGCACCTGGTCCTTCTGCACCCGGCTCCCTTCCAGATAGGTCCGCTCCTGCAGAATGCCGCCGACCTGGGCCCTGACCTGCACCTCGCGATAACCGGTCGTGCGCGCCGGGTACTCCAGCACGATGGGCAGTTCACCAACCTTGATCCGCTCCACCGTCACCGCCGTAGGTGGCGCGTCGGCGGCCTGCGCACCGAGCGCGAGGAGGAGCGTTGCAGTTGCGGATAGGTAGAAACGGTTCAGGCGAACGAACGACATGAGGCATTCCTCTCCATGGCTAGCCGCGGGGCAGAAGCGACACAGCGAAGCGCACCACCAGCAGACGGGGCAAAATCGGTAAACTCGATACCTCCTGAGCCTAGTCCCAATTACCCGGATCGCCATGCGTAGAACCAAAGAAGACGCGGAGAAGACCCGCGGCGCCATCCTCGCCGCCGCAGAACAGCTGTTTCTCGAACGCGGGGTCGCCCACACCAGCCTGGAGCACATCGCCCGGCATGCCGGTGTGACGCGTGGGGCGGTCTACTGGCACTTTCAGAACAAGGCGCATCTGTTCCACGAGATGCTCAACCAGGTACGCCTGCCGCTGGAGCCACTGGCCGAACAGCTGGCGGCAGTCGATGGCCTGTCATCGCTGCAACTGCTGCGCGACCTGTGCATCGAGGCGATGGCCAATCTGGTGCTGGATGAACAGCGGCGGCGCATCCTCACCGTGCTGCTGCGCCGCTGCGAGTTCACCGAAGAGCTGCGTGAGGCCGAGGAGCGCCACGAGACCTTCGTCAACCAGTTCATCGCCCTGTGCGAACAACAGTTCGCCCTGCCGGCCGTGCAGCCGCATCTGCAGCCGGGCATCACCCCGCGCCTGGCCTCGCGCACGTTGCACGCCCTGATCGTCGGCCTGTTCAGCGACTGGCTGCGCGATCCCAATCTGTTCGATGCGCAGACCGACACCCCGGCCATGATCGACAGCTGCTTTCGCGGCCTGCTGCGGCAGTGGCCTTAGCCAATCAGGGGCCTACGCAGGCGTGACCTCGTAACCCTCTTCACGAATGGCGGCCTGTATCCGCGCTGCATCCAGCTCGCCCTGCACGCGCACAAGCCCCGCGGCCAAATCGACTTCGACCCTGGCCGCCTGATCCTGTGCCTGGATTGCCTGGGTGATGGCGCGCACGCAATGACCGCACGACATTCCGCTAACCTTGAACTGTTGCATGTGCTGACTCCTTGAATCAGTGGTCGATGGGAGTAGTCTCGACCTTGCCACGATGGCAAGGTCAAGCCCTTGCGTCATGCCATTAGCATTCCCCTGCGAGGATCATCACCATGCGCCTGCTCTGCTCTGCCCTTGTCCTGCTGCTGGCGCCTCTGGCCCAGGCCGAACCACTGGCCCCGTTGCCGTCGACAAGCCAGGGCGAAGGTTATGCGGTGCTGATCGTCTCGCGCGAACGCCTGGAAGTAGCGACCACCTGCGAGGTCGCGCTGTACCTGCATGACCAGATGGCCGCACGCCTGCACCAGGGTCAGTCGGTGTCCTTCAATCTGCCGCCGGGCAAGGTCTCGCTGCGCCTCGGCCTGACCGGCACCGGTCCCTGCCAGGACGGTATCAACCAGCTCGCCGGTCAGTCGCTGGAACTGCAGGCCGGCGAAGTGCGCCGCTACCGTATTGCCATGGGCAGCGATGGCCTGCGACTGCATGCCGCGCCGACACTGAACTGAGGGCTTGACCTTGCCATGGGGTCAAGGTTGATCCTGTAGTCAAGTCGTTACCAGACCATTGAAAGCCACCTGCCTTGGCAAAACTGCCTGGCCTACGTTTTTCAACGGCCTGCTACAGGGAGCCGAACAACCATGACCACCTTTGATCTGCCGATTCAGGGCATGACCTGCGCCAGTTGCGCCGGTCGTGTCGAGCGCGCGCTGCGCAAATTGCCGGAGGTGAGCAGCGCCAGCGTCAACCTGGCCAATGAGCAGGCGCGTATCGAAGCGCCCGCCGGCAGCCTGCCGCAGTTGATCAGCGCCATCGAGGGCGCCGGTTACAACGTGCCCAGCCAGCCGCTGGAGTTGGGTATCGAGGGCATGACCTGCGCCAGCTGCGTCGGTCGTATAGAGCGCGCACTGGGCAAGCTGCCGAGTGTCAGCCAGGTCGCCGTCAATCTTGCCGATGAGAAGGCGCGCCTGCAGGTACTTGCCGGTTTCGACCCACAGTTGGCGGTGAAGGCTGTCGTTGCCGCCGGCTACAAAGCACAACTGCTCGGAGAACGCCCGGCCACCGATCTGGCTCAGCGCCGTTTACGGCGTGAGCGCCTGACCTTGCTGGCCGCCATCGCCCTGACCCTGCCGCTGGTGCTGCCGATGCTGGTCGAGCCGCTCGGCCTGCACTGGATGCTGCCGGCCTGGGCGCAGTTCCTGCTGGCAACGCCGGTGCAGTTCATCTTCGGCGCGCGCTTCTATCGCGCGGCCTGGCAGGCGCTGAAGGCCCGTGCTGGCAACATGGATCAACTGGTCGCCATCGGCACCAGCGCCGGCTACGGCCTGAGTCTGTACCAGTGGGCCGTGACGCCCGCCGGGCACATGCCGCATCTGTACTTCGAAGCCTCGGCGGTAATCATCAGCCTGATCCTGCTCGGCAAATACCTGGAAAGCCGCGCCAAGCGCCAGACCGCCAGCGCCATCCACGCGCTGCAGGCTCTGCGCCCGGACCACGCGGCGCGCCTCGTCGACGGCCGCGAGGAGCGCGTCGGCATCGACGCCCTGGCGCTGGGCGACCGCATCCTGGTCAAGCCGGGCGAGCGCTTCCCGGTCGACGGCCAGGTACTTGAGGGCCACAGCCATGCGGACGAGGCGCTGATCAGCGGCGAGAGCCTGCCGGTCGCCAAGCAGCCGGGCGACAAGGTCACCGCTGGCGCCATCAACGGCGAAGGCCGCCTGCTGGTCGAGACCACCGCCCTGGGTGC
>ENA-UOWK01001117-UOWK01001117.1-bioreactor-metagenome-genome-assembly--contig:-NODE-1117-length-10342-cov-26.353845_pt1 | contig 10342 bp, 7 predicted proteins | sample MGYA00238157_ERZ761612 | MGnify/ENA primary metagenome ERZ761612 (study PRJEB28901, sample SAMN06268035) | bioreactor metagenome | isolation source: Joint BioEnergy Institute, California, USA... | reverse complement strand
ACCGGATGTCTCGCAGGTAGATAAGACATCCGATAATGCACATTATGTCAACTCGACCGGCGTTCATGTGCGGGAACACTCCCCGTTGAAGTCGGGATACCCGTTGCGATGAGCCGGGTCGACGCCGCAGTCGGAGACGGGGACGTCCTCGTTCCGGCGAGGTGTCCGGCAGCTAGAGTGCGAGCGGCAGCCGCGTCGTGGACAGGCCGACGTCGCCGAGGAACCGCTCGAACGCGAGCGTCGCCATACCGATCGCCACCGAGCTGCCCCGCACCGTCGACACCCCGAGGTCTACGGGCGCCGTCGCGCCCACCGGTGCTCGCCGCTGAAGCTCGAGCTTGGTCGGCTCGACCAGGTCGTCGCCCAACGTCCACGCGGTCCAGCCGGTGAGCATCAGGACTTCGGGGTCGATGATCGCCGCCAGGTCACCGAGCGCGACGCCCAGGTAATGAGCGGTCCGTGCCAGCACGTCGTCGACGACAGGATCTCCCCCCGGTTGCCGGTGCGCGCTCGCAAGGCCATCGATGAACTCGCGCTGCGGGACGACGGCCAGCGCATGATCCGGTGCGATCTCGCGGAGGGTCACTTGGATGCCGGGCGCACCGACGTACGCCTCGACGCACCCCTGTCGGCCGCACCGGCAGGTCCGACCGTCGAGGACGAGGACGGCGTGCCCCCACTCCCCTGCGCTGTGCGTCGCGCCGCGGAGGATCTTGCCCTCCAGGACGATGCCGGCACCGACGCCCGTACCGAGGTTGGCGATCACCATGGACGCGGCCGTCCGTCCGCGGCCGAACCAGAGTTCCGCCGTCGCGATCGCCTTCAGGGGGTTCTCCACGACGAGCGGCAGGCCGATGCGCTCGCGCAGTTGTCGGAGCACTTCCACGTTCCGGGCGGCCCAGCGCGGCGCCACGGCATCCGCTGATTCCTCAGCGCTGATGAGACCGGGCAGAGCGATTCCGGCGCCGAGGACCCGCTCACGTTCGATCGCCGTCTCGCGCAACGCGGTGTCTACGGCCCGAACGATGCTCTCGGTCACACTCGTCGCCGACGGCAGGCTCTCGTCCATCGGCACCTCGACGGATCCGACCTCCTCGAGGCTGGCATCGAAGACGATCGCGCGTACGTACGTCTCGGCGACGTCGATACCGAGAATCCGGCCGCGTTCCCCATTGACGCGAAGCATCGTGGTCGGCCTTCCGGCCCCGAGCGCGGAGCTTCCGGCATCCACCACCAGGCCCTCACCGCGCAGCTCCTGAATGATCGTCGCCACCGTGGCGACGCTCAGCCCGGTCGTCTGGGCGAGCTCGTTGCGGGTCGACGTGCCCGCAGACAACAACCCGTGGAGAACGTCCAGCCGCGACTCGCTGCGGATGTCCCGCGACGACCTCTTACCGACCACAGCGTCCTCTCTTCTGCGTCCGCGTCATCACGCGCGAGCGCATGCCTGAATACTGCCAGACGGAGCACAGTTTGATATCGGGGGTAGACCACTCCTTCTTTTAACCATTAGATTAAGGGCGATCGGTGCGACGGCGGACCGATCGGATACCCGTATCGCCGTCACCATCCCGCAGAGAGGCGAGAAGGATGACATCACCCAAGCGACGCAAGCTCGCAATCACAGCAGCACTCCTCAGCGCATCCGCGCTGTTGATCTCCGGATGCTCGAGCGGCGCGGGCGGCGGTGCAGACGGCCCGATCACGCAGTTCTACCACCAGTACGGTGAAGACGGCGTCCAGGACGCCGTCAACCGCTGGGCCGACGACTACAAGGACGCCAAGATCGACCTGCAGTGGGTCGAGGGTGACTACGCCCAGCGCGTCAACGCCCTCCTCGCCTCGGGCCGCGGCGTCGACCTGTTCGAATACAACGCGATCAACGTCGAGGCAGCCCGACAGGGTCAGTACGCAGATATGACGGACATCGTCGAGCCTGTCAAGGACGACATCCTCCCGATCGCCCTCAAGCCCGTCACGATCGACGGCAAGTACTACGGCATCCCGATGATCACCGATGCGCAGCTCTTCGTCTACCGGCCCTCCATGTTCAAGGAGGCCGGCGTCGAGGTCCCCAAGACGTGGGACGAGCTCGTCGAGGCAGCCAAGAAGCTCACGAACGCCGACCACAAGGGCCTGTTCCTCGGCAACGACGGTGGCGCGGGCATCCTCGCCGCCAACCTGCCGCCGGCGGCCCCCGGCGGCATCATCAACGACGAGAACACCAAGGTCTCGCTCGACTCGCCGCAGCTCGCCGATGCCCTGACCTCGGCGCACGACCTCTACGACTCGGGCTCGCTCCTGATGGGTGCACCGACCGACTGGTGGGACCCGACGTCCTTCATCGCCGGCGATGTCGCGATCAGCTGGCAGGGTCTGTGGGCCATCCCCGCCCTCAAGAAGGCGCTCGGCGACGACGTCGGCGCGTTCGCGGTCCCGGCGCTCGAAGGCGGACAGCCCATCGTCGGCGTCTCGCAGTGGAACGAGATGGTGGCCGGTAAGTCGGGCAAGATCGAGAAGGCGAAGGAGATCGCCAAGAAGCAGTGGATCGACGACACCGACTGGCAGATCGAGTTCAGCACCAAGTACGGATTCCACATCCCGCCGCTGAAGTCCGCGCGCGAGCAGGCCAAGAGCCTCGGTGACGGCATCGCGAAGGACATCGTCGACCTGACCACCGAGTACGGCTGGACCGGCGGCCCGTACTACACGCCCGCGATGAGCACAGCGCTCACCGACGCGGTCAACCGCATCGTCGTCGAAGGCGCGGACGCGAAGTCCGAGCTGGCTGCGGCTCAGACCACGATGCAGGGCATGCTGGACGCACTCCAGTGACTCAGCTCAACACTCCGGTGGCCCGGGTCTCAGACCCGGGCCACCGGCCCACTCCCCCGCCGTCCGTGCCGAGGCGCCGGCGTCCGATCCGAGGCACCCGCCGTGCCTTCTGGCTCTTCGTCAGCCCGTTCTTCATCGGCTTGCTGATCTTCAGCATCATCGCGCTGTTCTGGGGCTTCTATCTCAGCTTCACGCGCGCCGTCGCGACCATCACGCCCACCGACTTCGTCGGATTCGACAACTACGTCTCGCTGCTGACCGACCCGAGCTTCCTGTCGTCGCTCCTGTCGTTCACCGTGTTCGCGATCCTCGTCGTGCCGACCACCCTCGTGGTCTCGCTGGCTTTGGCGATGCTGGTGGCGAACCTCCCCGTGGCGCGTGCCTTCTTCCGCTCCGTCTTCTTCCTGCCGACCGCGTTCTCGTACGTCATCGCGTCCCTGATCTGGAAGCTCGGCATCTTCAGCGGATCGACGTCGTCGGTCGCCAACTCGGTGCTCTCGTCGCTCGGTCTCCCCACCGTGGACGCCTGGCTGACCCAGTCGCCCTACTACTGGGTCGTCATCGTGAGCGTCCGCCTGTGGCTCCAGGTCGGCTTCTACATGCTGCTGTTCATCGCGGGACTCCAGCGGATCCCCGAAACCCTGTACGAGGCGGCTGCGATCGACGGCCTGTCACGAGGTCCGCGGCGATTCTTCGCGATCACCTGGCCCCAGCTCCGTCCCACGACGGCGGCCGTGATGCTCCTCCTTCTGGTGGCGGCCTTCCAGGCGTTCGACGAGTTCTACAACCTCGTGCGAACGATCCCCTCGGTCCGCCCGCCCCTGCTCTACATCTACAACCTCTCGTTCCAGCAACTCGACTACGGCAAGGGCTCCGCGGGCGCGTTCGTCGTCACGGCGATCGTCGTGCTCGTCGCGCTCCTGCAGTCGCGCTTCTTCGGATTCGGTGCCGCTGACGAGACGAAGGCTCCGCGCCGCGGCGCCCGGAAGGGACGTGCCTCATGAGTGTCGTCGGAAACCCCGTACGAAAGCGCGTCGAGTTGACGCTGCGCTACGCCGTGCTCATCGTCCTCGCTCTCCTGTTCCTCCTGCCGCTGTACGTCATGATCAAGACGGCGGTCTCACAGCCGGAAGATGTCACCTCGAAGACCTTCGTGTGGTGGCCCTCGGACCCCAACTGGGGCAAGTTCGCCGAGATCTTCGCCGACGAACGGTTCGGCCAGTCACTCATGACCTCGGCGATCATGGCCGTCTCGATGACCGTGGGCCAGATCGTCATCGGCGCCCTCGCCGGGTACGGGCTCGCCCGCATCCCGAACCGGGCCTCGAAGCCGCTCCTGGCGCTGACGGTGACGATGCTCCTCATCCCGAGCGCCACGACGTTCCTGCCGAACTACCTGATCGTCTCGTGGCTGGGATGGACCGAGAGCTTGCAGGGCATCGTCATCCCGACGCTCTTCACGGCGTTCAACGTCTTCCTCTTCCGGCAGTTCTTCATCTCGTTCCCCAAGGAACTGGAAGAGGCGGGAAAGCTCGACGGACTCGGGTACATCGGCACCTTCGTGCGGGTCGTCCTCCCCAACTCGCTCGCCTTCGCCGCAGCGCTGACGGTGCTCGGTTTCCTCGGCGCCTGGAACGCGTTCCTCTGGCCGCTCGTGGTGGCGGGCACCGGCTTCGGCGCGCTCACGGTGCAGGTCTACCTGTCGTCGTTCATCACGGCGCAGACCTTCGACTACACCGGGCTGTTCGCCGCCGGGTTCCTCGCCTCCATCCCCGTCCTGCTCGTCTTCATCCTGCTGCAGCGGTGGCTGCTGCGCGGTGTCGCGGAGACCGGCCTCGGGGGCTCCTGAGCCCCGCTCGGGTCTGTGACCTGTGACCTGTGACCTGTGACCTGTGACGACCATGACCCGAACGCGATCCTCGAGTGAGATCCGTGATGCCTCGCGCCGCGAGGTCGTCCGCGCTCTCGTGGTGGGCGGCACGGCGACCAGGACGGACCTGGCCCGCTCAACCGGGCTGAGTGCCGCGACCGTCTCGAACCTCGTGTCCGAACTGCGCGAGGCCGGCTTGATCGCGGATGCCGGAACCGACAACGCGGGGACCGGCAGGCCCACGACGGTCCTCCGCATCGACGGGGAGGGGGGATCCTTCCTCGGGATCGACGTGGCGGAGACCTACATCCGGGCGGTCGTCTTCAATGCCGCCCTCACCGAGATCGGGGCGGCGGATGTCGACGTCGACGAAGCCTGGTCGTCCGTCGACCGGGTCGCCGATGCACTGCTGAGCGCGGTGGATCAGGCACTCGACCGGGGCGGCAGGGACCGCGACGAGATCCTCGGCGTGGGCCTCGGTCTGCCGGGGATCGTGACGAGGGAACCTCGGGGCGCGGCATCCCCCCACGGGTGGGCGTCTCACATCCGCGAGCTCGAGGAGCGCGTACGGCCGCACCTGCCGACCCCCGTGGTCACGGCCAACCCGTTGCAGGCCGTCGGGCACTCGGAGATCTGGTTCGGCACGGCACGGGGCCGGTCGAGCGCGGTCGTCGTCAACCTCGGGACGGGTGTCGGTGCGGGCATCATCGTCGAGGGACGCGTTCTGCGGGGTGCAACCAGCACCGCCGGGGAATGGGGACACACGGTGCTCGAACTCGACGGGCGGACCTGTCGCTGCGGCCGCAGCGGATGCGTCGAAGCGTACGTCGGGGTCCCCGGCATCCGTCACACGCTCGAGGAGGTGGATGCCGAGCACGACCTGCTCCGTCTTCATCAGCGGGACTTCGTACACGGCCTTCGGGATGCGGTCGACGACCCGGCCGTCGTCGAGACGCTCGCTCGTACGGCGCGATATCTCGGGATCGCGCTGTCCGACATCGTCGCCGTCTTGAACCCGGAGGTGCTCACGCTCACCGGCTGGACCGCGTGGGCCCTGGGACACGCCCTGCTGCCGGACACCCGCGCCGCCCTCGCCGAGCGCGCGCCCGAGTTGACAGCGGCTCGCCTGGATCTCGGCGTCTCGCCGGTGCGGGTCAACAGCGTCGCCACCGGCATGGCCGTCCTCGCATTCGAGAACCACCTCGACTCACGCGCTCTCGCTCGTCGTACGCGGCCTCGGACGGCGCCGATCGTCTCGGTGAATCCCCTCCCGCCTCCTCCTCTTCCGCAGACCCCGCAGCCGATCGCCGGCTGATCACCCACCGACAGGAGCCTCATGGTCCTCGCGCGCCCCGAACGCCCACCCATGGGATGGAACAGCTGGGATTGCTTCGGCACGACGGTGACCGAGGCCGAGGTGCTCGCCAATGCCCACTTCATGGCGGAGCATCTGCGCGACGCCGGGTGGGACACCATCGTCATCGATGCGGATTGGGCCGACCCCGACGCGCGCTCGCACGGCTACAACGCGGATGCGCGCCTGCACCTGGACCTTCACGGTCGGCTCCTGCCCGATCCCGCTCGTTTCCCGTCGGCGGCGGGAGGCGCGGGGTTCGCGCCGCTTGCCGACCGCATCCATGCGCTGGGCCTCCGATTCGGGCTGCACGTCATGCGCGGCATCCCCCGTCGCGCACTCTCCGAGGGGATGAATCTCCTCGGGACCGCCACGCCGTTGTCCGCCATCGCCGACGCCGCGAACGACTGCGAGTGGAATCCCCACTTCGTCGGCATCGACCACGGGCACCCGGATGCGGGGGCGTACTACCGCTCGACCGTCGCCCTGTACGACTCGTGGGGAGTCGACCTGATCAAGGCAGACGACATGCTGTGGCCCTACCAGCAACGCGACATCGCGGCGTACAGCGACGCGGTGGCGGGCGCCGAACGGGACATCGTCCTGAGCCTGTCCCCCGGCCGAGACCTGTCGGCCGCGCACCTCGACCATCTCGCCGCGCACGCGAGCATGTGGCGGATCTGCGACGACGTCTGGGACCGGTGGGAGGACGTCGTCGACAACCTCGGCCGGATGGCGCGATGGGCGCCCGACGCGCGCCGCGGCGCCTGGCCCGATGCGGACATGCTCCCGCTCGGGCGCATCGGGATCCGCGCCGAACGCGGCGAACCGCGCGACGACGCCCTCACCGCCGCCGAGCGGCAGAGCCTGCTGGCGCTCTGGACGATCGCGCGTTCACCACTCATGTTCGGTGGGGACCTTCCGAGCACCGACCCGGAGACGATCGCGCTGCTGCGGAACCCCGCTCTCGTGGACCTGCTGACCCGCGCGGACGCGAGCGGCGAGATCCGTCGCGAGCGCGGACTGGTCCTGTGGCGCGCGACGGGCGCGGGCACGACGTGGGTGGCCGCCGTGAACACGACCGAGGACGATCTCACGACGACGCTGGACGTGCGAGATCTCGGCCTGGGCGCCGAACGTGGTCGCATCGTCGACGTCTGGACGGGCCAGACGATCGCGACGCGACCAGGACGGACCGGTTCCGAGACGGTGCGCGGGGTCGCGCCCGACTCCCGCGCCGTCGATCTCTCCCTCCCGCCGCACGCCAGCGTCTTCTGGCGCCACGACGGCTGAGCGCGCGGCCCTACGAGAGAGGCGCGCGCATCAGCCGCGCCTCCGTGAGTCGCGGACTACCCTCGTCTCCCCCGGCGACGGCCACGATCCATCGCGCGCGACCGTCGGCGAAGGCCGCCAGATCGATCTCGACGACGCCCGCTTCCGCCGACGGCGGGATGAGCTGATCGGTCACGACGACGCCGTCGACGCTGACGAGGAGATGCCGCGCCTCCGGGTCGGCGAGCCATGCGATCCGCAGGCTGGCGGCGGCCGCGCCCCAGTCCTGGAGGACGAAGCTCGCCGCTGCGTGGAATCGACGCCAATGCGATCCGCCGTCGTAGCCGGACCGCGTGCCGGTCAGAGTCAGTCCGTGATCGGACTCGGGCTGCTGCTGGCCGAAGGCGACGACGTCGGCGGTCCGCGCATCGAGCGCGTCGGCACGGTCGTCCTCAGCTACGAGGGCAGCGCGGCGACGGTCGGCATCCCCGTCCGCCGCGTACGGGAACGCGAGGATGTAGCGATCGTCGTGGAGCGAGGCGAACGGTTCCAGGACGATCTCGCGTCGCGTCGCTGTCGCCGGAAGCACCACGTTGCCACCGTCCGTGCGGCGGAACGTCCGCGCATCGTCGGGCGTCAGCACGGGTGCATCGGCGAGAGGGAGCAGCGGCCCACGGGCGATGTGTCCCATGCGCGCGTCTGTCGCGAGCGGATCGACCGGCGGCCCATCGAGACGCTCCGCGAGGACCCGCGGTCCGTCTACGAGCGAAACCCACCCGGATCCATCCGGGGCCTCCACGGCGTGGATGACGGACGGGAGCGCGAGTCGGATCGTCGTCCGCCCGCGCCATTCTCGATCGATGCGGAACCACCCGTCGGAGTCGGGCCGGAACGCGGCGCCGTCGACGCGCGCCTCGACGCGATCGGCGTCTACCCCCTCAGGAACGCGGACTCTCAGGGCGAACGTCTGCGGCGTCGCCGCCGTCACGTGCACGGCCGCGTCGTCCCCGAACGGCCGGTCCGTCTCCGTCTCGATCAGCACATCGCCCCAGCGGGCCCGTGCACCCAGCAGAAGGGCGACGTCGAATCGACCCGGCGCCGTCGCGAACGCGGAGGCCGCGAACCGGGCCGGTGCTTCGAGGCCCGTCCCCATGCAGCACCAGAATCCCGTCTCCCGGCGGGAGTACACCCGGTGATGGCCGGGCCGGTGCGAGGTGAAGTAGACGATGCCGCCGTGATCGGGATGCTGCGCCGACAGGATGTGCGCGCTCAGCGCGCGCTCGATGAACCCCAGCTGCTCGTCGGCCCCGTCGAGCCGGTGGAGCTCGCGGGCGAGTTCGACCATGTTCACCGTGTTGCAGGTCTCCGGCCCCTCGCGCGCCGTGAACACGCTGGACCAATCGTCCCGTGGTGGGAAGTGCTCTCGCACGCTGTTCCCGCCGATCACGGTCGTCCGGTGCGTCGTGACGCTCGTCCAGAAAGTACGTGCCGCGGCAGCGAACTCGTCGCCCCTTCCGATGCGCGCGAGGACAGCGTGACCCACCACGATCGGGATCTGCGCGTTCGCGTGCAATCCGTCGAGCGGGTCCCGACCGGCGGCGAGCGGCTGCCAGAGCTCGCGCACCGCGAGACGGACCGCGAGCGTCGCGGCATCCTCGTCGCCGGCGTACTCCGCCCAGCGGGCAAGGGTCGCCGCGAGACCGCCGGACTCGGTCCGGAGGATCAGCTCGACATCGGCGTCGCTGATCGGGGTGAAGACACGGATCCACCACGCCACGAACTCCGCCGCGAGGGTCCGTCCGAGCGGCGAATCCGCGTGCACCGCCGCGTCGACGACCCCGGTCAGGACCTTGTGGAGGTTGTACAGCGGAACCCAGCGTCCGTCGAGGTCGAAGGTCTGCGGCTCGATCCGGCCGCTCTCGATCTCGCGCCACAGGGCGACGCCGTCGGGAACACCGCCGATGTAACCCGTCCCGAGCGTCACCTGGCATTCACGGAGTCCGGTCAGGAGCAGTTCGAGTCGTTCGAGCGCCGACGCGGATCCTCCCGCGGCGTGGGCGGAGAGCGCGCTCAGAACGTGCCCGAGCGTGTGCCCGTCGAGCCCCTCCGCCTCCCACCCGCCGTACCCGGGACCGGTGGGCACGGCGGCCTCGCGTCGGAACGGCGCGAGCAGCCGATCGGGGTCGAGCTCCAGGGCCGTCCGCAGAGCACGCTCCTGCGCTCGCGCGAACGGCCCCGACGTCAGCGTGACGGCGCCGAGCGGCAGCGGTTCCGCTCCTGTCATCCCGCGGTCCGCACCCGGACGGTGACGATGCTCCGCGGCGGCAGCGAGAGCCGGAGGTCGCTGCCCTCGACGACGGTGCCGCCGAAGTCGACCGGCGCGACGGCATCCGGTTCGTCGAACGTGTTGTGAGCGGATGCCGCCGCGTGCAGGAGGCGCGCGCTGACCACCTCGCCGACGCGTTCGGGCAGGCGCAACGCCAGCTCGGCGTCGGCCTCGAGGTCCCAGTTCACCGCGCTCACGGTGTAGACGTCGTCCTTCACGCTGACGGTGTGGTCGAGGTGCGCGCCGCCCCGGCCACCCGGGCGTCCGCCGTCGTCGACGGTGTCGACGAACTCGGCGTCCTGGTGGTCGACGTACATGCCGAACGCGTGGAACGTCGGGGTCTTCAGCATGCGCGCGCCGTCGGTCAGGAGCATCGCCTGCAGGACGTTCACCATCTGCGCGATGTTCGTCATCCGCACGCGCGCGGCGTGCCGGTGGAAGATGTGGAAGTTGACGGCCGCGACGATCGCGTCGCGCATCGTGTTCTGCTGGAACAGGAAGCCGGGGTTGGTCCCCTGCTCGACGTCGTACCAGGTGCCCCACTCGTCGACGAACAGCCCGACGCGGCGCGACGGGTCGTAGCGGTCCATGATCTCGCCGTGACGACGCAGGAGGGTGTCCATCATGCGGGTGCGGTGGATCGTGTCGTACCAGGCGGCGTCGTCGAAGCTCAGCGCGGCGCCCT
>ENA-UOWK01001110-UOWK01001110.1-bioreactor-metagenome-genome-assembly--contig:-NODE-1110-length-10383-cov-7.315259_pt1 | contig 10383 bp, 10 predicted proteins | sample MGYA00238157_ERZ761612 | MGnify/ENA primary metagenome ERZ761612 (study PRJEB28901, sample SAMN06268035) | bioreactor metagenome | isolation source: Joint BioEnergy Institute, California, USA... | reverse complement strand
AGCTAGATAGTCTTGCCATTAAGGCAGACCGCCGCTTCCAAGAACTGTCCGATGAAGCTGAGACTCACTTTGAAGCCATTGATCTTGAGCCACAGCACAAGGCCTTTATTCGTCACTGTGGTGGAACGCTCAATGAAATTGAGATTGAGCGTAATGAAAAGAAAATTGCCCGTAATGCAGGTAAAGCCAACTATGCTTCTGCAACACTCGATGAAACACGTGAGTTGTTTGAAGGTGGTTATGAAATTGCAGATATCGCACAAGAGCGCGGTTTGACGGCTGCAACTATTATCAACCATTTGGCAAAGTTGCATAAAGAGCAAGGCTTGGATATTTCCGTGGCACATCCTGGAGAAGAAGTAGTTGAGCAAGTGCGGAAAATTTATAAACGCTTAATGAAGCGTCAGCAAACAGAACACTTTAGCGAAGATGGTGCGATTAAGCTTCGTCCTATTGTGGAACTGACAAATCCGCGTATGGGCTATGACCAAGTTCGTTTAGCGCTGTTATATATTGAATAACATCTTAAAACTAGGACATTTCGTGCAGAAATTTCTTACTTACTTTGCCCAGAACTTCAGTTAAACTGAATTTTAAGGGATAAGAATAACTTAGAATCGTAATGAAATTGACAGCTTGGTACACGCTACGCAAATTTGTTTATAACAATTTGCATAATGAGGATTATGAGACGCCCTTAAGTCGAGGGTTAAACTATTTTCTCATTGCACTGATTATGAGTAATGCTGCTGCGGTCTTGCTGGAGTCGGTGCAAAAGTACTATGTGTTGTATCAAGACTTTTTCTATTATTTTGAAATCTTTTCTATTATCGTTTTTAGCGTCGAATATCTTTTACGTTTTTGGTCAATTGCTGAATCTAATAGTTTTGAGTCGGATTGGAAAAACCGTCTAAATTGGGTCAAAAGTGGTGGGGCGATTATCGACCTTTTGGCTATTCTACCTGCGTATTTAAACTTCTTTGTTCAGTTCGACTTACGATTCTTAAGAATTGTTCGTTTGCTTCGACTTCTCAAGCTCACCCGCTACTTTGTCTCTCTACAAATTTTATTACGTGTCATTGAGCGCGAAAAAGGCTCATTTCAAGCGGTTATTTTCATCTTAATGATTATGATCATTATGGCGGCTGCAGGGGTGTATTTGATTGAAAGTCAGGCACAACCTGAAGTTTTCAGCTCCATTCCAGCTTCAATGTGGTGGGCCGTGGTTACACTGACCACCGTCGGTTATGGCGATGTGACACCTATTACGCCGTTAGGACGTTTTCTTGGTGCGATTATTACCATTTTAGGGGTAGGTTTAGCCGCATTACCTGCGGGTATTTTGGCGAATGGTTTAGCCAATGAACTTGAGCAGCGTAAAGAAAAACTTGAACTTAGATTTCGAGAATTAATCCAAAATAGCGATATTGATTTTGTCTTAGAAACAGAAAAAATTGAAGAAGTTCGTAAAGAAGTTGGGCTGACCAAAGAGCAAACACACGATATTATTTTACAGCTCATTCGTGAACAAAAAGAAGAATCTTTAAGGCAAGAGCGTGAGCAATATGCCTATTGTCCACACTGCGGGAAGAAACTACCTGAATGATTATGCCAGTCAGTTAAGGAGTTTCGTATTTAACTTCTTAATGCGGATGACGTTATCGCGTATCGAATAAAACCTAGAGTTTAAAAAAATGCCAGTAAGATTCTTAACGGCCTGATATTAATCTGAATGATGGATTGTAAAAGCGTGCATAACAATACGATTGAATTTTTATGCACGCTTATTGTTTTTAGATAAAAGTCATTTATAGGGGGTTAACAAGTCTGATTTGCATCATTTTTACATGCGGATATCGACTTTTTCTCATGCTGAAAAGCCAACAATAAAATAATCAGCCCACCTAAACTTAGTAAAACTCCGACCCAGATTGGAGCTAGCCAACCTAAACCTTGGCTAATTAACCAGCCGCCCAGAAAAGCACCAAAAGCATTGGCAATATTAAATGCAGAATGATTCAGCGAAGCTGCTAAGCCTTGTGCATTACCAGCGACATCCATTAAGCGGGTTTGTAGTAAAGGCCCCAAGCCTGCAATACTGAAGCTGACTAAGAAGAGTGCAATAAAAGCAGTGGCAAGGTGATCCATAGACAGGGCACAAAGTACATAAGAGCAGGCATTGGAAACTAAGACCCAAATAATCGCCTTGTTTAAGTTTTTATCTGCAAAGTGTCCTGCGATGACACCGCCGACGACCAACCCGAGCCCAATACATGCCAGTGCAAACGGAATGACTTGAATGCTGGCATGGGTATATTCAGTCAAAATAGGCGATACATAACTATAGACAGAAAACAGCCCACCAAATCCAATTGCACCGACAGCAAGCGTGATCCACATTTGTGTGTTTTTAAGGCCACGCAGTTCATTTTGAATGCTGGCTGTGTGATCCAGCTGCATTTTAGGTAGGCCAAAACAAATCGCGACCACGGTCAAAAATGCGATAGATGCAGAAAACTCAAAACCTGCACGCCAACCATACAGCTGACCCAGCCATGTCGCAAAAGGTACACCAATCACGGTCGCGACATTCAGCCCCATCATGAGCATGGCGACTGCCGAAGCACGCTTTTGTTTTCCAGCAAACTCTGCAACCACCAAAGCGGCAATACCAAAGTAAGCGCCGTGAGGGAAACCTGCAATAAAACGCGATATCAGCATAGACTCATAGCTGTTTGCGAGAGCTGTACTGGCATTGGCGATACCATAAAATAGCATGAGACCAATTAAGAGCGTTTTACGCGGAACCTTTGCGGCCAGAATGGCAATTACAGGCGCGCCAATAGTCACACCTAAAGCATAGGCACTAATAAAATGCCCTGTGACAGGAATGCTGAGATTGAAACTTTGTGAGATCTCTTGGATGAGTCCCATCGCAACGAACTCAGTAGTCCCAATACAAAAACCACCGAGTGCCAATGCCAAAATAATGACAGATAAGTGGCTTGTTGGAGAGATGCTATTTTCTTGAAAGGACATAAATAGAGGAGAAAATGAAAAGTATTATACGTTCTTTATCACATGAAAATTTGGTTGTTCAAAAAAGTTATAAGTGAACTAAGCAAGCGTAATATTCATACGAATCCTGAAGATTCTGCACGATGGATATCTATTCATAGCGCTACATTGAGTGATCATTCTATAAAATAAACCAAATTTAAAAGCAGCAAATACAGATTAATCCGACCTAGCTTAAGAGTTTGGATTTGTTTTTGTATTCGCTAGGCTAGGGCTGTCCTGTACCAATGATTAGGGTAAGTAAACCAGCCGCAATGAGTGGGCCGACTGGAACGCCACGTAGTAAAGCCACTCCTGCAACGGTTCCGACTAGTAAGCCTGCAACAACATCGGGTTGGTTTGACATCAGTTTTAAGCCGCGCCCGCCTAGCCATGCAACCAAAACACCAATGGCGATAGCAAGTAACGATTTAACACTTAAAAAAGATTTAAAAATACTTTCACCGCTAATTCTACCACTTGCAATAGGCACTAAAACTGCAATGGTTAAAATGATGATACCGATATTTAATCCATGTTGTTGAATTAGTGGAAAGTATTCACTCAGTGGTGTCATCCGCAAAATAATGAGTACTGCAGCAGCAATGGTTACCGCAGAGTTGTGACTGAAAATACCACAAGCCAGCAGGATCAAGAGGACGATCAGATTCAAATCTAAGTTCGGCATAGGGGAGAGACTGGTCAAAAAAACATGTGCATTGTAACGTTTTTTTAGCCACTCTGCTGAATGATCCGAGTCCTTTGATTGATGTTCCTGTATTTCAGTATAAAATGAGCCTTTATTTAAAAATGTGGTGTGCTGATGCTGTTGGAAAAAATGTTGCAGTCGCAAGGATTTGGTTCGCGAAAGCATTGCCAACAGTTGATTAAAAATGCAGCCATTGAAATTGATGGGCAGATCATTACTGACCCTAAACATAAACTCAAATTGGATGCGCTGCACTACAAGGTACACGGCAAGAGCTTTGAATACCGCGAAAAAGTCTATATCGCCTTAAATAAACCTCAAGGCTATGAATGTTCACATCAGGCGACACATCATTTTAGTGTTTTTGATTTGTTTGACGATGTGCTCTTGAATCGTGGCATTCAATGTGTAGGTCGTCTAGATCAAGACACCACTGGTTTATTGTTACTCACCGATGATGGTCAGTTTTTACAAGCATTGACACACCCTAAAAAACATGTGGCAAAAGTGTATCGGATGCAAACGGCCGACCCTGTTACAGATGAACAAGTTCAACAGCTGGAGGAAGGGGTTGAACTGCGAAATGAAAAAGGGAGTTTTGCTGCAACAGATGTAAAACGCTTAGCTGAATGTGAACTGCAAATGACCGTGCATCAAGGGGTATATCATCAAGTGAAACGTATGCTTGCGGCAGTGGGAAATAAAGTTGAGAGCTTGCATCGTCAGCAAATTGGAGCGCTCGACTTAACGGGGATACCAGATTTAGTCGAGGGACGTTGGACCTATTTAAATGCTGAACAAGTGGCTTTAGCCAAGACACGCAATGATCTTGAGAGTGAAGGTCTTTAGACGCTGAATGCTATAGAAAGCAATGATAGGTCTTAAATTCATTATCCGCTACAAAGCCCATGGCTTCATATAAGCTGTGGGATTGATAATTATTTTTTTGCGTTTCAAGCGTAATACGAATGGCTTTTTCGTGTCGCGCAAACAAAATCGCGGTATCAATCAATTGTTTTGCTGAACCATGGCGACGATGCGGTGGAGAAACATAAACATCATCTAAAATATAGTAAGTTGCGCAGGCCACAGAAGAAAAACCTAAATACAGCAGCACAAAACCTGTAATCACATCGTCTTTGACATGAATGAAGATGACGCTTTGTTCGTTTTCAAGGCGAAGTTTAAGGAACTTTTGGGAAAGCGCTAAGTTGGAAGATGCACCATAAAATTGGCGATATTCATCAAATAATACAGCAAGTTTTTCTAAGTCTTCTAAAGTGGCACGTCTAACGATCATGTATTACTCCATGCTGTATTTATAATGTTTACATGAAGCATACCTAAGTTTTGAAAGGGATATTTCTAAAATTTGTTTAGAAATGCAACACTGTTAAGTTTTGTCACTTTCTCCCAAGATTGCAGCTAATTCCTCAAATAGATCAATATGTTCATCGTCTGCAAATAAATCATTGGTTGCAGTTGAGTCTGCGCTGGTGATGTGTTCAACCGCTTTTTGTTCTTGCTTAAGCTTACGTAGTTTAATCAGCTGTTCAAGATTGATGTTCTGGTTTTCGATTGAGAAAGGGATGGATTTGGTTAAAACCACTTGTTTGAAGAACAAACGAACGGCTTGTGCAGGTGTAATTCCCAGTTGTTTAAACACTGCAAAAGCTTGTTTCTTTTCTTGGGAATCGAGTCGAATTTGATAGACTTCTGTTTTTCTCATGATTTTTTAAATAATTTGAACGACTTAAGGGTAGAAGTTATTTTAATCAATTCCATTGTAATTTCAATATTCATACAATGGAATTTTAAATTATTTTGTAATGACAAGCAGATTACAATGTCAATTCAGAATTGGAGCTAAACTGCATAAGCTGTTGAGTTACTGGATCTTTAAATGAAAGATGCTTAGCTAAGAGCTGTAAAGGCTGACTAAAATCATCGTCGGCTTTATGTACAACTTTAGGATAGAACGGATCATTTTTAATCGGCAGGCCTAAGAAGTTAAGGTGTACACGGAGTTGATGTTGCTTCCCTGTCTCGGGTTTAAGCTCATATTTTGCCCATGTTGCATCATGCTCTAAAAGCATGATTTCAGTTTCACTGTTCGGTGCTTTGTCCAAAACCTGCATGGTGTAGAACGGCTCACCTTTTTGCATATGCAACTTTACAGTATGTGGAAAGTTGAGTTCGCGATGAAAAGGAGCAATTGCATGGTAGGTTTTTTGAACCTGTCGATCTGCAAACATCTGCTGATACATCCCTCGACTGTGAATGCATTTGGAAAACATCACTAAGCCAGCGGTTTCACGGTCAAGGCGGTGGATGGGCGTTAAATGCTCAATGCCTGTTTGTTTTTTCAGGCGCACCAATAGGGTTTGTTGAACATATTGCCCCGTGGGACTGATGGTCAGAAAGTGCGGCTTATCCACCACTAAGAAATGATCGTTTTCAAACAAAATGTCATGCTGAAATGGCACTTCAATTTCATACGCTAAAAAGCGGTAATAAAACACATGCTGATTTTCAAGATATGCCGAATCTGTATGGAGTACATTACCTACAGCGTCATAGACCAAGCCATCATGAAAGCGTTGCTGCCACTCAGTTGCTTCAATATGCGGAAATTGGTCAGATAAATAAGCCAATACGGTGTGCGGTGCTGGCTTTAATTTAGGCAGAAACACTTTACTTGCGCTCACGCCATTGAGCATGGGAGGGCAAAATTCAGCAGGTTTTATGTTGAGCATGATGTGCAGGCAATATCTAATCGGTTGGCGCAGTTAAATACGAGATTTCAAGCTTGTGGCTTGGGCATTTTGTGAGTCCAGTGCTATCATAATTGTTCTTTTGTCACTTGTCGTGAGTATTATGCAGTATTCATTTAATTTAACGCTCAATAATGAACAAGATACCCAAAATTTAGCACAAATTTTGGCACAGCATTTTACGACGGGTGTAGTGTATTTAATTGGCGATTTGGGGGCAGGTAAAACCACCTTAACGCGTCATTATTTACAGCATTTAGGCCATCAGGGTTCCGTAAAAAGTCCAACCTATACTTTGGTTGAGCCGTACCAAATTCAAGGGCGTGATATTTTCCATTTTGACTTGTATCGTTTAAACGATCCGTATGAGTTGGAGCTAATGGGCATTCGTGACTATTTGGAAACGCCCAATGCATTGTTTTTGTTTGAATGGCCGTCTAAAGGGGGCGATGAGATCCCTGAGGCGGACTTAATTATTGATATTCAAAAATCGGAAGATGAACTGACACGGTCTGCTACCTTAAGTTTCCATTCAGTAGCATTATTACAAGCATTAGAGAGCCAATTAAACAATGCGTGATGATTTAAAGATACGTCGTATTCATACTTTGAATCCTGCTCTAGCCAACCAAATTGCAGCAGGTGAAGTCATTGAGCGTCCAGCGTCTGTGGTCAAAGAGTTACTTGAAAACTCGATTGACGCAGGTGCGACAGAGCTGATTATTCGGGTAGAGCAAGGCGGCAGTACTTTAATTGAAATCATGGACAATGGTCGAGGGATTCACGCTGAAGATCTCCCTTTGGCGGTGATGCGACATGCGACCAGTAAAATCCAAACCGCTGAAGATTTACATGCAATTGTCAGTTTAGGCTTTCGTGGAGAGGCTTTGGCTTCTATTGCAGCGGTGTCGCGTTTAACCTTGACCAGTAGTCAAGCGGATGATGGAATTGGTTATCAAGTTGAAGTCAATGGAACTGCATTTGACCATCAAGAGATTCAGGCTGTAGCTGCACCGAAAGGTACGCATATTCGGGTACAAGATTTATTTTTTAATGTGCCTGCGCGTCGAAAATTTCTCAAAAAACCTGGCACAGAGTTTGGTCATATTGAGGAAATCGTCCGACGTTTAGCGCTGACGCATTTCGATATTCGTTTTGTGCTTGAACATAATCAAAGCATCAAATTGAACTTGCCGATTGCAGATAGTGGTGAGCTACGTTTTCAGCGCGTACAGCAGTTGCTAGGGCGCGCATTTACTGAAAATGCTTATTGGATGGATGCAGATAGCATCAACATGCGTTTAACAGGTTGGTTGGGACATCCCTCCGATGCGCGGGCTCAGGCTGACTTGCAGTATGTTTATGTGAATGGTCGAATTGTTAAAGATAAAACCATCTCTCATGCGCTGCGTATGGCTTATGATGGTATTTTGCATGGACATCAGCATGCGGGTTATTTACTTTTTCTGGAAGTCGACCCCGAAAATATTGATGTCAATGTACATCCGACCAAACATGAAATTCGCTTTTTAAATCAACGTGAAGTACATGAATTTGTACGTCACTATGCCAAAGAGACTTTATCGCAGTTTCAAACGGCAACCGCAGATTTATCTGATGCAATGAAGATTGCAGAGAATCAAGCTTCGATGTCTGTGCAGCCTCGCTATCAAGAGCCTTTGCAGTTGCATCGTCATGTTGAGTCTGCACAAACTGGTGAGCAAGCCCCATCGGATGTGCTCACTGACTTTAGTTCAAATCAACCGCAAGGTGTCCATTATTCGGCGCAACCTTCACGCTATCAGGGCTCACAACAGCTCAATAATGCCTTGCAAAGCTATTTAGCACCTCTACGTGATACCTCATCTGCTGTTGATCAAGCTCAGCCTTTGGCTGATTTTACAGTGCAAAGCCCTAAAGTCGATGAACATCCGTTGGGAATTGCAATTGCACAATTGCATGGTATTTATGTGCTGGCTCAAAATACAGAAGGGCTGATTATTGTTGATATGCATGCAGCGCATGAGCGTATTCTGCTACAGCAAATGAAGTCAGCGTGGGATAAACCAGAGTTTTGGACTTCTCAGCAGTTACTTATTCCCAAAGTGATTAATATCACACGAATGCAAGCGACACGCGTGGAAGAGCTCAAAGATCAATTGGCGCGTTTAGGTCTTGAAATTGATCAATATGGCGATGAGCAGGTCATTGTTCGTGGTGTGCCTGCGATTTTACATAAAGCCAACTTTGAGGCGCTGGTACCTGAATTACTGAACGATTTGGATCCAAATGATGAAGCGCAGGGCTTACTGCAAAAGCGTGATCAAATTCTAGCGGGTATGGCCTGTCATGGTGCTGTTCGCGCGCATCGCATTTTGGGTCTTTCTGAAATGAATGCTTTGCTTCGTCAAATGGAACAAACTGAATTTGCCAGCCAATGTAACCATGGTCGCCCAACTTGGCGTGCGTTTCCATTGGCTCAACTAGATAAGCTTTTTGCTCGAGGAGAGTAGTTGTACATGTCAACTCAATTGCCGGTCATCAATTTAATGGGGCCAACTGCAAGTGGTAAAACTGCTTTGGCATGTCAGCTCTATGAGCAAGGAAATTTTGAACTGATATCTGTAGATTCAGCATTGGTCTTTAAGGATATGGATATTGGTACAGCAAAGCCGACCAAAGAAGAGTTACTGCAATATCCACATCACCTTATCGATATTATTAGCCCATTAGAAGTCTACTCGGCTGCAAACTTTGTTGAAGATGCATGTGGTTTAATTGATGACATGCATGCACGAGGTAAAACCCCGATTTTGGTGGGTGGAACCATGCTCTATTTCAAGGCACTTTTAGAAGGTCTTTCAAGCAATTTACCGAGCGCAGATTATGCTGTTCGTGCTGAAATAGAAGCCAAAGGTGAAAGTGAGGGTTGGTCTGCGGTCTATGCTGAATTATGCAGTGTGGATCCACTGGCGGGCGAAAAGTTTAAAGTGAGTGATAAACAACGGATTATTCGCGCTTTAGAAGTTTACAAATTGACAGGGCAGCCTATTACTAAACTTCAAGCTGAACAACCTAAAAACGTGCCTTATCGCTATAATTTTCATAATTATGCTTTGATGCCAGACCGTGCCGAATTGCACCAAAGAATTGCACAACGATTGAAAATTATGTGGGACATCGGATTTTTGAATGAAGTGGAAGCACTTATGAAAAAATACGATTTAGATGAAAATTTACCCTCTATGCGCTCAGTTGGGTATCGACAAGCACTCGAATTTTTACAGAAAGGAGATAAAACTGTCGAAAAACAACGTGAAATGGAGGATAAAGCACTTTTTGCGACACGACAACTTGCCAAACGTCAATACACTTGGTTAAGATCTTTGCAAGAGGCACATAAATTTACAACGTATTCTACTATCACGCAGGCACAAGAAGACTTGCGAAACTGCTACGGATAAAGCAAAATTTAGCTACTATCTTTTTTATAATTTTTAATTGAAAAATAAAGATAGTTTTTTGCGCTGATTTTTAAATTTTTTTGGAGTTATAACATGTCTAAAGGTCAAACTTTGCAAGATCCGTTCTTAAATTCTCTCCGTAAAGAACGTATTCCTGTCTCTATCTTCCTTGTAAACGGTATTAAGTTACAAGGTCATATTGAATCTTTTGACCAATATGTTGTTTTATTAAAAAATACAGTAAGCCAAATGGTTTACAAGCATGCAATTTCTACAGTTGTTCCTGCACGTAACCCACGTCCTGCTGGTGCACCTGCCGGTGCTGGTCAACAAGGCGGCTTTGGCGGTCAACAAGGCGGCTTTGGCGGTCAACAAGGCG
>ENA-UOWK01001109-UOWK01001109.1-bioreactor-metagenome-genome-assembly--contig:-NODE-1109-length-10384-cov-31.357827_pt1 | contig 10384 bp, 10 predicted proteins | sample MGYA00238157_ERZ761612 | MGnify/ENA primary metagenome ERZ761612 (study PRJEB28901, sample SAMN06268035) | bioreactor metagenome | isolation source: Joint BioEnergy Institute, California, USA... | reverse complement strand
AGACAGGCGGCTGACCATAGACGGGCGGCTGGCCGTACACAGGCGGCTGCCCGTATACAGGCGGCTGACCGTAGACGGGCTGCTGGCCGTAGACAGGCGGCTGACCATAGACGGGCGGCTGGCCGTACACCGGCGGGTGACCCGCATACACCGGCGCCGCGTAGACGGGCTCGGGCGGCGGAGTGAGCCGCAGTGTGCGCCGACCGTCGCCGCGACGCCAGAGCCACTCGACGACGCCGACGAAGGCGCCGATCATGACGACCGACGACACCAGCCCCATCACGCTCGTCTCGGTCGCCGCGGCATCGCTCAGACCGAAGACCGAGAACCCGAACGCGGCGAGGTTGTTGACGATGTGCAGGGCGATGGCCGCCTCGAGACCGCCGGTACGCCACGTGAGCCACCCGGCGGCGACGGCGAACACACCGACGCCGACCTGGCCGGCCCAGTCGTACATGTGCCCCAGGACGAACAAGGGCACCGGCAGCAGGATCGCCCAGGCGGGGTGCTTCAGCCAGCGGCCGACCGTCTGCATGAGGTACCCGCGGAACACGTACTCCTCCGCCGCTGCCTGGAACGGGACGAGGAGGAGGACGATGAGGAGGGATGCCACGAAGGCCGGGTTCTCCGCCGGCGCGACGACGTTGCCGCTGCCCTCTTCCGCTGGGAGCAGGAAGGACAGCGCCGAGATCACGATGTAGACGACCACGGCGACGCCCACGCACAGGAGCAGCCAGTTCCACCGGAGTCGGCCGGCGACCGAGGAGATGTGGCCCACGCGTCGGCCGTTCACCACGAAGGAAGACAGCAGGTAGATCGGCCACATCACGGCGAGCGACACGAGGACGACGGCGAGCCCGATGGGGTCGCTGACGTCGATGGTGACGAGGCGGTCCGTCAGCGCGTAGATGTCGGCGGCGGGATCGGTGACGAAGACGACGATCCCGAAGACGAGACCGATGACGGTGGTGAGGACCAGGTAGAGGACGACGCCCAACGCACCGGTCGCCAGGGGCGTCCACCAGCCGCGTCGCTGACGCGCGAACAGCAGACGGTGGAAGGCGGCACCCGGGCCGGTGGTGTCGGCGGGAAGAGCCGGCGCGGAGCGGCGAGGAACGGGAACGGGCTGCGGAACAGTCACTCCTCCATCCTGTCCCACCGCGGGACGTGATCGTACCCCTGAGCGACCCGGGGCCGGAATGTCCAGCAAACCGATTGATTCCGGTGCCAGTATGGGTTCATGACCGCTGCACGCATCCTCGTCGTGGACGACGAGCCGAACATCCGGGATCTGCTCGTCACCAGTCTCCGGTTCGCCGGATACCAGGTCCGTGCCGTCGCGAACGGCGCCCAGACCATCTCGGCCGTCCTCGAAGAAGAACCCGACCTCATCATCCTCGACGTCATGCTGCCCGACATGAACGGGTTCAGCGTGACGAAGCGGCTCCGCGGCGCGGGCTACACGGCGCCCATCCTGTTCCTCACGGCGAAGGATGCCACGGAGGACAAGATCGAAGGTCTGAACTCGGGCGGCGACGATTACGTCACCAAGCCCTTCAGCCTCGACGAGATCGTGGCCCGCATCCAGGCGATCCTGCGGCGCACGATGCAGGCCGACGAGGACTCGATCATCAAGGCCGGTGAGATCACGATGGATCAGGACACGCACGACGTCCAGGTCGGCGACATCTCGATCGACCTCTCCCCGACCGAGTTCAAGCTCCTGCGCTACCTGATGCTCAACCCCAATCGCGTGCTGAGCAAGGCGCAGATCCTCGACCACGTGTGGGAGTACGACTTCAACGGGGACGCCGGCATCGTGGAGAGCTACATCTCGTACCTCCGCCGCAAGATCGACCCGCACTCCTCCGAGCCCCTCATCCAGACCAAGCGCGGCTTCGGATACATGCTGAAGGCCGACCGCACCGCCTGAACGGAGGCGCCCCCTGGGCCCGACGGCATCGCAGGATCGCGTCACGCGATGGTGGCGCGGCCTCAGCCTGCGCACCAAGGTCACCGGCGTGACGGTCAGCATCCTCGCGTTCGGCATGATCGCCGCGGGTGTGGGCACCATGATCTTCCTGCGCAACGCGCAGCTGTCCGCCGTCGACCAGTCGCTGACGCAGACGGTCACGACCGACATCGCGAGCAACCTGATGAACGTCACGCTGGACGACGGCGAGGCGACCTTCACCCCGATCGCAGCAGCACCGACGGACTTCTCGGTCGCGGTGTACAGCGGCAAGGGAAAGGGCGAGCGCCTGGCGGTCGCCGGAGGCGACGGCTCACTGGCGCCACCCGCCTTCCCGGACACGTTCTCGCTGGATCAGACCGTCCTCGACGGCACGACGCCGTTCGACCTCACATCCGCCGACGGTACCGTCCGCTATCGGGCCAGCGTGGACACTCTGCCGATCCCGGGGTCTCGTGAGTACTACACGCAACTCGTCGCCCTGCCCCTCAACGACGTCAACCGCACGGTCGCCAACTACATCGGCATCTACACGGCGCTGGCTCTCTTCACGATCATCTGCAGCGCGATCCTCACCCGTGGGCTCGTGACCCTCGCGTTCCGCGGACTGGGCCAGGTCGAGTCCACCGCCATGACGATCGCTCGAGGCGACTTCAGCCAGCGCATGAGCGACATCGCCCCCGGCACCGAGGTCGGACGCCTGAAGACGGCGATCAACGTCATGCTCGAACGCATCGACGAGGCGCTCGGCGAGCGCGACTCGACGGTCGACCGGATGCGCCGGTTCATCGGCGACGCGAGTCACGAGCTCCGCACACCGCTCGTCACGGTGCGCGGTTACGCCGAGCTGTACCGCATGGGTGCGATCCAGGATCCCGAGCAGACTGCTCAGGCCATGGAACGCATCGAGAAAGAGGCGATCCGCATGGGCGCGCTCGTCGAGGATCTCCTCGCCCTCGCGCGTCTCGACGAGCAGCGCGACATCGCGGTCGTCCCCGTGGACCTCCGCCCGATCGCACGGGATGCCGCTCTCGACGCCCGCGCCGCGTCCCCCGACCGTGAGGTCACCTTCACGGGGCAGACCCCGACATCGGCCATCCCGCTCGCCGTGTTCACGACGCAGGAACCCGCTCCGAAGCGCCGCAACGGCGCGATCGCCGGAGCCGGGCGTCTGCTGCGCCGTCGTCCCCGGACGGATGCCGCGACTCCGGCGCTGGAGACGGAGCCGATCAGGCTCCCCGCACCGCAGATGGTGCTGCCGATCGTCCTCGGCGACGAGAACCGCATCCGCCAGGTGGTCGCGAACCTGCTCGGCAACGCGCGCCGCTACACCCCCTCAGGCTCCCCCATCGAGTTGTCGGTGGGCGCGGACATCGACTCCGGACGCGGGTGGATCTCGGTGGCCGACCACGGCGAGGGCGTGCCCGAGCAGATCCGCAGCAAGATCTTCCAGCGATTCTGGCGTGCCGACTCGTCCCGCACCCGCGAGACGGGCGGCTCCGGGCTCGGGCTGTCGATCGTCGCCTCGATCGTCGCCACGCTGCACGGCAAGATCGAGGTCACCGACACACCCGGCGGGGGCGCGACCTTCACGGTCTCCCTCCCGCTGGCCATGGATCGCGCGACCGCCGGCGAGGCCGTCGACATGGCTACGCAGCCGCTGCCACGGGCGCCTCGCACCGAGGACTGAGCGGCCTCCTCCCCAGGACGAGGATGCCCGCCGTCGTCCCCCGGGCGGCGTATCCGCACGAGGCCCGGACGGCGCTGTCCCTAGCGTGGCGGCATCCCATCGAAAGGAACCGCCATGACCGCCTTCACCGTCGACAGCGACGCCGTCCTCACCGCGACCGCCACGATCCGAGCGACCGGCGACCGGGTGCAGTCCGAGACCACCGCGATGCTCGGGCACCTGACGCAGTTGCAGGGGTCCTGGACCGGTAGCGCGTCGATCGCCTTCCAGTCCGTCGTCGAACGCTGGCGCGCCGCGCAGCGCGAGTTGGATGCCGCTCTCGCCGACATCAGCACGGCATTGGGTGCCGCGGGGCAGCAGTACGCGCAGACCGAGATGGCCGCCGCCGGCATGTTCCGTTGACGCGGACGTCCGCCCGGATACGACGAAGGGCCCCTCCCGGAGGAAGGGCCCTTCGTGCTGGCTGTCAGCGCTGGATCAGAAGTCCATGCCGCCGGTCGGGTCGCCGGCCGGAGCCGCCGCCTTCTCGGGCTTGTCGGCCACGACTGCCTCAGTGGTGAGGAACAGGCCGGCGATAGACGCAGCGTTCTGCAGCGCCGAGCGCGTGACCTTGGCCGGGTCGATGATGCCCGCGGCGAACATGTCGACGTACTCGCCGGTCGCGGCGTTCAGGCCCTGACCCGCGGGCAGCTCGGCGACCTTGTTCGACACGACACCGGGCTCGAGACCGGCGTTCAGGGCGATCTGCTTCAGCGGCGCCTGGATGGCGACCTTGACGATGTTCGCACCGGTCGCCTCGTCACCGACGAGCTCGAGCTTGGCGAACGCCTTCTCGCCGGCCTGGATGAGCGCGACGCCACCACCGGGGACGATGCCCTCCTCGACGGCTGCCTTCGCGTTGCGGACGGCGTCCTCGATGCGGTGCTTGCGCTCCTTGAGCTCGACCTCGGTCGCGGCTCCCGCCTTGATGACGGCGACGCCACCGGCGAGCTTCGCGAGGCGCTCCTGGAGCTTCTCGCGGTCGTAGTCGCTGTCGGTGTTGTCGATCTCGCGGCGGATCTGGGTCACGCGACCCTCGATCTGCGACGCGTCTCCGGCACCCTCGACGATGGTGGTCTCGTCCTTGGTGATGATGACCTTGCGAGCGCGGCCGAGCAGGTCGAGGGTGGCGTTCTCGAGCTTGAGACCGACCTCCTCGGTGATGACCTGGCCGCCCGTGAGGATCGCGATGTCCTGCAGCAGAGCCTTGCGGCGGTCGCCGAAGCCGGGAGCCTTGACGGCAGCCGACTTGAAGATGCCGCGGATCTTGTTGAGCACGAGCGTCGCGAGAGCCTCGCCCTCGACGTCCTCGGCGATGATGAGGAGCTCCTTGCCCTCCTGGATCACCTTGTCGACGACGGGCAGAAGGTCCTTGATGTTCGAGATCTTCTGGTTCGCGATGAGGATGTAGGGGTCCTCGAAGACGGCTTCCTGACGGTCGGCGTCGGTGACGAAGTAGGGGTTGATGTAGCCCTTGTCGAAGCGCATGCCCTCGGTGAGCTCGAGCTCGGTGCCGAAGGTGTTGGACTCCTCGACGGTGACGACGCCTTCCTTGCCCACCTTGTCGATGGCCTCGGCGATCAGGGCGCCGATCTCGGGGTCGGCAGCCGAGATGGATGCCGTCGCCGCGATCTGGTCCTTGGTCTCGATCTCCTTCGCGCCGGCGAGCAGCTCGTCGGAGAGAGCCTTGACGGCCTTCTCGATGCCCTTCTTGAGCGAGATGGGGTCGGCGCCGGCTGCGACGTTGCGCAGACCTTCGCGCACGAGCGCCTGAGCGAGGACCGTCGCGGTGGTCGTTCCGTCACCGGCGACGTCGTCGGTCTTCTTGGCGACCTCCTTGACGAGCTCCGCGCCGATCTTCTCGTACGGGTCGTCGAGCTCGATCTCCTTGGCGATCGACACGCCGTCGTTCGTGATCGTGGGGGCGCCCCACTTCTTCTCGAGCACGACGTTGCGGCCACGGGGGCCGAGCGTCACCTTGACGGCGTCGGCCAGGGTGTTGAGGCCGCGCTCGAGGCCGCGGCGGGCCTCTTCGTCGAAAGCGATGATCTTTGCCATAAGTGTGTCGTCCCTCCCGGACGTGAGGTTCAGTACCGTGCCCCCAGGGACTGGGAGCGGGATCGTTCTGGCACTCAGGATGAGTGAGTGCTAAATCATTCTGGCACTCGACCATAGGGAGTGCAAGCCGCGCGGGAGGCGTGGCGGCTCGCGGAACGACGAGGTCCGGACGTGCGTGACGACGGCCGTGTCGTCGGCCGGGACAGGTCCCGTCAGGCGACGACGCGGACGGACTCGGCCTGCGGGCCCTTCTGGCCACTGCCGACGGTGAATTCGACGGCCTGGCCCTCTTCGAGGACGCGGAAACCGGACATGTCGATGTTGGAGTAGTGGACGAAGACGTCCTGTCCGTCACCGAGGGTGATGAAGCCGAAGCCCTTCTCGGCGTTGAACCATTTGACGGTTCCCTGGGTCATGCGAATCTCCTGAAGCTGTGGGACACCGAAATGCTAGCCACGCGGTCAGGCTGGAATCCGCGGTTCCGGGCTTTGTTGACACCCGTGCACCGAAGTGTTTACGACGGCGAAACACGCCGCGCCGACGCGGGTCACTCAGAGCCGAAGTCGAGCCCGACGACGATCACGAGCTGCGGCCGGCTCGTGCCACCCGCATCCGTCGTCTCCGGGGGCGCCACGACCTGGTACGTGTCGTCGAGGGAGACGTCCGCGCCGCCGATGGCGTCCGCGAGCCCTCGTGCGGCCGCCTCGTCGCCCGCCTTGCCGTAGTAGACCGTCGTCGTCGGGAAGTCGTTCGAGCTCGCGTTGCTCGCCTCGACGTCGGCCGCAGCCCATCCCGCCGCGATGACGTCGTCGCGAACCTTGGCCCCGAGCCCGTTCTCCTTCGTCGCATTGAGTACGAGGACCTGGTACGACGTGTCGACGCGCGGGGCGACGACACCGGCTCCGCGCGTGGCGGCCGGCGCCGGCGCGGCCTCGAGCCGACCGGTGGCGTACAGGGTGCCGAACACACCAGCGGCGACGATCGCCACGGTCGCCACGATGGACCACAGGACGATGACTCCCACGCGCAGACGCGGGGCCTCGGCGCGGTGCGCGCCCACGCGAGCGGAACGGGCGGGGAGGTCGTCGAAGCGATCCGTGGTGGCGGACCGGCCCTGCGAGGCGGAAGGTTCCGTCGGGGCGGGCTGCTCTGGCTCGATCGGGGAAGTCGGAGACGGCACCCGAGGATCCTACCGGGCCGAGGCCGGGAGGATCCTGGCGCGGTTGCGCCGCTCGCGCTCCTGCGCGGCCTGGAGACGCTGGAGCCGGTGAACGAGCACCGGATCGTGGGCGACGGCATCCGCCGAATCGAGGATGCGGCCGAGGAGCTGGTAGTACCGCGCGGGCGTCAGCGACAGTTCGGCTCGGAGTGCCTCCTCCTTCGCACCCGAGTGCCCGTGCCACAGCGCCTCGAAGTCGAGGATGGCGCGGTCGCGGTCGGAAAGGGGCACTCCCCCACCGTACGACCGTCATCGAGCGACACCGCGGAACATCCGGGCGGTTCGTCCGGTTGAATAGGACGAGGGAAGGAAGAACACATGAGCTATCGCGTGGAGAAGACCGACGAGCAGTGGCGTGAGGAGCTCACCCCTGAGCAGTACGCCGTCCTGCGGCAGGCAGGAACCGAGCGGGCGTGGACCGGCGAACTCCTCGACGAGGATCGCGCGGGGTTCTACACCTGCGCTGCCTGCGGGTCGGAGCTGTTCCAGAGCGGCACGAAGTTCGATTCGCACTGCGGCTGGCCGAGCTTCTACGAGTCGGTCCGTCCCGAGGCCGTCGAACTGATCGAGGACAACAGCCACGGCATGGTGCGCACCGAGGTGCGTTGCGCCAACTGCGGTTCGCACCTGGGGCACGTGTTCCCCGACGGATTCGGCACCCCCACGGGCGACCGCTACTGCATGAACTCGCTGTCGCTCTCGTTCACCCCGAAGGGCGACGAGTCCTGATCGACCGCGGCGCTCAGCGCCGCACGCGCCAGAAGGCCGCGACGGACACCGACGCGAGGCCGATCACGACCGTGATCGCTTCGACGAGGAGTCCGGGGCCCGCCGGCGCAGGCCACACGGCGTCGAGGGCCAGCGAGGCGACGAGCTGGCCCGAGACCGCCGCCAGGCCGAACAGCAGCACGCCGGTCCGAGCGACGATCGCGGCGGACATCACGATGTAGGTGACGCCCAGGACGCCCCCGAGGTAGAGCCACGGCTCCCCCGGGGGCGTCGCGGGCGGTCCGCTGACGACCGTGACGACGACAGCGAGCACCGTGAGGATGACGGTGCCGACGATGAAGTTGACGAGCGTGGCCGTCAGGGGCGTCCCGACGCGGGCGCGCAGCCGACCGTTGGTGGCCTGCTGCCATGCGAGGCCGACGCCGACGAACACCGGCAGGATCACCATCCACACCGGGACTCCCGCCAGACCGTCCCCGGCTATCAGCACGACGGCCACGGCTGCCAGCGCGAGCGCTCCGCCGACCAACCGCGGCACCGTGACCGCCACGACGCCCCCGGGGCCGAATCCGATCCGGTCGAACAGGAGCCCGCCCACGGTCTGCCCGGCCACGATCCCCACGGTGAACAGCGACACCCCGACGATCCCGACGGCGAAGCTCTGCGTACCGACGGTGAACGCGCCGGCTGCGCCGCCCACCAGCATCCACCAGGGGATCGTGTGATCGCGGATGCCGCGGGCCAGAGTGGTCGCGCCTCGCCGGCCGGCGGGCGTCAGAACGCTGATGAGCGCGATCAGGAGCAGTCCGCTCGCGAATGAGACGACGGCCGCGGCCATCGCGTGCTCGAGGCGTAGGCCGAGCTGCCCGTTGATGCGGGCCTGGACGGCGGTGAGAACGCCGACGGACACCGCCGCCAGGAGGGCGGGGCCGACGGATGCCGGGGCTGAAGGAGTCGCAGTCGTCACGCGGCTCGGCTCAGCCGAACAGCGCGGCGGCTTCTTCGTACCGGTGCAGGGGAACGGTGTGGAGCGATCCGAGCGCCTCGGCGAAGGGGACGCGGACGATCTCGGTGCCCTGCATGGCGACCATCTGACCCCAGGCGCCGTCGACGATGGCGTCGGCGGCGTGCAGGCCGAGACGAGTCGCGAGCACGCGGTCGAAGCCCGAGGGCGATCCGCCGCGCTGGATGTGGCCGAGAACCGTCGAGCGAGTCTCGATGCCCGTGATGCGTTCGATCTCGGGCGCGAGGATCTCGCCGATGCCGCCGAGACGGGGGCGGTTGAAGGCGTCGAGGCCCTTGTCGCTGAAGGCCTCCTCCATGCCGGTGAGCTTGAAGCCCTCGGAGACGACGACGAGAGGTGCGCGACCGCGGTCGTGCGCCTTGGTGACCTGCTCGGCGATGTCGTCGATCGACATCGGCACCTCGGGGATGCAGATGACGTGGGCTCCCGATGCGATGCCCGAATGCAGGGCGATCCACCCGACGTGGCGCCCCATGACCTCGGCGACCATGCAGCGCTGGTGCGAGTCGCCCGTGGTGCGCAGCCGGTCCATCGCCTCGGTGGCGATGTTCACCGCGGTGTCGAACCCGAACGAGTAATCGGTCGCGTGAAGATCGTTGTCGATCGTCTTGGGCACGCCGAGGACGTTGATGCCGTCCTTGTGGAGCCGGTCGGCCGCAGCGAGCGTACCCTCGCCGCCGATCGCGACGATGCCGTCGAGGCGGTGGCCGTACATCGTCTTGGAGATGTTCTCCGCGCCGCCGCGCGGTCCCTCGTAGGGGTTTGTCCGGCTCGTGCCGAGGATGGTGCCGCCGACCTTGGACAGACCTTTCACCTCGTGACGGGTCAGGGGGAAGAAGTCACCGTCGACCACACCGCGCCAGCCGTCGCGGATGCCCACGAACTCGATGTCGTAGGTGGTCGTGCCCTTCAGCACGATGCCCCGGATGACGGCGTTCAGTCCAGGACAGTCGCCGCCGCTCGTGAGGATACCGATCTTCATGGGTGGTCCTTAGGTGATTCGGGTTGATGCTGGGGGCGACGCTGCCTCCACGACACTAGCGTCGCGGCGGCATCCCCTGCCAGCGGAGCGACCTCAGGCCGCGCCGAGGGCCTGCCGCAGCAGGTGCATCAGCGCCGACAGCTGCACGGAGTCGCTCGAGGTCGGGTCGACCGCGTCGCCGTCGAGGGCGCGCTGCGCGAGCCCCTGCTTGCTGTCGATGAGCTCGGCGATCTTCGTGTCGATCGTGTGCGCGGCGATGATGCGCCACGCGGTGACCGGCTCGTCCTGACCGATGCGGTGCACGCGGTCGATCGCCTGGGTCTGCTCCGCCGCGGTCCAGCTGAGCTCGGCGAGGACGACGTTCGAGGCCGCCTGCAGGTTCAGGCCGACACCGGCCGCGGTCAGCGAGCAGACCGCGATCGCGACGTCCGGCTCGCCGTTGAAGGCGTCGATCGCCTGCTGGCGGACGGGCGTCGTCTGGTCGCCGCGGATCGAGACGGTCCGGAGCCCCGCCGACGCGAAGTGCGCCTCCGCGGCATCCATCACGTCGATGTGCTTCGCGAAGAACACGACCTTGCCGACCGACCGCTGCAGCTGCACGGCGTAGTCGGCGGCCAGCTGCGCCTTCGCCTGACCGATGCGGCGGACCATCGTGAAGACGTTCTCGGAGC
>ENA-UOWK01001105-UOWK01001105.1-bioreactor-metagenome-genome-assembly--contig:-NODE-1105-length-10400-cov-9.486225_pt1 | contig 10400 bp, 8 predicted proteins | sample MGYA00238157_ERZ761612 | MGnify/ENA primary metagenome ERZ761612 (study PRJEB28901, sample SAMN06268035) | bioreactor metagenome | isolation source: Joint BioEnergy Institute, California, USA | place... | reverse complement strand
CCTGCAGCCGCTGTATTTCGCGCGCGAGGATACCAGGACCCCGTTCCGCTTTGCCCTGATCTCGATGGTGGTGAACGCCGTCGCGGCCTTTGGCCTGATGCCGATCTTCGGGTTCCTGGCGGCGGCGCTTGGCACGACCATCGCGGCCTGGATCATGGTGGCGCAGCTGTGGTGGGGCACCCGGTCGATGGGTCAGGCGGCGCGCGCCGATGCGCGCCTGCGCCGGTCGTTCCCGCGCATCCTGCTGGCATCGGCGCTGATGGCCGCCGTCCTGTGGGCGACCCGCGGCTGGCTGGAGGCCGCGGGCCTGGGTCGCGGCGCGGGGCTGGCGATCCTGGTCTTTGGCGGCGCCGCGCTTTATTTCGCGCTGGCCTTTGTCATCGTCGGCTATCGCCCGTCGGAACTGCGCGCCGCCGTCCGGCGCGGTTAACGCTGGCGCAGCTGCGCCAGCGCGCGGGCCATGCCCCCGTCGACCAGCACGAAGGACAGCGCGAACCCGAACCCAAAGCCCGCGATCTCGGCGATCCAGCCCAGGCCCGCGCCGCCGAAGATCAGGCCGAAGACCAGCTGGAACAGCAGCAGCATGCCGATCAGCGTGAAGGCCCGCATCCGGTTCGCGTTCTCTGCCGCCAGCCGCGTCCAGATGAGGAAGGTGAACGCCCCCACCAGCCCATAGACCGCCGGATAGCCGCCGATCAGCGGCGCGGACCGCGCGCCCACCGCCTGGATGATCGCGGCATAGACCAGCGCACCGCCGATGGCCGACCCGAAATACAGCGCCAGCACCGCCCAGGGGCGGAAGTTCTGCGCGACCATGTTCCCCAAAGCCAGCGTGAAGACCACGACGAACAGCGCATGCATGGCGTTGACATGGATGAACACGAAGCTGAGGAACCGGTACATCTGTTCCAGATCGAACGCCCCCAACGTCCAGGCCCGCTGCGCCAGTTCGGGCGGAAACGCCGCCATGCGGATCGCGGACAGGCGCAGGCCCACGCCCTCGGCCCCGCCGATCAGGCCCGCGCCGCCCAGGGCAAAGACCGCCTCGGAGGCGATGACGGGCAGGGTCAGCAGCCAGATCACGGGCGGCAGCGGGTTCAGCGGCGATTCAGGCAGGCTTGATCGCATGGGGTTTCCTTGGGTTGCGAAGGCACCGGTCAACCGCTAAGCCAGCGGGCAGGAAATTCCAAGGCAGGCCGCTCATGTCCGACCCGATCAACGCCCAGTTCCGCCCGCGCATCTTTTCCGGCATCCAGCCGTCGGGCGGGCTGACGCTTGGCAACTACCTTGGCGCGCTCAAGCGGTTCGCGGCCCTGCAGGGCCCGGACGCGCAGACGATCTACTGCATCGTCGACCTGCACGCGATCACCGTCTGGCAGGACCCCCAGATCCTGCTGTCGCGCACGCGCGAGGCGGCGGCGGCCTTCATGGCGTCGGGCGTGGACCCCGCGCAGTCGATCCTGTTCAACCAGTCCCAGGTCAGCGCCCATGCCGAGATGGCGTGGCTGTTCAACACGGTCGCGCGCGTCGGCTGGATGTACCGGATGACCCAGTTCAAGGACAAGGCCGGCAAGAACGCCGAGAACGTCAGCCTGGGCCTTCTGGCCTATCCGGCGCTGATGGCGGCCGACATCCTGACCTATCAGGCGACCGCCGTCCCGGTCGGAGAGGATCAGAAGCAGCACCTGGAACTGACCCGCGACATCGCGGCCAAGTTCAACCACGATTACGGCGTCACCCATTTCCCGATCACCGAACCGCTGATCGAAGGCGTGGCCACCAAGGTCATGTCCCTGCGCGACGGCTCCAAGAAGATGTCGAAATCCGATCCGTCGGATGCCAGCCGCATCAACCTGACCGACGACGCCGACACCATCGCCCAGAAGATCCGCAAGGCGCGCACCGATGCCGACCCCCTGCCCGGCCAGATGGACGGTCTGAAGGACCGCCCCGAGGCGCGCAACCTGATCAACATCTATGCCGCCCTGACGGACGAGACCCCCGACCAGGTCCTGGCCCGGTTCGAGGGTCAGGGCTTCGGCGCGTTCAAGCCCGCCCTGGCCGAGGTCGCGGTCGAGGCGCTGTCGCCCATCACCCGGCGCATGTCCGAATACATGGCCGACCCCGCCCAGATCGACGCGATCCTGGCCGACGGTTCCGACCGCGCGGCGGCCGTCGCCATGCCGATCCTGGAGCGGACCAAGGACATCATGGGCCTGCTGCGCACCCGCGGCTGAGGCCCCCCGACCGCAAGGGGGTTGCGCCAGCGGCCTCTTTGCGGCTATCAGCCCGACACGTGCATGGACCCGGTGAGATTCCGGGTGGCTCTTCCGGCCGCCGATCCGCCGGACAATTCGAACCTTGACACTTGACTGTCGGACCGCAGGCCACGACGGCCCGGTCAGGAACGGATGACACATGTTTTCACTGACGACCTACAAGAACGAATGGCTGGGCAACATCAGGCCCGACCTGCTTTCGGGCCTTGTCGTGGCCCTGGCGCTGATCCCCGAGGCCATCGCCTTTTCCATCATCGCGGGCGTGGACCCCAAGGTGGGGCTGTATGCCAGCTTCTCGATCGCGGTCATCACCGCGATCACCGGGGGGCGTCCCGGCATGATCTCGGCCGCGACGGCGGCGACGGCGGTGCTGATGATCACGCTGGTGCGCGATCACGGGCTTGAATACCTGCTGGCGGCCACCGTGCTGGCCGGCCTGATCCAGATCGGCTGCGGCCTGGCCGGTCTGGGACGCTTCATGCGCTTTGTCTCGAAATCGGTGATGACCGGGTTCGTGAACGCGCTGGCGATCCTGATCTTCATGGCGCAGCTGCCCGAACTGGACCTGTCCGCACCCGGCGTGACCTGGTTCACCTACGTGCTGGTCGCGGCGTCGCTGGCGATCATCTACCTGTTCCCGCGCATCACCAAGGCGATCCCGTCGCCGCTGGTCACCATCGTCGTGCTGACCGGGCTTGCGATGACCTTCGGATGGGACGTGCGCACGGTGGGCGACATGGGCGCGCTGCCCGACACGCTGCCGATGTTCCTGATCCCCGACATCCCGCTGACGCTGGAGACGCTGCAGATCATCCTGCCCTATTCCATCGCGGTCGCCATCGTGGGCCTGCTGGAAAGCCTGATGACCCAGAACCTGGTGGACGAGCTGACCGACACGCGCAGCAACCGCAACCAGGAATGCATCGGCCAGGGCCTGGCCAACACCGCCACCGGCTTCATCGGGGGCATGGCGGGCTGCGCCATGATCGGACAGTCGATGATCAACGTCAAATCCGGCGGACGGGGTCGGCTGTCGTCCTTCACCGCCGGGGTGGCGCTGCTGATCCTGGTGGTGGGTCTTGGCGATCTGGTCAGCCGCATTCCCATGCCGGCGCTGGTCGCGATCATGATCATGGTGTCCATCGGCACCTTCAGCTGGTCGTCGCTGGCCAACCTGCGCACCCATCCGCGCTCGTCGTCGGTGGTGATGCTGGCAACCGTCGCCACGGTCGTCTGGACCCACAACCTGGCCATCGGGGTGCTGGTGGGCGTGCTGCTGTCGGGGATCTTCTTCGCCGCCAAGATCGCGCAGCTGTTCCGCGTGACCTCGACCCTGTCGGCGGACGGCCGCAGCCGGACCTATGTCGTCGAAGGGCAGATGTTCTATGCCTCGGTCGAGGATTTCATGGCCGCGTTCGACTTTGCAGAACCGCTGGATCATGTCACCATCGACGTCAGAGGGGCGCATATCTGGGACATCAGCTCGGTGCAGGCGCTGGACATGGCGATCCTGAAGTTCCGGCGCGACGGCGCGCAGGTGCAGCTGATCGGCATGAACGCCGCCTCGGAGACGCTGGTCGACCGGCTTGCCATCCATGACAAGCCCGGCGCCCTGGACAAGCTGACGGCGCATTAGAGGGGGAGACGGCACATGAACGACAAGATCATCGCCCTGGTGGACGGCTCGGTCTACGCGGCCTCGGTGTGCGAACATGCGGGCTGGCTTGCGGCGCGCAGCGGCATGCCGGTCGAGCTGCTGCACGTCCTGGGCCGCAGGTCCCCCGCCCCGTCGCAGGACCTGTCCGGCACGATCCGCCTTGGCGCGCGCAGCGCCCTGCTGGACGAGCTGGCAAGCCTTGACGAACAGCGCGCGCGCCTGGCGAACGCCCAGGGCCGCGCCCTGCTGGAGGATGCGCGCAACCTGACCCTGGGCGCCGGCGCCGCGCGGGTCGAGACGCGCCTGGAACAGGGCGACCTGATCGCCCATGCGACCGGCAAGGCCGCAGGCCCCGCCCTGATCGTGATCGGCAAGCGCGGAGAGGCCGCCGATTTCGCGGCCGACCATCCCGGATCGAACCTGGAACGCGTGGTCCGCGCGGCCAAGGTGCCGGTCCTGGTCGCCGCCCGCGCCTTCCGCCCCATCGCCAGCGTGATGCTGGCCTTTGACGGCGGGGCCTCGGCGATGAAGGCGGTCGATCACGTGGCCTCCAGCCCGGTCTTCGACGGGCTGCGGATCGAGGTGGCGATGGCCGCCCCGGCCAACCGCGAGGCGCAGGTCCAGCTGGAGGAGGCGATCCTGCGCCTGCGCGCCGCCGGCCGCGATGCGCGCGCAGAACTGCTGGACGGCAGCGCCGACAGCGCGCTGATCGCACGGATCGAACAGCAGGATCACGACCTGCTGGTCATGGGGGCCTATGGGCACAGCCGCATCCGCCGGTTGATCATCGGATCGGTCACCACGCGCATGCTGATCGATTCCCGCAGATCCGTGCTGCTGTTCCGCTGACCCGTAAATAAACAGTTAACAGCGCACAAATTTACAGCCTCCAGTTGCAGATCCGACGCGGACGCCGGCCTCCGGCCCCCGCGTCGGATCAACCCTGACCGGCCCTGCACAACGTGCAATGTGAACCGGAAAGTTCATAGGTTAATCAACGAATTGCACGATGTGCGAGATTGGTCTCCAAACCGGTCTTCACGCGTGGCGTGTGCGTGGATTATGTTGACAACCGTGGCCATGCGGGCGTAACGCCGTTTATACAAAGTTAACAAGAATCGTTTTCAAGAGGGATGACTGTCATGGCCACGATCTTTGGCAGCTATGATGGCGATGGCGCGACCATTCTTCAGGGCAACTCCTCGGAGGGAACCCAGAACGTCACGTTGTCGGACTGGGCGTTCAGCCGGCAAACCGAGCCGGGCGACAACCGCAGCGTGTACGACATCAGCATGAAGGGCGGCGACGACACGCTGGAGGGCGGAAACCTGTCCGGCCAGGGCGCCCGCGTCGCCTTCGGCCAGGTCGACATGGGCACCGGCGACGACATGGCCCATCTGTCGCGCACCACCTTCGAGACGATCTCTACCGGCGACGGCGACGACACGCTGAAGCTGGAGCAGTCGTTCGGCGCGCGCGTGGACCTTGGCAAGGGCGACGACGTCCTGTGGTTCGACATGAAGCCGGACCACAGCCTGTCGGATGCCGACAAGATGCGCAGCGGCGCCAAGCTGGACGGCGGCAAGGGTCAGGACACGCTGAACCTGCGCGGGGACTGGACCCTGACGTTGTCCAGCGGCAACGTCACCATGGACACCGACGGCGACGGCAAGGCCGACCTGGTCACCAACGTCTACAGCGACAGCGACATCGGCTCGATCCTGGCCTATCCGCGCATCCTGCAGGGCACGGTCTCCTATGGGACGATGACGCTTCGCGACGGATCGACCGTGGCATCACGGTCGGGCTTTGCCAATTTCGAGGCGATCAACGCGGTCTGCTTCACCGCCGGCACGCTGATCGACACCCCCCGCGGCGCGGTCCCGATCGAGACCCTGCGCCAGGGCGACACGGTCATCACCCGCAACGGCCCCAAGGCGCTGGCCTGGATCGGTTCGCGCAGGCTGGATGCGGTCGATCTGGCGGGGAACCCCAAGCTGCTGCCGATCCTGGTGCCCGCCGGCGCCTTCGGCAACGGCCTGCCCCTGCGCGACATCCGCTTTTCGCCCCAGCACCGCGTCGTCATCCGCTCGGCCATCGCCGAGACGATGTTCGGCGCCCCCGAGGTGCTGGTCGCGGTCAAGCAGCTGATCGGCGTGAACGGCATCGACGTGGACGGCGACGCCCGCAGCGTCCAGTACCTGCACCTGATGTTCGCCGACCACCAGATCCTGTCGGTCGAGGGGATCGAGGCCGAAAGCCTGTTCCCCGGGCGTCAGGCGCTGACTTTTCTCAGCCAGGACCAGCTGTCCGAACTGCGCGCGATTTTCCCCGATTTCGACGCGATGACCGAGACCGATCCGGCCATCCCGTTCCTGAAGGGTCGCGAAGGACGCTCGCTGGCCGCCCGCCACGCCCGCAACGACCGCCCGCTGTATTCGTAAGGACCGGCCTGCGGTCATTGGACAGGCCCAGCATGTCGGCAACGGCAAGGCTGGGCCGCTTGGGATCATGACACTCCATACCGACCTGCCCCCCGCCCTGCTGCGCCGCACCGATGTCACCGTCGGCAGGCACGCGGCCCGGCCCGACCTGATCGTGCCGTTGGCCCGCCAGATGCACCGGGAAAGCCTGTTCGCGGACCTGCCCTTCGACCAGCCGCAGGTGGAGCGCCTGCTGGCACAGGTCCATGACGACAGCGGTTATCACGGTGCCGTCGTCGTATCGCTGGAGGCCGAGCCGGTGGCCTTTGCGCTGTTCGCGTTCGAACCGATGCGGACCCATTCCGCCAGCTGGATCACGGTGATCCACACGGCGCATCTGCGCAGCGACATCCGCGACACCGCCACCGGGTCCGCCGTCTGGCAGCGGGTGATGCTGGCCGTGCGCGGCTGGTCCGCGCCGCGCGGGGTCCGGGGCATCCAGGTTGCCCTGGGTCTTGGCGTCGCCGTTCCGCGGATGGACGCGCTGCTGACCGCGGATGGCGCCACGCCCCTGGGCGGCGCCTTCTTCAGTCGGCTGTAATGTCCGCGCGGGCCCCACGATGACCGCCCAGCTGACCCATGACGACCCCAGACTTGGCCTGCGCCCGGCAGAGGCGCGGGCCGACGATCCGCTGACCGGTGTCGCGATGCGCCTGCTGGGCGATGCGCTGACGGGCAGCGGCGACGGATGCGTCTGTGCCCCCGCCCTTGGCGTGCCGGTGCGCCTGCTGGCCCTGCGGCGGGGGGCGGACCTGATCCACGTGCTGAACCCCCGCCTGTCGTCACTGTCCGACCTGCACCTGAACCGTGCCGAGACGCGGCCCCAGACCGGCCCCGTCCAGCGCCATGCCTGGCGCGCGCGGCGCGTGACCCTGACCGGGACGCAGCCCGGCGGCCTGCCCCTGTCGCTGGACCTGGACGGTCCGCTGGCCATCGCCGTCCAGCAGGCGGTCGAGCTGCTGGACAACCGCGATGCGTTTTCCTGGGTCACGCCCTTCCACCGCGCTTGGCTGCGGGCGACCGACGCCCCGGTCCGGGCCCGCGCGCGGGCGATCAATCACGGCCTGCACCGCCTGGATGGGGCGGCGCTGCGCATGCTGGATGACCGCCGGGTGCAGGTGCTGGACGACGACGGCACCCCCCTGGGCATGATCGACGCGCTGAACCCGGCCATGCCGGTCGAGGGTTGGGCGCGTCGCTGCCTTGGGCTGCTCTGCGCGACATCGGCCCTGCGGCACGTGATGGTGACAGGGCCGGCGCATCTGCCGCTGGCCATTGCGGTGCTGGCCCTGGTGCCCGGCCTGACGGTGCATCACCCCGCGGCGGGCTGGCCCCTGGCGGCGATGCAGGCGCTTGACCTTGGCGCGGCGTTCCGGCCAGCGCAGCTGTCGGATGCGGCACCCGATGCGCCGCGGCTGGATGCGATCGTCGCCAGGGCGGATGAGGACTGGCTGCATGGTGCGGACGCGCTGGCGCGCATCCGCCACGCCGGGCGGCGCCTGTCGGGCGACGGCGGCGTCCTGCTGATCCATGGAACGGGCCCCCTGCCCGCGATCCGCGACCTGCTGCAGGCGGCGTTTCCCGCGGTCCACGCGGTCCTGGACGGCGATGCGACGTTCCTGGTCGCGACCAAGGCGCGGCTGGACCTGGGCGTCGCCCATGCCCGCGTGCAGGCCATCGTGAACCGCACCGATCAGCAGCCGCTGCTGGCGGCGGGCTGCACGGGTTGGCAGACGGTTCCCCGGTCATGACGGTCGCGGCATCCGTGGCGCAGCGGCCGCGCATCCTGTTTCTGCACCTGTCCGGCCCCGGCCAGTTCGAGTTCCTGGGCCGCTGGCTGGCGGGCCAGGGCTGGGACGTCACCTTCATGCATGGCGGCATCGACGCCGACCCTGCCCATGACGGCATCCGCACCCGCCGATTCGCGCTGCGCGACACCACGATCCCCACGGGCGATCCGCGTCACATCCTGGACCACGCCGCGCAGAACTGCCGGGGCGCGACCGAGCTGATGTTCCGCATGCGCCATTCCGAAGGCTATGTCCCCGACGTCGTGGTGGCCCATGCGGGCTGGGGCGTGGGGCTGGGGGTCAAGCTGGTCTGGCCCGACTGCACCTATGTCGCCTATCACGAATGGTATTACACCGACCGCAACTGGGACAAGCGCCGGGCGGAAAAGCCCGCCGACCTGGCGGTGATGATCTCGGACCGGATGCGCAACCTGCCGATCACCGGCGAATTCGACCTGGCCGATGCCAGCTGGTGCCCGACGCTGTTCCAGGCCAGCCGCTTTCCCCCGGTCCTGCGCCGCCAGATCACCGTGATGCCCGATGGGGTCGATTGCGACCTGCACCGCCCCGACCCGCAGGCGCGCATCGATTTCGACTGGTTGCGCCTGCCCGCAGACCGCCCCGTGATCACCTATGCCACCCGCGGGATGGAGCCCTTGCGCGGCTTTCCGCAATTCCTGCGCGGCGTCGCCCGCCTGCAGGCGCGGCGTGACGACTTCGACACGGTGATCCTGGCCAATGACAGCGTGTCCTATGGCCGACCGCTGGCGCGCGGCGACAGCTGGTGGCTGCGGATGATCGACCAGCTGGACCTGGATCACCGCCGCATCCACGTGAACGCCATGCGCCCGCGCGATGAATATGTCCGCACGCTGCAGGCCTCGCACGCGCATGTCTATTTCACCGAGCCCTTCGTCACCTCCTGGTCCCTGTCCGAGGCGATGGCCACCGGATGCCTGGTGATCGGATCGAACACCGCCCCGGTGCGCGAACTGGTCCGCGACATGGAGAACGGCCTGATCGTCGACATGGACGACGCGGACGAGGTCGCGGACGCGATGGCCTGGGTGCTGGACAATCCGGGTGACGCGGCCGACCTGCGCCGCGCCGCGCGCCGGACGATCCTGGCCGATCACGATGCGGCGCGGGTGTTTCCGGCCAAGGATGCCTGGCTGCGCGCGGCCATCGGCGCGCCGGTCCACTGACCTTGTTGGACAAATTGCCGCGCGACCCCGCGTCGCCGTCGAAAAGGCTCGCAATCGGGCGTGAACCGTTCCAACATGGGGACTGTTGACGGTGGATGACGGGTCACGGGGTGCCGCCCCGGCCTGACCTTCCCGCCAGGTCAGAACCCAAGCGCGAAGGCACTGATGAGACGAGACGTCAACCCGATCCACGCCACCCTTCTGCAGACCAGACTTGAGGAGATCGCCCAGGGATTCGGTGCCGTGTCGCAGCCGCTCGGCGCGGCCATGAGCCATGGCGCGCTGTCGTCGGGCAAGCGGTTCCGCGGCATGCTGATGCTGCTTGCGGCAGAGGCCTCGGGCGGGGTCTGCGACACGATCGTCGACGCCGCCTGCGCGGTCGAGATGGTGCATGCCGCATCGCTGATCTTCGACGACCTGCCCTGCATGGACGATGCCGGGCTGCGCCGCGGCCAGCCCGCGACCCATGTGGCGCATGGCGAAAGCCGTGCCGTGCTGGGCGGCATCGCCCTGATCACCGAGGCAATGGCCCTGCTGGCCGGTGCGCGCGGCGCGTCGGGCACGGTGCGGGCGCAGCTGGTGCGGATCCTGTCGCGGTCCCTGGGGCCGCAGGGCCTGTGCGCCGGCCAGGACCTGGACCTGCACGCGGCCAAGAACGGCGCGGGGGTCGAACAGGAACAGGACCTGAAGACCGGCGTGCTGTTCATCGCCGGGCTGGAGATGCTGGCCGTGATCAAGGAGTTCGACGCCGAGGAGCAGACCCAGATGATCGACTTTGGCCGTCAGCTGGGCCGGGTGTTCCAGTCCTATGACGACCTGCTGGACGTCGTGGGCGACCAGGCGGCGCTTGGCAAGGATACCGGTCGCGATGCCGCGGCCCCCGGCCCGCGGCGCGGCCTTCTGGCCGTGTCAGACCTGCAGAACGTGTCCCGCCACTATGAGGCCAGCCGCGCCCAGCTGGACGCGATGCTGCGCAGCAAGCGCCT
>ENA-UOWK01001103-UOWK01001103.1-bioreactor-metagenome-genome-assembly--contig:-NODE-1103-length-10404-cov-18.267755_pt1 | contig 10404 bp, 13 predicted proteins | sample MGYA00238157_ERZ761612 | MGnify/ENA primary metagenome ERZ761612 (study PRJEB28901, sample SAMN06268035) | bioreactor metagenome | isolation source: Joint BioEnergy Institute, California, USA... | reverse complement strand
GCACAGCCGGATGCCGATCGTCGAGCTCTTCCGCAAGCACGCGGTGCTCGTGATCGTCGCCGCCTTCGTCTTCGCCGGGAACAACGCCGTCGGCTACATGACCACCGGCGGGTACATCCAGGGCTACGCCACGAACCCCGAAGGCCCCCTCGGCCTGGACCGCGGCCCGGTGCTGTGGGCGGTGACCGGGTCGGCCGTCACGTGGCTGCTCTCCACCCTCGTGGCCGGTTTCGCCTCGGACCGGTTCGGGCGCCGCACGACGTACATCGCGGGCTGGATCATGCAGCTCGTGGGTGTGTTCGCGCTCTTCCCGCTGGTCAACACGGGGAACGTCTTCGTCCTCTTCCTCGGGCTCGCGATCCTCACGATCGGTCTCGGTTTCACCTACGGCCCCCAGGCCGCGCTCTACGCCGAGCTGTTCCCCGCCTCGATCCGCTTCTCGGGCGTCTCGATCTCGTACGCGATCGGTGCGATCCTCGGCGGCGCGTTCGCCCCGACGATCGCGACCGCGCTCGTCGCCGCCTTCGGGTCGACCACCCCGGTCACCTGGTACCTGGCCGGCATGACCGTGCTGGGCCTCGTGGCGACGCTGCTGCTGCGCGATCGCAGCGGCATCCCGCTCGACCCCGATCACGAGGCGGAGCAGGCGGTCAGCCCGGTCCGCGGCCTCACCCGCGCCTGACCGTTCGAGGAGAACCATGCAGTTCCACCACCACGGCTACGTCTCGGGCGATCCGCGGGTGCTGCCCGCCGCCGGCACCGGCGTCGACCGCCCCGAGGAGCTCCCCGACGAGACCGACGTGCTCATCGTCGGCTCGGGTCCGGCGGGGATGCTGTTGGCCGCCCAGATGTCGCAGTTCCCGCAGGTCTCGACACGTCTCATCGAGCGGCGCACCGGTCGGCTCGAACTGGGTCAGGCCGACGGCATCCAGCCGCGATCGGTGGAGACGTTCCAGGCGTTCGGGTTCGCCGAGCGGATCATCGCCGAGGCGTACAACATCGGCTACATGAACTTCTGGGGCCCCGACCCGGCCGACCCGAGCCGCATCCGCCGCACATCGCGGACCGATGACTACGGGCTGAAGATCAGCGAGTTCCCGCACCTGATCGTCAACCAGGCGCGCGTGCTCGACTACTTCGCCGAGGCCGCCGCCCACGGCCCCGGACGGATCGTGCCCGATTACGGCATCGAGTTCGTCGGCCTCGAGGTGCCCGAGGATGCCGCGGCCCCCGTCGCGGTCACGGTCCGCCACGTCGGCGGCCCCCGCGCGGGGGAGGAGCGCGTCATCCGGGCGCGGTACGTCGTCGGATGCGACGGTGCCCGGAGCGGTGTGCGACAGGCGATCGGGCGCGTGCACGTCGGCGATGCGTCGAAGCACGCCTGGGGCGTCATGGACGTGCTGGTCGACACCGACTTCCCCGACTGGCGCATCAAGTGCGCCATCAACAGCTCGGCGGGGAACATCCTCCACATCCCTCGCGAGGGCGGGTACCTCAGCCGCATGTACATCGACCTCGGCGCGGTCGCCGCGGACGACAACCACCGCGTCCGCGAGACCCCCATCGAAGAGGTCATCCGCCGCGCGAACGAGATCCTCCACCCCTACACGATCGATGTGAAGCAGGTCGCCTGGCACAGCGTGTACGAGGTCGGCCACCGTGTCACCGACGGATTCGACGACGTTCCCGAGGGCGTCGACCGCGATCCGCGGGTCTTCCTCACCGGCGACGCATGCCACACCCACAGCGCCAAGGCCGGGCAGGGCATGAACGTCTCGATGCAGGACGGGTTCAACCTGGGGTGGAAGCTCGGACACGTGCTGACCGGGCTGGCCCCGGCATCCCTCCTCGCCACCTACGGCGCCGAGCGGCGACCCGTCGCGCAGCAGCTGATCGACTTCGACAAGGAGTGGTCGTCGCTGATGGCGCGCAAGCCCGAGGAGATCACCGACCCTGAAGACCTCGCGACGTACTACCTCGCGACCGCCGAGTTCCCGTCGGGGTTCATGACGCACTACGGCGCCTCGGCGATCGTCGCAGGCGCCGAGCATCAGGACCTCGCGACGGGGTTCCCCGTCGGCAAGCGGCTGAAGTCCGCGGAGGTCGTCCGGGTCGCGGACGGCAACGTCGTGCACCTCGGTCACCATGCCAAGGCCGACGGTCGGTGGCGCGTGTACGCCTTCGCCGATGCGTCGGGCGAAGACCTCTCGGCCTGGGCGGAGTGGTTCGCCTCGGCATCCGGCCCGATCGCCCGGCACACGCCGGCCGGGGCCGATCCCGACGCCGTCTTCGACACGAAGGTGATCTACCCGCGGCGGTACGAGGACGTCGAGATGGCGGCGGTGCCCGCCGTGTTCCGACCCCACTCGGGGCCGCTCGGGCTCATGGACTGGGAGAAGGTGTACGCGACCGGACCGTCGACCTGGACGGATGTCGACGTCTTCGCCGAGCGCGGGATCTCGCCGCGTGGCGCGGTCGTCGTCGTCCGCCCCGACCAGTACGTCGCCGCCGTCCTGCCGTTGACCGCCACCGCCGAGCTGGGGGAGTTCCTCGCCGGAGCCTTCCGCCCCGCCGGCTGACGCGTCGAGGTGCCGAGGCGTCGCAGATGGTCGCCTGCGCGGCATCCCGCCGACCATCTGCGACGTCTCGGCGCTCCCACCGTCGGCTCGAGCACCGCTAGGGTCGGGGTGTGAGCGCCCTGAACCCGCTGGTCCCGTCCGGATACGACATCGTCTGGTCCGTCATCGCGCTGATCGCGGCCGTGCTCATGGTCGTCGCCCTGGTCTCGCTCGCCCGGTCGACGCGGCGGTTGACCTCGAGGCAGGCGCTGGCGTGGGTCCTCGTGGTGCTGCTGGTCCCGGTGGCGGGTCCCGCCGCGTGGCTCGCGATCGGTCGACGAGCAGGGATGCCGCGCCGCGAGGCGTGAGCCGCGCTTCCCGAGCGCGATAATCGAGCGAGCGGTCTCGCCCCGGCATCGCCTGTATCACCTACCCGAGGACGACCCATGGTGTTCCACAGCAAGGCCACGCTCGAGCACTGGGTGGCCGAGTTCATCGAAGCCCGAAGCGCCGGGGAGGAGATCCGCGTCGTCGTGCAGGACGGGTCGGGCGGAGAGGACACCGGATTGGTTCTGATCCCGCTGGAGAACGCACCGAACCAGGTGTGGATCGAACCTCGCGACGAGGGTGACGATCTCAGTTGGCACGTGTTCATCCAACCCGCCGAGCGGACCCTGGAGCTGACCAGCTTCGAGCTCAACGCCCTCACGCACGAACTTCAGATCGCAGCCGAGCTGTGCGCCTTCCTCCAGGAGAAGTCCCTCGGGCACTCCGAGCCGGAACCCGCCGCGGAGACCGAGTCATCCTCGGCGGAGTGATCACCGCTCCGCAGAGCGCCTGCGAGGAACGAGGTCAGGCTGCGATGCTTCCCTCGACGGCATCGGTCACCACTTCGAGGAACGCTTCGATGTGGTTGATCTCGGACGGGCTGAGACGCTCCACGGCGGCCTCCATGAGCTCGTCCAACTCCTCGAACGTGGTGCGCATCTCCCGTTTGGCGAGCGGCGTCGCCGTGACCGAGACGGCCCGTCGGTCGCCGGCGACCTCGTGCCGCACGATCCGGCCGGTGCGTTCGAGCTTGTCGATCATGGCGGTCACCGATGCGGACGAGATCCCCAGATGCTGGATGAGCGCGTGGGGCCTCGCGGCGTGATCGCGCTGCTGCATCAGGAAACGGAGTGCCGCGAACTCGTTCTCGCTCATACCGAGTGAGCGCCGGGCGCGGGTCAGCATGTCGGACTCGGCCACGCGGTAGCGCCGCAACATGGCGAGGACTCTTCGGGCGTCGTGCCGCGCGACCCGAGGGGTCACATCGTTACCGTTCATCGCGCTCCACTCACGCCGCTTGGCTGAGGGCAACAGTAGTGCGCGCACCGCGCTTCTCCCCTCCCGTAGCGCGGGGCGATGCCACGTGGTAGCCCTCCCCGGGCAGGCCGCAGTCGAGGGCTCGATCGATTCAGGAAGGTATCGGAGCGGGTTCGGCGATCGATGTGAGCCCCCGAAGGTAGTGCGTTCCCACGAGCACCAGAGTGATGGTGCGAAGACGGTATCCCAGGGGCTCGTCGTGCCACGTTGCGTCCGGTCGCACTTCACGCATGTAAAGCCAGGGTGGGATGACTCCCTCGAGGACGCCGATCCACATCGCGTCGTACTTCTTGTTCCGTTCTACTCCGAACAGTTGCCCTGGACTCGCCAACGATGCGAGCAGGCCGGCCGTTGTGCCGAGCTCCACATCTCGGTCGCTTCGGGGTTGCGCAGGTGGCCACTCGGGCTGTGTGCGTGCGAATGCGGACTCGAAGGTCACATCGCCACGCACACGGTGAACCTCGCTGATCCGGATCGCAACGTGTCCGTCGAAAAAGCCGCCATCCATCGTCTGATGAACGAGCACCCAACGCCTGCCGACGCTGACGATGAAGCCCTTGACCGTCTGCGACGGGCGGGACACGCGGTCGATGACGACGAGATCGGACCCGCCGATAGCTTCGCGGAGCTTGCGACGGATGGTCTTCTTGCGCACCTCGCCATCCTCGCCGAAGTCAGGACCTGCCGGAACCTCGTTCCGTCGTTGAGGAGCGCCCAGGCTTCATCCCGCCGCCACCGTTGCCGAGCCGACGCGAAGTGTCGTCTCATCGCCACGACGGGGACAGTTCGCGTCGGCTCGACGCTGCCCGGCTAGCCCTCCCCGGGCGAACGTCACCGCCGCAGGTTCACCTGCAGGATCTCCTCCTGGTAGGGCGCGCGGACGGCGCCCGAGACCCGCAGGTCGAGCAGCAGGAACGGGCGCTCGTCGGCGGGGAGATCGCGCCAGCGCGCGAGTGCCTGCAGGTCGTCGAGCGTCCGCACGATGACCCCTTCCGCGCCGACGGCCCGCGCGAGCCCGGCGAAGTCGACCTCGGGGATCTCCATCGGCCCCCGCGCGAGACCCATGACCCCGTACAGGTGCACCTCGGCTCCGTACGCACCGTCGTTCCACACCACGGCGAGGCCGCGCCCGCGCGCCACCCGGACGGCCGACTCGAGGTCGGCGATCGCCATGAGGCCGCCGCCGTCGCCCGTCGTGAGGACGATCGTCGACTCGGGCCGCGCCCGCGCCGCGCCCGGTACCGACGGGAACCCGAGGCCGATCGACTGGTACGCCGTGCCGATCATCATCATCCGGTCGGGCGAGGCCACCGGCCAGAACATGTTGGCCCAGCCGATGAAGTGCCCGCCGTCCGAGACGACGACGCGATCCTCGGGCAGCAGTCCCGCGATCGCCGCGGCCACGCTCCGCGGGTCGAGTCGCCCGTCGGGCGCGAGAGCGTCGCCGACGTCGTAGGTCCGGAGCCCGGCGACATCGACCGCCTCCCGCCAGCCCGACGGCGTCACCTCGAGCTGCTCGAGCTCGTCGGCGATCGCGCGCGCCGCGAGGGCGGCATCCGCTCGCAGGTACCGGCCGACCTGCGGATGCGTCGCCGCGGCCGCCACGTCGACCTGCGCGATCGTGGCGCCCGGCGAGAAGAGCTCGCCGAAGCGCATCGTGAACTGGTTGAGCGACGCCCCGAACACGACGACGACGTCGGCCTCGCGGATCGCGGCCATCGCGCCTTCCGCCCCGAAACCGCCGGTGACGCCCAGGTCGTACTCGCCGCGCGGGAAGACGCCGCGGCCGAGTGCGGTGGATGCCGTCAGTGCCCCGACCGCGTCGGCGAGGCGTCCGAGCTGCCCACCGGCGCCCGCCGTCCACGCGCCGCGGCCGGCGAGGAGGAGGGGGCGTTCGGCTGCCGCGAGCGCGCGGGCGACGGCGGACACCGTCGCGAGGGCGTGCGGGTCGGTCGGGGCGAGCGGGGCGGGGAGGACGGGATCGGGCGTGGCCGGGATCTCGCCCGCGTCGCGCCCGCCCACGTCGTAGGGGATCGCGAGCACGACGGGGATGCGGAACGACAGGGCGTGCTCGATCGCGATGACCGTCGTGGCCGCGGCATCCGTCCGTCCCACCGTGTAGGTGCGGACCCCCACGGCCGACGCGAGCGAGAGCTGGTCGACGTCCCACGGCCGCGGGCCCGAGGTCGGCTCGTCACCGACGACGAGCACGAGCGGCACGCGCGCCTGCGCGGCCTCGGCGAGCGCGGTGAGGGTGTTCGTGAAGCCCGCACCGTAGGTCGAGGTCGCCGCGGCGAGGCCGCCCCCGGCGCGGTGGTGCGCATCGGCGGCGACGACACCGCCGGCTTCGTGACGGACGGCGGTGAAGGTGACGTCATCGCGTCGTTCGAGGGCGTCGAGGACGAGCGCGTTGCCGTTGCCCATGACGCCGAAGACGTGATCGACGTGGGCGGCGAGGGCGGAGGCGACGTGGGCGGCGACGGTGGGCATGAGAGCTCCTGGAGACGATGACGACGGATGCCGTATATGTCTCGCGCTCCGCGACGATGCGGGTGGCTGCGTGCCCCTTTTCCGAGCACCAGGACCTTCGCGGTCCCGGACGGGATCAGTATAGGCGCGCGGACGGGGACGTCCGTGGCACACTGCGGTCATGCTGCAGACGATGGAGATCAGCCTCACGCCGTTCGACGCCGCCCGGATCGTGCTCGACCACGTGCAGTCGTCGGGGATGACGGTGGAGTGCGTGGGTCAGCACGCGACCGCGACGGAGGCCGGGCATCAGACCGCGCTCCTGATCTTCGAGAAGTACTACATGCGCACCAGCAGCCGGGCGTCGCTGACGGTCCTGCTCGAGAACCTCGCCGGTCGCACGAAGGCCGTGTTCCGGGGTTCCGGGGGAGGGGAGGGCGCCCTGTTCCGGTTCGACTGGGGGGCGAGCGCCGACTTCGCCGCGAGCGTCGTCGATGCGCTCCAGCCCTACGCGACCGACTGAACCGCAGATGGATGCCGCGCAGATCCGACTCCGTCGACTCCGCTCGCACCTGCTCGTCGAGCCCGCCGCGACCGTCCCCGACGTCGCGCGCCGGCTGTTCGCCGTGCAGGCGCAGGACTTCGCGGCCGGTCGCTGGGCGCTCGGCATCCGCACCTCCGGCGGCCCCGCCGTCGGCGACGTCGATCGCGCGTTCGACGCGGGGCTCCTGGTGCGCGCGTGGACGCAGCGCGGCACCCTCCACATCGTGGAGCCCGGTTCGGTGGGGGCGATCCTCGACGTGACGGGGGAGCGGCAGACGCGGGCGTACGGCATCGACCCGGGAGTGCTCGATCGTGGCGAACGCGTCTTCCGGTCCGCCCTCGCCGCAGAGGCACCCCTGACCAGGGCCGCGTTCGTCGACGCCCTGCAGCGGGACGGCGTCGCGGGGTCCGTCGCTGCGGGCACGCGCATCCTCACCGCCCTGTCGATCCGCGGGGTGCTCGCGCTCGGCCCTGTCGTCCCGCGCGACGAGGGAGTCGCCCGTGAGCAGTACCTCGTCGCCCTCCCGCCCCGCGGCCCGGCCGGCGACGACCCGGCCGTCGATCTCCTCGTGGCCTACCTGCGCGGACACGGGCCCGCGACCGGTGCGGACTTCGCCTGGTGGGCGGGGCTTCCGGCGGGGCAGGCCCGGGGAGCCGCCGAGCGTGCGGGCGACCGCGTCGTGGCCCTCGACGGGGAGCTCCTCGACGTGCCCGACGAGCCGACCACCGCGGTGCCCGCCCCGGCCCTCCCGGGCACGATCGCGCTCCCGGCCTTCGACGAATACGTCCTCTCGTACGCCGACCGCTCGATCGGGATGGGTGCCGGTGATCGCATGAACGTCGGCCCCACCGCCAACGGGATGGTGCGTCCGGTCATCCTCCGCGGTGGTGTCGCGGTCGGCACCTGGAGCCTCTCGCTCGCGGTGGGGAGCTCCGGCATCCCCGCAGCGACCCTGTTCAACGGGCAGTCGGATGCCGGGGTGGGCGACGCGCTCGCACGCGTGGGTGGCTTCTTCGGGCGCCAATAGCGAGTGCGGGGCCGTGGCGCAAGCGGTTCTTCGTGCCGTTCCGCCCGATTAGCGTCCTCTCAAGCCCGCTGATCCTGGCGGCCGTGTCGGAGGGAGTGCATCATCGACTCCCCGCTGCGCGATTCTCCCCGGCGCGACACCTCGTCGCTTCGCGATGCGCCGGACCGGATCCTCGTCCAGCGTGCCGTCGACGGCGACACGGCGGCGTTCGGAGAGATCCTCCGGCGTCACTCCTCTCTCGTGCGCGCCTACGTTTACCGCATCGTCGGGTCGGTCGCCGACACCGACGACGTCGTGCAGGACGCGTTCGTGACGGCATGGAAGCAGCTCCCGACGCTCCGCGACCCGTCGGCCGTGAAATCGTGGCTGATGCGGATCGCCGGCCGGGAGGCGCTCGCCCTCGCGACCCGGAGATCGCGAGAGGATGCTCTCGACGAGGCTGTCCTTCCGCCGTCCTCGCATGCGCAGCCCGAGCGCGCGGCGATCCAGAACGACCGCCTCGCGGCCCTCTCGCGGGCGCTCGACCGACTGAAGGAGGATCAACGCCGATGCTGGCTGCTGCGTGAAGTCGCAGAGCTCAGCTACGCCGAGATCGCAGAAGAGATGAACATGACCGACAGCACCGTCCGGGGACTGCTCGCACGGGCCCGGGCGAGCATCGCGATCGAGATGGAGGGGTGGCGATGAACGACGACGACACTCTCGAGTGCGGCCGCTCCGTCGACGAGCTCAGCAGCTACGTCGAGTCCGGTCGCACGCCCCGCGACCCCCACATCGAGTCGTGCCCCGACTGCCTGAACGTCATCGAGGCCCTGGAGCGGGTCGGCCAGCTCTCCCGGGACCTGGTCGCCGACGATGCCGAGCGGATGCCGCGACCCCCCGAGAGCTGGTTCGAGGGGATCCTCTCGGTCATCCACTCCGAGTTGCGCGCGGGTCGCAGCTTCCCCATCCACCACCCCGACCCCCGCGTGACGATCACGGTCACCGAGGGGGCCGTCCGCTCGCTCGTGCGCTCGAGTGCCGACCAACTTGACGGGATCTACCTCGGGCGCACCGAGATCGTGGGCGATGCCGAGACCCCGGGCGCCCCGGTCCGCATAGAGCTCACCGCCTCCGTCGCCTGGGGCAAGTCGATCCCCGAGCTCACGGCGAGCCTTCGCGAGCTCGTCTACCGCGTCCTCGCCGAGCACACCGAGCTCAACGTCACCGCTGTCAACGTCGCCGTCGAGGAGCTCCACGGCACAGAAGGGAAGGAGTGACGCCATGACCCGGGTCCCCTCCATCGGTCAGCCCCCCATCGGGCAACCCTCCGACGAGCCGATCGACGCGTCCGCCGGCCAGCCCGATCTCGTCGCCCGCATCCGCGCCGTCGACGGCGTCACCGACGTCTACTCGCCCCGTTCCACCGTCGCTCGCATCCCCGGTCTCATCGCCGCCGCCGCCGGCGCGGACGGGGATCGCATGGCGGAGGTCGCCGTGACCGTTCGCGACGGGATGCCGCTGGTCGCCGCGCGGATCGCGACCGCGTCGCAGGACAACACCCCGGATGCGGCCCGCCGCGTGGCCGACGCGCTGATCGCGAACACCCCGGACGACGCGCGGATCAGCATCCAGATCGCCCGGATCCACTGACGCCGAGAGCGGTCGCAGAACTTCTCCGAACTTTTTTGTGACGAATCGGGACGCCCGGCCCTCTTATGTACGAGGCCGAAAGCAACGGCCCGCGACGCACCCACGGTGCGTCGGAAGATCGTTCGAGAAAGAGGAGAACCATGGCTACCGAGACCCCCGCGACCACCACCCCCGCCGTGCCCGGCGCACGCGTCGACCGTTCGCTGCCGAAGGCCGACGAGACCTCGTCGTCCACCGCCGGCACGACCGTCATCTCCGACGGCGTCGTGGCCAAGGTCGCCGGCATCGCCGCTCGTGAGATCCCCGGCGTCCACGCTCTCGGTGGCGGCGGAGCCCGTGCCCTCGGCGCGATCCGCAACGCCATCAACGCCCAGGACCTCGGTCAGGGCGTCAAGGTCGAGGTCGGCGAGACCCAGGCCGCCGTCGACCTGACGATCGTCGTCGAGTACCCGACCCCCGTCCACCAGGTCGCCTCGCAGGTCCGTGACGCCGTCGCCGGCGCCATCACGCGCCTCGTCGGACTCGAGGTCGTCGAGGTCAACGTCACCGTCGACGACGTCCACATCCCGGGCGACGAGGACGAGCAGCACGAGGAGTCGCGCGTCTCATGAGCACCACGCTGATCGGCGCCCTGACCGGCGCCATCCTCGCCGTCGTGGGCCTCGCGTTCGGGTTCTGGGGATTCCTCCTCACCGCCCTGTTCATGGCGATCGGCGCCGTCGTGGGCCGCATCGCCTCGGGCAAGCTCGACGTGCGGGCCGTGACCGACGCCTTCACGGGACGGCGCACCTCCTGATGCGTACCGACAC
>ENA-UOWK01001102-UOWK01001102.1-bioreactor-metagenome-genome-assembly--contig:-NODE-1102-length-10409-cov-6.180124_pt1 | contig 10409 bp, 8 predicted proteins | sample MGYA00238157_ERZ761612 | MGnify/ENA primary metagenome ERZ761612 (study PRJEB28901, sample SAMN06268035) | bioreactor metagenome | isolation source: Joint BioEnergy Institute, California, USA | place... | reverse complement strand
ATGTGATGTCATCCTGCCGCTGGTGGCGATCGCTACGCCGATTGAATACACCCGTAATCCGCTGCGCGTCTTTGAGCTCGATTTCGAAGAGAACCTGAAAATCATCCGTGACTGCGTGAAGTATCAGAAGCGCATTATTTTCCCATCCACCTCTGAAGTCTACGGCATGTGTACTGATGCCAGCTTCGATGAGGATAGCTCGAATCTGGTGGTCGGGCCGATCAACAAACAGCGCTGGATTTATTCGGTATCGAAACAGCTGCTGGACCGTGTGATCTGGGCTTATGGCGAAAAAGAGGGGCTGCGTTTTACCCTGTTCCGTCCGTTCAACTGGATGGGACCGCGTCTGGATAACCTCAACGCAGCACGCATCGGCAGTTCTCGCGCGATCACGCAACTTATCCTCAATCTGGTTGAAGGTTCACCGATTAAGTTGATCGACGGCGGCAAACAAAAGCGCTGTTTTACCGATATTCAGGATGGTGTGGAAGCATTGTTCCGCATTATCGAAAACAAGCAGCAGAATTGTGATGGTCAGATCATCAACATCGGTAATCCGGACAATGAAGCCAGTATCAAAGAACTCGCGGAGCAGTTGCTGGCCAGCTTCGAGCGTCACCCGCTGCGCAGCCAGTTCCCGCCGTTTGCCGGTTTCCGCGAAGTGGAAAGCAGCAGTTACTACGGTAAAGGCTATCAGGATGTGGAGCACCGCAAACCGGCTATCCGCAATGCGCGTCGCCTACTTGGCTGGACGCCAACCGTCACGATGGATGTCACTATCGACAACACGCTCGATTTCTTCCTGCGTACCGTTGAGCAACAGGCTGATAAGTGATGAAGAAGATCGGTCTGCGGATTGACGTAGATACCTGGCGCGGCACGAAGCAGGGTGTGCCGGCGCTGCTTGAGCTCTTCCAGCGTCACGCAGTGCGGGCCAGCTTTTTCTTCAGCGTGGGACCGGACAACATGGGCCGCCATCTCTGGCGGCTGGTGAAACCGGCGTTTCTCATGAAGATGCTGCGCTCCCGCGCCGCATCACTTTATGGCTGGGACATTCTGCTCGCCGGAACGGCCTGGCCGGGAAAGCAGATGGGACGTGGCCTGCGGAACATTATGCAGGATGCCACACGCCAGCATGAAGTCGGTCTGCATGCCTGGGACCACTTTGCCTGGCAGACCTGGGCGGGTGTCTGGCCGCAGGATAAACTGGTTGAGCAGATAGCACGCGGCACCGAAACGCTCAGTGAGATCCTTGGTCATCCTGTCAGCTGTTCGGCCGTTGCAGGCTGGCGTGCTGATGGTCGGGTCGTTGCCGCCAAACAGGATTTTGGCTTTCACTACAACAGTGACTGCCGCGGCAGCGGGCCATTCAGGCCCATACTGCCAGATGGTCAGATCGGCACTGTACAGATTCCGGTGACGTTACCCACATGGGATGAAGTGGTTGGCCGTGAGGTCAGCGCAGAAGGCTATAACGATTACATTCTGGCGAAAATGCTCGCTTCTGATGATGGCGCTGTCTATACCGTGCATGCCGAAGTGGAGGGGATTATTGGCTTACCAGACTTCGACAAATTGCTGAATGCAGCAACCCGTAATGGCATTCAGTTCTGTCCGTTAAGCGAGCTATTGCCCGACGACCTGACCACCTTACCCGTGGGAAGGATCGTCAGAGGTGAAATTCCCGGACGGGAAGGGTGGCTGGGCTGCCAGAAACTGACTAAAGAGGCGAACTAGTGCGGATACATAAGAACACGAAGTGGCTCATTTTTTTTAGCTTTTTCATTCTCTATTACCTTCTGCCGCCGATGTTCCGCGACCTCTGGCAACCGGATGAGACACGTTACGCAGAGATCAGCCGGGAGATGCTGGCAACCGGTAACTGGGTGACGCCACACTTCTTCGGTCTTCGCTATTTTGAAAAACCGATTGCGGGTTACTGGATAAACTCACTGGGCCAATGGCTGTTCGGCCATAACAATTTTGGTGTACGGGCAGGATCAATATTCTCAACAGCGATAACCGCCGCGTTGATCTTCTGGCTCGGCAGGCGGATGTTTGGTTCGGTCCGCACCGCTGCTGTGGGTTCTCTGATTTTCCTGAGTTCACTGCTGGTTTATGGTGTTGGCACTTATGCCGTGCTCGATCCGATGCTGATGCTCTGGCTGGCGGCCGCAATGTGCAGCTTCTGGCTGGCGACGGAGGCCAGCGGACGCGCCGGGCGCGCGGGCGGCTATCTGCTGCTGGGTCTCGCCTGCGGCATGGGATTCATGACCAAAGGATTTCTGGCGCTGGCGCTACCGGTGCTGGCGATTCTGCCATGGGTGATCTGGCGAAAGAGAATACCTGAGCTGCTTTGCTTCGGGCCGCTGGCGATTCTCTCTGCCGCAGCAATCAGCGCACCCTGGGCGCTGGCGATCTATCATCAGGCCCCTGATTTCTGGCACTACTTCTTCTGGGTTGAGCATATTCAGCGCTTTGCAGAAGAGAATGCACAGCACAAAGCCCCTTTCTGGTACTACCTGCCGGTTCTGCTGCTGGGAACGCTGCCGTGGCTGGCGCTGTTACCGGGTGCACTGATGACCGGCTGGCGCGAGCGTCAGCAGAATCCCGGCGCACTGTATCTGCTGAGCTGGACGGTGATGCCGCTGCTGTTTTTCAGTCTGGCAAAAGGCAAACTGCCAACCTATATCCTGCCCTGTTTTGTGCCGCTGTCGCTGTTGATGGCCCATTATGGGCTGAACGCGGCGCAGCGGGCAGGGCGCGCATTAACCGTTAATGGCTGGATCAACCTGATTTTCGGCATCCTCACGCTGGCAACCGTGCTATTGGTACTCGCGCCCTGGAGCGTAACGCATCACCCCCTGTTTGCCACTCATGAGATGCTGAAGCTGGGACTGGGAGCGCTGGCGTTTCTCATCTGGGGACTGGCGGGCGCATACAGCTGCCGATTTTCACAACGCCGCTGGCTGGTGGCCGCGCTTTGCCCGCTGGGGGTCGCTCTGTTTATTGGCTCAGCTATCCCGGATAAAATCCGTGATGCCAAACAGCCGCAACACTTTGTCTCTGTGATCAGCGAGCGTCTGGCATCCAGTCATTTTATTCTGGCGGACAATCCGGGCGTGGCATCTGCCGCAGCCTGGCACCTGCAACGCAGTGATATCGGCTTCTATGATAATAAAGGTGAGCTGCAATATGGGCTGAGCTACCCGGATGCGCAATCCCGCTTTGTCTCTCAGGCGGATTTTGGCGGCTGGCTTGCCGATCATCGCCGTATGGGAAGCGTGTCCCTGCTGTTACTGGTTGATTCCCCACACAGTGATATCGGCGAGGATGTGCCGGTTCCGGATGCGGTCTATCGCCAGGGCAGGCTTGTCTGCCTTTATTACGGTCAGATGAAGTAAATGCTGCTGCTGATTGTGCTGGTGAGTCTGCTCAGCTGCAGCGCGCAGCTGTGTCAGAAACAGGCGACCCACGCGGTATCAGGCCGCATCCGCTTAAGCTGGATTGGCGTAAGCGTGCTGCTGTTGGGTATCGCGATGCTCCTCTGGCTGCTGGTGCTGCAGCGGGTGCCCGTCAGCCAGGCGTATCCCATGCTGAGCCTTAATTTCATCTTCGTTGCGCTGGCCGGACGCATTTTGTGGCGCGAACGGCTAACGCTTCGTCAGATTGCAGGCACGCTGCTGGTGGTGACGGGCGTCGCGCTAATGGCGAGCCAGCTATGAAAGGATATGGATGGGTTACGTGCAGCGTGCTGCTGGTCTCAGCGGCACAGCTGATGATGCGCTGGGCGATGCCGCGCCTGCCCGATGTCAGTAGCCTGACGTCGCTGCCAACAGTTGCCATACTGCCTGCCTTGTTGCTGCTGGCCGGGTTGGGAGCTTATGCTGTTTCCATGCTCTGCTGGATTCGGGCGCTGCACTATTTTCCGCTTAATCGGGTCTATCCACTGCTCAGCCTGAGTTACGTGCTGGTCTGGCTGGTGGCGGTTTGCTTACCGGTATTTCACGAAGCATTTAGCTGGCGCAGCTTAGCCGGTGTGGTGATTATTGTAATCGGGCTACTGTGCATTGTTGTTAAGCCCTGAACATTCCGTCTTTTACCATTTCCGCAATGAACACCGTTTTTATTAACGTTTCCGGGCGGTAGTTAATGCCGTCATGATGGATTGTTTAGCGTTTTCATGATAAAGATCCATTTTGTTATCGTTTTCGGGCGACGGATAAAGGATTCGACATGCTGGTTGGCTTTAGCGCACTGTGCGAACGTTATGCTATCAAACTGGCGCAGCCCTTACGCGTAAAGTCAGCTATCGGAACCGTACGCTCACATCATGAGGGCCAGGGACAGGTAGAAAATCATTATCCACCAGGCTATCAGCCGGAAGATGATTTTGCGGGTCACTTTGCCTTTGGTCTCAAGTACGAAGAGATCCATCTGGAGTTTTTCGCACGCCTGTTTACGACCATCGGACCACAACCTTTGGAAGCGTGGTGTCGGCAGGAACCGTTCGGACAGTATGCGCGACGGGCCGGCTTTCTCTATGAATGGCTGACTGGTAATACCTTACAGGTACCGGACGTCACCAACGGAGGCTATGTTGAGGCGATTTCATCCAAAGCGTATCTGACCCGAACGACCGTGAACCGTAACAGGCGCTGGCGCATCAATAATAATCTGCCAGGATCCGCTGATTTCTGCCCACTGGTACGCAGAACCGCAGCCATTGAGCAGGCGCTCACGTTCGATCTCAACGATGCTTTGCATGATCTGGATAACACCTTTGGCGCGGATATTCTGATGCGCACCGCCAGCTGGCTGACATTTAAAGAGTCACGTGCCAGTTTCCTGATTGAGAAAGAGGCGGACCAGGGCGATCGTATTCAACGATTTGCCCACGTTATCGCGCAGTATTGCGGCCAGCTTGAGGATCCACTCAGCGATGCCAGCCTGCATACCATACAGCAGGGCATTCTCGGGCAGGATGCGCTGGGATTGGGGCTGCGACGTTCGCCCGTGTTTGTCGGACAGTCGACCATGCGTGAAGATATCGTCCACTATATTGCACCACACTATGATGACGTTCCGCGCTTTATGAATGGGCTTAAAGCCTTTGAGCAGGCTACGCGGGGTGCCGCACCACTGGCTCGTGCGGGGGTTATCGCGTTTGGCTTTGTCTATATCCATCCGATGCGCGACGGCAATGGCCGCATCCACCGTTTTTTAATCAATGACACACTGATTCGTGATGGAGCGATACCGGATGGCGTGATCCTGCCTGTTTCAGCCACCATTACCAGTTCGATGGATTTTCGGGTCGGTTACGATCGCACGCTGGACGTATTTTCTAAACGGCTAATGCGGCGCTATGCAGGCTGCTATCGGTTTGGCGAGTTGAAAACCTATGAAGATGGCACGCGGAGTAATTTCACTTTCACCGAGTATGAGGATGCCCGTTTCGCCTGGCGTTATCCCGACTTAACCGAGCATGTGCTCTATACCTGCAGAGTCATCGAGCACACGGTCCGGACTGAAATGGCTGATGAAGCGCGCGTATTGGTGATATTTCAGCGCGCTCAACAGCAGCTGAAGGAGGTCGTTGAGATGCCTGATCAGGACGCCAGTCGTATTATCCGTTCGCTGAAAGAAAATGGCTGGCAGATTTCTGGCAAGCTCAAAAAAACGTTCCCGCTGCTGGACGATACAACTACTGCACAACGGATTGTGGAAGCGGTCAGGTCAGCGTTTGAGACCCACACAGACTAAGTATTCAGGTGTCATGTGAGGTCGCTGAGCACTGCATTTAGCAGAGCGGTTTAAGTTTTGTGGCCAGCGCACCTATATCGCTGACAATCAAATCCGGTGCAGGTGCCAGCGGGTAAAGTGCCTGTCCTTTGCGGGTAACAAATGCGGTTTTCATTCCTGCGCGTTTTGCTCCACCCACATCCCAGCCATGAGCGGCCACCATCATGCACTGTGATGCAGGCTGATCCATTTCCTGCATTGCCCACTGATACACTTTCAGATCGGGCTTATAAACCTGAACCTGTTCCACGCTGAGAATGCGCGTGAACAGCCGAGCCAGTCCGGCAGAACTGAGCTGCTTTTCGGCCAGTGCCGCAGAAGAGTTGGTCAGCGCGACCAGTGTAAATCCCTGTTGCTGCAGAGCACTCAGTCCTGCGGCGACATCAGGATGGGCTGGCATGGCTGCGATAATGTCAGCCAGCGGTGTTGCGTCTGCAGGCAGAGTAATACCATAGCGTGTGGCGGTCATCTGCAGCACTGCTTCGGCGATATCACCAAAGTTATGCCAGCTGCCGGTCACCGACTCCACGAGTGAATGATGTAATAGCGAGGTAAACCAGGCTTCAGCACGCTCCGGTCGGTCACCGAGTCGCTGCGCGACAACCCGGTTCAGCTCAGTGGTATCCAGCAGGGTCTCATTGACATCAAAAAACAGGGTGCCGCTGTAGGGTGCGGGGTTGTGACTGTCGGTCATCGTGCCTCCGGTTGGTTTAATGGATGTGACAGGTGAGGCGTTAAAGACGCTCTCTGAAGGTAGAATACTGATGAGGATTGCTCAATATCGGGTGCTGCGATAGTTAGAAATCAAACTAGAAAACCTGATGCGATTCAGGAAATTAGTTATGCGCATAATACTAATTATGTTAAACAGGATGCCCGGCTGGGCGATTCTTAATCGAAATGCACTTTACCTTCTTTAGCCGGATCGATTGCTCTTCCGGGTTTCTGAGGAACAACAAACGCCTGCCGTACCAATACCGCCCGTGGTTTTAGTTGATGCGACAAGGCTATTCAACGTGATGGCGTTATCCTCGTGGCTATGTTTGTCTGTAAGCATAACGTCGTCTTCCTCCTTTTCTGATGCATCCGGCGGCAATACCAGACAGGTAAAATCAGCAAAGGGAACGCGATGTCACTCCGCCAGTCCCCCACTCATTCGCTCATCGCCGCAAAGCCATAGGCGGCACCAGCCGAACCCGGATTTGCCGTCAGACCCTAACCGGTTAATCCTTTCTCGTAATTTTCGCAGAATCCGCCGCCGGCATATAAAGGGCAAGCAGACATAATCACCGACTTCAATTCGCTCAACCCAAACTACGCCCGGCCCTTACTTACTTCTTATCCAGCGACCAGGTCGCGCTGCGGATATCCACCTTCACCGGCAACAGACCAATCCGGGTAAAGGTATCCGCCAGTGCCTGCTGCTGCGTAAAGACTTCAGGCGTCATCCGCTCTGCACCAAACGGCATCCTTGCCAGCGCCTGCTGCCAGATCGGCTGGGGCAGACCGGTTGAGGAGGACATGATTTTAGCCACCTCTTCATGATGCTGATTGGCCCACGTGCTCAGCGTGTCCAGCTCATCCACCACCTGAGCGGCGATTTGAGGATAAGTATCTGCGAACTTGCGACTGGCAAGATAGAAGGTGTAGTGCGGCACCAGTCCCTCGGCATTTTTAATCAGCCGGGCTTTAGCGGTGGTTTCCACTTCGGCGTAGTAAGGATCCCAGATGACCCAGGCATCCACCGCGCCACGCTGGAAGGCCGCGCGCGCATCGGCAGGCGGCAGATAGACGGGTGTAATGTCCTTGTAGCTCAGCCCTGCCTTCTCCAGCGCCGTGACCAACAAATAGTTAACGTCAGAGCCTTTATTCAGCGCCACCCGCTTGCCTTTAAGATCCGCCACGCTTTTAATCGGGGAGTCTGCAGGCACCACAATCGCTTCGGTTTTAGGGTTAGCTGGCGAGTGTCCCAGATAAACCAGATCGGCCTGTGCGGCCTGGGCAAATGTCGGTGGCGCATCGCCGGTGGCGGCCAGATCGATACTGCCGATGTTTAAGCCCTCCAGCATCTGCGGCCCGGCCGGGAACTCAATCCAGTGCACCGCAATCCCCTGCTTCTTAAATTCCTGATCCAGCGTGCCGCGATACTTCAGCAGCGCGAAGATATTGGCTTTTTGAAAACCGATATTCACTGTATCGGGTTTCTCTGCAGCTGCCCGGGCGTTAAATGTAAAACCCGCCTGGGCGGCAATAATCATTGCGCTGAATAAAACTTTTTTCATCTCTCATTCCTGAGTTTGTTTGTTGTCAGCGCAACATAACAAACGCAGATTGAAGCGCTTAGCGAGGAAATGTTCGATGCTTAGCTAAAAAAACGCTATGGATGCCAGACTGACTCGCGTACGCGAATGGCCCGACTGAATAACCCCAGCGCATAAAAGCGGTCAGCGATGGTTTGCTGTTCCCGGATGATGGCCAGGTTCATTCGCTGAGTCTGATGGCTGCGCCGGGCTAAGGCGTGCATTAGTGAGGTCGCAGAAATGCCGAGTTCGCTGGAGAGCAACGCGGCGGCTTCAGTATGGTGTGCATCAATGTAGCGGCCCGTCTGTTCCAGGGCGGTGAGCAGGATCTGCAACAGATCGCCCGACTGCGCAGCAAATCCGCGTTCGGCAAGGTAAAACTGATGATTATTGACCCGGCCAGTGCCATCCGCAATTACCCTGAACTGTCCGCTGTTCTCAGCATCACTGAGGAGCGGATCCCACATCATCCAGGCATCTACCGCGCTGAGGTCGCTGGGCGTCAGTGGATATTTGGGGGGTGCATAGACAATGCGCACCTCATCCAGCGCTAATCCCGCCTCATCCAGGATTTGCAGCAGCAGATAGTGGACATTAGAACCACGATTCACGGCGATGCGTTTGCCTCTGAGATCGCCAATCTGCTGAACCGGGCTATTAGTGGGTACCAGCAGCGCCACGCTCTGCGGAGCGGCAGGTTCCCAGGCGACGTAGACCATCGGGCTGTTGCTGGCTTGCGCAAACAAGGGAGGAACTTCGCCGGTGGTCCCGAAATCGACCTCCTTATTGCTCAGCGCATGGAGGAGCTGTGGACCCGCTGGAAACTCGCTCCACAGCACGCTGACGCCCTGATCGCTCAGCTGCTGCTCCAGCGACTGACGCGCTTTCAGAATGCCAAGGTTGCCAAACTTCTGATAACCGATACGCAGTTCACGCTCCTGCTGAGGCTGATGATGAGGAGAGGCCTCGCGCTGACGCAATGAGGTACGGCGGGGTTTAATCACACCCAGATGCCCCAGCTGGGTACGCAGTGTATGACGGCTGATGCCCAGCAGCGCGGCCGCCTGTAACTGATTACCCTGCGTGAGTTCCAGCGCATTTTTTACCAGCGCGGCGATCACTCGTGGATAGAGTGGCGTCTCACTCTGCTGCATCTGCTGACGTAAAAACTGGTCGAGCGCCTCCTCTCCGGAGGGTAAATCGCTGCCAGCAATGGCGTTCAGCCGCAGCTGTTGCGGCGTGACCAGCGAGGTCCTGCTGAGTAGCACCGCATTGTGCAGCGTGTTCTCCAGCTCACGGATGTTACCCGGCCAGCTGTAGTCCATTAGCGTGGCGACAGCATCTTCACTCAGCCGTAACTGAGGACGTCCCAGACGTCGCGCATAGAGTTGCAGAAAATGACTGGCCAGCACCGGAATATCTTCGCAGCGCTGGCGCAGCGGCGGCAATGTGACGCTGGCGACATTGAGACGGTAGTAGAGGTCTTCCCGGAACCGCCGTTCACGAATCGCCACAGCCAGATCCCGGTTGGTGGCCGCAATTACCCGCACATTGACCTTTATCGCTTTAGACGAGCCCACGCGAGTGATCTCGCGCTCCTGTAGTACGCGCAGGAGCTTCACCTGCAGCGACGGACTGAGTTCACCGACTTCATCCAGCAGCAGCGTGCCGCCTTCTGCTGCTTCAAACCAGCCACGATGGCGATCCTGCGCGCCGGTAAAGGCCCCTTTCTCATGACCGAACAGCTCTGACTCCGCCAGGCTCTCGGTGAGTGCCCCGCAATTGACCGCCAGAAATGGCTGCCGGCTGCGGGCGCTATGATGATGCAGATAGCGCGCCATCACCTCTTTGCCGGTGCCGGTTTCACCGATGATCAATACCGTTGCATCGGTAGGCGCGAGCTGATCCAGTACGCTTTTAAAGGCGCGCGATGCGGGATCAATTAACTCAGGGCTGGATATCTGCATCTTGTTTACCGGATTAACAGGAAAGCCATGACCATACCGCGTGGCAGTGGCGGAAACGAGGGGGCGAAACGAGCCGGGTTGTTGCCATTGCAGCAGTCTGCAGCTTTATCTGCCGCAAATGCAGCAGGATAGCGCAATTCCTGTTTGATATAAACTATTGAATTTTAATGATAAAAAACAAAATACACACTGGCACACATTCTGCAAATAGCGATATAACCAAAGCGTTAGTCCCTATGTAATAAATTAAAATATCGTTATAAAGGAATCTGCTAATGAGCCATGCGACAAAGGAAAATCTTAACCTTTTCTGGTTTCTGCCCACCCACGGTGATGG
>ENA-UOWK01001097-UOWK01001097.1-bioreactor-metagenome-genome-assembly--contig:-NODE-1097-length-10464-cov-20.355558_pt1 | contig 10464 bp, 10 predicted proteins | sample MGYA00238157_ERZ761612 | MGnify/ENA primary metagenome ERZ761612 (study PRJEB28901, sample SAMN06268035) | bioreactor metagenome | isolation source: Joint BioEnergy Institute, California, USA... | reverse complement strand
TTACTTTCTTTGCACAAGCAAAGAAAGTGAGGCGCCCGTAAGGGGCGAAACCCATTAGGCCAGGCGGCGGGCCAATGGAGAGTGCCAAGCCATCGGCAGCTAACGTTTTATTGCCAGTCCGGTGGCAACCCGTACTTTCCCCAAGCTACGCGAAGAACCTATTTTTTGCCGCTCAGGTCTTGCAGGGCTCTAACTCGAGAGCCTTCGGATGCAGCTCAAATGTCACGGGCGCAAGGCCCGGGCATAGCAGTACAGGAACAGGCTACGCACCAGTTCCTTGAGGATCAGTGGCTCGCTCGAGTTCAGCTCGTGCAGATCCAGGTCACCCTGTTTACGCAGTTCATCCAGCGCCTCTTCCTCGAGAACCGCGCAGACCTCGCCTGTTTCCCGGTGCAGGATGCGCAGGTAGGGATGAGGGCGGTCCAGCCAGGCGTCTATTAGATAAGTCATGCTCGCATCTCCCTGAGTGAGTGGTAGATATGAGAATAATTCTTATTACGTTAATAGCAAGCCTTAATCGCCCCCTTTCGTCGATCTGCGGGTGTCTGGCTGTCGAGCGGGGAGGGCGGGCATGAAAAAGCCCGTCACTGGGACGGGCTTCTGATCAGGCTCTGGCTGGCGATCAGTGCGTGCGGGCCACGGCGAAGTGGCTCAGCTCGACCAGGGCGTCGCGGTAGGCGCTGGCGGGCAGTACTTCCAGGCAGGCGATGGCGCGTTCTGCGTAGTCGCGTGCCATGTTGGCGGTGTAGTCCAGGGCGCCGGCGGCCTGCACGGCTTCGCGGATGCTTTCCAGGTCTTCCAGGCCGCCTTTCTGGATTGCCTTGCGCACCAGGGCGGCCTGCTCGGCGTTGCCTTCGCGCATGGTGTAGATCAGTGGCAGGGTCGGCTTGCCCTCGGCCAGGTCGTCGCCGACGTTCTTGCCCAGGGTGGCGGCATCGCCCTTGTAGTCGAGCAGGTCATCGACCAGCTGGAAGGCGACACCCAGGTGGTCGCCGAACAGGCGCAGCGCTTCGTTCTGCTCGGCGCTCGCCTCGGCCAGCGCCGCGGCGCTCTGGGTCGAGGCCTCGAAGAGCATGGCGGTCTTGGCGCGGATGACCTCCATGTAGGTTTCTTCGCTGGTGCTGGCGTCGCGGATCTTCGACAGCTGCAGCACCTCGCCTTCGGCGATCACCCGGGTGGCCTTGGAGAGGATCTTCATCACCGGCATCGAGCCGAGCTCGACCAGCATTTCGAACGAGCGCGAATAAAGGAAGTCGCCGACCAGTACGCTGGGCGCGTTGCCCCACTGGGCATTGGCGGTGCTGCGGCCACGGCGCATGTCGGACATGTCGACCACGTCGTCGTGCAGCAGGGTGGCGGTGTGCAGGAATTCGATGGTCGCGGCCAACAGGCGCAGGCGCTCGTCGTTGAGGCCCAGGGCCTTGCCGCTGAGCAGCACCAGCAGCGGGCGCAGGCGTTTGCCGCCGGCGGAGATGATGTAGTCGCCGATCTTCTCGACCAGCGGGACGCGGGACACCAGTTGCTGACGGATAATGCCGTCAACAGCGGTGAAATCATCCGCTACCACACTGTAAAAAGCCTGGGGTTGCATCAGCGACATATGCTCCTTCAATAGGGTCTATTGACGTTAATAGGCCCTAGTTTGCGCGGCATGCTATGGGGCAGGGTGGGGGCTGTCAAGGCAACGGCAAGGGGCGCTTGCGCTGTGTCAATGGCTTGCGTACAATCGCGCACCCTGAACTTCCCCCTGGGTATTTCCCTGCCTTACGCAATTGCACGGGTGTCCATCCGGCCCCGAGCAGCCATGCCAGCCAACAGTTATTCCTATAAAGCGCTGGGTGAGCAGGATCAACGGAGATTTACCATGTACGCAGTAATTGTTACTGGTGGCAAGCAATACAAAGTCACCGAAGGCGAATTCCTCAAGGTCGAGAAACTGGAGCTGGCCGCTGGCGAAGCGCTGACTTTCGACCGCGTGTTGCTGGTTGGCAACGGTGATGACGTGACCATCGGCGCTCCTGTCGTCGAAGGCGCCAAGGTCTCGGCTGAAGTCGTTTCGCAGGGTCGTCACGATAAAGTCACCATCATCAAGTTCCGTCGTCGTAAGCACCACATGAAGCGTCAGGGCCACCGTCAGTGGTTCACTGAGATCAAAATCACCGGTATTCAGGCCTGATTCGTCTCGTCTGAGCCCTTTATAGGAGTATTGAACTCATGGCACACAAAAAAGCTGGCGGTAGTACCCGCAACGGTCGCGACTCAGAAGCCAAACGCCTTGGCGTGAAGATGTATGGCGGCCAGAAAATCGTTCCTGGCAACATCATCGTGCGTCAGCGCGGCACCCAGTTCCACGCTGGTTACGGCGTTGGCATGGGTAAGGATCACACCCTGTTCGCGAAAATCGAAGGCGTGATCAAGTTTGAAGTAAAAGGCGCGTTCAACCGCCGTTACGTAAGCGTCGTCGCGGCCTAATCGCGAAGTTGCTGGAAAAGCCCCGTCCTGCGACGGGGCTTTTTTGTTTCTGTATCCTGTTGCGTTCGGGTTGCTGCCTGGTCCGCTTGGATTGCAGCGGGCGCGTATCCTGTGGGTTCTTGCCAAACTGCCCTGGTTGATGCGGGTGGTTTCAGGGCAATTTCGCAAGCACCCGGTTTTTTCTGTTTCAGTAACCCGCGATTATGGCGGGAGGTGTACCCATGAAATTCGTCGATGAAGTATCGATTTCTGTAAAGGCCGGCGATGGTGGCAACGGCATGATGAGCTTCCGCCGTGAGAAGTTCATCGAGAACGGTGGCCCCAACGGTGGCGATGGTGGCGATGGCGGCTCGATCTATATCGAGGCCATGGCCAACCTCAATACCCTGGTGGACTACCGCTACACCCGCCGCTTCCAGGCACCCAATGGTGAAAAGGGCGGCAGCACCGACTGCACCGGCGCCAAGGGTGAAGACCTGATCCTGCCGGTGCCGATCGGCACCACGGTGATCGATGCCGGTACCCAGGAAGTGATTGGCGACCTGACCAAGGCCGGGCAGCGCCTGATGGTGGCCCAGGGCGGCTGGCATGGGCTGGGTAACACCCGCTTCAAGTCCAGCACCAACCGGGCGCCGCGCCAGACCACGCCGGGCAAGCCGGGTGAGGCGCGCGACCTCAAGCTGGAGTTGAAGGTGCTGGCGGATGTCGGCTTGCTCGGCCTGCCGAACGCGGGCAAGAGCACCTTCATTCGCTCGGTGTCGGCGGCCAAGCCGAAAGTCGCCGATTACCCGTTCACCACCCTGGTGCCGAACCTGGGCGTGGTCAGCGTCGACCGCTACAAGAGTTTCGTGGTCGCCGACATTCCCGGCTTGATCGAGGGTGCCTCCGAGGGCGCCGGGCTGGGGATTCGCTTCCTCAAGCACCTGGCGCGTACGCGCCTGCTGTTGCACCTGGTCGACATGGCGCCGCTGGACCTGACCGATCCGGCCGAAGCCGCGGCCACCATCGTCGCCGAGCTGACCAAGTTCAGCCCGGCGCTGGCCGAGCGTGAGCGCTGGCTGGTGCTCAACAAGGCCGACCAGATCCTCGATGAGGAGAAGGAGCAGCGGGTCGCCGAGATCGTCGCGCGGCTGGAATGGGAAGGCCCGGTCTACGTGGTCTCCGCCCTGGCGCGCGAAGGTACCGAGCAGCTGTGCTACGACATCATGGACTTCCTCGAGGCACGTGCCGAGCGCATTCAGGAGAACCCTGAGTACGCCGCCGAGCTTGCCGAACTCGACCAGCGCATCGAAGATGAGGCGCGTGCCCAGCTGCAGGCGCTGGACGACAAGCGTGCGCTGCGTCGTTCCGGGGTGCGGGCTGTCGGTGAGGTCGACGAGGACGACAGCTTCTGGGACGAGGAAGATGACGAGGACGGCCCGGAGATCATTTACGTCCGGGATTGATGGGACGACAGACGCCGCTTTTTAGCGGCGTTTTTGTAGGTTTGGCCGTTGCCGCCGGTAGCGGCTTGCGAAAATGTGCTTCTGGCTGGGGTTGGAAAACATGCGTGACAAGGTAAGTGGTGCGCAGCGCTGGGTGGTGAAGATCGGCAGTGCCTTGCTGACCGCCGATGGCAAGGGCCTGGATCGCGGCGCCATGGCGGTGTGGGTCGAGCAGATGGTGGCGCTGCGGGCGCAGGGCGTCGAGCTGGTGCTGGTGTCCTCCGGTGCGGTGGCGGCGGGGATGAGCCGCCTCGGCTGGACGGCGCGGCCGAGCGCCATCCACGAGCTGCAGGCCGCCGCTGCGATCGGTCAGATGGGCCTGGTGCAGGCCTGGGAGTCGAGCTTCGGCGAGCATGGTCGGCGCACCGCGCAGATCCTGCTGACCCATGACGACCTGTCCGACCGCAAGCGCTACCTCAACGCGCGCAGCACCCTGCGCACCCTGATCGAGCTGGACGTGGTGCCGGTGATCAACGAGAACGACACCGTGGTCACCGACGGCATCCGTTTCGGTGACAACGACACCCTGGCCGCGCTGGTGGCCAACCTGGTGGAAGCCGATCTGCTGGTGATCCTCACCGACCGCGACGGCATGTTCGACGCCGACCCGCGCAACAACCCGGATGCCCAGCTGATCCACGAGGCGCGTGCCGACGATCCGACCCTGGACGCCGTGGCCGGTGGCGTCGGTGGTGCGCTGGGCCGTGGCGGCATGCAGACCAAGCTGCGCGCCGCGCGCCTGGCCGCCCGTTCCGGGGCGCACACGGTGATCGTCGGTGGCGCCATCGAGCAGGTGCTGGCGCGTCTCAAGGCTGGCGAGCTGCTCGGCACCCTGCTGGTGCCCGAGCGCGGCATGCTGGCGGCGCGCAAGCAGTGGCTGGCCGGGCACCTGCAGACCCGCGGCACCCTGGTGCTGGACGACGGCGCGGTCAAGGCCCTGGTCTCCGACCGCAAGAGCCTGTTGCCGGTCGGCGTCAAGGCCGTGCAGGGCAGCTTCCGCCGTGGCGAGATGGTGGTCTGCGTGGCGCCGGATGGTCGGGAAATCGCCCGCGGCCTGGTCAACTACAGTGCCCTGGAAGCGCAGAAGATCATCGGTCGCCCGTCGGACGAGATCGAGCGCCTGCTCGGCTATGTCGATGAGCCGGAGCTGGTGCACCGCGACAATCTGATTCTGGTCTAGTTGGGAGGTGGCGATGCGTAAGCTTCTGTTGGTGGCGGCGGCGTTGATGGCGCTGCCGCTTGGCGCCGTGGCCGAGGAGATCGGCCAGGTCTCCACGGTATTCAAATGGCTGGGGCCGAACGACAAGATCGTCGTCGAGGCCTTCGACGATCCGAAGGTGGCGGGCGTGACCTGCTACCTGTCGCGGGCCAAGACCGGTGGCGTGAAAGGCGGCCTCGGCCTGGCCGAGGATCGCGCCGAAGCCTCGATCGCCTGCCGCCAGGTGGGGCCGATCAGTTTTTCCGGCGAGCTCAAGGATGGCGATGAAGTCTTCCGCGAGCGCACCTCGCTGGTGTTCAAGACCATGCAGGTGGTGCGCTTCTTCGACCAGAAGCGCAACACCCTGGTGTACCTGGTCTACAGCGACCGCATCATCGAAGGCAGCCCGCAGAATGCGGTGACTGCCATCCCGATCCTGCCCTGGCCGCACACTAACTGAGCCGGCGGCGCTCGCCGCCTTTGCTCAGATCTTGAAGCGCGTCACCAGTGCGTTGAGGTCCACCGCCAGGCGCGACAGCTCCTGGCTGGAGGAGCTGGTCTGGTTGGCACCGGCGGAGGTCTGCATGGACAGGTCGCGGATGTTCACCAGGTTGCGGTCGACCTCTCTGGCCACCTGAGCCTGCTCTTCCGAAGCACTGGCGATCACCTGGTTGCGTTCGTTGATCATGGCGATGGCTTCGGTGATCTGCTCCAGCGCCTGGCCAGCGGCCTTGGCCACCTCGAGTGTCGAGCGCGCGCGCTGGTTGCTGTTCTGCATGGCGGTAACGGTTTTCTCGGTACCGCTCTGAATGCCGCCAATCATCCCCTCGATTTCCTGGGTCGACTGCTGGGTGCGGTGTGCCAGTGCACGCACTTCATCGGCCACCACGGCAAAGCCGCGGCCGGCTTCCCCGGCACGCGCCGCTTCGATGGCGGCGTTGAGTGCGAGCAGGTTGGTCTGGTCGGCAATCGAGCGGATCACGTCGAGTACCTTGCTGATCTCGTGGATCTGTTCGGCCAGTTTTTCCACTTCGCCCGATGTGTCGGTCACGTCGCGGGTCAGCTGGCTGATCGACTCGACCGTCTCGCGTACCTGTTCGCGGCCGCGCAGGGCGGTGTTGTTGGATTCCCTGGAGGCTTGCGAGGTGCTTACCGCGTTGCGCGCCACTTCTTCCACGGCGGCGGTCATCTGGTTCACGGCCGTGGCGGCCTGTTCGATCTCGTTGTTCTGCTGGTGCAGGCCGCGAGTGGAGTCCTCGGTGACCGCATGCAGTTCTTCGGAGGCAGAGGCGAGCTGGCTGGAGGAGTCGGCGATGCTCTGGATCGCCCCGTGCAGGTTCTTCTGCATGGTCTGCAGGGCGCTCATCAGCCGTGCGGGCTCGTCGCGACCGCTGACCTGAATGCGTTGGGTCAGGTCGCCGGAGGCGATGACGTCGGCAACATTCAGGGCTTCGCCCAGCGGTCGCACGATGCTGCGTGTCAGCAGCAGGGCGAGCACGATGGTGATCGCCAGGCTGATGGCCAGGGTGACGATGACCATGGTCACGGCGCTGTTGAAGGTGGTCTGGCTGACATCGGTCGATTGCTTCGCGCCAGCGTTGTTGAAGTTCGCGATCTGAATGACGGCGTTTTCCAGGTCGTCGGCAAGGTCGACCAGCGGTCCGTTGACCAGGCGTTCGGCGTCGTCGGTTTTGTTGTTGCGGACCGCGCTCATCACCTGTTGTTGCACGGCGGAATACTTGTCATAGACAACGCGAAAATGGTCGAACAGTTTCTGCTCGGCCTGGCCGCTGATCAGCCGGGCATAGGCCTCGAATTGGCCGGGCAAGGCCTGGGTGATGCCGTCGATGGCGGTCATCGTGCTCTGTCGGTCGCTGTCATCGGTCAGCAGCACCGTGCGCAGCGTGAGTGCGCGTAGGCGGGCGGTGCTGTTGGTGAGTCCCTCTGCGGCAAGCAGCGAGGGCAGCCAGTTGTCGCTCAATTCGCCCGATGCGTCGTCCATGCGATTCATCTGCGACAGTGAGAAACCCCCGAGCCCGAGGATGATCGCTGCCAGCAGCGCGAATGCCAGGCTGGCGCGTTTGCCAATGTCCAATCCTCTCAGCCACATGACGGAATTCCTCTCTTTATTCCGCGCGAGTGCGGCGGATCAGTCGGGATATCGGCCGCTTCGCTTGTCGCTTGAATCGCTCGACGGGCATGGCACTTTCTAGCAGGCAATAAAAAACCGACCCTAGGGTCGGTTTTTCATGAAGCGGGACGCTTAAGCAGCAGCTTGGCTGAGTGCTTTGACGTGACCGTTCAGGCGGCTCTTGTGACGAGCGGCCTTGTTCTTGTGGATGATGCCTTTGTCGGCCATGCGGTCGATAACAGGCACAGCCAGAACGTAAGCAGCTTGTGCTTTCTCGTGGTCTTTGGCGTCGATCGCCTTGACTACGTTCTTGATGTAGGTACGAACCATGGAGCGCAGGCTGGCGTTATGGCTACGACGCTTCTCAGCCTGTTTTGCGCGTTTTTTGGCAGAAGGTGTATTGGCCACCGTCAAGCTCCTCGAAAACTAAGGGGTTACAGACAAATAAGGCCGCGAATCATGCAGGCGAGCGAAGCACTTGTCAAGGTCGAACCTCTGTCAGTCGTCGCGGGGCGTCCTGCAAGAAAGGATGCTTTATCGAGCCGGCGATTCTACACTTCCGGCCCGCACTTGCGACACCGCACCTTCGTGCAATGTCGGGGTCTGTTGCTGGCGCGTGACGCGCGCCGCGCCTGGTCATGTAATCGCCGATTGAGCATCTCTGCCGAATGAATCTTCTCAAGTCGCTGGCTGCGGTCAGCTCCATCACCATGTTGTCGCGGGTTCTGGGCTTCGTGCGCGACACCATCATGGCCCGGATCTTCGGTGCGGGCATCGCCTCGGATGCCTTCGTGGTGGCCTTCAAGCTGCCCAACCTGCTGCGCCGCATCTTTGCCGAGGGGGCGTTCTCCCAGGCCTTCGTGCCGATCCTGGCGGAGTACAAGACGCAGAAGGGTGAGGAGGCGACCCGCACCTTCGTCGCCTATGTGGCTGGCCAACTGACGCTGATCCTCGCCCTGGTGACCCTGCTCGGCGTGCTCGCTGCGCCCTGGATCGTCTGGGCCTCGGCGCCGGGTTTCAGTGACAACCCCGAGCGCTTCGAGCTGACCAGCGATCTGTTGCGGGTGACCTTTCCTTATATTCTGCTGATCTCCCTGTCGTCCTTCGCCAGCGCGCTGCTCAATACCTGGAACCGCTTTGCGGTGCCGGCGTTCGTGCCGACGCTGCTCAACGTCAGCATGATCATCTTCGCGCTGTTCCTGACCCCGTACTTCGACCCGCCGATCATGGCCATGGGCTGGGCGGTGCTGGTCGGCGGCCTGCTGCAGTTGCTCTACCAGCTGCCGCACCTGCGCAAGATCGGCCTGCTGGTGCTGCCGCGCCTCAACCTGCGCGACAGTGGCGTATGGCGCGTGCTGCGGCAGATGGGCCCGGCGATCCTCGGCGTGTCGGTGGCGCAGATCTCGCTGATCATCAACACCATCTTCGCCTCCTTCCTGGTCGCCGGCTCGGTGTCGTGGATGTATTACGCCGACCGCCTGATGGAGTTGCCGTCCGGCGTGCTGGGCGTAGCCCTGGGCACCATCCTGCTGCCGTCGCTGGCCAAGACCCACGCCGCCGAGGATCCCGCGGCCTACTCGAAGCTGCTCGATTGGGGCCTGCGCCTGTGCATCCTGCTGGCGCTGCCCTGTGCGCTGGCGCTGGCGCTGCTGTCCGAGCCGCTGGTGGTGGCGCTGTTCCAGTACGGCAACTTCACCGCCCATGACGCCGAGATGACCCAGCGCGCCTTGCTGGCCTACTCGCTGGGGCTGCTGGGCATGCTCTTGATCAAGGTGCTGGCGCCTGCCTTCTATGCGCGGCAGGACATCCGCACGCCGGTGCGCATCGCCATGTTCACGCTGCTGATGACCCAGGTGATGAACGTGCTGTTCATCTTCGTCATCCCCCTGGCCCATGCCGGCCTGGCCTTGGCCATCGGCCTGGCGGCCTGCCTGAATGCCGGCCTGCTGTTCTGGAAATTGCGCCAGCGCGGCTTCTATCAGCCGCAGCCGGGCTGGGCGATGTTCGCCAGCAAGCTGCTGGCGGCGGTGCTGGTGATGGTGGTGGTGCTGGTCGGCATGCTCTGGCTGATGCCGGCCTGGAGCGACGGCAACATGCTGGCCCGCCTGCTGCGCCTGGGGGCGCTGGTGGCTGCCGGTGCATTGAGCTATTTCGCCGTGCTGGGCATCCTCGGTTTTCGTCTGCGCGACTTCTCCCGGCGCTCGATTGCCTGACAGCGGTATGGCGCCGGCCAAATGAGCGCGCCGTATCCGCTACCCGGCACCAGCCGCTGTGCGTATAATTGGCCACTTTGTGAGCAAGAAGCGCGTTATGCAGCTGGTTCGAGGCCTTCATAATCTGCGGCCCCAGCATCGGGGCTGTGTCGCCACCATCGGTAATTTCGACGGCGTTCACCGTGGCCACCAGGCAATTCTGGCGCGTTTGCGTGAGCGCGCGGCAGAGCTGGGTGTGCCGAGCTGCGTGGTGCTGTTCGAGCCCCAGCCGCGTGAATATTTCGATCCCAAGGGCGCACCGGCGCGTCTGAGCCGGCTGCGTGACAAGCTCGCCCTGCTGGCCGCCGAGGGCGTTGACCGGGTGCTGTGCCTGCCCTTCAACCCACGCCTGCGTGAACTCAGCGCTGCCGAGTTCGTGCAGCGTGCGCTGATCGACGGCCTGGGTGTGCTGCATCTGGAAGTAGGCGACGATTTCCGCTTCGGTTGCGACCGCGCCGGCGACTTCGCCTTTCTGGCCCAGGCCGCGCAGCGTGAAGGCTTCAGCGTCGAAGCGGCCAAGACCGTGGAGATCGACGGGCAGCGGGTCAGCAGCACGCGGGTCCGTGAGGCCCTGGCCAACGGTGATTTTGCCGGCGCCGAGCGCATGCTGGGCCGCCCGTTTGGTATCGTCGGGCGGGTGCTGCATGGCCAGAAGCTTGGGCGTCAGCTGAATGCGCCAACCGCCAACGTGCAGCTCAAGCGCAAACGTGTACCGCTGACCGGGGTGTACCTGGTCAGCGTCGAGATAGACGGCCAGCCATGGCCCGGGGTCGCCAATATCGGCGTGCGCCCCAGCGTGGCTGGTGACGGCAGCGCCCACCTCGAGGTGCACCTGCTGGATTTTGCCGGTGACCTGTATGGCCGGCGTTTGACGGTGGCTTTCCACCACAAGCTGCGCGATGAGCAGCGTTTCGCCTCGCTCGAGGC
>ENA-UOWK01001094-UOWK01001094.1-bioreactor-metagenome-genome-assembly--contig:-NODE-1094-length-10486-cov-6.209472_pt1 | contig 10486 bp, 4 predicted proteins | sample MGYA00238157_ERZ761612 | MGnify/ENA primary metagenome ERZ761612 (study PRJEB28901, sample SAMN06268035) | bioreactor metagenome | isolation source: Joint BioEnergy Institute, California, USA | place... | reverse complement strand
CCAGGACGACCTGCGCGATTCACCGTCGATCTACACGAGCACACAGGCGTGAGCACGCGGCTCACCCTGGAGATCGCCAGCAACTCGCTGGCTTCGGCGTTGGCCGCGCAGGCCGGTGGTGCCGACCGCATCGAACTGTTCGACAACCTTGCCGAGGGCGGCACCACACCGTCGTTCGCCAGCATCGCCATGGCCCGCGAACGCCTGTCGATTCCGCTGTTCGTGCTGGTGCGGCCGCGGCCGGGCGATTTCCACTACGACGCCCTGGAGGCCGAGCTGATGCTGCGCGATATCGCACAGTGCCGTGCGCTGGGCTGCGATGGCGTGGTGATCGGTGCGTTGGACCGGCAGGGCGATATCGATCTGCCCCTGTGCCGCGTGCTCATCCAGGCGGCGGGTCCGCTGCAGGTGACGTTCCACCGTGCCTTCGACGCCGCGCGTGACCTTCCGGCGGCGTTGGAGCAGGTGATCGCTCTGGGGTGCAGCCGTGTATTGACGTCCGGGGGACAGGCCAGCGCGGCTGCCGGTGTCGACGTGCTGGAAGGCCTGGTCGCCCGGGCGGCGGGGCGCATCAGCGTGATGGCGGGTGCTGGCCTGGACCCGGCCAACATCGCTGCGGTGGCGCGGCACAGCGGCTGTGTTGAGCTGCACGCGTCGGCCAAGAGCCGCCGGCACTCGGCCATGCAGTTCCACAACCCGGCACTGCGCGGGCTGGACCCGCACTGGGATCAGACCGATGCCGCAATCGTGGCGGGGCTGCGGCGGGCGCTGGACGGCGATCTGTCCTGATACCGGGCGAAGTCGGTTCCGCGCGGGTCTGCCGCTCGCGTGTCATCAGTTCATCTCCGGCCTGCGGCGGCCAACCTGCGCAAGCCACTGATTCATCTACTTTTCAAGCGGGGACGGCAGCGGATCCGCAGCGGCGTGTTGCGCCGCGGAATGCTCTCTCCGGTTCAGCCGTGCTTTAGTTTGGATCGATCCACAGGGGGGCGCCGGAACCGGCTTGAACCGACCCGGCACCTGGATCTTCCGTAGTGCCGCGCCACCACCCATCCGTGCGACCACACCCTCCGAGAGCGACCACATGGCTCAGTTCGTCCGCAATCGTCGTCACCTGCTGTCCCAGGCCCTGGTCCTGGCCCTGCTTCCGCTGGCTGCCAATGCACAGGAAACCTCAGGCTCGTCCACCAAGGATCTCGACGCGGTCACCGTCACCGGCTCGCGCATCAAGCGCGCCAGCGTCGAAGGCCCAGCTCCCGTCAACGTGATCACCGCGCAGCAGATCCAGAAGGAAGGCTTTGTCAGCGTGTACGATGCGCTGAAGACATTGACCGAAGCCACCGGCACCGTGGAGGCGGCTTCGCAGTGGGGCTCGCACACGCCCAACGCCAGCGGCCTGAATCTGCGCGGGATGGGCCCCAACCGCTCACTGCTGCTGGTCAATGGCCGTCGCGTGGCCGACTACCCGTTGCCCTATGGCGGGGAGACCAATTTCTCCAACTACGGCAACATTCCCGCCGCGGCGGTGGAGCGCATCGAGGTCCTGACCGGCGGCGCCTCTGCGATCTACGGCTCGGATGCCATTGCAGGCGTGGTCAACGTCATCCTGAAGACCCACTACGACGGCGACGAAGTGCGCGTGCGCGGCGGCACCTCCACTGAAGGTGGTCGCGATACCTGGGATCTGTCGTGGGCGGGTGGCAGGACCGGAGACAACTGGAGCGTGACCTACGCGCTGCAGTACACCAAGCGCGATCCGCTGTTCGGCCGTGACCGGCCGCAGATGGATGATGCCGATGATGCGCCGCGCCCCTCCTGGAACATGGAACAGCGCAAGGTCGGTTTCCGTCCTACCGCCGGCCTGGCCCTGATCGACCCGGGTACCGGCCAGCGACTGGCGCCGCCGACCGGCACCTGCGAGAAGTTCGATGGCGAGTACTACACCGCCGATCGACTGGTCTACAACTACAACACCGATACGATCACCAATACCGGGCAGTTGTGTGGCATGACGGCCGACTATGCCAACTGGCTGCTGACCGGTGGTGCCGAGAATGTGTCCGGCAATCTGTATGCCACGTTCGATTTCGACAGCGACCTGCAGGGCTGGACCAACCTGGCGGTGTACCGGTCGGAGGCGATCTGGGGGACCAATCCGCCCAGCGTGACGCTCATCGATGATGACAACGGCTACTACTGGGATGCCAACCGCAACCGCGCGATCCTGGGCGTGCGCCAGTTCACGCCCAACGAAGTGGGCGGCCTGGACACCCTTCGCAACACCAACCGGGAGCTGTCCTGGGACTGGAGTGCAGGCCTGCGCGGGCGCCTGGCGGACCGCTTCGACTGGAGTGCCACCATCGGCCGTTCCTACTACCGCGTGGAAGAGCGGCAGAATGTAGTGGACGAGCAGAAGTCCTATGACTTCTTCCTCGGCCCGCGCCTGGGTACGACGGCGGATGGTGAAGCGATCTACGCACTGGACGAAGCACGCTGGTGGAACCCGCTCACGCCGGACCAGTACTGGCAGATGGGTACGGTGGCGAAGAACCGTGCGTCTTCCTGGGTCAACCAGGCGTCGGCGGACATCACCGGTGAGTTGTTCCAGGGCTGGGCGGGGCCTGTTTCGTTCGCGGCGGTGGCCGAGGTGGCGCAACAGGGATATCACCTCGCTCCCGACCCTCGCGCCGGCATCGATTTCGACCTGCAGAACGTTGATCGCGGTGGCGGCGAGCGCACGCGCTACTCGGCGGGCGTGGAGTTCAAGATTCCACTGCTGGACAGCGTGATCGCCACCGCGGCGGCACGCTATGACCGTTACGGCAGTTACAAGGCCGACGCCAATGCAGAGGCGCTGGACATCGGCAGCCAGAAGGAGACCACCTGGAATGTCGGTCTGGAATGGCGGCCGGTGGAGTCGCTGCTGGTACGCGGTTCCTACGCCACCAGCTTCCACGCGCCTGACATGCACTACCTGCTGGGGCAGCCCAGCAGTTCCGAGGTGCAGACCTATGACCGCCTGCGTTGCATCGAAAGCGGTGCCTATCTGGTCAACAACTGTGGAGTGGGCAATACCGATGTCTGGTACACGTTCGACGTGAATCGTCGCGGTACTCCGCTGCTGCGCTCGGAAACGGGGGATTCATGGACGGTCGGATTCGTCTGGGATGTGATGTCCAATCTTTCGATCAGTGCCGACTACTGGGCGATCAAGCTGGAAGACATGATCGTCGACGTCGGCGCCGACGAGGTGCTGGCCAGCGAAGCGGGCTGCCGCACGGGACTGAACATCGACGGCACGCCGTGGGCCAATCCGGCCGGTGCCGACTACTGCGCCGGCATCCTCGCGCGCGTGAACCGCGACAGCAATGGCCGCCTGGTGTCGATCGAGCGGGGGCCGTTCAACCTGGCCAGCCGGGAGGTCCGCGGTATCGACCTGACCGCGCGTTACCGGTGGGACAGCGCAGCATGGGGAAGCTTCCAGTTCGGCGTGAACTACACCAACCAGCTGTCGACCAAGGAGCAGCGCTATGCCGCGGATCCGAATCCGCAGCGCCGTGACCGCGACCTGCGCAGCAAGCTGCGAGCGAGCCTGGCCTGGCAGCGTGGTCACTGGAACGCGAATGTGTACGCCGACCGCATCGGCTCGGTGCCGGGCGTGCGTTACCACTGGGGCACCGACCGCCTGGACAATCCCGGCGGCTGCCTGCCGTTCGCCGATGGCTACGTACCCAGCGACAGTCCTTCGCTGGACTGCCTGGAACCTGCCACGCGTCCCGATGGTTCGCCGAATCCGAATCCGAATGCAGGCCAGCGCACGGCGCGCTACTACGGCCGGGTTGGACCGTTCATCACCTGGAACGTCAATGTGGGCTATCAGGTGACTGAACGCGCCAAGGTCAATGTGTACGTCAACAACGTCTTCAACTCGGCCAGCTGGAACCACAAGGATCCCTACAAGCTGGACTACGATTTCGCGCCGACCCGGTTGCTCGGTGCGGTCGGCCGCGAGTTCGCGCTGGAATACGTGTTCACGTTCTGAGCCCGCGCCATGGATCCACCCTCGACCGGTGGATCCATGCCCCGCGGATGAACTGACCGCTGGGCCGCCGGACAGGACAGGCTGGATTTGACCTTCCCACGATGGCAAGGTTTAGCCTGTTCCTGTCCAGAAGGAACCCGGGAATCCAGTCATGAGCCTGTCGCACGCCAACACCGCCGCTTCCGTGCCTGATCCGATCAGCCTGCCCATCGAAGGCATGACCTGCGCGAGCTGCGTAGGCCGGGTCGAGGCCGCGCTGGCCAAGGTGGAGGGGGTCGGCAGCGTCTCGGTGAACCTGGCCACGGAACGTGCCGATATCCGTCCGTCGGGGCCGGTGGACCGCGCCGCCTTGATCCAGGCGGTGCACAAGGTCGGCTATGAGGTTGCGGCCACGACCGTGGAGCTGGCCGTGGAGGGCATGACCTGCGCGTCCTGCGTGGGCCGGGTCGAACGCGCACTGCTGGCCGTGCCGGGCGTGAGCGCGGCGAGCGTCAACCTGGCCACCGAGCGTGCCACCGTTCGCGGCGCAGCAGACGTGGAGGCGCTGCTGGCGGCGATCGACAGGGCGGGCTACGGCGCTCGTCTTCTCGATGGCAGCGCGCAGGCCGATGACGGCGGGGAGAAGAAGGACGCCGAGCGTGCTGAACTCAAACACGCGCTGATACTGGCCAGCGTGCTGGCCCTGCCGGTGTTCGTACTGGAAATGGGATCGCATCTGATCCCGGGCATGCACCACTGGGTGATGTCGACCATCGGGTTGCAGGCCAGCTGGTATGTGCAGTTCGTGCTGACCACGCTGGTTCTGGTGATTCCCGGCCGGCGCTTCTACCAGAAGGGCATTCCGGCACTGCTGCGTTTGGCACCGGACATGAACTCGCTGGTCGCGGTGGGCACCGCGGCGGCGTTCGGCTACTCGGTGATCGCGACCTTCGCACCGCGGCTGCTGCCGCCCGGCACGGTGAACGTCTATTACGAAGCTGCGGCGGTGATCGTCGCGCTGATCCTGCTGGGCCGCTTTCTCGAGGCGCGTGCCAAGGGCCGTACGTCGGAAGCCATCAAGCGGCTGGTCAAGCTCCAGGCCAAGGTCGCCCACGTAGTACGCGACGGTCGGGTGGTCGACGTCCCGGTGGGCGAGGTGGTCAGTGACGACCTCGTGGAAATACGTCCTGGCGAACGCGTCCCGGTGGATGGCGAGGTGGTCGAGGGGCGCAGCTTCGTCGATGAGTCGATGATCAGCGGTGAGCCGGTTCCGGTTGAAAAGGCATCGGGCGCGGCCGTGGTCGGTGGTACGGTCAACCAGCAGGGAGCACTGACCGTGCGTGCCACGGCGGTAGGTGCGCAGACCGTGCTTGCGCAGATCATCCGCCTGGTTGAACAGGCACAGGGGTCGAAACTGCCGATCCAGGCCGTGGTCGACAGGGTCACGCTGTGGTTCGTGCCTGCGGTGATGCTGGCCGCGTTGGCCACCTTCGTGGCGTGGCTGCTGCTCGGGCCGTCCCCGGCGCTTACCTTCGCCCTGGTCAATGCCGTGGCCGTGCTGATCATTGCGTGCCCCTGTGCGATGGGGCTGGCAACGCCGACCTCGATCATGGTCGGCACCGGGCGGGGCGCGGAGATGGGCGTGCTGTTCCGCAAGGGCGAGGCACTGCAGTTGCTGAAGGATGCGCGGGTGGTGGCGGTGGACAAGACCGGAACCCTGACCGAGGGCCGCCCGCGATTGACCGATCTGGAACTGAGCAACGGTTTTGCGCGAGCGGCGGTGCTGGGCGCGGTCGCGGCCGTTGAATCGCGCTCGGAGCATCCGATCGCACGCGCGATCGTGATGGCCGCCGAGGAGGAGGGCATCTCCGTGCCGGCCCTGCAGGCGTTCGAATCGGTCACCGGCATGGGGGTGCGTGCGATCGTGCAGGGAAGCCGCATTGAAGTCGGGGCCGACCGGTTCATGCGAACGCAGGGCGTTGATATCGATGGCGTTGCCGCGCTGGTGCAGCGTCTGGGAGGTGAAGGAAAGTCGCCGCTGTACGCCGCCTTCGATGGCCGGCTGGCAGCGGTGATCGCAGTGTCCGACCCGATCAGGACGAGCACGCCGGCCGCCATCACCGCACTGCATGAGCTGGGACTGAAGGTGGCGATGATCACCGGCGACAATGCGCGCACCGCACAGGCGATCGCACGCCAGCTGGGCATCGACGAGGTCGTGGCCGAAGTGCTGCCCGAAGGCAAGGTGGAGGCGGTGCGACGCCTCAAGGCTGCGCATGGTCACGTCGCCTTCGTCGGCGACGGCATCAACGATGCGCCGGCGCTGGCGGAGGCGGATGTGGGCCTGGCCATCGGCACCGGTACCGATGTGGCGGTGGAATCGGCCGATGTAGTGCTGATGTCCGGCAGTCTGCTGGGCGTGCCCAATGCCATCGCGCTGTCCAGGGCCACCCTTGGCAACATCCGGCAGAATCTGTTCTGGGCCTTCGCCTACAACACCGCTCTGATTCCGGTGGCCGCCGGCGTGCTGTATCCGGCTTTCGGCATCCTGCTGTCGCCGGTATTCGCCGCCGGTGCGATGGCACTGTCCAGCGTGTTCGTGCTGGGCAATGCACTGCGCCTGCGTCGCTTCCGGGCGCCGATGGCCGACGCCGCCAGCCACTGAAAAGGAGACTGTCTTGAACATCGGTGAGGCCGCGAAGGCATCGAGCGTTTCGGCGAAGATGATCCGCTACTACGAGCAGATCGGGCTGATTCCTGCTGCCGACCGTACGGCATCCGGCTACCGGGCCTATTCGCACGCCGACGTGCATCGACTGCGGTTCATCCGCCGCGCGCGGGACCTGGGATTCTCGGTCGCCGAGATCACGGATCTGCTGGGTCTGTGGAACGATACCTCGCGCCACAGCGCCGACGTCAAGCGCCTGGCCGAGCAGCACATCGATGATCTCGAGCAGCGCATCGACCACATGCGGCAGATGGCCGATACGCTGAAGTCGCTGATCAGCTGCTGTGCGGGCGACGAGCGGCCGGAGTGCCCGATCCTGCAGCGGCTGGAGGAGGGCGAGGAAGGCGCGGAGCCAGTCGCGGCGCGGCGGCGGCAGGCGCGCCGGAGCTGAGCCGCGGGGCGCAGGGGCCTTCGCACCTGCGCGGCGGGAGTGCTGTGGCTCCTTCAGAAGGACGTGAGCATCGCCCGGAGCCGGGCGATCAGGCGGTGCGCGGCGGGAAGCCTGCGTCCTTCACAGCGGCGAAGATCTCCGCTTCGCTGGCCGTGGTCTGCACCTGCACGCGGCCTGTCGGCGGATCGGCGACCACGCGGGCCTGCGGATCAACGCTCTGGATCGCGCGGGTCACGCTGCGCGCGCATCCGCCGCAGGTCATGCCGTCAACATGGAAGTCCATCTGTAGCTCCTTCGGTTCCGGGGAATGCAGCCAGTGTGCACCTTCCAACGATGGCAGGGTCAAGTGATGCCTCCGCGGTGCCCATGAAAAACGGCAGCCACCTGTACCAGCGTGGCTGCCGTGGAGGAATGTCCCCGCGCCGGGCGGGGCGACTGCCTTAGAACTTCCAGGTCGCGCCGAAGTACAGCTGGCGGCCCGCGTAGGTATTGGAGATCAGGCGGGCCTTGGTGTCATTGCCCAGATGCACGCGCTGCTCGGACTTGGTGGCGTTGATCACCGACGCGGTCAGGGTCCACTCCGGGGTGAGGTTGTAGGCCACGTTGAGATCAAGCTGGTCGTACGGCTCGGTGTAGACCGTCATGCCGTTGTTCAGTCCGCCGACCACCTGGCCGCGACGGTTGTACGAGGCGCGGGCAAGGAACTTGTCGTTCTCGTAGAACACCGTCACGTTGGCCTGGTTCTTGGCGCTGCCGACCAGCGGCGACGAGCCGATGTTCTGCCCATCCAGCACGATCGAGGCCAGGTTGGTGTCGTTGTAGGTGTAGTTCGCCTGCACGCCGACGCCGAAATCGAAGGTGTACTGGCCGTACAGCTCCACGCCCTGCGACACGCCGTCCTGGCCGTTGGCACGGGTCTCGTAGTCCTGGACGGTCACGGTTTCGCCACCGACCTGCATCTGCATGTCGCGCACGACAGGCACGGTGAAGTTGTCCACGTTCTTGCGGAACAGGCCCACGCCGGCCACCGCGCCAGGCTGGAAGTACCACTCCAGGCCGAGGTCGAACTGGGTGGCCTCGAAGGGTTCAAGCTGCTTGTTGCTGCCGTCGCCGGTCCAGCCCGGGGTCGGTGCACCGCCGGCCACGCGGCGGTCATTGACGTACTCCTCGCTGTAGTAGCGCAGGCTGCCCGGAGCGCCGATCTCGGTGTAGCCGGGGCGTGCGATGACCTTCGAGGCGGCGCCGCGCAGCAGCAGGGTATCGGTGATGTCCCAGGCGATGTTGAAGCTCGGCAGGACGTCGGTGTAGGTGCGGTCCACGCCCAGCAGCTCGAAACTCTTGCTCTGTGCCAGGTTGTAGGGCAGGCGCACGAAACCGCTCTCGCAGCTGTAGTTCGGGTAGGCCGCCGCGGCCGGGTCGGAGCACGCCATCGGTGCGCCTGCGGCGTTGTCGAGGAAGTAGTCGTCGAAACGCTCGATCGAATCGGTGGACTGCGCCAGCTGCTTGGTGCGCACCACGCGCACGCCCACGTTGCCGCGCACCCGCTCGGTGCGGAAGTTGGCCTGGAAGTAGCCCGAGTAGATCTTCTCGTTGACGTTGTAGATGAAGTCGTCCTCGACACGGTTGTGCGAACCGCCGTAGGTCTTGTTCAGGTAATCGATGTAGGCCGGATAGTTGATGCCCGGGAACACGTTGGTATTGAAGCCGCCGGGGATGTTGCTGATCGGGTTGGACAGGAAGAAGCCGGGCTGGGCGATATTGGCCGTAGGGTCGCAGCCGCTCTGGTAGCGGTTGTTGTCGTAGTCCGACGGGTCTCGGCCCTGGCACACCCAGTAGGTATTGCCGGTGTTGCGGTGCACCGTGCCGTCACGATACTTGGCACCGAACTGGATCGAGTCCAGCCAGCCGGATTCGAACAGCTTGGTGACATCGGCCTGGAAATAGTTCTGCTTGATCTCGGTCTGCTTCCAGGACGAGTCGGTCGAACCGGTGTCGATCTCGGCGATGCCGGCCATGAGCTGCTGCTGCAGGTCGGGAGCGAAGGTGCCCGACGGCGTGCCGGTCAGGTCCCAGGAGGTGCTGCTGGACGATTCCCACACGCCATTGGTCTGCCGACGCGGTTTGGCCGACATGCGGAAGTTCATCGAGGGGCCGCCTTCGGACCAGGTGCGGCCGCCGGTGAACGACGCCTTCCACAGCGGGCTGATATCCCAGTCGATGCTGAGGTCGGCGGTTTGCGAGAGCGCCTTTTCGCGGCTGTAGCCGCCGGTGAGCTGCGGGGTCGGAATGGTGCAGTCATCGGGGCCCCAGCCCCCCGGCTCGAGCCCGGCCGCTTCGGCCTCGGCTTCATTGCAGTAATAGGTCTTGCCGGCCAGCTTCTCGAACTGCGCGCCGGTGACGACGGTGCCGCTGGGATCGAAGTCCAGCCCGTTGAGCATGCGGCCGCCGGCCCAGTTGCCGTCACCATTGAAGCGGGCCATGCTCCACTCCGGCACCTTCAGCATGTGCTGGGCGTAGTTGCCCTCCAGCTCGAAGCGGAAGTAGTTGGCCGTCATGGTCACGTTGTCGACCGGCTTGAACTGGAAGGTCAGCTGCCCGCCCTTGCGCTCGCGCGTTTCCTCCTTCACCGCGAAATTGACCGAGGTCGGCATGAAGAAGTCGGTGTAGTTGCGACCGTTCTGGTTGTTGAAGCCGGAGTTGCCCCACCAGTACTCGATGCCGTCCTGCAGCATGGGGTTGCCATGCACGTCGCGCGCATCGGTATCGGTGCCGTACCACTGATAGTTCTCGGTGGTGACTTCCATGGTGCGGCTGGTGCGCTTCTGCTGGGTCACGCCGACCAGCACGCCGAAACGCTCGTCCTTGCTGTGCCACGAGTACAGTGCGGAGGCCTGCGGATCGATGTCGTGATTGGTATCCGACGAGGTGCCTTCGAGGGTGACGAAGCCCGAGTTGGACTCCATGTCCAGAGGGCGCCGGGTGTGCAGGATGACCGTGCCGCCGATGCCGCCTTCGTCGATGCGCGCTTCCGGCGATTTGAACAGCTCGGCGCTGGACAGCATGTTGGACGGCAGAAGGGTGTAGTTGAAAGAGCGGGTCGCCTCGTCGTTGGTCTCGGAGGTGGCGACGTAGTTGCCGTTCAACTGGGTCAGCGTCAGGTCTGCAGCGAGGCCGCGCACGCTGACCGTCTTGCCTTCGCCGCCGTCGCGGGTGATGACCACGCCCGGTACGCGCTGCAGCGCGTCGGCCACGTTCTTGTCGGGGAACTTGCCGACGTCTTCGGCCGTGATTACTTCGACCACGGCGTTGGCGTCGCGCTTCTGCTCAAGGCTCTTTTCGATGGCGT
>ENA-UOWK01001093-UOWK01001093.1-bioreactor-metagenome-genome-assembly--contig:-NODE-1093-length-10496-cov-5.498037_pt1 | contig 10496 bp, 12 predicted proteins | sample MGYA00238157_ERZ761612 | MGnify/ENA primary metagenome ERZ761612 (study PRJEB28901, sample SAMN06268035) | bioreactor metagenome | isolation source: Joint BioEnergy Institute, California, USA... | reverse complement strand
CGACGCCACCCTTGCCGGAAGTGACTACGAGGATCTTGGCCAAGGTGATTCACCCCAAAAAATGAATAAAACGCGGGAATCCGTCAGCCATTCGAGGCTTCCAGATGCCTTTTTTGTGTCCGTAAAAAGTGGCCGCAGTATCCGTTAAAGGCGGGTGATGTTCAACACGTCACCCGACAGGCTGACATGCACCGCATCGCCCCACAGCGGGTCGCGGCGCAGGTCTTCAGCGACCTTGTAATGGCCGGCGATGGACAACATTTCGGCGCCCATTTGCTGACAGAAAATCCGTGCCTTGGTGTTGCCTTTGATGCCAGCCAGAGCGCGGCCGCGCATGGGCGCGTAAACATGGATGTTGCCATCGGCGAGAAGTTCCGCCCCTGCGCTGACCGGCGCCAGCACGATCAGATCGCCGCCCTGGGCATATACCTGCTGGCCGCCCCGCACTGGAGTGGTGATGATGCGGCTGGGTTTGTGCTCGGGTTCGGCCGGTTTTGTCTCGACCTTCTTCGGCGCCGGATCGAGTGGCCGCTCGCGTGCGCCCGACGGCGGCAACACGGGAAGATCCATGGCTTCGGCTGCGGCGACATCGCTTTCGCGAGAGGCGCGGATGGCCAGCGTGCGCAGGCCGTGGCGGCGGCAGACGGCCATCAGCTCGGCCAGGTCCAGCTCGCCTTCGCCTTCCGGCAGTTTGTCCAGAGCCAGTACCAGCGGTGTATTGCTGAAGAAGGCCGGGGCCTGGGCGACTTTTTCCGTCAGTTGCGCGTCGAGGCGTGCAAGATCGTTGTGCGCCAGTTCCATCACGGTGATGGCGAGCATGCTGCCCTTGAGCTGGAATACGGGGTCTTGGGCGAGGAGGTCGGCTTGGCTCATGGTGATGCGATGGGCCTTCTGGCGAGTCGAAAGATGCCCGGACTTATAACGACATAGCCCGCATGCCGCAAGCCGCCTGAGCAGACGAGTCCGACCGGAGGCGAAGCTGTCCCGCCGCTGGGCGGTCGCCGTGACCAGCATGGCTCGCAGCGAAGCCGCCGAGCGACGGGGAAAACTGCGTTAGAATGCGCGGCTTTGTATGTGATCGGAAACGCCTCATGGATCGCCCCCGCTTTCGCGCCTATTTTCTTCATCCGCGCTTCTGGCCACTGTGGCTGGGGTTCGGGTTGCTGTGGCTGGTGGTGCAGCTGCCTTACGCACTGCAACTGAAGCTGGGGCGGGCGTTGGGCTGGCTGATGTATCGCACGGCGAGCTCGCGCCGGCAGATTGCCGCGCGCAATCTGGAGCTGTGCTTCCCCGGCAAGAGCGCTGCCGAGCGTGAACGTCTGCTGAAGGAGAACTTCGCCTCCACCGGTATCGCCTTCTTCGAAATGGCCATGAGCTGGTGGTGGCCTAGGACACGGCTGGCGCGCCTGGCGCATGTCGAGGGCCTCGAGCATCTGCAGCAGGCGCAGGCCGAAGGACGGGGCGTGATCCTCATGGCGGTGCATTTCACCACCCTGGAGATCGGCGCGGCGCTGCTTGGTCAGCTGCATACCATCGACGGCATGTACCGCGAGCACGACAACCCGCTGTTCGATTACATCCAGCGCCGTGGCCGCGAGCGCCACAACCTCGACGCCACTGCCATCGAGCGTGAGGATATCCGTGCCATGCTCAAGGTGCTGCGTGCCGGCCGCGCGATCTGGTATGCGCCGGATCAGGACTACGGGCGCAAGCAGAGCATCTTCGTGCCGTTGTTCGGCATCCAGGCGGCGACGGTCACCGCCACCACCAAGTTCGCCCGCCTGGGCAAGGCGCTTGTGGTGCCCTTCACCCAGCAGCGCCTGGCCGATGGCAGCGGTTATCGCCTGGTGATCCATCCGCCGCTCGAAGGCTTCCCCGGCGAGAGCGAAGAGTCCGATTGCCTGCGCATCAATCAGTGGATCGAGCAGGTTGTGAGTGCCTGCCCGGAGCAGTACCTGTGGGCGCATCGGCGTTTCAAGACGCGCCCCGAGGGAGAGCCGAAGCTGTACGGTAAGCGCAAGTAGCAGGCTGTTGGAAAACTACCTGCGTTGGCAATGCTGCGTTAGAAACGGCCTCGCGTGCGAGCCCAGTCAAAATGCTCATTTACAACGCGTAAACTGCGCTTTTTCAGCCGTTTTTGCCTAGCCTTGCCTGCCTCGCCTACGTTTTTCAACGGCCTGCTAGCGCATCTATACTGCAACGAAAAACAGGACCGTTCGATGACAGTGATTGCCCGCCCCGATGCGCCCGTTACCGGGCTGATCCTCTCTGGTGGCGGGGCGCGGGCGGCCTATCAGGTGGGCGTTCTGGCGGCCATCGCCGATCTGCTGCCGGACGCCTCGCACAATCCCTTTCCGGTGATAGTCGGCACTTCGGCCGGGGCGATAAATGCCGTTGGCCTGGCCTGTGGCGCGTTGCAATTCGGCGAAGCCGTGCGGCGCCTGACCTCGGTCTGGCAGGGCTTTCACACGCACATGGTGTACCGCAGCGACTGGCCCGGCGTATTGCGCCAGGCGGCACGTTTCATTGGCCACAGCCTGCTTGGCCTGGGGCGCGGTGTTCCGGTGGCCCTGCTAGACAGCGCGCCGTTGCGTGAGCTGCTGGAGCGTGAGCTGGACTTTTCCGGCATCGCTGCGGCCGTGCGACATCGTCAGCTGCGTGCCGTCGCGGTGACGGCCTTCGGCTACGATAGCGGCCAGGCCGTGACCTTCTACCAGGGGCGCGCCACCATCGATCCCTGGTTCCGTCATCGCCGTGTGGGCGTACCGACACGGTTGCAGCTTCACCATCTGCTCGCCAGCGCGTCGATCCCGCTGATCTTCCCGCCGGTGAAGATCAACCGCGAATACTTCGGTGACGGCGCGGTACGCCAGGCGGCGCCGATCAGTCCGGCGCTGCACCTGGGCGCCAGCCGCGTACTGGTGATTGGCGTCAGCGGCAATGCTCAGCTCGAAGCCAATGCCGCGCTGCCTCGGGTGGCCAGCACGCGACCGCCGAGCCTGGCGCAGATCGGCGGGCACATGCTCAACAGCACCTTCATCGACAATCTGGAGACGGATATCGAACTGCTCGAACGCCTCAACCAGATGAGCGCACTGGTGCCGCCGGATCGACGTCCGCGCGGCTTGGGGCTCAATCCTGTGGAGGTGCTGGTGATCGCGCCGAGCCAGCCGCTGGACCAGATCGCCGCCCGCCATCAGCGTGAGCTGCCCAAGGCCTTGCGTCTGTTCCTGCGTGGTCCGGGCGCGACCAAGGCGGGCGGGGCCGGCGTGCTCAGCTACCTGCTGTTCGAACCCGGTTACTGCAGCGAGCTGATCGAGCTGGGGTATCAGGATGCGATGGCACGCAAGGCCGACCTCTGCCGTTTTCTCGGTTTGACAGAGGTCCTCCAATCCGCCTGATGCCGCTCAGGCCAGTACACCATCGCGAAAATCACGCAGGGCTTGTTCGATTTCCTCGCGCTTGTTCATCACGAACGGTCCGTACTGCACGATGGGCTCGTTCAGCGGCGTGCCGGCGATCAACAGCACTCGCGCACCGTGGTTACTGGCCAGGCGTAGTTCGCCTTCATCCGACAGCCGCACCAGGCGTCCGGCACTGACTGGCTGCACGCTGGCCTCGGGGAGTTCGAGCAGGCCTTCGTAGACGTAGAGCATGACCCGTTGACCGTCGGCCAGGCGCGGTGCGACCTGGCTGCCGGCTGGCAGATGCAGGTCGAACAGTTGCGGCTCTGTATGCGGACGCTGCACGGCGCCGATCTGGCGGATCTCGCCATCGTCGAACTCGCCGGCTATCACCGCCACCTCGACGCCAGATGCCGTACTGATGCGTGGAATGTCCGTGGCGGGAATATCGCGATACCCCGCTTCACCCAGCTTGTCCTTGGCCGGCAGGTTCAGCCAGAGCTGGAAGCCGCGCATGGCGCCAGACTCCTGCTCGGGCATCTCGCTATGGATGATGCCGCGCGCGGCGGTCATCCATTGCACGCCGCCGCTGCCGAGCAGGCCGACGTTACCCAGGTGATCCTCATGGCGCATGCGCCCTTCGAGCATGTAGGTGATGGTCTCGAAGCCGCGGTGCGGATGCGGCGGAAAGCCGGCGATGTAATCGTCGGGGTTGTCGGTGGAAAACTCATCGAGCATCAGGAAGGGGTCGAAGCGCTCCAGGCCCGGCCCGCCGATCACGCGGTTGAGGCGCACACCGGCGCCATCGGACGCAGGTTGGCCAGGCTGGATGCTGATGACGCGGCGGTGCGAAGTCATGGCGGGCTCCTTGATAGAGAGGAATGACGCCATGCTAGTCACATTGAATCGATGTTTGGGTGGAAAATTTCCGAGCCATGCATCGATAAATTCGATGCATGGCTCGGAATCAGTCGGCGATCTTCAACTTGCGCGACTCATGGTAGAAGTAGCGCAGTTTCTCGTACTCGAATGGTGAGTTGAGCTGGCCATAGCGAAAGCCGGTGTTGGCGCGGGTATCGATGGCTTGAAGAACAGGAATGCCGGGATTGCTGCGACTGGCGTCGGCCACATCGAGATAATTGACCGCGTTCTGCAGGCTGTAATCTGCTACCAGGCCACCGGTGTCGCGCAGGTTCGACGGGCCAAGCAGCGGCAGCATCAGGTACGGACCGGCGGGGACACCGTAGTAGCCGAGCGTCTGGCCGAAGTCTTCGCTCAATCTCGGCAGGCCCATTTTCGTCGCCGGGTCCCAGATACCGCCAACCCCGAGAATGGTGTTGAACAGCAACCGGGCAGTGCTGTTTGCCGCCCGCTTGCCTTTGAGCTGCAGCACGCTGTTGGCGAGTGTGGGGATCTCGCCGAGGTTGTTGAAGAAATTGTGCACGCCGGTTTGCACCAGGTTCGGCGTTATATAGCGGTAGCTGTCGACCACGGGCAGGAACACCCACTGGTCGAATCGGTAGTTGAAGTGGTAGACCCGACGGTTCCATGACTCCAGCGGGTCATACACCTGCAGCGCGTCACTGGAGGCGCGCTCGAACTCCTGCTGATCCAGCCCCGGATTGAAATGCAGGTTCTGCAGCGGATTGGTGAAACCGTCAGGGTCGACCTGGTTTTCGGCCAGTGCCTGCCCGCTGGCCAGCAGCATGGCGATGATCAGAGTGCTGTGCTTAACCACGGAAGAACTCCAGCATGGCGTCGCTGTTGACGCGATAGTTGAGGTTGCCGCAGTGCCCGCCGTGCGGGTAAAGGGTCAGGCGGTCACCAAAGGTACGGCGCAGAAAGCCGATGTCGCCCTGGCCGAGAATCAGATCGTCGGCGTTGTGCATCACGGCGATCTTGTCGCTGCTTTTGAGGTAGTCCTCCAGTGCGTACAGGCTGCTCTTTTCGATCAACTGGTTGAGGCTGCCGCCGTCATAGCGCGCGCGCCACATCGGCATCAGTTGTTCGGCGATGTAGCAATCGAAGTCGCAACGCAGCGCCATCTGGAAGAAGGGCGTGAGACTGGTGCTCTCGGTAATGCGGTAATCGCGCGGGGTGATGAGACCGCGGCGGTTGAGCAGATCCGAGGTGAAGACGATGTCGGCGGAGGAGAAACGGAACGAGGTGCCGATCAGCATCGCCATCTGTTCGTCCGAGAGGCGCTCGGTCGACTGCTGGAAGTCGTAGAGCATCGCCTCATTGATATCCAGATAGCCCTTGTCGTTGAAGTAACGGGTGAGCTTGCCGAGTACCAGGTCATAGAAATTGGTGCTGTTGTCGATGCCCTGCACCTTGGTCTGCACCAGCTTGTCCAGGTTGCTGATGGAGGTGTAGAGGTTGACCGGTGGGTTGAGCAGCAGTACGCGCTTGAAGTCGAAGGCGCGGCGGGTTTCGTCGATCTGGCTGACGAAGGCAGCATGCAGGGCGCCGAGGCTGTAGCCGGTCAGCAGGAATTCGCTGACTTCCAGTCTCGGATGCTGAGCTCTTACCGCTTGCATGGCGCGGTACAGGTCATCGGCATCTTCCGGGCTGTATCCGGGCGTGGCGGAGCGCGAGGCGGCAGCCATGAAGTCGTAGCTGGTCGGTGATGACAGCTGCACGACATGGAAACCAGCCCCGTAGAACAGTTTCTTCAGGTACTCGTTGGTACCGCTGGCATAGTGCGCGCCAGTGCCGGCGATGATGAAGATCAATGGCGCACGGCCTTTCTGCTCGGCCAGGCGGTAACGCAGCTTGGTGACTGGCCAGAAATTATCCAGCAGTTCGAATTCGCGGTCAGGACGCAGGCGCACCGAGTAGTCGTGTTGCCTGATATCGCCGTCAGCCGGCAGCTCCGGGCGCAGCTCGGGCGGCGTGGTAGCGATGGTCGCCTCGAACGGGTTGGCCAATGGATAGCCGTAGCTTTCGGCATCCACATCGACGGCCATCGCGGAGGCACAGAAGACCAGGCCACCGAACAGGGCGGCGAGTCGGGCAAGGCTGGGCATGTGTGTAAGTCCCTTTGAATAAGAGAACGTCTGGATTCAACAGCTGGCTTATGACAGCAGCAAGCAGGGCAAAGTGCCAGACTATCCTGCCTTATCGCAGGGAAACATGCGTAGCGGCAATGACGCTCGTGTAGGCGCGACCGATTGCTGATTCTTCAATCAGGCGTGATGGTGCAGCCAGGCGTGCTTGGGTCGCTCCGGTACAGACTGGCGATTGCGCTCGAAACGTTGCCAGATTTTCTCGTGGAAGTAGAAGCCTACCGAATTGCACAGCGGTTCGATCGCGGCCACCAGACTGCTGGCCGCAACGCTTCCGGTCAGTACGTAGGTGACACCGAAGGCGATGCAGAAGTGCATGATGGTAAAGGTCAGTGTCTTGAGCATGATGCACCTCGTTGAGAATCATTTCGTCTTGTGTGAAAGGCTAGTCTCGTTAGCTCGGCTTGGGAAATGTGGTGTCTGCATGACTTTGATAGTTACCTTGAATTGATGATTTTAATTTGAGAGTAATTGTCTATTTATCTATTTGCTGGGCCGCTGCGTTAAGGTGAGGCTCTATTTCGATGGAGCCAGGCCATGCAGATCAGTGACATCCCCTTTGGCGTGACGGATTGGAGCGCGTTGCCCGCTACCGAGCACCCGGGCGAGCGTGGCGTAGCGCGCTGGCGCACCTGCCAGTTCGGTGCGCTGCGGGTACGCATGGTCGAATATTCACCGGACTATCTGGCTGACCACTGGTGCCATAAGGGACACGTATTGTTGTGTCTGGAGGGGGAGCTGAGTACCGAGCTGGAGGATGGTCGTGTATTCGTGCTCAAGCCCGGTATGAGCTACCAGGTGGCCGATGGTGCCGAGGCGCATCGCTCCTCGACATCGGCTGGCGCGCGTTTGTTCGTGGTGGACTGAGTCGCGATGCTCTGGCGTATGGCTGCCGATGTGCTGGTGGTGGTGCACCTGGGCTTCATTCTATTCGTACTGCTCGGTGGCTTGCTGTTGCTGCGCTGGCCGAGGTTGCTCTGGCTGCATCTGCCAGCGGTTACCTGGGGCATCGTGGTGGAATGCCTGCACCTGGGTTGCCCGCTGACCCCATGGGAAAACCAGTTGCGCCGGATGGCCGGGCAGGCGGGTTATGAAGGCGGTTTCATCGAGCATTACCTGATACCGCTGATCTACCCGGCCGGACTTACGGCCCAGATTCAGCTCTGGCTCGGCGCTATTGTCATATTGGTCAATCTGGCTGTTTACGCTTGGCTTATCTTCTGCCGGCACAATCGAGCGCGCGCATGATTTGCCCTGCCTATTCATAAGCCTGATGAAGGCTCGGACGCTTTATTTCCTTCGCTACACTGCCAGCCATCGCAACCAAACAATGAAGGCAGGGCTGCTATGCAAAACCGCATGATGATCACTGGCGCGGGCTCAGGCCTGGGACGCGAAATTGCCCTGCGCTGGGCGCGCGAGGGCTGGCAACTGGCGCTGGCTGATGTAAACGAAGCCGGCTTGGTACAAACCCTGCAGGTGGTGCGCGAGGCGGGCGGCGACGGGTTCACCCGGCGTTGCGACGTGCGTGACTACAGCCAGCTGACCGCCCTGGCGCAGGCCTGCGAAGAGCAGTTCGGTGGTGTCGATGTCATTGTCAATAACGCTGGCGTCGCCTCCGGGGGCTTCTTCAGCGAGCTGTCGCTGGAGGACTGGGATTGGCAGATCTCGATCAACCTGATGGGGGTGGTCAAGGGCTGCAAGGCGTTCTTGCCGCTGTTGGAAAAGAGCAAGGGCAAGATCGTCAATATCGCCTCCATGGCCGCGCTGATGCAGGGCCCGGGTATGAGCAACTACAACGTGGCCAAGGCCGGCGTGGTGGCATTGTCGGAAAGTCTGCTGGTGGAACTGCGTCAGCTGGAGGTCGGCGTGCATGTGGTCTGCCCATCCTTCTTCCAGACCAACCTGCTGGACTCCTTCCGTGGCCCGACTCCGGCGATGAAGGCCCAGGTGGGCAAACTGCTGGAAAGCTCGCCGATCAGTGCGGCGGATATCGCCGGCTATATCCATGATGAGATGGCCAAGGGCAGTTTCATGATCCTGCCGCACGAAATGGGGCGTATGGCTTGGGCGTTGAAGCAGAAGAATCCGCAGGCGCTGTACGACGAGATGGCCAGCATGGCCGAGAAAATGCGCGGCAAGGCCAAGCCCGCGAACTGACCGAAAAGTCAGTTATTGATGCCGGCAGGCTTGCCTGGCGCGGCCTGCAGGGGTAGGGTGGCCGCCCCGGCCTGCCTGCCGTCATGATCATGGAATACCTGTGAAACCAGTCCCTCGGGCCCTGCTGCTAGTGGCCCTGGTGCTGGCGGCGATCAATTTGCGCCCCGGCATTACTTCCCTCGCGCCGCTGATCGAGCGCATCGCCGCTGAGCTGTCGTTGAGCCGCAGTTTCATCAGCCTGACCACGGCCTTGCCGGTGCTTTGCATGGGCCTGCTGGCGCCATTGGCGCCGCGCCTGGCCATGCGCTGGGGCCTCGAACGCACCATCGTGCTCTGCCTCGGGCTGATCGGCCTGGCGCTGCTGGCGCGTCTGGCCGCGCATCAGAGTGCTGTCCTGATCGGCAGCGCCATTGCCCTGGGCGCCGCGATCGCTGTCGCCGGTCCTTTGCTGTCCGGCTTCATCAAACGCCATTTCGCCAGCCAGATGGGCCGGGTGGTTGGCTGGTACTCGTTGGGCATGGCCATCGGCGGCGCCGGCGGTGCGGTGCTCACGGCGCCTGCCACGGCGCTGTTCGGCGATGCCTGGCATCTGGGCCTGGCGGTGTGGGCCACGCCGGCATTGCTCGGGGTGATGCTCTGGCTGTGGCTGCCCAACCAGGCCGGCGCTGCTGACGAGCAGGAAAGCGGCGGCCTGCCCTGGCGGCAGCCTCGCGCCTGGTTGATCAGTTGCTTCTTCGCCATTCAGGCGGGCCTGTTCTATGCCATCGCTACCTGGGCCGTGGCGCGCTACCACGAAGCCGGGCTGAGCATGCTGCGCAGCAACTCGCTGCTCAGCCTGGCCATGCTCATGGGGCTGCCCAGTTCGTTCCTGCTGCCGTGGCTGGCGCAGCGCTACAACGCGCGTTACCCGCTATTGCTGGCTTGCGGTGCGGTTACCTGCGGTTGCCTGGCGATGGTCACCTTCATGCCGCGTTTCGTCCCGGAACTGTGGGCGGTGATCCTGGGTTTTTCGCTGGGCGGCTCCTTCGCCCTGTCGCTGGTGCTACCGCTATACGAGGCCGGCTCGCCGATTGCGGTCAGCCGCTGGACGGCGATGATGCTGTTCACCGGATACTGCCTCGGTTGCCTGACGCCGATTCTGACCGGCTTGGCGCGCGATCTGTCAGGCAGCTACCGCCTGCCGTTCGCGGTGCTGACAGGGCTGGCATTGCTGATGACGCTGGTTGCCTGGTTGCTGGGACGCAGTCGACGACAGACACGCTGAGGAATTCGCACCAGTTCCTTTCTTGCCCAGGCGTGCTGTGTTAGAAGGCTTTCTGCTTTTTCAGGAGTGCCGGTGTGGAATCCGAATCCATCGTCTATGGCTGCATTCGCGACTGGCCCTCGGATGATCCCGAGCAGCGTCGTCTGCGCCGTGAAACCAACCATGGCGTGCTGGCCGAATTGCCATCGGGTGATCTCTGGCCCTTTCTTGGCCGTGAGATGTTCTCCTTCTGCGAGCTGCCGGGTGCGGGCCTTTACCAGACTCAGGTGATCCACTTCGGTGCCAGCTACGGCGCAGTGGAGTATGAGTGGAACCTGTGGATCGAAACCTTCGAGGCACTACTCAAACGTCTTTACTGGGCCAGTGCCGTGGTTCATCTGGAAACAGAGCTCAATGGCATGCACACCTTCCGCTGGGAATCCGACAACGGCTTTCACAGCCCGCAGGAGGGTGCGCTGCGTGTGCGCTGCGCCTGGGAGCGTGAGGGCGCCCTGCGTGTTTAGGCAGCAGAGATGATCAACTACCTGTGGTTTCTGCTGGCGGCGCTGTTCGAGATCGCCGGCTGCTATGCGTTCTGGATGTGGTTGCGGCTGGATCGCA
>ENA-UOWK01001092-UOWK01001092.1-bioreactor-metagenome-genome-assembly--contig:-NODE-1092-length-10497-cov-9.522122_pt1 | contig 10497 bp, 12 predicted proteins | sample MGYA00238157_ERZ761612 | MGnify/ENA primary metagenome ERZ761612 (study PRJEB28901, sample SAMN06268035) | bioreactor metagenome | isolation source: Joint BioEnergy Institute, California, USA... | reverse complement strand
GACCTCGACACCGCGCAGATGGCGGTGCAGGCCTCGCTGACCGGCCACCTGGTGCTGTCGACGCTGCACACCAACGACGCGCCGTCGGCGATCACCCGCCTGCTCGACCTCGGCCTGCCGCATTACCTGATCGCCTCCACGCTCAACGGCGTGCTCGCCCAGCGCCTCGTGCGCACGCTGTGCCGCCACTGCAAGCAGCCCGCGGCGGTCGATCCGGAAGGCTGGCGCGCGCTGCTCGGGCCCGACAGCGACGTGCCGCCACCCGAGACCGCCTGCGGGCCGGTCGGCTGTCTGGAATGCCGCAACACCGGCTACTTCGGCCGCGTCGGCATCTACGAACTGATGCCGGTCACGCCTGCGCTGCGCGCGAAGATCCAGCCCGACATGGCACTGGCCGGCTTCAGCCGCACCGCCGTCGGCGAAGGCCTGCGCACGCTGCGGATGGCCGGCGCGGAGAAGGTCGCGCAGGGCCTGACGACGGTCGAGGAAGTGATGACGGTGCTGCCGCCGACGGAGTGAGGGCGGTGCCCGGCGTTGTTGGAACACTTATTACCGGCCGGCCGCACAGATGTGCTCCTTCCCCCGCCTGCGGGGGAAGGCTGGGATGGGGGCAAAGCTGGAACTCGCGACCTTGCCAAGCCAAGACATGAGGTCGGCGCTCGTCCCCCGTCCGAACCTCGTCGGACCGTTCGCCCCCACCCGACCCTCCCCCGCACGCGGGGGAGGGCTTTGATGCCTGCTCGTTCCCTCCATCGGTGTGACGGACACGCGCGAATGTGGGAGCGCGCTTGCGCGCGATGTGCCAGGCAGCTTCGGCGCCCGTCATCCCTCGGCGCCGATGCATGCGCGCGATCGCGGCCAAAGCCGCTCCCACGGGAACGCCGAACCGCTACGCTTCCGCATCGCCCGCCCACATTCGATCCGATGTCCGACACCCGCCCGTTCCTGATCATCGAAACCGGCCAGCCCGTTCCGTCCATGCGTCGCTACGGCGGATTCCCGCACTGGATCCGCGTCGCCGCCGGTCTGTCGGAGCGCGAAGTCGAGAGTGTCGATGTCGAGCGCGGCGCCGACCTGCCCGCGGCTGACCGCTATGCCGGCGTACTGGTCACCGGTTCCGGCGCCATGGTCACCGACCGCGCCGACTGGAGCGAACGCAGCGCCGCCTGGCTGCGCGATGCCGCGCATGACGGCGTGCCGCTGTTCGGCATCTGCTACGGCCATCAATTGATCGCGCATGCGCTCGGCGGCGAGGTCGGTCCGAATCCGCGGGGACGCGAGATGGGCAGCTTCGAGATCGAGACGCTCGACGCTGCGGCCGACGATGCGCTGTTCGCGAACGCCGGTCCGCGCTTCGTCGCCCAGGTCACGCACCTGCAGAGCGTGCTGCGCCTGCCCGAGGGCGCGACGCTGCTGGCGAAGTCCGCGCTCGAACCGCACCAGGCGTTCCGTTGGGGCACGCGTGTCTGGGGCGTGCAGTTCCATCCCGAGTTCAGCGCCACGCACATGCGCGGTTACATCCGCGCGCGCAGCGGGGCGCTGTACCAGGAGGGGCTCGATCCGGTCGCGGCCGTCGCGGCGGTACGCGCGGCGCCGGAAGCACGGGCGATCCTCCAGCGCTTCGTGCGGATGGCGCGCGCCTGACAGGCGCGGCCACGCGATCGCGGCTGAACATCGCCGGCGCCACTGCGGCCTTCTGTGCGCCTGCGATACGATGACGCCCTTCGTGGCGCGACCACGCGACAGCACTCTGGAACACGGCGGACATGACGACTCGGACGGTAGGGGCCGGCCACGGCTGGAAGTGGCTCGTACAGGGCGTCAACATCGGTCGCGCCAATCCGCGTGCGGTCTACGGGGCCACCGCGGTCGTCGCGTTGCTCGCGCTGATTCCCAACGTCGTCCAGGCGGTGCTGCAACTGGCGTTCGGTCTCGATGCCGGCGCGCAGATCATGATCATCGGCGCGATGTCGCTGGTCTCGATCATCGTCTACCCGCTGCTGATCGGCGGCGTGCTGCAGGTCATCGACGCGGTCGAACACGGGCGCCCGGCACGGCCGACCGACGTGTTCGCGACCTTCACCGGTGGCAATGCCGGCCGGCTGATCGGCTTTGGCGTGCTGATGGGCGCGCTCTACATCGCGACGTTCTATGCGCTGGTCAGCGCGTTCGGCGACGGCGTGATGGAGTGGTACATGCAGATCCTGACGATCAGCCAGGAAATGGGCGCGCAGTCGGCACCGGCCACGCCGCCCGATCTGCCGCTGCCGCCGGCAGGCATCGGCCCGCTGATGGCGCTGGCGATCTTCTTCGGCGTCTATTACGCGACCGTCTATGCGATCGGCCTGGGCCAGGTGTCGCTGGGCCGACGCCCGGTGCTGCAGGCCTTCACCGACGGGCTGGGCGGTGCACTGCGCAACGTGTTGCCGGTGATCGTCGCGGCGGCCATCGCCATGGCCGGCGGCTTCGCGCTGATGCTCGCGTTCGCGATGGTCGTGACCATCATCGGCGTCGTCGCCAGCCTCGTGCATCCGGGCCTTGCGGCGCTGCTGGTACTGCCGCTCTATCTGATCCTGCTGCTGGTGCTCTACATCGTCATGTTCGGCGCGATGTACGCGATGTGGCGCGATGTCTGCGGTCCGCAGGACGCCGATGCCGCGCCGGGTCCGGTGCCGGGCGCCGGCCACGACGGCAGCCGCATCGAACTGTGAGGCCGGCCGGGTCCTAGCGTCCCAGCGTCGCCTCGAGCGCGGCGGCCATGCTCCGGTCCAGATGGCGCATCAGCAGGGCGAACAGCAGGAAGAAGGCCGGCGGCTGCAGCGTCAGCCACAGGCGCGCGGCCAGCGGCATCGGGTCGTGATCGCGACGGACCACGCGGGTGCCGGCAATGCGATCGTGCAGCGCCTGGTGGCGCGGCCCGCGTGCGGCCAGCAGGTGGCCGATGTTGAGGCTCAGCCAGGACAGCAGGCCGGCTGCGTTGCGCAGCGCCGAGCGGACGAGGCCCGGCGGCTGGCCGTCGTCGTCGACGACCTGCAGGCCCAGCAGCCGCTTGCCCGGCGTCGCCTGCCAGCGCGAACTTTCGAACACCGAGAACCACAGCAGCGCGACGATCGCGAACACCGCCGTCGCCGGCAACGTCAGCGACGACAGTGCGATCGCGAGCGCGGTCGTGGCGACCTGCAGGGCGGGATCGGCCGTCCACGCGTGCAGCAGCTCGACCGGCGAGGCGGCCAGATCGAGCGTGCGCTGCATCAGTGCCGCCATCGCCTGGGACAGCGCATCGATCGCGCGCGCCGAGGTGTGCAGTGCCTCGGCAAGCTGCCGCCGCATCAGCAGCGCGACGACCAGGCCGATCGCCGCCGCATCCAGCGACCACGCCGTGTACCGGCGCAGCAGCGGCGCGGGAAGCGGCTGCGATACCACATTCATGGCGCGTCGCGCAGCGCGGCCGGTTTGGGGGCCAGCAGGCGCGCGGCGATGATGCCCGCCTCGTAGAGCAGGCACATCGGAATCGCCAGCATCAGCTGCGACACGACGTCGGGCGGCGTGATGACCGCGGCGAGCACGAAGACTCCCACCACCGCATAGCCGCGCGCCTCGCGCAGCTGATCGGTGGTCACCCAGCCCAGCAGCACCAGGATCACCAGGGCCACCGGCAGTTCGAAGCTCATGCCGAAGGCGAGGAAGATCACCAGCACGAAGTTCAGGTAGGCGTTGATGTCGGTCATCATCGCCACGCCGTCGGGGGTCACCATCGTCAGGAACCTGAAAACCGACGGCAGCACGAAGAAGAACGCGAACGCGCACCCGATGTAGAACAGCGCGACGGCCGACGCCAGCAGGGGCAGGGCGAGCCGCTTCTCGCGCTTGTAGAGCCCGGGGGCGACGAAGGCCCAGGCCTGGTAGAGCAGCCACGGCATCGTCACCACCAGCGCGGTGAAGAACGCGAGCTTGAGCGGGGCGAAAAACGGCGAGGCCACTTCGACCGCGATCAGGTGCGCGCCTTCGGGCAGCTTGTCGAGCAGCGGCTGCGCGAGCAGGCCATAGAGCTTGTTGGCGAACGGCAGCAGGCACAGCAGCACCAGCCCGGTGCCGGCCAGGCCACGCATCAGGCGCATGCGCAGCTCGATCAGATGATCGATCAGGCTGCCTTCGCCGGCGTCGTCGTCAGCGTGCAGCGCCACGCGGGACCTCCTCGTCGGTCACCGGCGGCACGACCGGCGGCCGCGTGGGATCGCCGGCGATGGCCCCGGGCGGCAATGGCGGCTCGTCCGGTGCCGGCGTGGCTGCAGGCTGCATGGCGAGATCACGATGGCTCGCCGGCGCGTCACCGGGCATGCGGGCCGCATCGGCGACCAGACCTTCGGCGCCCTTGCGCACGTCGTCGAGCCCGTTGCGGGCGCGGGTCTGGGCATCACGCAGCTGGGTGCCGACGTCCTCGATCGAACGCTGGGCCTCGCGCACGCTGCGCTTGAGTTCTTCGGCGGCGAGTTCGCGTTCGAGTTCGGATTTCACCGAATACCACTGCGCGCGGGCACGCCGCACCCACAGACCCGCGAACCGCGCCGCCTTGGGCAGACGTTCGGGGCCGAGCACGATCAGCGCGACCAGCGCGATGATCATCAGCTCGCCGGTACCGATTCCGAACATCGAACTGCAGTTCCCGCGTCAGCGGGAGACGTTGTCGTCGTGGCGCGTCCTGTCGGCGTCACGCGCCGCGGCGTCCTGCGAACGGTCGTCGAGGCGCTCGGGCGCATCGTCGTCGTGCATGCCCTTCTTGAACCCCTTCACCGCTTCGCCCAGATCACGGCCCGCGCCGCGCAGGCGCTTGGTGCCGAACACCAGCAGCACGACGACGAGAACGATGAGCCAATGCCAGATGCTGAAACTGCCCATGGCGTAACTTCCGGAAAAGAGCTGCGGGTGGCCTCGCAGGATAACGCACCGCGCCGGCGCACTGTGCGCCCGGCGGGGCGGCTCAGTATTCGGGCAGCGGTTCGACGGTCGCCGGCTGGTCGTCCACGTTCTCGAAGCCCTGCGTCGCCGGCTGCCCCTGCGCCGATTGCAGCGGCGCGGTGCTGGCCTCGGGCACGTCCTGGATCGCCGGTGAGGGCGGCTGCGGCGCACTGCGCGAGGCGGGTACGGCGCTGCCGCCGCGGGCGACGCGCGCGGTGGCGCTGGCTTCTTCCAGGCGATCGCGGAAATCGACCACCGCGTTCGACGGCTGGCGACCGGGGCGGTTCTCGAGAATCGCGCGCGGCGTGGTGGTGTTGCCGTAGACGGCGATGTTGGCGTCATCGTCGATCTGCAACACCGCGCCGTCCAGCGCGACACCGGCAAACAGGCCGCGCGCGCGCGACCACGACCAGATCTCGGCCTTGAGCTGGCCGTCGGTCAGCGCCGCCGCGTTGCGGCCCACCGGGCCGGCGGCCACGCCGGCGTCGGCGCCGAGGGTGAACTTGCCGTTGACGATCGACTCCAGGCTGCGTTCGTTGCGGAACACCAGCACCACGTCGGACGACTGCACGCCGGCCTGGAAGCCGATGCTCCCGCCGGTGAGCTTGACGAAGGCCGGGCTGGACCACGTGCCTTCGGGCGTCTTGACCGACATCAGCCCGTGACCGCGGCGGCCGCCGATGATCAGGCCCGCCTTGATGGTGTCCGGGATGACGACGATCGCCCGCGCCTCGTCGAGCAGCTTGTCCGGAATGCCGGATTCGGGAATCGCCTGGATCTCGTTGAGCACGCGCACCGCGTTCTGCGCGCGCGCGTCTTCGGTCGGCCCGGCGACGGCGGGGCCGGCGACGCAGGCCATGGCCAGGGCGGCGACCAGCACGGTGTGGCGGAACGGACGAAGAGTCATGGGGGCTCCGGGGCAGGGGCGCGGTACGGATGGGTGTCGCAGTGTCGCGTGCGCGAAACGGATTCAGGCTAGTGACGGGGCAATGAATCGCAGATGAGTTCTTCCGGGCGCTGCGCGTGCTGCCATTGATCCCGCACGCCTGCCATCCTATGCCGATGCCCAACGCTTCCTCACCCCACAGCGCGCGCGATGCGGTCGTGCTCGTCAATCTCGGCACGCCCGACGCGCCCACGCCCCAGGCGGTACGCCGCTATCTGGCCGAATTCCTGCACGACCATCGCGTGGTCGCGCTGACCCGCTGGCTGTGGTGCCCGATCCTGCACTTCATCATCCTGCCGTTCCGCTCGCCGCGCGTGGCCAGGCTCTACGCGGGCGTGTGGATGAGCGAGGGCTCGCCGCTCGCGGTGCTCACCGCGCGCCTGGCCAGGGCCGTGCAGGCCGAACTGCCCGAAGCGGACGTCGTCCACGCCATGCGCTACGGCAATCCCTCGCTGCGCACCGTGCTGACGGAACTGCGCGACGCCGGCCACGCGCGCGTGCAGGTGTTGCCGCTGTATCCGCAGTACTCGACGACGACCACCGCGTCGGTCGGCGACATCGTCGATGCGGTCTTCGGCGCGCAGGGCGTCGCCCGCATGCGCGGCGACTACCATCTCGATGCGGGCTGGGTCGAAGCGGTCGCCGCCTCGATCCGCACGCACTGGGACACGCACGGACGCGGCGAGCGCCTGCTGTTCTCCTTCCACGGCATTCCGCAGCGCCTCGCCGATGCCGGCGATCCCTACCCGGCCCAGTGCCGCGCGAGCGTCGATGCGATCGTGCGCGCGCTGGGCCTGGCGCCGGGCGAAGCACTGCTGACCTTCCAGTCGCGCTTCGGGCGCGAGCCCTGGCTGCAGCCCTACACCGACGACACGCTCAAGGCGCTGGGCGGCGACGGCGTGCGCGTGCTCGACGTGGTGTGCCCCGGCTTCGCGGTGGATTGCCTGGAGACGCTGGAGGAGATCGCGTTGCAGAACGCCGAGATCTTCCATGCGCACGGCGGCCGTGACCTGCGCTACATCCCGTGCCTCAACGACGCGCCGGTGCATGCGCAGGCCCTGGCCGCCTTGACGCGTCGCGACCTGGCGGCGCGCGCATGAGCGAGGCATCCGGGCGGCCGTTCGAACTGGAGATCGGCATCGGCACCGTGCGCGGCCTGCGCTTCGGGACCGGAGGCGGACGACGCGTGCTGGCCCTGCACGGGTGGCTCGACAATGCCGCGAGCTTCGTGCCGCTGGCCGCGCAGCTCGACGGGCTCGATCTCGTCGCGCCGGACCTGCCGGGCCACGGCCGCAGCGCGCACATGCCGCCGGGCACCGACTACACCTTCGTCGGCGCCGTGCACCAGGTGCTCGACATCGCCGATGCGCTCGGCTGGCAGCGCTTCGCGCTGCTGGGGCATTCGATGGGCGCGGGCATCGCCAGCCTCGTCGCGGCCGCGGTGCCCGACCGCGTCGAGCGGCTGGTCGCGATCGAAGCGCTGGGCGCGCTGCCCGAGACCGAAGCCGCAACGGTGCCGCGCCTGCGCGACGCGGTGGCCGCCTCGCGCAGCCTCGGCCAGCGCCCGCTGCGCGTGTTTCCCGATCTCGACGCGCCGGTCCGCGCGCGCATGCGCGTCAACGCGCTGAGCGAGCCGGTCGCGCGCCTGCTGGTCGAGCGCGGCGTGCAGCCGGTCGACGGCGGCCACGTCTGGTGCAGCGACCCGCGCCTGACGATTCCCACGGCCGTGCGCATGACGCCCGGACAGGTCGATGCCCTGATCGCCGGCATCGACTGTCCGACCCGGGTGATCTACGCCGATCCGCCGCAGCCGTATCTGCCCGAGCCCGACCGCTCGCGCCGCGCCCGGCTGTTGCCGGCCGGCGAGCTGGTCGTGCTGGCCGGCGGCCACCATCTGCACATGGAACAGCCCGGGCAGGTCGCCGCGGCGATCGGAGATTTCCTGCAGCGTTGAAGTGCCGCGCCTCAGGGCGCCGGCATCGGGTCCTGCAACTGCACGCTGACGGTGACGCCAGCCGCGTCGGGTGCCAAGGCCGGCCCCGTGCGATCGAACGCGAACAAGGCACTGCGGCCGTCCTTCTCGAAGGCGAGCACGGCGGTGTCGGCGCCCGACTGCGTCGCCAGCCGCGCCTGCCAGCCGGCCTGCTGCATCGCCCGGCGCGTGTCCCGCGAGAGCTGCGCGACTTCGCCTTCGGCCAACAGGCTCAGCAGGCGGGTGCCGGGCATCTCGGACATGGTGTCGATCGCATAGCGCGCCGGCAGCGGCACGTCGTCTGGAAAGTCCGGCGGCAAGGCCAGCGTGGTCCGGCGCGGCGTGGTCGGCGCCACACGATCCCCCAGCGCGTCGAAGCGCACGGTGGTGCCGATCGGATCGGCGGGCGGCCGGCAGGCGCACGGCAGCGTGGCGGCCAGCAGGCACAGGAACAGGGCGGGCGCGCGGCCCATCGGCATCTCCGGCGGCGACGCGAGCGACCGCATGACCGGATCAACGCGGGGAGCGGCCGGGAGCGGACAGCGGCGTCCACTCCTCGGCACGCATGCCTCGCTCAGGCGAGCAGGGCGTGCAGGTCGGCCTTGAGCCGCCGTCCGTGGACGCGGAAGTACTCGCGCGATGCACGCCAGTCCGGGCAGCGCGCTTCGACCGCCTGCCAGAACCGTCGCGAGTGGTCGGCGTGGATCAGATGGCAGAGCTCGTGCACCAGCACGTACTCGAAGGCCCACGGCGCGCCGAGCACCAGCGACAGGTCCAGGTTGAGCGTGCCGTCGGGCGCCAGCGAACCCCATTGCGAGGACATCGACTTGAGCCGGATCCGCCGCGGCGGCCGCGGCAGGCCGGGAAGATAGGCCGGCAGCCAGCGGCCGATGTCGGCGCGCGCCTGCGCCTCGTAGAACTCGCGCAGCGCGCGCTGCAACGCGGTCGGGCCCGCGTGGTCGGGCGAGACGAAGACCAGTGCGCCGTCGGCGTCCTCGCGCACGTGGCTGAAACGGCCGGACTCCCAGCGCAGCGGACGCGATTGGCCACGCAACGGCAGCTGCGCGGTGACGCCGCGCTGCAACGGCAGCGCTTCGCCGTGTGCGGCGATCTGCGCCGCCAGCCACGCGCGATGCTGCTGCAGGAAGGCATCGCCCGACGCGAGGCTAGCGCGCAGCGGCAGCGTGAGCCGTGCGCCGCGTTCGCTGACGCTCAGGCGGATGCGCCGCGCGCGGGGGTCGCGCACGCGCAGCACTTCGATCTCGCAGCCGTCCTCGAGCGTCACGCGGAGCGAGTCGCGCTGGATCGAAGCGGGCTTCGCGGAACGCGTCAACAGGCGCGACAGGGACGGCATGTGCGGATTGTATGCGCGCGCCGCACGATGTTTTCCTGTGGAAGCGCGCTTGCGCGCGACGGGGATGGACGGTGCCGCCACAGCGCGCGCGAGCGCGCTCCCACGGGTTGCGGAATCAGTCGGCCTTCGACAGCTTCAGCGCGCCTTCGAGCACCGTGAACAGCCGCTTGAATTCGCCGCGCATCAATGCGAACCGCGCATCGAGTTCGGCGCGCATGTCGTCGTTCTCGGTGTGCTCCAGCGAGTCGAGCGCGCCGTCGAGCAGCTTGAACTTGCGGATGACCAGGTCCTCGCCGAGCACGAAGGAGACGTGGTCGTCGAGGTTCAGCGCGAGCCTGGTGACCTGCTTGCCCGAATCGAGATGGCGCGTGATCTCCTCGTGGCGCAGGTCCTGGCGCTGGCAGCGCACGATCGCGCCCTGGTCGGACGGATCCTTCAGTTCGCATTCCTCGCCCAGCGTCAGGCCGTCGGGCAGCGGCTCGCCGGCGATCCAGCCGGTCATCACGCCGCGCGGCGAGACTTCCGCGTTGAGCGGCAGTGCGGGAAAGCTGCCCAGTGCGGTGCGGATCTGCGACACCAGATTCTCCGCACTCTTGCGGCTGGAGGAATTCACCGCGACCACACCGTGTTCGAGGTCGATCAGCGCATCGCTGCGCACCGGCTTCACGAACGCGCGCGGCATCAGTTCCTGCAGCAGATCGTCCTTCATCTGCTTGCGCATCTTGCCGCCGGGCTTGCGCCCCTGCTTCTCCTCGAACTGTTCGATGCGCTGCGCCAGCAGTTCATTGACCACCGGACCGGGCAGGATCTTTTCCTCGCCACCGACGGTCAGCCAGATCGCGTCTTCGATGCGATGCGTGCCGACGTCGGCATCGCGGCCCAGCGGCGAGATGAAGCCGTGCGAGGACATCTCCAGCGGGCCGACCGGCTTGAGCGGGAATTCGGCCACGCGCGCGTCGATTTCCGTCAGGTCGAGGTTGGTGGGGAAGCGGAACAGGGTGAGATTGCGGAAGAACATGCGAATGGCTACCTGATGCAGGAAACAGAAGCCCGCCCCCGTGTACGGAGGCGGGTGGGGGGGGGCAAACGGTCAGGCGTCGCTGGCCGGTGATTCGAGCGAATGCCACGCCTGCGCATCGGCGCGTGGCGCCTGCGGCATCGACGCGCCGAGCGAGCGGAAATCGAACAGCTTCGGATCGCTGAGCTGCGAGGGGCGGATGTCGCCCAGCGCACGCGAGATGGTCTCGATGCGGCCGGGCGAGTCGCGTT
>ENA-UOWK01001090-UOWK01001090.1-bioreactor-metagenome-genome-assembly--contig:-NODE-1090-length-10504-cov-5.381568_pt1 | contig 10504 bp, 7 predicted proteins | sample MGYA00238157_ERZ761612 | MGnify/ENA primary metagenome ERZ761612 (study PRJEB28901, sample SAMN06268035) | bioreactor metagenome | isolation source: Joint BioEnergy Institute, California, USA | place... | reverse complement strand
TATAGGATATATCGCATGAGCCAACACAGCAATTCACCTACCGTGCAAGCTGAAAATAATACTGATGCTGCTCCAGAACAAAAAACGCGCCAAAAGCCACCTCACTACGAACGCTCTGATGACATGCGAGTTGTGATCACGGGTATGGGCGCTATCACACCGCTTGGTCTAGACGTGGATAGTTCATGGACAAGCCTACTCAAAGGCGATAGCGGTATTGTGCCCATTACTCATTTTGATGCGACAGAGTACCGTGCGAAAATTGCAGGCGTCGTAAAAGACTTTGATGCCAAAAATTATATGAGCGCCAAGGATGCACGCCGCTATGATGAGTTTATTCATTATGGTATTGCTGCCTCAGCAATGGCATTGAAAAATGCAGGCTTCATTGATGAAGTCAGTGCGGCTGACAGTCCTGTAAAAGACGTTGATCAAGAGCGTTTTGGCATTATCTTAGGCTCAGGTATTGGCGGCATCCAAACCATTGAAAACAGTCGCGATATGCTACATGAAAAAGGTGCAACTAAAGTCTCACCTTTTATTATCCCAGGCTCTATTGTCAATATGGCAGCAGGATTGGTCGCCATTAAGCACAAGTTGCAAGGTCCTAATCTTGCCACATCGACGGCCTGTACCACTGCCACGCACGCAATGGGCCTTGCCGCTCGTTTGATTGCCTATGGTGATGCTGATGTCATGCTGGCTGGCGGTAGCGAAAAAGGCTCCAGTCCACTTGGTATGGCAGGTTTTGGTGCCATGCACGCCCTATCAACCCGCAATGAGGAGCCAACCAAAGCCTCGCGTCCCTTTGATAAAGACCGTGACGGGTTTGTACTTGGTGATGGCGCAGGTATGGTGGTCTTAGAAAGCCTTGCTCACGCCAAAGCTCGCGGTGCAACGATTCTAGCAGAACTGGTCGGATTCGGTATGAGTGATGATGCCAGTCATATCACATCGCCACCAGAAGATGGTAGCGGCGCGGCAAGAGCGATGAAAAATGCGCTGAAGGATGCAGGTATTGAGCCTGCTGCAGTTGGATATGTCAACGCGCATGGTACGAGCACGCCTGCAGGTGATGTCGCTGAATCGATTGCTATCGAAACGGTATTTGCACCAGTGAAAGACAGCATTTTAGTGAGTTCAACCAAGTCCATGACTGGGCACTTACTGGGAGCAGCTGGCGGTATTGAAGCTATCTTTACGATATTAGCCTTACAGCATCAGCATGTGCCGCCGACCATCAACTTGGATAATGTCGAAGACAACTGTAATCTCGATTATGTGGCCAATCAATCACGCAAAGTGGAAAACCTACAGTACGCTGTGTCTAATAGCTTTGGCTTTGGCGGAACGAATGGCTCACTAATCTTTGCACGCTGGCCTATCAATCAGTAAGATGTAAACGCTGACAACGTGAGTCATCCTTACGTTGTAACGTTGTTGTCAGATTGGCTACGTTTGTCCACTTGCAGCCCCTTATCGTACTTGCGTATGATAAGGGGTAATTTTTGGAACATTTATGGACGATACCATGTCAAGCTACTCATTTTCCCAACATTTTTATCAGCGCTGGACGTGTGCTCCTGAACCGATACGCGCTGCCATCACTCAAGAGCTAGAAGATATCACCAACTTATTGCAGACAGAAACCCCTTTTGAAAGCTTTGTTTTTCGCACGCATGATTTAGATGCTCATGTCGATGAGCTGTATGAAAACCATGAAGCTGAGCAAGCCATTGCAAAAGCCATCATCGATAAACAAGAAAAGGAGCGTGCAGCAGCTGAACAACAACGCTTAGAAGATGAAAAAAGCCAAGCAATAGCAGCTGCTAAGCAGCAAGAAGAAGACAGACGTCTTGAAACAGAAGCAACCGCGCAAAAAGAATTAGAAAAAAATGCATTATCAAAGTCAGTGACGGATAACAACAATCCGAATGCATTTACCGCAGCAAACGATGCAGATAAGACAGGTATTGATGGTAAGAATATCGAAAGTACTGAAAATAACGCTACTGACAATACTGGCAAAACCTCAGCTGACACAGACACTAAGACCATTGGTGAACCTGCCAATACCACGAATGAGACAAGCATCAAAACCGACAGTGCTATTAAGGCGATTAATACTAAAGCCAGCGCTGCCATTAGCTTGGCATTAAAAGATGCAAACGCTAATACCAATCATCAAGCATTGATTCGTGAACTAGAAATGCAGATTGATGACTATCTCAGCGATCAGATGATGCTAATGTCAGAAAACCTAAAATCTTGGCTACGGGCCGAAGTCACTCAGCATTTAGGTGATCAAGGTATGCCAGTGAAGAAAGAAGAGGACATTAAGAAAAGTATTCATTAACAGCGAGCGCTGGATTGACAGTACGTTTCTACTAAAAGCTTCGACTAAAAATAGTCCAACGGCTCAATACCAAAAAACGCATAAAAAAAAGCCCCGCCTATGATTGACGGGGCTTTTTTATTTTATTCACGATACAAGGCCGTAAAACACCTTATCTTAGTCGCTCGCTACGCGGTCTGTCCTCATTTTCAGACAGGCGATATGTCTGATTAGATGGCTTGCGTTCGCTCAGTCAACCACTCAAGTGCGGCGCCGTCCACGCGATCTTTTAACTCTGCAAACACTTGGCGATGATACTGATTGAGCCAATCAGTCTCTACTTGATCCAATAGTGACGGTTCAATCAAACGCGTATCAATTGGGCAGTATGTGATGGTTTCAAAGTGTAAGAAATCACCAAATTCTGTCTCAGTAGGATTGCCGACTGGCGTGTTGATCACCAAGTTTTCAATACGAATACCCCATTTGCCTTCACGATAGAGACCTGGCTCATTGCTTGAGATCATACCGACTTTCATGGCGCGCTCTTTTGGCGTACTGGCACTATAAGCAATGACTTGTGGACCTTCATGTACGTTTAAGAAATACCCAACCCCATGACCAGTGCCATGACCATAATCCATCTGCGCTTGCCACAATGGTGCGCGGCAAATGGCATCGATTAATGGAGAAGCAATACCGTCTGGGAAATGAGCGCGTGCTAAGGCAATGTGTGCTTTTAATACTGTAGTAAAGTCACGTTTGTGCTCAGCATTGACCGCTCCGATACCGACCACACGAGTAATATCAGTCGTACCATTTTGATATTGTGCGCCTGAATCAATCAGTAACAATCCGCCTTCCCCTTCATTCACATCGAGGTAGCTGAATTTTTCTGGTGTTGCACGGTAATGCGGCAATGCGCCATTTTCATTAAACCCTGCAATGGTCGGAAAACTTGGCGATACATAGTGTGGCTGCTGACTACGTACCTCAATCAGCATACTATCAACATCCAACTCGCTTAGACGCTCACCTGCCTCAAGACGTTGCTCAAACGTCGAAAAGAATTCGCACAGTGCTGCACCATCTTGACGCATGGCTTCACGCACATGGTCAATATCCGCATCAGATTTCACCGACTTTAGCAAAGTACTTGGCGCCATTTGTTCGATAAAACCCACATCATCTGCCATTTTTGATAAGGTGCCGACGGCTACTTTATTTGGGTCTAATAGTAACAAATCTTCTGGCGTCAATGTACCTAGTGCCTCTTGCACAGCCTCATAAGCCGCCAGCGTGATACCGCTTGCGTCCAAATGGTTGGCAATCTCTGTACTGACCTTGCTGTTCTCAACAAATAAGGTAGCACTGTCTTCACTGATGAGCATATGCGCCAAGAATACAGGGTTATAATCGACATCAGCGCCACGTAGATTGGTGAGCCAAGCGATGTCGTCTAAGCTTGATAGTAAATGATGTGTGGCGCCCGCTTCTGCCATACCAGCACGTACCGCAGCCAGTTTGGAAGTAGCAGATTGCGCGACAAACGACGCATCGTGCGAATAGAGTGCAGCATCTGGTAGCGCTGGACGATCTTCCCATATTTCTGCCAGTACATCACGCTCAGTAATTAGAGTAATCTCATGAGCATCAAACGCATTTAACAGACGATCTTGCTCAGCGATAGACAAGACATTGCCATCGACGGCGACACTATCGCCCTCGACCAAATGCTCAGCCAACCAATCAATGTGGTTTGGTTGACCAGGAGCGAGTTTTTCTAAGCTAATACCTGTGCCTTGCAATTGGTCAGCTGCGTGTACCCAGTAGCGACTGTCCGTCCAAAGACCTGCAAAATCTGCCGTCACAACCAATGTACCCACTGAACCTGTAAACCCTGACAACCAGAGTCTTGCCTGCCAATACTCTGGCAAGTATTCAGACAAATGCGGATCTGCTGATGGCACGATAATGGCCGTTAGATCTTGTGCTGTTAAGGTCTGACGTAGAGTCTCAATACGATCATGGATGAGTTGTTTAGTCATAAATTACTTCCTTATTCATATTAGATAGAGCGGTGAGGCGACTATGGATAGCCGTCTTATTCGAATCGGACAACGTGCTGCTTGAAATGCGCATAGTCAGTCTGGCAAAAATAGAGATTGTAAACAGGTTTCAATATTCAAAGTCAAATATATAAAAACAGTCAGCACACGATGATTGCCGTTGGATATTATTAGATGTTTGGGCAGAACATAAGCTTTCAATAGCCCATAAAAAATACTGCGCTAATTAAAACAATAAAACGTGCTACCAATCATGGTAACACGTCTCATCAGTTATCACTGCTTTAGGCAATACGTACAATCAGCAGTTGATAAAAGGTGCTATCTACTAATTAGCTGACTTGATCTGCTTGCTCGCTCTTTTTGAGCATATTATTGATAGGTTTGGCCAGTACCAATAGGATAACTGCTGTCACCACCAAAAAGACCGTCATCGTTGTAAATAAGGTCGGTAAACCTTCGATTTTGTCAGCAGACACATGACCACCGAAGAAAGCTGCAACCAAGTTACCCATAGCGATAGAGGCAAAGAAAAGCCCCATCATCTGACCTTGCATGCCCTTTGGCGCAAGTTTTGTCATTGAAGACAGACCAACCGGACTCAATGCCAACTCACCAAGTGTCAATAACAACAAACTGCCTACCAACCATAATGGTGATGCCAAGCCGCCATCATTGGTCAAAATGCTTTTTGAAGCAAAGATCATCAAGGCAAAACCAGCGGCCGCAAGTAACATGCCGAGTGCAAACTTAGCCATACTACTTGGTTCAAGACCTTTATTAGCAAGCTTAACCCAAACAATGCTGACGATAGGTGCCAAAATTAAGATAAACAATGGGTTCAAAGACTGGAACCAAATACTTGGAATCTCAAAACCTAAAACATTCAAATCGGTATAACGATCAGCGAACAAGTTAAATGACGTTGGCTGCTGCTCAAAACTTGACCAAAATAGCGTTGAGCCAATGATTAGAATAAAACAAATCAGTAAACGCAGTTTGTCCGTCTTATCCAATCTTGGTGAGATAAACATGATGGCAAAGTACAATATAACGACCGCTGCAATAATATAGGTCATATACTCTGCGACCATTTGAGGATTGAACGAGATCATACCCGTCGATACCAAAAGCACCACTGCCACCAATAATGCTACAAACCCTGCAACCCAGCGACCTATGTTTTTGTAAATACCGTTGGCGTTTTCCCATTCAGCTGTAATGCCTTTGGCGCGTGCATAACGTGTTAAGTTCTTTTGTGCTGCAAAGCGATAGACCAATAGCGATACAAGCATGCCGAGACCACCAACACCAAAACCTGCATGCCACATGCCTTTTTCTTTAAAGACACCTACGATAAGGGCGGCCAGCAACGCGCCAATATTGATACCCATATAAAATAACGTAAAACCCCCATCACGGCGGACATCACCTTTGGGATATAAGGCACCAACCATGACTGAGATACAGGTTTTGAATAGTCCTGAACCCAATACGATACATATCAAACCGACAAAAAACAGCGTCATACCGAATACGGCAGACAGGGCAATACATAAATGCCCAAGGGCAATAATGATACTACCCCACCACAGTGCGCGCTCTTGACCAAGCCAATTATCCGCCAGCCAACCACCTGGCACTGCTGCCAAATATAACGATCCTGCAAAAATACCGTAAATAGCAGAAGCCGTTACTTCATCAAAGCCGAAACCGCCGCTGCCAACCGTCGCTACCATAAATAATACGAGTAAGGGACGGATACTATAGTAAGAAAATCGTTCCCACATTTCGGTAAAAAATAGAGAACGCAATGGCTTGGGATGTCCCATAAAACCATTATCTAATGCTTCCAGTTCAGCAGTCCTCGCCTCTGATTTTGATTCTATGCTCATAACTTTATTCCTTTAAAGACCACTGTAATCATGACCAAGCCTCTGATTTCATCATCAGTAGACCTCTGACTTTACCGTCAGACAGTCATGTAAGCGCGTCATTGTTTCATTTGGTTATACTCAAGTAAAGAAAAAGTTGGCTAGGAATTACACAAATACATACAAAGAAAAACCCGAGCTCACAAAATGAGATCGGGTTTTTTTATGAATACTAACGACAACCATACGGTGTTTGTAGCATATTGCACTCAAGCTTTAAATAGGGCAAATATCTCGCGCTTCCCTTTAAAGCCTTGACGTTTGAATACGCTTCTAGTGAGGTAAATGTGCAATAAAGCAACTTTTACGACAAGTTCTTTTTTAGAAAATATTACTGTGCAGCCGTTGATGTATCAGTCGTATCGCCTGCATCTAAGTCACCATCTGCTTGCTCAGCCGTTAAATCTGCATCGCCAACCGCTGCTTGGTTGACAGTACCAGAGGCTGTCGCTGTACCAGACTCTGCTGCAACTACCGCACTATCACCTTCTGTTACTGGAGTGACGGTCGCATCTGCTGCTGTATCCGTTATTGAGGCATCTGCTGTTGCCGCAGGTGCAGCTGTAGTTTCTGCTGGCGCTGCATCGTCTTCAGCAGCAATTGCTTCAGCTTTATCAGCAGCGGCTGATGCTGCGGTAGTCTCAGCCTTAATATGTTCGCCTGCTGGACGCAAAAATCCAGAAATGCCAATCAATAAGACAATACCTAAAAATAAGGCAATGCCGCACAAAGTATACAGCAGCTCTTTCTTCGGATTGTTGTTGACGATACCTTCTGACATACCTTATCCACCTTGCACAAAATATTTGAAATATTGACCTATTATATCGCAATTTATACTGATTTGTTAAAACCCTTAAGTATTTAAAGGATTTATTATCAACAACTTCTTTCAATGGCCTTTATGATAAATGATAGCGGCCCACTATACCTGCTTGCTAGAACGAACCTGTGCGCTTGATCCTTTGCCAAAATAGCTTAATACCAATAATAACGCGATGATAAATAAGATAGGATACTGACCAAAACGCATAAAGGGTGTATTGCCAACACGCGCTTGCACCTCACCGCGTAATACCGTGCGTTCAAACTGCGGCGCGCGCTCGACAATATGACCTTTATGATCAATGATTGCCGTCACACCCGTATTGGTTGCCCGCATAAACCAGCGGCCATTTTCAAGCGCGCGCATTTGCACCATTTGTAGATGTTGTAACGGACCGGCTGACGTACCAAACCAAGCATCGTTTGAGATGGTCAATAAAAAGTCCGTACCAATGGCGTTTTTGCGTGTGGTATCTGGATAGGCAACCTCATAACAAATGGCTGATCCCAAATTGTGTCCACGAACGCGTAGCGGTGCCTGTTTATCGCTACCACGACTGTAACTCATGATGTCTTGGCTACCTGCCAGATTCGGCAAAATATCTAACAATCCTTCAAAGGGAATGTACTCGCCAAACGGTACCAGACGTTGTTTTTTATAGAGTCCTTCTGCGTCTGCGCCTAGCGCAATGACACTATTGTAAAATGGCGGATATTTATCGGTACTGGCATCAAACGCTGCTTCATCTTTGTAAGGAATACCCGTAACCCACGTGGTATCCGTCTCCTTGGCCATTTTGACCATTTCATTGATAAAGCCAACCGCTTCCGTCTGAAACATAGGGATAGATGATTCAGGCCACAACACAAGATCGCGATCCCATTCGGTACTCGTCAAGTTTGCATAGATTTTGAGCGTTTCTATCTGATACTCAGTGAGCCATTTGAGATCTTGAGGAATATTGCCTTGGATCAGCGACACAGACAAATCTGGCGTGCCTTTTGGCTTCGTCCATTGCGGATTGATTAACCATAAGGCGGCGCTAATGGCCAGTAGCCCCAACGATGGAATCATATAACCACTACGGCGACGCAATAGCTCAACCACACTTGCGGCTAATAAGACCGCGACAAAAGAGATGGCAAAAACGCCCGCAACAGGCGCCAATGAGGACAGCCAATACTGCTCGGTAAAGGCATAACCCACAAACAACCACGGGAAACCGGTAAACAACCACGTTTTCATCCATTCTTGCAAAACCCAAAGCGCTGCAAAAGACAGCGGCTGCTTACCGACTACCTTATTGAATGTTAGCGCCATAAATCCATGAAACAACCCCATGCCCAGACCCATGAGTGCAATCATAATGAGTGCAAGCCATACAGGCGTATTGCCGTAGACGTGAATAGAGGTATAGAGCCAAAAAGCACCCACGCACCACAGTCCTGTGCCATAAGCCTGACCGATCAAAAAGGCACGTTTGCCATTCATTGCAGGGATTAACAAGGCGTACAAAATAGCAGGCGACACCAGTGCAAGCGGCCAAATATCATAAGGCGCAAGCGCCAAGGTAAATATTGCGCCTGCCAGCCACGCAATCAGTACCGTGACAAGCATTGGTAAGCCTTTTGGCTTATCAGGGTTCAGACGTTTTTGCAAATCAACAGTAGACAGGCGCATAGCAGTTATCCAAAACCATATTTCTCAAAAATTTAAAGCTTTAGTATCCAAGTAATACTCAAGCCAAAGTAGACCGTATCCAGTTTGATACTGTATCTAAAATTAAACCCGCCCATGATACCAGCCTAGCCTACTGAATGGGTAAAATTGCGTAGCAAAATCCCAATTCTAAAAAGAAAAAAACACGATCGCAATCGTGTTTTTTGAGTGTCGCCTGTCGTCTTTTAATCGTTCATCTAGTCACGCATTAATGACTGCCTATCAATATCTGATGATCTGGATTCATTTTGGTCAGCTCTAGGTTTTGGATAAAACGTCCTTCCACATCGGTAATGGTGATTTTCCAATCGTCTATTACCACGCTCTCCCCTTCCAAATCTCCCACATGACCCAATGCTTGCATGACCAAACCGCCCATGGTATCGACATCGGTATCATCAAATTGGCTACCAAGCTCATCGTTACAGTCTTCAATCACTGTAGAGGCTTGCACACGCCACGTGTTAGATTTTTCGGGATCAGCAATGATGTTATTGATGTCACTGTCTTCATCAAAGTCGTCATGCTCATCGACGATATCGCCGACAATCTCTTCGAGTAGGTCTTCCATCGTGACCACGCCACCAAAATTACCAAACTCATCCACCACAATGGCCATGTGTACTTGTGTGCGCTGCAATGAGCGTAACAAAGTATCAGAGCGCGCGGTCTCACTGATATATAACGGCTGGCGCACCAAATCTCTTAGACGTTTGCTGTCAATTTTTTCTTCTTGGTTGCGAACCATATGAACCAGAATAGGAATTAAGTCTTTTGCCAGCAAGATTCCGATGACGGCATCGTCGTCTTGACTGTCAAATACTGGGTAGCGAGAGTGTGTGGTATCAAGGATGATATCCATCACTTCAGAGATGCTGGTACTTTCGTGTAAACCTATCACTTGCGGACGCGGCGTCATGATTTCACGCACTTGGGTCGCTGGCAGATCTAGCACGCCTTCTAACATATCAACGGTATCAGGTTCTAAAAACTGGCGCGAGTCTTGTACCAAACGAACCAGTTCATCACGGGTTTCAGGGGCGGTCGATAGCCAGCGTTTTAAGCCGCGCATCGACCAACTACTCGGGCTGGGAGTGTCGTCAGACATGGTGTTGTGATTTAACCTCTTTAGTTAATGACAATGGTTAATAATGATAAATATAATAAGTAAATAATAGATAACGTGTAGATGGGGACAAACGTCGTGAATAAAACCAATCTTTTATCATTAAACAATAAATAGACCAGTATAAATCAGCTTCACTTTATCGCATGGGTGACTGACATTCAACGACAAATTCACTCAAATTGTATTGTCAGTGTGTTATAAACTTTGCTATGGTCAAAACCTGTGTCTATCAAAGCAATCCTTATGTCGCTACGTTCGTTTTTCTCCCGCCTGTTTAGTTCTCACTCTAATGACCGTCAGTCAAATCATGGTTCACATAGTCGCGTCAGAGAAAACCAAAATCACGGCAAAGAAAACCAAAGCCTTGGTAGAGAAAATAAGGTATTTGGGCCTCGACGCGGGTTATCTATATGGCGACACTACATCGTTCAATTTTTTATTGCCCTCACCCTGATATTGTCTGCGATCTGGTTATTGCTGGCTGTTTGGTAC
>ENA-UOWK01001086-UOWK01001086.1-bioreactor-metagenome-genome-assembly--contig:-NODE-1086-length-10523-cov-6.236148_pt1 | contig 10523 bp, 11 predicted proteins | sample MGYA00238157_ERZ761612 | MGnify/ENA primary metagenome ERZ761612 (study PRJEB28901, sample SAMN06268035) | bioreactor metagenome | isolation source: Joint BioEnergy Institute, California, USA... | reverse complement strand
ATATGTTGTCCCTGTCATCAGAGGTTCAACCAAACCCATCAAAGGTAGAATTTGCTCAACAAAAGTAAGAACAATAGCACTTAGATAAAGCCAGAAAGAATAGGTCTTTAACACTTGACGCCAATGGGGGACTACTTTAACATTTTTAATCATGATAAAAATAAATCCCTCTCAGCAATTCTTTGTCTTGTAAGGCCTGCAAGCACTTTGTCGTAGTAGGATTCACCCCTAAGCGTATAATATACTTTTCTGTCTATCATGAAAGAAATAGCTCCTTTTCTGCAAGGCGTCTCCGGGTTAGTCCAGCTAGAACTTTATTTCCAGCACGATTCCATCGTTCAAACTCTTTTGAAGCTCCGATGTAATCTGAAGCATTCAGCTTCTTAAGTAGTGTTGAGGATTTAAGATTACCTAACCCTAAGTTAAAGCTGAATGAGACAAGGGCATCAAACTGATTCCGATTCAACTCTACTTTAACAAGATCAGAAACACCTTTCTCGAATCTTTCCAAGTCTTTCTTTAGAAGTTGCTCTGCTTGTTCTTTGGTTATTGTCATACCCATTGAAACATGAGGACCAGTAGAACCATACCCAATGGTTGTAACACCAACAGAGTCTTTGTAGGCTTTAAGCTCTAATCCTTCAAAACTCTTAATAAGGTCAATACCTTTTTGACTAATTTTCATAATTCCCTCTTAAATAAAGCACTTCCTTGTGCTGTGAATCAATATTCGATGATAACCACACCATTACCGCCGGGGTTAGATGCTGTTACACCACCACCGCCACCTGCGCCAAATGCTGGAGTAGTTGTAATAGAAGATGAGGAGCCACGACTACCGCCCCCCATTGAACTAGTACCACCGTCGCCACTACCACCTGAGGCATCTGGGTAGATCACAGGGCCATCTGAACCATCCCCGCCTTTAAGATTGATCTGTCCGCCGGATGCACTACCACCAAAACCACCAGCAGGTGCTGTTGTAGTGTTGTATCTTACGCCGCCACCTCCACCCGAGGCATTAATACTGGAGTTGAATGAGGAAGGTCCACCAGCTTGTCCATTCGTATTACCTGTAGTTGCCCTAGCTCCACCTGCGCCTACTACAACCGGAACAGATGTAATACCTGCCAAAGAAACATAACTTATTGCCGTACCTCCAGCACCTCCACCAGCACCCCTTGTACCAGTAAGAGAGGGGCCTGAACCTGAGCCACCGGAACCACCACCACCAACTACAGTAACTTTAGCTTTTTTAAAGCCAAGGGATAAGACTTTAGGAACTGTCCATGTTTGTGAACTGGTGAGTACAACCACGTCGCTACTCATAAAATCAAGCCAGTTTGTTTGTGAACTGTCTGTTACAGGATTGTTATTTGTGTTTGTGGTGATACAAAGGTAGATTTTACCATTAGATCCTGTTACATAGCTCTTACCAGCTTGATACTCTGTAGCAGCATCCCATACAGCAATACCGTGTTGGTTGATGTGAGCAATAGCTAAATCTTGTTTATTTTGAATATAGTTTTCATACTCGTGAGGAGGAATTTCTTCAATCCACCCAGTACTGATCTTTACATCAGAAGGAGTTACAATATCTCCCGTCTCTGCCCATATTTTATTAATACCTGCCGGTTTATTAATTTCTGCCATTTATATCTCTCTTTAGTAAAAATTAGTTGTCAACATAAATAGCTCTACCAACACCGCCTGGGCCAGTCCCTGTGCCTCCCATTTTCACACGTTTCAATACAGGTGCTCCGGCCTGTCTAAAGAGTAAGTATCCCCACGAGTCATTATCAATTGAGGGGGCTTGTAAGCGGAAAGCTTCAGCTGTTGACCCGGTACCCATAATAAACATGCTGAGAACACTATCTTCAGACCCAAGGGTTTTTGTTAGAAGTCTAGAACGCAGAATGGCAAGGTGTTTAAGTGCTCCAGCTGTATCTGTCCCAGAAAGTTCTAATGCACCCCCATAATCATTCCCCGGCTCTAGTGCTCTAGCACGAACTGCCATGGGATAAGTTGCGGCGTTCGGCTTACCAGATGCAAATTCCTTAACGTCTTGAGAGTTACCTTGAATATTTTGTTGGAGCGTTGCAGTTTTAGCATTGTCGACTAACAATGTAAGTGGTGCCCAAAGTGCAATAATTCTTCTTGACGTAGTCAGCAAAGCATTGACTACAATCGTTTTACGAGTAGTTGCCGTAGAATTATTCAGCACCCCAATACCACCGTGGCCGAATTGAGCTTCAATCATAATGCACTCAGAGGCTGTCTCGATCCGTACAGCCACCGAGGCATTTGAGTTACTATTATAGAATCCAGGCTCAAGGAACTCTCCCCGAATCATGATGTCACTTGCGTTGTCTAGCAAGATGCAAGAAGGGAGTAGCTCACCATCTGCCCGTTCTTCTCTAGGGGCGTATGCATAAAGTCCTTCGATAATTACTTGGTGATGGTTTCGTATGGTGATGCCATGCTTACGAGCATTAAGATGTAACCCACTGATTAATCCACCAGGTTCAGTCAACTGTGATGATGGTTCAATGTCGTTATCATGCACTACGCCGAAGCCAAAGTTAGGACCAGCGATAAATGAATCAACAAGACGGAAATCTTCCCACCCACCCGGAGCGTTGTATAGATCGTCTAACCACACACCATATTCCCAACTACCATGGATATAAATATGACTTAGGTCTGATGAATAGCAAGCGTGCATATGGATCGCATACTCGGATGCAGTTCGTGCACCAAGAGTTCCGCTATAACGAGCAAGACAGCGGATGTTGCTTAGTTTAGGATGATACTTATCTGCGATGTAAATACCTTTCAACCAGTTGCCAGCACGAGCGATGTCACTGTGCGATTTACCGTATCCTGCAACCCAAAGATCGTCAAGAATTACAGACCATCGTGGTTGGTCACCATAACCGGGGTCACCTCGTTTGATAGCACTGTCAATTGTCAAAGCGATGCCGTTATTGGTCGGTGCATCCTCTGGTAAATGGGAAAGGAATGCCATGTGCCTCACAGCGAAAGCTTCCAAATTCTTACCGGAAGTAAGTCGGAAACAACCCGTGGTATTGGATGGCATGGCGACAATGAGGGTTTCAGCCGGACCATCCCCGACCAAGTTGATGCCAACAGCCCCTGTAAGTGGAGTACCAGCAGGTACCAAGTCACAGATAGCTTGTTGTGACATCCTATATTCACCAAAGGGGAAATGAATGTTAACACCAGCAGACTTACCTTTTACATAACTTTGTGCCCAATTAAATGCCAATTGGATTGCAGGATAATCGTCAGTTGTGCCGTCACCTGTCGCACCAAACCACCTGATGCTGACAGGGCTTGCATAGTAACGTTTCCACCTTCTACCGTCTGAGCCAACAATAATAATACCGCCATCGTCTAGGCTTGTGCTATCTGAGGGATCATAGTAGAATAAACCTTCGATGTTTCTAGCTAACACTCTGACGGTAGTAGCACTACCTGTATACGCTCTTAGTGTTGTGTAGTTAGAAACTGCCTTACTGTAAGCAAGAACATCGGCTACAGTGCCGCCATCCCATCCAACTTTGGTAGCACCTTTCAGAGGATCTGTGTTGTTAGCTAGATCTAATGCAAGTTGCCCACCGCCGGTATCAAGCATTTGTTTTAAGTAGGCTGTACGATTAGCAAGTTGTAAAGCTTGTACGTTAGCGTGTCCTGCTGATGGATTAGGTCCGGTAAAAGCAGGAGCACCACCCAAAGGAGGTGTAGTTTTTTCTAATTGAAAAATCCCCGCCTCATAGATTGGACTTTCTGTTAAATTAGTCATAGTGCTCCTTAATAAAGAATAATATCTATATCTGACTCATCAAATCTGTCAGAATAAGTTGGAACTGGGTTGTACATGTAGGGAAAATCGTAAGCGAAAGATACACCATCATAGGTAAATGACCAGCTAATTGGTTCATCTGTCCTTGTGTACTCACCAAATATAAGTCTTACACCTACAGTTTTAGGAATAAGTCTTGACGGATATCCACCAGAATCATCTACATAGTAGAGAAGGGCTTTTTCAAAGTCAGATAGCGGTCTATTGAAAAGTACCATCACTGTCGCAGGCTCTGTACTTGTATCCTCAATAGCAATAGTATCTTCAACACCAAATATAAGATTAATGGCTTGGATAAAATCTTCAGATGTAGATATTGTTGTATTTTTTAGAATCTTAGCTCTGATGAATGTTCTGTAAGTGTTGTCATCCAAAAGGACATTACCGCCTAAGGGCTTACCTAAACTCCACCATTTAGCACCGATATTTGGGTTTGTAAGATTACCGTAGCTACCTGCTTTCAAAGCCCCTTGGAAACCAAAGAACTCATAAAGATCCGCACTAAGTAACACTCTATCTTGACCTACGATACGTCCAATTACATTTAATTGTTCACCAGTTGCAGTGTCCAAACTCCTAAGTTGCATCAGATCTTGAAATGTCTTTTGCAGTGTTTGCATCTCAACTGTAAGTAATTGAAGGAATGCATCAAACACTGGAGCATTTTCAAGCTTGAATTGTTCTGTGGTGCGGGTTCTGGCTAATTCAAGATAATTGATTTCTTCAAATTCATTGGTAGCCATGTTTACACACCGTTAATTAGAATATTCGAAGCACTTATCGTTGCTAGTTGATCGAAGTTTATTACAATGTTAGATGTTCCTACTGGACTCGGAGTAGTTCCAATGGTTAGACTATCTACTTGGAAGTTTGGAACACTGTTAATAGGCGTGTAGAGACGAGAATAAATCACATCATCGCCAATACCTTGATTAGCATCAAAATATGCAATGATCGCAGATTTAATTTGGTCTGGACCAGTAGCAGGGAAATTAGGGTCGGCTGTAATATCTATAGAAATATAGATTGGGATAGGGTCAGGTCTTTGATAACCAATCACATGAGCATATCCTTGGCTGTCATAGATAGTTACTTGAGTATCACCAAAGCTTTGAATACCCATTGGCTTGTTTTCCCAAATCTTCAAGGCAATTTCACTCCCTACCCCACCCAAAAGAATTGGCATAAAGCTGTGTGCTGGAACACCCTGAGCATTTGTAGTGTTTGTGTCGTTCTCATAGATGACAACCTCTTCTACACCTTCAAGGTTGATTAATGCTGAATACAAAGACTCAATGATATTGCTAGCTCTTTCAAACTTAGCATTCCTAAACCTTTCCCTCAATTCTTCATCTGTTTCAACATTGCGACCAAGGGTAGCAGAAACTATGTTTGTAACAGAATCAAGGCCGATTACAGGTGTTAGAATATTTGTAATTGTATTTACATCGGCAGAGATTGGACCGACTGTAGTAGCTTGCACTTCTCCAAGTTTAATTACTTTAGAGATAGCCAAGTTTGCACTGCTTGTAAAATCAACAGTTGAGAACTCATCTACTCGCTGCACATACAGAATGCCTGTAGAACCAGCACCAGTAATATTAGCGGAAAGGGTTGGATGACTAGAGGTGATTAGTGCAGCCATACCAGCGATAATAGAATCTCTTGTTGCGCCAATACCGCTTGTGTAGCTAACAGTGTTGGTTGTGCCTGTGGTTGCATATGTCAGTGTATATAACGTACTATCAGCCACTGTGCTTGGAAATACACCAACGCCTGTGGCAGAAGTTGGAACTAAATTTACAGTTGGGAGTAACTGCCATTGATAAGAACTGGTAGTAGAGCCAAATACAAGACCAGATGATAGTGTAGTTCCGTTATCACCTGTGAGCAGTTCTTGCGCTGTAGAAAATGTTTGTTGTTGTCTAACTAAACCACCAAGAGCTACAAGATTATCAAGTGCAATACCAGAAGCTGAGTTGGGATCAAAGGCAGAGTATACTTGTTGTGCTACTTCCCAAAGATCACTCAAAGGTTCAGAGATGATACCAATCATTCTACCAATAGCGGAGCTATCACTTGTATCTACCTGATCCCCTGGGGATACAAGATCTTGAAAAGCATCAACACCACGTTGACGTAATACCGCTAAGATTTCAGGGAGTCTTAAGATGTCAAGACCGCTATCTGTCAAACCTGCCATATGTTATCCTTTAGTTAGGAGGGGTAATAGAGATAGTGTCAGTCGTTGAGCCATCAACCACCTTAACCCTGAAATTTAATGAATATTGTCTATTTACTAGAGTGGAATTAAAATATGTAATTTCTTTAACTCCAGTCTCTGCTAGGATGTTTTGCTGAAAGATTAAATCAACAGAGCTTTTGGTATTCTTGAAGCCAAGAATTCTTTGCATATAAGGGATGCCATAGTCTGTATTCAGAAACCATTCACCGTATAGCGTTCGTAATCTAATGAAAAGTCTTTGTTGTACAGTTTCAACCAGAGGCTGAGTCATATCTGATTTTATTAGAGGACGGTTTACAAAAATCACGTCACCTGTCGAGTAATCAAGTTTGAAGTCGATAATACACCTTCCTTATGGTACAGGTGTACCAGATGTTCCTGTTCCTGTTTGTACGCCCACATGTTTATGTGTTGCGAATGGAATTGTGTTGAATGTGAATGTTCCTATGTGAGCAACATTGCCTGTCCACAGTGTGTTTTCAGCGTTGATAGTGAGGTCCGGGGTTGTAATTGAGGCTGAGCTATTTGCTACTATTTCAGCATTGTCACATTCTACAGAGACATTTTTCCTTGTTCTTAGAAGAATATCTCCATTCTGTTTTAATCTAACTTCAACTTCTGCCTCTGTACCAACACCATTAACTAACACAGTATCATTCGTACTGTGGTCCCAGCTTCTTTTAGCTGGGTTATTTATAGCAATGTTAGGCGGCTGTATTGGATAAAAAACAGCATCGCTTTTATCCATCTTAGCGAAGTTGTTTGGGGTAGATGGGTAGCCATCACCACTCTTCCAAACCTCAAGAGAGCGCATGGAGAATACGGCCATACCTGTATCCCCTACGTTTATAGGGAAAGTAAGACCTGCTGTTTTTGATACAGGGAATCCAACTGGTACGCCCATAATCACACTCTGTTCAGCCGTAGTGCCATCTTCTTTTAGCTGATTTATAGAGGGTTGGATGTTAACCAGTTGAGTGTTTAGGTTGTTAACAACACCTACAACAACACAAGGAATTGAGGTATAGTAATTATTTGTTTGATTTTCAATAGCGGAATTAAGAAGTTCTTGAAGACTTGCTTCTCTACTCATTTAGTCACCACCTTCTCAATTGCTTCTGCTCTAACTTCTACATACCAAGGGTTGTCTCTGTAACCACCAGTGAACCTCAGATCTACAATTTTATACCAACCTGTGATATAAGTATCTTCAAGCTTTACGATATCCCCAGCTACAAGATCACCGTTTAACATCATCGTCCACTGAACACCTTGCTTCTTTGCCTTGTCTTTCTTTGATCTTCTGATATCACCATCTATACGATAAGCATTATCTACTAAACCTGTATATTTAGAGATAACGTATGCTTGTTCAAAGTTTTCAGTGTTACCTCTGTCCCTTTGATGGACATAGAGAACATCATCATCTAATTGCCAATCACATCCGTATTTTCTACAAAACTCATCAAGCATTTCTCTTGGAGTACCTGTAAGAGGGTATCCGTAGATTACTTTATTGTTAAAATTTGTCCCGTTGAAAACACCACGAGATGCACCAATAGACTTAGCAAGCGTATCTAAAACTTCTGCTAGTGTTTTCCCTTCAGGTACAAGTTGACTTAGGATGGTATGATTTAATTCAGTATACCCGCTACCCATCCTGATTTGTGTAACCCTGTCTGGACCTTGTTTTCTTGTAGTACAGAAAGTTATTTGTCCTGCAAACAATCGCTTAATACCAAGATCTACATAGCCTGCACTAAAAACAGCAGCTTGGTAGTCGCCCTCAAGCATCTTAATCGTATCGTCTGGGAGATTATATATTTCGATAGTTGCACTATTGGTTTTATTCTTATTGCTGCTGGATTTGGAGATATCGAAGGTTATGTGTCTATCATTAATCAACACACCATTTCCTGATCTATAATCACCTACGATAAGTTCGTATTTTCTATCCCTGATTCGTAGATCAAGATTTGCCATGATTAATCTTCCTCGTCCCACACATAGTAAAAGTTATAGTATTGGTCTAAATTTTGAGGATAAACCTTGTAAGGCTCTGATACGATATCGGAGATTTCCTCCATCCAGAACCACCCCGTTAAATTAGGGAGTGCATAATCCTTAAACATTGGGTAAGAAGGAACAAGCCTTTCTCCTACTACAATAGGGTTTAAGTCTGCATCTAATAAACCGAAGCAGTAGCTCTCCATCCTTTCATTATACTTGAACTCAAGAACATAGGAGTTATCTTCAAGACTTACAGAGTAGGTATAGTGAGGGGCATCAAATAAAGGTAAAGATACATACTTCAATGTCATTATTAAAGCTCCTCAGCAATATCGCCCATCTTATCTTTATCTGGACCTTTTTCATTAATAGGAGGAGATAACACATCTTTTTTGGTGCTATCTTGTTTACCTTTATTTTCTTTAGAGCCAGACTTACCTTTCACAGAGGATGCTACATCTTTAGGGATCGTTGTCTTTTTCAAATATGCAAAAGTGACTTGCTCAAATGTCATATCGCAATACAATGCATTACCTGAATTAGCATCCTCCCTGAACACAAGATTTGTGATTACAAGACGAGGGATAATCTTTTTAAGCAAAGAACCAGTAAACTCATAAAGCTCAACAAGCTGAATAAAACTGTCAAATTGCTGAGTCTTTTCGTTGTACTTTATACCCTCTAACCTCTGAATAAGCTGTTCTCTTATCTGTTCAGTTAGGTCAGTTTGAGCCAAGTCTATAAACGCAGTAGGACTTAGTTCTGGTAAAAACTGTCCAAGAGAGTCTGGTAATAGTTTACCAAGAACTGTAAGGTCAGTAGAGGTTACTGTAACGGGTTCAGGTGCTTCTCTTGTATTATATGGGAAGTTACCTTGCCCATCACTTATAAGCGTAGTACCTGTACTTATATCGTCTGTAGAAAAGACACCTGAGATTGTAAACACAGGATTCTGTTTAATGAAGTGGTCTGTAATAGGAGAGCCGCCATCAACAGGGTGTTTACTTACTTGTCCTGTGTAGCTTTGTGTGTAAACTGTAACAGCATCAAAGTACAACATACCAGAGTAAGGATCATTTTCTGTTGTATTGTCTCCCCATTTAATAGCGAAACTCATATATCTTCCTTATCTGGTATACTGTTGTAGTGTGTTTTCCAGAACAGAAGTAAATTGCTTCTGGAATTTCTCATCAAAGTCATCTCTTGTTGCAGCATCTATATTAACTTTGATGTCTGCTTTGATATCAATAGACCCATTCCCACCTGCCTGATTACTGGGAACATAAGGGTTTAAGGATTTATCTCTTGCATCACTCTGGTCTACAGGGAAGATACCCACGGGCCCATTGAAATTATCAGCCCTTCTGTTGGCAAATAGGATAGCTTGTTTAGCCTTTTCTCTGTTCATCCAATCAAAGTCTGAAGCACTACCATTGCCAAATGGAGCATCAATGGTTGGGATTCTCGGGCCATAGGGACCAATAGCATCTAAACCTGAGTTTAGACCGCTAATGATTAGATTAGCTCCTCCGCGACCCGGAGCTGTAAGCGTATTACCCAGACTACTACCAGCTGCTATTGCAGCTCTTTTAGCCTCAGCCGTATCACCTTCAAACAAAGCATTAACAGCAGCAGAACCATTACCAATAACCCGAAGAGATGTCGTTAGGGTTTTAAGAGCTTCACTGGATTCCATTAAACCAAGAAGCTTAGTCCACGCTGTGTAGATATTACCTGTAAGGGTTTCAAGCTCTGTTAGAGTCGATTTAAATGTTTGTAAGAACTCAAATGCCTTAGCTCTATCTTCTTCTGTTGGGAAAAGTTTACTTCCTAAGTAACTATCTTTACCCTCAAAGAATCTTTGGATAGACTGGAAAGAAAGAAGAGCATAAGAAGCATACTTAGTAGCTGTGTCAAACCCTTTAGCCAGTCTTTCAACTAACGGACCCGATTCAGACAACCCTGCATTTAATGTTCTAAAGAGCCTAGCAAAACCTGATTCAACACCGCTGTCTGAGGCAATCCGTGCCAAGTCGGTGTAAGAATTCTGGAATCTTGCTTGTTCTGCTTGTGAAGCCTGTCCAGCTGCGGTAAGACCTGCTTGTGAACGCTGTGAAGCAATGTCACCAGCAAAAGTAAGAATATCACCTTTTACTTGACCTTTCTTCATAGCAGCCATTAAATCACTAATTGCTTCTTGGCCTGTTTTATTGCCACCAAGCTGCTTTTGATAAGCTTCTGCGAAGATACTTACAGCTCCAGGCATCGATTCTGCTAGCTGGCCGACCAATTCTTCAGATTGGAGTTTATTCTTACCTGCTATTTGGGATAGTGCTCTATAGACACGCTGCTGTTGGACTCTATCAAGTTTATTTACCCGAG
>ENA-UOWK01001073-UOWK01001073.1-bioreactor-metagenome-genome-assembly--contig:-NODE-1073-length-10665-cov-54.714609_pt1 | contig 10665 bp, 6 predicted proteins | sample MGYA00238157_ERZ761612 | MGnify/ENA primary metagenome ERZ761612 (study PRJEB28901, sample SAMN06268035) | bioreactor metagenome | isolation source: Joint BioEnergy Institute, California, USA... | reverse complement strand
ATGACAGGTTGCTATGTGAGTCGACCACGAGGGTCGGATTCTGTCTGAAAGGAGCATCATTATATACATGCTAGTCTGCCTGGATCGATGAGTTCGTTTGGATCATTCTGGGTGTTTGGATCATGGAGCTTCGTTGGATCATAAGGCTTCGTTGGATCAGGATGGGGGGGTTTTGATCCATTGTCACGTGCTCCCTGCATGACATACCCCTCCTTTATGCCAACTCCGGCTATAACAAAAATCTACCTCCTCAAAAAAAATATTAAAACACAGAGGCCTAGCAATAAACTGGATTTCAAAAAGATTGAACCCTTCAAAATTGAAGAATAGATTGGGAAAATAAATTATAAACTCAAACTGCCAGAGAATATGCAAATACACCCTGTTTTTTATGTTTTCTTGCTGGAATCAGCACCAACCCATGCAACAGTTATTACTGAAACTGAAGAAATATTGCCTGAAAACCCAGAAGCAGATCAAGAATATGAAGTTGAGAAAATACTGGACAGTGGATATGTAGATGATCAGTTTAGATATCTAATTAAATAGGCAGAAAATAATGATTCAGAAAATATCTGAAAATCTTCTAAAAACTATAAAGGCTACAAAGACCTTATTAGAGAGTTTCATCTCCAAAACCCAAATCACTCAAAGCCAGAGGATCCACCACCTTGGAGAAAAAAAGATCAGTCAAGAAAGAATCTCAGGAAGAGAGATAAGAGAAATCCACAGATAAATTAGCTGCACCTGCTGAACAAGAAGCATCAAGCAATCCAGCACTAACAGCCAAATTAAATGCTATCACCTAGGCATTGGAGGAGGAAGGATTAAAACTCAGATTATAATAAAGTCTCTTGAATTGATGGTCCTCTTCAGAAATCTTAGATATCAGACTTTTTAGAAGTTGACAATCTTTCTCTTCAAGAGATTCAGCATTCTTGGATTCCCAGTTTAAGATTGCATAGCCCCACTCCTTTAACAGATGTTGTTGTTTCCAAAGACAAAGTAATTTGGCAGAAAAGAACTGCATCTTCTTATGCAACCACTTTAGTTCCTCTGAAGCCTGTTGGAATTTAGCATAAGTTGATGCCTCTTCAGCGCAGATCTGTTCTTGCTGATGACAAATACAATTCACTAAGACAATTAGACAAGCCAGCAAAAAACAGAAGGGGAGCAACAAACTAGTGGCAATAAAAACTTGAGAAGTATCACATATAGTGAAATCTCAGAAAATACACTTGAAACAGTGATTAGAGCAAGGACTAACTCAGCACTCCAGACCACAGAAAACACAGTCAAAGCAAGAAACAACCTGAAGCCCAAAATGCTGAACAGCTGTAGTCAGGCTAAGACAGTCAGCAGTTGTATCTTAAAGATGTTTTTAAGACATTGTGGAACCACATCTCAGGAACCAGGAAGATGATAAAAGGGAAGGATAAGAAAGAAGAAAAACTCATCTCTTTAAAGACTTTTAGATCAAAAGCTGCCTAGGGGAGAGGTAATGTTACAAAGATATTGTAAAATTCTAGTTAGAGGACAGAATTACTTATTTCCAGAATAATTATGTGACTAGATCAGTGTGATCAATCCTTAGCATACTGATCCAACTGATCTGAGGATCAGAGGATCAGTTTGAAATTCTACTAATCTAAATAATTCAAGACTATAAGCCATTCCACACACCTTGGAGACTCAGGAAGACAGCATGTATATAAAGACACTTCTTTCAGACAGAATCCAACCCTTGTGGTCAACTCATATAGCAACCTGTTATATAGGCATTGCTAGTAACACAGGTCTATTCTTGCTATTATATTGCTCACCCCCTTGTTTCTTGTCTTCAAGATAAACCAATGGCCCCTTTAGGTCTAGTTATCTAGGCCTGTTGTTACAGAGGCATCAACTTATGCTAAATTTCAACAGGCTTTAGAGAAACTAGAGCAGTTGCATAATTAAATATAGTCTTTTTTCTGTCAAATTACTTTGTCTTCAGAAACAACAATATCTGTTAGAAGAGCATGGTTATGCAATTTTGAACCAGAGATCTGAAAATGCTGAGTCTCTTAAAAAAGAGGATTGTAAGCTCTTGAAAAATCTAATATTTGAGAATTATGAAACTTCTGAAGAAAATTATCAGTTTAAGAAATTTTATTATAATTTGGGTTTTGATCTCTCTTCCTCCAATGTCTAGATAATAGCTTCCAATTTAACTGTTAGTGCTGGGTCACTTAATGCTTCTTGTTTAGCAGATATAGCTAATTTGTCTGTAGATTTTTTCTGCCTCTTTTTCTGGAATTTTTTCTTGGCTGACTTCTTTTCCTCTGAGGTGGTAGATTCTCTGGCTTTAAATAATCTGAATTCTGGAGGTGAAACTTTTTAATGAGGTTTTTGCAGTCTTCACAATTCTCAGTAAGTTCTCAGATATTTTCTGAATCATTATATTCTGCCTACTTAACCAGATATTTAAACTGATTATCTATATATTTACTGTTTAGTATCTTTTTAATTTTATATTTTTGGTCTGCTTTTAAGTTCTCAGGCAGTATTTCTTCAGTTTTGATAATAATTATTGCATGAGTTAGTGCCAGTTCCAACAAAAAGATATAAAAAACAGGATGTATTTGCATATTTTTTAGTAATCTGAGTTTATAGTTTACTTTCCCAATCTGTTCTTTAATTTTGAAAGATTCAATCTTTTTGAAATCTAATTTATTATTAGGTCTCTATATCTTAATGTTTTTTCTGAGGAGATAGATTTTATCTCTCTTTCTAAACTTAAACACCTCCTGGTGCTGCTGATTGTAATACATGGCTGCTCTGTAAGTAATAAATTGAATATCTAGGCTTAGCTGCCAGTGTAGCTTCTTTAATTAGTCTGCCTTGAGGATTCCTTTTTGGGCCAAAACTTTATCAGAAATAAACTCCTGATATGCTGTAGGCTCAAATCTATAGTTGGCATAAAATAGTGATTTCTGGGTGGCTTCAGTCTTTATGCTATTGTATGCAAACTGAGCTAGAGATAACAATTCAACCTAGTTATTTTGTTGATAATTAATGTAGCAATAAAGATATTGTTTTAGGGTCTGATTAGTCTGCTTAGTTTATTCATCTGTCTGTGGGTGTGCTGTTATAGACAACTTATGCTTTGAGCCCAATTGCTGAGTCAAGAATTGTTAAAACTTAGATATAATTAGCTTGTCTTTATCTGACATAATCTCATCTGGTAGGCTATGGTTTTCCACAATTACCTGTAAGAAGATATATATTAAGTCATCTATATTGGCTGTCTTTCAGTAGAGTAGAAAGTAGGCATATTTAGTTTATCTATAATAATCAGAATTGAGTTATATTTTACCTTGGTTAAGGGTTCCTCCAATTCTGATAAATTAGTGATAAAATTCAAAGATATAAATTGCCAAAGTCTCTTAGATGCCTTCAGAGGTTGCAAATATTTATATAAAATATATCTTGCAGCCTTGCTTCTTATGCAGAAGTTGTATTAAAAACTATTTTCTGCACTGTTCTTCTGAGCCCTGAGAAATAGAAATTTCTGGTGATTACTTAATAATTTTGTCTATTCTCTGACAGCTATGTGCTGAGGCTTCATGAATATTTTTAATCAACTGTTCCCAGAGTTTAGTAGAGATATAGACTAATTTTTAATATAAAATAATGCCTTCTTTCTCTATAGTTAAGATCTCTTTCTGCAGGCTTCTGTATTTTAGATCTTTCTAGAATCTTCATCAGTTTCTGGGTTAACATAATCTATAAGTGAGCTGGCTATATAAGCGAGCTGGCCACCTACCCCAACGCGTGACGCGTTCAACCATTTTAAATCAAGATGTCTATATCACAAAGTGATCAAAATACCTCTAAAGAAGGCAGAATTCTCCTTGCTATTAGAGTCTTTCAAAATGGCCAATTCTCTAGTATTAGGGCTGCTGCTTGTGTATATAATGTCTCAAGATCAACTTTAACTACCTGTCTTCAAGGTCAAACTGCACATGCTGATTCAACACTAAATAATTAAAGCTCATCTCTACTGAAGAATCTACTCTTGTGGGATGGATATTATCTATAGATCAATATAGTCTGCCATTGCAGACTACTACTGTACAGTAAATGGCAAATCTATTACTAGCTGAGCAATCAAAATCAATATCAACTACTTTATCTACTGTTAGCAAATGCTGGGTGCAAAACTTTATTAACTGTTACAAGAAGCTTCAATCAAAATATAACCAGAAATATAATTATCAGCAGGCTCAATGTGAAGACTCAAAAATCATTCATGAATAGTTTTAACATGTGCAGGATGTTATTTAACAGTATAGTGTGGTTGATCAAAATATCTATAACTTTGATAAGACTAGCTTTTAAATGGGTGTGATATCAACTGCTAAGATTATTATTGAATCAGATTAATCATCTAGCCATGCTAGATTTATACAGCCTGGAAATTGCAAGTGGATGACTGTTATTAAGTCAATCAATTTAACTAGATGGGCTCTACCTCTAATGATTATCTTTGCAGGAAAGATGCACCAATCTTTGTGGTATAGAGATATACTATCAGATTGAGTGATTAGTGTCAGTGAGAATAGCTGGACTAATAATCAACTTGGCTTATTTTAAATTAAAGAGGTATTTTATAAGCATATCTATACTTATTGCAATTAATAAATATTAATTATTAATCCTTGATGGCCATGGAAGCTATATCACACCTGAATTTAATTAATTCTGCACCCAGAACATGATTATTTTATTATATATATTATCATATTCTTCCCATCTTCTTCAGCCACTTGATGTTGGCTGCTTTTCATCTTTAAAGAAGGCATATGGGAAGAGGGTTGAATCTAGCATATAGTAAAGCATCAATTATATTGATAAGCAAGACTTTCTGATTGTATATTAATCTGTGTAAACAGAAGCCCTATCCACATCTAATATCTACAGTGGATTTGCAGCTACTGGCTTAATCCCATATTAGCCAGATCAAGTGCTTTCACAACTTTATATTTAGATGAAGACATCTACACCACCTACTATATCTTATAGTAATCAATCAGCATTCTAGATCTCTGAGACACCTCATAATATCAAAGAATTGGAGCTTTAGACTTGGGCTTTTAAGTATTTATTGAAACACCATTCTCAAAGCCCACCAAGTCCTGCAAATCAAGCTCTTAATCAACTAGTCAAGGGCTGTCAGATTGCAATGCATAATGCAGTCCTTCTGGCACAGGAAAACAAAGAGTTACAGGCTGCCAATCAGCGCCAAAAAAGAAAGAGGAATGCACCTAGGTCCTATATAGCTACTGGAGGTATTCTAACAGGCATGGAAGGACTGCAACGTGCTCAAGAAGCTGATCAAAGGCAGGAAGAGGTGGTTGCGCAGGCAGATCTACAGCCACAAAAGTGGGCACCACCAACATGCAGCACATGTAATATAGTAGGTCATACTAGGGTGCAATGCTCTAGGTGCTAAGTAATTAATATATAGTGTATATAGCTTCAATATTTGCTGTGTTGATAGTCTAATTGCAGTTTGAATAGATTTGGCAGTGGGTAGGTGGCCAGCTCGCTTATATGGCCAGCTTGCTTATAGATTATGTTATAGGGTTATTTTTATATATCTTCTTGATTTTTTCTCTCATGAGCCAGTGACTTGAAAAAACTAGTGCTAGCTGCTTGATTAGAACAAGTGTGCTGTTTGCTTTAGTTTTAAAGATTGCTGGCTGAATTCCAGGCTTTTCTGTCTTATAGTCTGATCTTTAATTAAAGATATTAGCTCTGACATTTTCCTTTCTCTTTCTGTAGATGATCTGGATGTTATACTGTGCCAGTTTTTTAGCCTATTTAGCTTGCCTTCAAGTTAGCTCCTTGGTGGTAGTAAAGTGAACCAAGTTTTTGTGGTCACAGTATATTAGAGTCTGATGCTTGGCTTCTTCTAAATAATGTCTTTATTCTTTTAAGGCTGCAACAATGGCCAGCAATTTCTTGTCATAAATGCTATAGTTCAGCTCTGGGGGTGTCATCTTTCTGAAGTAATAGGCAACAAAATGTAATCTATTTTCTTTATCTGGCTAGCTGAGGCATATTCTGATGGCATAATCTGAAGCATCTGTTTCCAATATAGCTGGTTTTTTAAAGTTATAGATCTTTAAAATAGGTTCTTTATAGAATTTCCACTTTAACTTTTTAAATACTATTTACTGTTTCTTTTTTTATTCAAAGCTCTGCTTCTTCCTGATGAGCTGTATGAAGAATTCTGCAATCTTAGAGTAATTCCAGATGAATTTCTGATAAAAGTTGGCAAATTCAAGAAAGGATTGCACTTCTTTAACCAAAATAAAAGTAAGCTATTTTTTGATGACAGCCAGTTTTCTTTTATCTATTTCTATATGTTCTAGAGTAATAACAAATTCTAGAAACTTTATTTTTTGGGTGTGCTATTTATATTTCTCTGGGGCTACAGAGAGCTTTCTATTCTGCAGAGTTTTTAGAATCTTCTTCACATGTTCCTTATACTCTTCCAGAGTTTCTGAATAGATGAGGATGTTATTAAGATAGATTATGCAAAAGATGTCTAAATAGTCCTGCAAGATGTTGTTGATTAGGCTCTGGAATGTGGCAAGCACATTAGTAAATCTAAATGGCATAACTGTGTATTTAAAATGTTTTAGATAAGTTTTGAAGATAGTTTTCCATTTCTCTTCTTTCTTTATTTAGACTAGGTAATAGCCTTTATATAAGTCTAGCTTGATGAAATATTTGGCCTTCCTAAATCTATCCTGGAGCTCTGAAATAAGCAGCAGCAGATAGCAATTCTTAATAATAATATCATTAAGCTAATAGTAATTTATATAGAGCTGTAACTTCCTATTCTTCTTAAGAATAAATAGTATAGGATATTCTGCTAATAAAGTTAATAATTTAATATATTCTTGTTTCAAGTTTTTGTTAATATATTTTTGTAGTATCTCATGTTTCTTTTTCAAGAGGAGGTAGATTGGTTTAAATGCTAGCTATATTTCTGATTCTAAGAGTATTTTATAGTTTTATAACTGATGTTCTGTCAATTATTCTTTGTCTCTTTTCTGAAAAATATTCTGAAAGTTTTAGTACTTTTGTGGCATGTTCTCCATCTTCTGAAGAGAGAGTCTAACTGTTTTTAGCTTTTTTATTAGACTTTCCACTTTCCTGACTTCTTTAAAGCAGATATATAACACACCAACTTGCTCTCTCTGACATTATATATGCTTTAATGCTTCCCTCAATATTTCTTAAATTTTAATAATTTTTGGTTGTTCCTCAGGCTGCCTCTCAGGCTTTACATTACTTTTAGATGTTTTTACAAACTGTATCTCTTTGGTCCTCCAGTCTATATGAGGGTTATACATCTTTAGCCAGAGTAGGAATAATGTTATGCTTTAGAATCTAAGTAATGTTTAGATTAATCTGCTCAGAATGCTGTTCAATTTTCAGAGTGGATTTCTTGGTTTTTATTTATACCTATCTATCTCTATAGTTGCTAGATAACTTATCTATTATAGTTAACTCATAGAGTCTCTCCTTCACCTGATAAGGGATATGATTTTTGATGATAAAAATATTACTAATAAGTTTTCAGTTGCTCTACTGTTAATTATGATTCTTGCTTTTCTTCTGTTGATTTTGCTATTAACAATAAGTTGCTGATATAGATCTCCTTCAGTGGCACTTGTATTAAGATATAAAGACTTTAACTGTATTTTCTGCAAGTGTCTCTTCCTGGCAGGGCCAACTAGTTTTTTGACTTAAGCAGCTTTAAATATTAGCCTGTGGTGTTCTTTTCTGATTGATGGATACTGCAGTCATCATCATAATAAGCAGTTCAGTAATAAGCAATATAATCTTCTTTCTTTTTCTGAGTAATAGTAGCTTGCTTCTTTTCCTTCTTTTTGGGTTTATTGGGGCATTTTTATTTCATATGATTATTTTTTCTACAGTGGATGCATAGCTTCTACTTATATTGTTTTTTTTTGCTTTTTAATTCAGTTGGAGTTAGATTCTTAAGGCTTTTTATTAGACTGTTTAAAATTATCCTTCTAAGAGTTCTTTCAGTTGGTGCTGTTCAGCTTCATAGCATTTTCTCCATTTCCAGTATGCTGCTGGTTGATCTTTGATACCAATATTCAAAAAAATAGTTATTGATCTTGATAGCTAGATTGATAAGCACATTCAGGTTCTTAGAGTCTTTATAGATTATTAGTTTGTTTTTGATTTTGTTCTTTAATCTGCAATAGTAATGCTTTATAAGAGATTTATCTGACTAGTCTTCTAAATATATTGCAGCTTGCTGGAATTCTGTAGTATAAGCAGCAACAGAGGTCTTTTGCTAAATTGTTATAACAGTGTAAGTGGTTTTTTGAACTTTATTAAGGTCTCCAAAGTTCTGCTTCATCTTAGCCACAAAAGTAGAGAATTTATTGAACACTTTATTAATTTCTGATTAATGTTCTTCAGGCACTTTTTACATTTGATCTTAAAAATAGGGTTCAAACTATTGAGCTACTATATTTTAAAAATAGATTGCTGCAAACATAACCTTTCTGTCTTCATCCAGAAAATCTAGCATGTTGAAAAAGAAGTAAAGTTCTAACTAAGAAATAAATATTTGGAGCTTCTTTCTTTCTCTATAAAAGAGGTCTGGTTTAGCCACCTTAGTCCACTGGGTCAAATCCTGATTGGGATTGATTGTCTGCCTTGTGTTGCTCTTATTTGAGTGTGTCTAATATTTAAGGTATTTTATTTATTCTTACAGCTATATATTCTTATTAACTTGTCCCTGTAACTGCTCCTGTAACTGCTGAATCTGCTCCTGTAGGGTTCTTATTACTTGAGCCAGTTTCTGAGTGGAGATATGTTCCTCCATGCCTGTAATCTCTTGAATGCCCATAACATGCCTTGCTTCCTGCAAGAAAGGTGGTCAAAGTGTAACAACAGACCTAGATAACTAGACCTAAAAGAGTTGTTGGTTTATCTTGAGGACAGAAAACAAGGGGGTAAGCAATATAAAAGTAAAAATAGACCTATATTACTAGCAATGCCTATATGCCAGGTTGCTATGTGAGTCAATCACAAGGGTCAGAATCTGTCTGAAAGAAGTGTTTTTATATACATGCTGTCTTCTTGAGTTTCTGAGGCTTGTGGAATAGCTTATAGTCTTAAATTATTTAGATTAGTAGGACTCTGAACTGATCCTCTAATTCTCAAATCAGTTGAACTAGTATGCCAAGAATTGATTGCACTGATCCAGTCATATAATTATCTTGGAAATAAGTAATTCTGTCCTCCAACTAGGATCTCACAATGTCTTTGTAACACTACTGTTGGCCAATATTAGATCTGAAGATTTATCAATTGCCACTATAAGCTCAAATCCAAATATAGCTGCAGATATAATTATTAACAGGCTCTATATGAGAATCCAAAGCTTATTAAAAAATAGTTTCAGCATATTCTGGAAGCTGTACAAGAATATGGCATTACTGAACAGGATATCTACAACTTTGATGAAACTAGCCTTTTAATAAGTATAATATCAACAGCAAAAATTGTTACTGACTTTAAATCTAGAGGCTGGCCTAAAGCAATACAACCAGAAAATCAAGAATAGATAACTGTAATTGAGGCAATTAATGCAGCTGGCTAGGCCCTGCCCTCAATAATCATCTTTGCTGGCAAGAATCACCAATCTAATTGGTATCCAGATCTACCAAAGGGCTGGGCAATTGGGACTAGCAATAATAAATAGACCACTAATAAGCTAGAGATGCTTTGGCTAAGAAATATCTTTAATAAGCATATCAAAGCTTGTACAGTAGGCAAATATCACCTGCTAATTCTTGATAGCTATAGCAGTTATACATCTGCTGAATTTGATCAATTCTGTATTGAGAACATGATCAATTTCTCTATATTTATCATCACATTCTTTATATCTATTACAACCACTTGATGTTGCCTGCTTTGAGCCATTAAAACATATATATAGGCAGCAAACCCAGATCTATATATAGTATAGCATCAATTATATTGACAAGAAGGATTTTATCATTATCTATCAGCAAGTATACTCATGAGCTCTGACTGTATCTAATATATGCAGTGGATTTGCTGCATCAGGCCTGGTTCCATATAAGCCAGAGCAGGTGCTTGACCAGCTTCATATTCAATTGAAAACACCTACACCACCAGGCACATCCCATAGCAATCAGTCATCTAGCTGGACTGCTGAGACACCAAAGAATGCTAGGGAGCTTGAGAAGCAGTCAGAGCTAATCAAGCATCTTTAGCAGCAGCATATGCAGAGTCCTCCCAGTCCAATTAGTCAAGCAGTTGATCAAGTGGTCAAGGGCTGCCAAATCGCGATGAATAATGCAGTGCTTTTAGAGCATGAAATCAAGCAGCTACATGTGGCCAATCAACATCAAAAACGCAAGCAAGAGACAGCTAGATCCTATATTGCTACCGGGGGGATTTTAACTGCTGAAGAAGGCCAGCAGCTTGCTCAGCAAGCTGCAGAATTGCAGGCAGAGGCAGCTGACCAAGCTGATATGCAGCCTAAAAGATGTGCACCACTGTGGTGCAGCAACTGCAATATTCAAGGTCATA
>ENA-UOWK01001061-UOWK01001061.1-bioreactor-metagenome-genome-assembly--contig:-NODE-1061-length-10701-cov-6.626245_pt1 | contig 10701 bp, 10 predicted proteins | sample MGYA00238157_ERZ761612 | MGnify/ENA primary metagenome ERZ761612 (study PRJEB28901, sample SAMN06268035) | bioreactor metagenome | isolation source: Joint BioEnergy Institute, California, USA... | reverse complement strand
ACCATCGGACGGGGCTCAACCCGGCCTCGACGGCGCCAGCGCCACGTGATGGAATTGTGAATGTAGCGTGATAGACTTCACATTATGGAACGCCGATGGGTCGACGCGTTCTCCCAGTAATCAATGCCTTGCATTGACGTCAGGTGCTTCGCTCGGTCGAAGGGAATCGATCCGACGCTCTCTCTCCGCCATCGAGCGGAGACAGGGTTCACGGGGAATCAGGACGATGCGCTCAACTGCAACCGCTGCTGGCCTGCCGCGTCGCGCGCGCGGCTTCACGTTGATCGAAGTCATGGTCGTGGTGGCCATCGTGGCCATCCTCGCTGCCATCGCCTTGCCGGCTTACCAGAACCATGTTCTGCGGTCGAAGATCCGGTTGGCGCAGAGTGACCTGCTGGCACTGTCGGCCAATATCGAGAACTTCCGACAGCGCACCCTGGCCTACCCCGACGACCAGGACCAGGCCGAGCGCGGCTGGAGCCCTGCGTCGGCGGCCGATTTCAGTTTCACCTACGAAGCCACCAGCGCCGGCTACGCGCTCACTGCGACCGGCGGTGACACGTTGGGCAAGGCGGCCGGCTGCACGCTGCAGCTGGATGCGGCCAATCAGCGCACCGTCGGCAGTGCCTGCGGCACGGTAGGCGTGGACAGCTGGTAATCGGCGATGCCGCACCTGCCCCCCACCGTCGTTGTTTCCGCGCACCGACAGCGCGGTGTGACCCTGATCGAACTGATGATCGGGCTGTTCATCATGGTGCTGTTGCTGCTGGCGGCCCTGCCGTTCGGGGCGCGCTGGGTCGACGGCAACCGCCAGATGCATGCACGCAGCCTGCTCTGGGAGGGCGTGTCGCAGGCCCGTGCCGTCGCGCTGCGCAATCCTGCCGCGCAACGCATCGGCAGCCCCGCCGCGCGCCTGCAGCTGCGCGCCGGCCAGCTGGAGGTTCTTGTGCCCGGTGATACCACGCCGTTGTGGAGCACCGCGTTGCGCAGCGACGTCCGTCTCAAGCTGAGCGATGGCAACGGCTTCGCCGATGCCGCCGCCATGGCCGACAGCCCGTCCCCCGGCTTTGACTGCGTGAACTTCGACCCGGCCGGCATCCGCCTGCCCGGCGCCGAAGGCTGCAGCGACACCGACCCTGCGCTGGACCGCGTCGCGGTCGGCGTTTCCACCCAGGACCTGCTGTATGTCGATCTGCTCTGAGCGCAGCGTGCCGCGCCGTCGGCAACGTGGCGAGATGCTGCTGGAGGCGCTGGTGGCCGTGCTGATCACCGGGCTGATCGCCGGCGGCCTGGCGCATGTGCAGGCACGGGTAATGGCGACCCAGCGCGCGACCAAGGTCGAACGCCTGGTGGTCACCCAGCTGCGTGACCAGATGCAGACCCATGGCACCTCCCTGTGCGGCACCGACAGCGTGGAGCTGGCCTTGACCGATACGCTCACCCGCAGCGCCAGCGTGAGCTGCGGTGCAGTGGAACAGCTCAACGTCGGCGTGGCCGGTGTCACCGCCGCGGTCGCCGCACCGTTGCGGGTCGACCTGGGTGTCACCGCGGCCGACCTCGAGCTCGACGGCGACAGCCCCGGTGAGAGCGCGGCCGACCTGCTGGTGTCCAGCCACCAATGAAGCCGCCCGCCTCCCTCCGCCTGCAGCGCGGCCAGAGTCTGGTCGGCATGATGATCGGCCTGCTGATCTCGCTGCTCACCATTGCCGCGATGCTGGTCACCTACCGCAACATCATCGAAGCCACCGGCAATGCGTCGCGCTCGGCCCTGCGCGACGGCCAGGTCGCCTCGGCCCTGCTGGCCGCACAGATCGAACTGCAGCAGGCCGGTTTCGGCATCCCCGCCACCGACTCACTGGACAGCCGCGTGCGCATCGACGATGCAGGTCGTCGTCTGGTCTGGCGCTTCAAGCCGGCGCTGGACCAGGCCGACCAGTGCGCGGGCCTGCACCTGCTCGACCAGCCCAGCGGCACCCAGCGTCGCGGCCTGTATCGCCTGCCGCCGCGAAGCTGCACCAGCGCTGCCGGCGTGACCTGGGATGCCAGTGAGATGCAACCCATCGCCGCCGATGCGGCGTTCTTTGAACCCACACAGAAAGACGGCAGCGCTTATGCCGGCAACGACCGCGAGGTGGGTGCACTGACCCTCGCCCCTGCTGGTGCCGGCAACGGATACCGCTTCGTCGCCAGCAGCGCCAGCTGCATGCCGTTCCAGCAGCAGGACGACGTGCTGCAGAGTGGGCGCCGGGTCAGTCTGCGCCAGTCCAGCCAGGACGTCCTGTTCTCGGTCTGTCTGCCCAACCTGGTCGAGGTCGCCGCACCATGACCGCGCGCCACGCTCCCACGCCGCCACGTCGAGCCCGGGGAACAACGATGCTCAAGAACCGCACCTGGTCGGCGCCATCGCGCCAACGCGGCATGGCCACGCTGTACATCGTCCTCGCCGTCGGTCTGGCGGTGTCGGTCACCGTGGCTGCCTCGTTCTACGCCCTGCGCGGCGACCAGCAGCGGCAGATCACCACGCACTCGGTCACTGCCGCACAGGCGGCGGCATGGCGCGGGGTGGAAGTGCTGCGCCGTTACCTGCTGGAAGTAGACCAGGCGACGCTCGCCAGCTGGGCAGATGGCAGCGGCGGACTGACCCTGCCTGCTGGGGTCAGCGGCATGGAACCGCTGGGCATTGCTGACGGCGACGCCCGGCTGACCAGCATCGCCGGCAGCGGCAGCAGTTTCCAGATCGGTGCGCTGGTCACCGCGCAGGCCGGCAGTGGCAGCACGCTCACCCAGGCCACGGTGGAAGTGCTGTACGACCTCACCGCCGGGGGCAGCGGCGGCGGCGGCAGCCCCACCTGCGCGGTCATCCCGGCCGCACCGATGATCTTCAATGGCGACCTGGTGATCCGCGGCGGCTCGCTCTCGGTCAGCAACGCGAGCGGCTTCGAGCAGATCGCCGTCACCGGCAACATCGACCTGAGCAGTGCCAGCAGCGCGCGCATCTCCGGCTGCGCGAAAGGCAATGTCACCCTCAGCGGCGGCGGCATCGTCGCCGGCGGTCATCTGCACGCGCAGGGCGACATCACGGTGAGCAACATGTCCCCGCCGGACAACACCACGCTGTGGGGCCGCAACGTCACGGTCAACCAGTATGGCGGCACCTACAACGCCATCCAGGGCGGCGCCTACACCGCGAACGTTTTCGGCGACGGCCGGCTGATCGGGACGACCGAGGTCGGGGGCCAGCTGCTGGCCGGCTCGGTCAGCGGTGGCCTGCCGTGGACGGTCGGCACCGTGGTGCCGGCCACTGCCGGGCGCATCACCATCACCCTGACCTCTGGCGACACCTGGCTGGTCGACCTGTCCAAAGGGGATATCGACGCGGCCACCGGCAGCTTCACCCCGACCAGCGGCGCCGAGCATCTTGCTGGCCAGAGCACCACCGCCCTGCCCACCCCGCTGTCCTTCGCCGCCACCGGCATCGCCGGCGGGCGGGTCGGCGTCACCGATGCCACCACCCGGCTGATGTGGGGCCACACGGTGGTGGTTGCCGGCTGGAACGGCAGCTACGACGTGCTTTACGCCAACGGTGACCTGGACATGGTCAGCGGCCGCGTCGGTCGCCTGGTCGGCGGTCGCGATGTCATCGCACGCCAGGCCAGCCAGTGGTCGAACTTCCCCAACATTGTCAGCGGCACCATCGCCAATGTGCTCCGTTACGGTAACGGCCAGCAGGTCCCCGCCGGCACCCAGGCCGCGCCCGCCGGGCTGCGCCAACAGCAGACCGGTACCACCCCGGGCCTGCCGGGCATTCCGTTCTGCGACACCCGCGTCAACCGCATCGATGTCAGCAGCTACCGCGCTGCAGCCAACTACATCTTCGAGTGGGTCGACAACGCTCCACAGCTGACCATCCAGAATGTGAGAGCGGCCAACGGCACCGCACTGGACGGCACCTACAACCTGGCCACCAGCGACGTACGCCGGCTTCCGGCCAATGGCGAGCGCTTCCTCGTCTGCGACTGGCAGGACGGCGGCCAGGACCGCGGTCACTGCTTCCGCAACAAGACCAGTTCGGGCACGGCATGGAGCGCCACCGGCCTGACCGCCTTCCCGCGGGGTGTGGCATGGTTCGACAACGCTGTGTCGATCAACGGCATCCAGCTCGGCAGCAACGACGGCAGCCGTGCCCTGATCAACACCCTGGTGGCCAGGGGCAACATCACCCTGACCACCGGCAGCAGCGACAAGGACCTGACGGCGCCGAACTTCAGTACGCCCGGGCTGCTGTGCAGCGGCGCCTTCCGACCCACCAACCTGTGTGATACCACCGGCGCCAATCCGCAGTTCGCCAGCTGGGAAGACAGCAACGGGGTCACCCGTCGCGGCCTGCCCGTGGGCAACATGGCGGTGGTGGCCGAAGGTCTGGGGTCGCTCGGCGGCTGGAACATCCGCGGCAATGTGATCCTGGGCCGCGAGCTGAGCAACAACGCCAACGCGACGGTCATCCACGGCAGTCTCACCGTGGGCACCAACCAGAGCGGCAGTACCACCAGCATCAGCCAGGGCGGTGCCGAAGTGCACGTGCCGACCAACGAAGACCAGACCTACCTGCCCGGCATCTGCGAAGCCCCCACGCCGACGCCCGGCGGCCCGGCATCGGCAAGCGTGCGCTGGAGCCGCTACCTGTAAACGCCGCTGGGTGGCGCCCGTGGCGCGCCTGCCCGGTGCTGTCCAGCGCCGCCGCCACTGCGGCTTCACGTGCTGCGCACTAGGCTTTGCCGACGTCTTTACCAAGGACCGGCGACGCCGTGACCGCCCCCCTGAAGTTCCGTTCTGTGCGCGCGTGTCGCGCACGCAGTGTGGTGCTGGCCGCCAGCCTCGCCATCAGCACCGCAGCCGCTGCACCGCCTGCGCCCACGCCCGCACTGGAATGGGCACAGGCCCAGCAGCGCCTGCAGCAGGTGTCCGACGCCCTGCAGGCCGCCGATGCCTCGGTCCGCAACAAACAGGACCTGCAGGACGCCACCGCGCTGCTGCGACTGCCGGAAATCACCGGCGAAGTGCGCCGCATGCAGTTCCAGAAGACGCTCACCCTGCCGCTTGGTTCGCTCGCGCCGGTCGCCGAAGCGTTTGGCATCGGCTCGCCGCTGGAGTTCGTCGAACGGGACTGGCGTACCCGCCCGGTGGTCACAGCGGTGCTGCCGCTGTACACCGGTGGCGTCATACCGGCGGCACAACAGGCCGCCGCCGCAGCAACCGCGCAGGCCAGCGCCGAGCGCGACCTGCAGCAGCAGTCGCTTGACGTGCAGCTGGTACAGGCCTACTTCGGCCAGCAGCTGGCCGAGCAGGCGCTGGCGGTACGGGCCAACGTCCGCGATGGCCTGCAGCGCCACCTCGATGATGCCAGCAAGCTTGAACGCGAAGGCTTTGCCACCCGCGCGCAACGCCTGCAGGCCACGGTGGCGCGCGACAAGGCCGAGCGCGAGTACCAGAAGGCGCTCAACGACCTGTCCACGCTGCAGGCCGCCCTGTCCACCCTGCTGCGCAGCGGCGGCCAGGTGCGCGCCAGTTCGCCGCTGTTCGTGCACCGCATGGCACCGGGTGAGCTGGATGCCTTCGAGCGCGCCGCGCAGGGACGGCAGCCGCAGATCGCCCGCCTGCGCGCGTTGGTCGAGCAGGCCGAACAGGGCGTGCGTGTGCAGCAGGCAAAGCTCAAGCCACAGGTGTACCTGTTCGGCCAGTACGATTTCCGTCGGCGCGACGAACTGCTCAACGACCCCGACTGGGCCTTCGGCATCGGGCTGAAGTACACCTTCCTCTCGCCAAGTTCGCGCCCCGCGCAGATCAGTGCCGCACGCGCGCAGCAGGAGCAGGCCGAAGCCGGCCTGCGCGAAGCACAGAACCAGGTCAGCCTGGGGGTGCGCAAGGCCTGGAACGAGCTGCACAGTGCGCGCCAGCAGTATCTGCTGCTGGCCAGCAGCATCAGCCAGAGCGAAGAGAACCTGCGTCTGCAGGAGCTGGCGTATCGTGAGGGCCAGGCGACCTCGCTGGATGTCATCGACGCGCGCCTGTCGCTGGGCGCCGCCCAGGTGGAACGCGCACAGGCCGCCTACCAGTACGACGTGGCATTGGCGCAGTTGTTGGAGATCAGTGGACAGATGGACCGTTTCGACGAATTCCGGCGGCGTGCCGACGAGGTGATCACCCATGACTGACCGTCTGCAATCGCCTGACGATGTGCCACCGCCGCGTCGGCGTCGGCTCGGGCTGCTGTTGCTGGCCGCACTGGCGGTGGTGGTCGCACTGGGCCTGTGGCTGGCCTGGCGCACGCCTGACGATCAGCTGCAGGGCATGGCCGAGGCGGACACCGTCAATGTATCGGCCAAGATCACCGCGCGGCTGGCCGAGCTGAAGGTCAGCGAAGGCGAGCGCGTCAGTGCCGGCCAGGTACTGTTCGTGCTCGACAGCCCCGAGGTGAACGCCAAGGAACAGCAGGCGCAGGGCGCGCTGCAGGCGGCACAGGCGGTGGCCGACAAGGCGGTGGCCGGTGCGCGCAGCGAGGAAATCCGCGCCGCCGAGGCCAACTGGCGGCGCGCCGAGGCCGGGGCCGAACTGGCCGAGTCCACTTACCAGCGCGTGCAGAATCTGTTCGCCGAGGGCGTGATGACCCGGCAGAAGCGCGATGAAGCCCTGGCCCAGGCACGCAGCTCGCGCGAGCTGGCCAAGGCCGCGCGCGCGCAGTACGACATGGCCCAGGCGGGCGCGCGCGAACAGGACCAGCGGGCGGCACAGGGCCAGGTGGAACAGGCACGCGGTGCGGTGGCCGAGGTCGATGCCGCACGCGAGGAGGTCAATGGCCGCGCACCACTGGCCGGTGAAGTGAACAAGCGCATGGCCGATATCGGCGAACTTGTGCCGGCCGGCTATCCGGTGCTGACCCTGGTGGATATCAACCGCATGTGGGTGGGCGTGAATCTGCGCGAGTCGCAGATGCACGGCCTGCAGGTCGGCCAGCGCGTGCGCGGCACCGTACCTGCACTGGACGCACAGATCGAGCTGGAGGTGTATTTCATCAACCCCGCTGGCGACTACGCGACCTGGCGCAGCACACGTCAATCGTCCGGCTACGATGTGCGCAGCTTTGAAGTGCGCCTGCGCCCGGTGACAGCAGTCAAAGGCTTCCGTCCCGGCATGAGCGTGCTGCTGCCGTGGCCGCAGGACTGAAGCGCCGGCACGGCAGCGCCGCCGCTGCGGCACTGCGGCGCGAGCTGCACCATCTGCGTGGCGACCGCGGTGACCGTCTGCTGATCACGCTGGTGCCGCTGCTGATGCTGGCCGTGATGGCCTGGCTGTTCTCCGCTTCGGTCATGCGCGAGGTCCCCATCGCCGTGGTCGACCTGGACAACAGTGCACAGAGCCGGCAGCTGGCGCGCATGCTCGATGCGAGCGCCGGGGTGAGTGTGGCCAGCCAACCGGCCACGCTGCAGCAGGCACAGCAGCAGCTGCGCCGACTGGAGGTATTCGCCGTGGTGCTGGTGCCGCGTGATGCCACCCGCCAGGCACTGCGCGGCCAGCAGGCCACGGTGTTCTCGTTCTACAACGCCACCTACCTCACCACCGGTCAATCGGCCGCGCGCGATATCGCCGACACAGTGGCCGCATGGAATGCGCATCTGCTCGCCGGACGCATCGGTCTGCAGGTCGGGCCGGGGCGGCTGCGCGCGGCGCCGATCGCCGTGCAGTCGGACATCCTCTACAACCCGGCACGCAGCTACGAGCTGTTTCTGCTGCCGTTGATCTTCCCTGCCCTGCTCTCTCTGCTGACCGCGCTGGCCTGCGCCTGCGCAGTGGGGCGCGAAGTCCGCGATGGCACCGTGCGCCGCTGGCTGGGCCATGCACCGTGGGCGGCGCTGCTCGGCAAGCTGCTGCCCTATATCGTGGCGGGCTCGCTGTGGAGCCTGCTGGGCCTGCTTTACGTGGCCTTCGTGCGCGGCGACGGTGTGGCCGGCAGCCTGGTGCTGCTGGTGCTGGCCCAACCCCTGCTGCACGCGGCCAGCGCAGCCTACGCCGTGTTGTTCGTCGGACTCACCCGTGACATGGGCACGGCCTTGTCCACCGTGGGCCTGACCCTGGGTACTGCGCTGGCCTTCTCCGGTGCCACCTTCCCGGTCATCGACGCGCCGTTGTTCACCCGGGTCTGGAACCTGCTGCTGCCGCTCACCGCCTACGTGAAGCTGCAGACCCAGCAGTTGTTCGTCGGTGCACCCTGGAGTGTTTCGTTGTGGCCGCTGCTCACGCTGCTGCTGATGATCGCGGTGGCCTGCGCGATTGGCGGGCGGCGGCTGATGCGCAGCCCCCCAGCGCCTGCGGGGGCGCCATGATCGCGCGTATTTTCAGCAGCCTGCGCGCCACCATCGGTGCCGTGCTCGGTGACCGCTATGCCGTGGTGCTGATGATCGGCGCCGTGGTGCTGTACTCGTTCTTCTATCCGGCCGCCTACCGTCATCAGGTGGCCGGCAACCTGCCGTTGCTGGTGGTCGATCTGGACCACAGCGCCACCAGCCGTGAGCTGCTGCGACGGCTCGACGGCCTGCGTGCCGCGCGGGTGGTCGGCCAGCCGCCGGACCTGGCCAGTGCACGCGCGACGCTTGAACAGGGTCAGGCGGAAGGCATCCTGCTCATTCCGGCCCATCTGGAACGCGACATCCTGCGTGGCCGCGCCGGGCAGCTGGTGTTGCTCGGCAATGGCGCCTATCTCGGCCGGGCCAGCTGGGTGCTCAGCGGTGTAGCCGACGCGCTGACCGGCTTCGCCCGCGAGGCCGCAGTCACCCAGTCGGCCTTCATGGGGCCGCCGCAGGCACCACCAGTCACCTTGGTGCAGCGCCCGCTGTTCAACACCGCCGAAGGCTACGGCAGCGCCATCGTGCCCGGCGTGGCCGAACTGATCGTGCACCAGACCCTGCTGATGGGCATCGGTGTGCTGCTGGGCACGCGCCGGTTGGCACTGGGCCGGCGGCTGCGCTTCGACCTGCCCGCATTGCTCGGCATGGCGCTCGGCTTTGGCGCCATCGGCCTGCTCGGCCTGCTCTACTATGCCGGCTTCACGGCCTGGGTGCAGGACTACCCGCGCGGCGGCAACCCACTGGGCCAGCTGCTCGGTGGCAGTCTTTTCGTTGCCGCCACGGTCTGTTTCGGGTTGTTCATCGGCAGCTTTCTGGCCAGCCGCGAGCGCGCCTTCCAGTACGTCATTGCCAGCTCCATCCCCTTGTTTTTCCTGGCCAATCTGTCCTGGCCAGCGGTCAGTTCGCCGCCGCTGCTGGTCGCGCTGTCGCAGCTGCTGCCAAGCACGGCGGGCATCAATGTGATGGTGCGCCTGAACCAGATGGACGCCCGCCTGGCCGACGTTGCCCCGCAACTGTGGACGCTGGCAGGGCTGGTGCTGCTCTATGGCGCGCTGGCGGCATGGCGGCTGCGCGACACGCCGCGGACGGCTGCGCTAGATTGATCGGCTCCACAGCAGAAGCGAGCGCGTGCGCAATGAACTTTGGCAGTGACAACCAGGCTGGCGTTTCAGCCCCGATCCTGGACGCGATCACCGAGGCCTGCGCCAGCGGGGTGGCCAGCAGCTACGGCAACGACGTGTGGTGCCAGCGTGCAGAGCAGCAGCTGGCGGACTGGTTCGGGCAGCCGGTGCGCGCGTTCTTCCTGACCACGGGTACCGCCGCGAACTGTCTCGCGCTCTCCGCGCTGGCGCAGCCATGGCAGGCGGTGATCTGTCACGCCCAGGCCCACCTGGCCACCGACGAGTCCAGTGCGCCGGAGTTCTTCACCGGCGGCGCGCGCCTTCTGCCGGTGCAGACGGCCAGCGGCAAGCTGCTGGCCAAGGACCTTGAGCGCACGCTGGCACAGCTGCCCAGTGCACCCCCGCATACCCTCTCAGCCGCTGCCGTGAGCATCACCCAGTCCGCCGAGAACGGCCTGGTGTACAGCATCGACGAGGTCAGCGCGTTGAGCGCGCTGGCCCATCAGCACGGCCTGCACCTGCACATGGACGGCGCACGGCTGGCCAACGCGATCGCCGCGCTGGGCTGCTCGCCGGCCCGTATCACCGCGCAGGCCGGGGTTGATGTGCTCTCGCTGGGCGCCTCCAAGAGCGGCGCGCTCAATGCCGAAGCCGTCGTGTTCTTCAACCTCGAACTGGCCCGTCACTTCGAGCATCGCGTCAAACGGGCCGGTCACATGGCGTCCAAGAGCCGCCTGCTCGGCGCACAGTTCTGTGCCTGGCTGCAGAACGACCATGGTGTGGCCATGGCCGCCCACGCCAATGCCGTCGCGCAACAGCTGGCCCAGGTGCTGCAGGCGCACCCTTCCATTCGCCTGGCGTGGCCGGTACAGGCCAGCCAGGTGTTCGCGGTGATGCCGACGGCCCTGCTTGCACAGCTCAACGAGGCAGGCGTGCAGTGCTACGACTGGTACCCCTCCAGCCTGCCGCCCGGCTTTGAACTGCACGAAGGTGAGCTGCCGGTGCGCTTTGTTGCCTCGTGGGCCTCCGATGCCGCCGAAGTGCAGGCCGTTGCGACGTTGCTGCAGCGATGAGAAAGCGTGACGACCCACCATCGTCGCCCGGGTAGGTGACGACCGTTGGTCGTCAGCGACCCCCTGCGCTGCTCCGGTAGGTGACGACCGTTGGTCGTCACGCACTTG
>ENA-UOWK01001059-UOWK01001059.1-bioreactor-metagenome-genome-assembly--contig:-NODE-1059-length-10725-cov-6.047985_pt1 | contig 10725 bp, 5 predicted proteins | sample MGYA00238157_ERZ761612 | MGnify/ENA primary metagenome ERZ761612 (study PRJEB28901, sample SAMN06268035) | bioreactor metagenome | isolation source: Joint BioEnergy Institute, California, USA | place... | reverse complement strand
TGCCGCTCTGGGTGGCGGAGCTGTTGGATGGCTGAGAGATAACGGGCGGGTGGAGCCCGCCAATACGCAAAGGGCTGGCCGACTATGCATTCCACCCCGTAGGAGCGGCTTCAGCCGCGAACAGCTTTCGTGGCTGAAGCCACTCCTACAAAGGGCTCAACGCCCGGCATTACCCTCTAGCCGGCGGCGTCCTGAACAGGCGCAGCCGCTTCGGCCGGCACCTCCGCCTCCGGGCTGAACACGCCGTTGCTCCAGGCGTAGTAGCCAAGGCCAAGGGCCAGCAGCAACGCCAGCAGCCAGGGCCACAACACCGGCTTGTTGGCATAAGGGTCGCGTAATGCACGGTCGCTTCCCTTGGGTAGCTCAGCCATCTGCGTCAGCGCGGTGCCAAAGGGAATGCTGATGCGCGCCTGGGCATTCACTGCCCAGCCGTTGCCATCGAGGATCGGCCCCAGGCTGCGGCGCCGCAGCTTGAACCAGGCCAGCAGCATGGCCGGCCCGGAGATGGCCAACAGCACGCAGAGAAATAACAGCGGAACCTGCCACCAGGCCAGCGACAAAATGCCGGTGACCACCGCTGCCAGCGCAGTGCCCAAAGCACCGACAGCCAGGCCAATGGCGGCGAAGATACCGGCGAACTTGGCGATATCGAACGCTGGAGCAGGCGTCGCCGCGGGCGCAGCGCCGGTCTCGCCAACCTTGGCCGCGGTCTTGTTGACCATGTCGGCATCACGGCTGGCAGCCAGCTTCTGTACCTGGTCGGAAACCAGCTTGGAAATCCGACGATATGGCGACCAGAACGCTTCGCGAATGCTGATGGCGTTCTGTACCACCTTGACCACAGTGGCATCCCAGTCGTTGCCGTCGCGGTCATAGAACAGGCCATGACGCCCCGCCTGCAGGTCGCCCTCGCTACCAGCGGTCACTGCCACCACGATATTCAGTGTTTCCTTGCCGCGCACCGGTTCGCCGCGGCGCGTGCAGGCGCAATAGAGCAGGAAGCAGTCGCTAGCCGCTGCAATCTTGGCATGAGCCTCAACGTCGCCCACTTCCACCGCAAGCTCGCAACTCTTGCCGTCGATATACAGCACACCGGCCTGGAAAACGGCTTTCTCGTGTCGCGAATAGAAGGCCTGGAAGGACACGAAGTTACGCAGCAATGTGACCAGGCCATGGCGCAGGCGAATCAGCTTGTCCAGCTCGACCAGGCCATCCGCCGCCTCTGCCACGGTCCTGTCTTCTTCCACCAGCGCCAACAGGCGTGCCTCGGCGCCCTGCTCCACCAGTTCGAGGATACGCCCGCGCTCCAGCACCTCGGCAATCGCCACCTTCGGCGTCTCGGCGCGCCAGGCCAGGTAGTTGCTGCACAGCGCGACCAAGTGCTGCCACTGCTCGCGCGACAGGCTGTCCTGCTCACCGTAGACCGGCACCACCACACGCTGGCGGAACGCGTCGACGGCTTGCTGCCAGGCGGGGTTGAGTCCCTTGGTCAGCGGTAGCTCGTCACCATGCTGCACCACGGCCAGAGGCAGCCCGGCCACCTCGCTGGCATCGGCCAGCGACAACGAGCCCAGTCGCACCAGCTCTTCTTCCTGGGCGTTCATCAGCGCAGCCGCGCGCGGATCGAACTCGGCCATGGCCACGCGGGTGAAATAGTCGTCGATCTTGCCACGCACCGCGCTCAATGCTTCGACCGCCGCCACCGTACCTTCACCGAAGGCGTCCAGCCCCTGCTCGGCAGCGCGGGCATGCCAGGCATGCAGCTGACGCGCCTGATCGAAGAAGGCAGTGATCTGCTCGACACCGATGGCCGGCTCGCCGCTGCGGTCCGTCTGCGCACCCAGGCTGGCGATGATATCGGCGATAGCAGCTTTGAGATCGGCGTCGTCGGTCAGGGTCGCCGGCACCAGGCCGTCGCCGTTGGGCTGGTGTGGCGGGAACAGTTGCGACAGGTCAGCGGTATCGGCCGGTGTCAGACTGTCGCCATCGGGTCGCCCGAGGACACCCAGCAGGCGCTGCGCCGCCAAACGCAGACGCACACCCACTGCATCGTCGGTGAGCGAGGACAGCTGCAGCGGGCCGTTCTGGAACAGGACCGCAGGATCAGTCAGTCGCGCCAGCGTCCAGTCCACAACATCGAGAACCTCCGGCGCACGGATACGGCCGTCATTGTTCAGGTCGATGTACTGCAGCATGCGCCGGTCCAATTCCAGGTTGTTCACTGGGCAGGCCAGGCTGGCCCATAGCTTCTGGTCCAGGCTGCGCAACGCAGCGAGGTCGGCGGGAGTTTCCAACTGCACCTGATCGAAGCCGCCGGCACGGAAGAAGCGCCAGCGATGGGCGAGAGCTTGAGTCATCTACAAAAGATCCTTTCTTTGTGAGGGCGACTGCGCCAGGGAACCGGTCATGCTCAACATGCACATCGACGCATGATTCATGCAACAGACTGCTACTTCCCAGGCGCTGTTCAACCCAGTGTAACCGAGCTACGCCGGTGTGCGCCTACCGCGCCTCGACCGCCAGCGGCTGAGCTTCGCCCTGCTTGATCAACGCGTAAAGCACGCCGGTTAGCAGGCTGCCGGCGACGATGGCCAGCAGGTACAGCAACGCATGATTGATGGCGTTAGGGATCAGCAGCACGAACAGGCCGCCGTGCGGCGCCATCAGTTTGCAGCCGAAATACATCGACAGCGCACCGGTCAGCGCACCACCGGCAATGCTGGCCGGGATCACCCTTAGCGGGTCCTTGGCGGCGAATGGAATCGCTCCCTCGGAGATGAAGCACAACCCCAGCACCCCTGCCGCCTTGCCAGCCTGGCGCTCGCTCTGAGCGAACTTGCGCCGTGCCAGCACAGTGGCGATGGCCATGGCGATCGGCGGCACCATGCCGCCGGCCATGGTCGCAGCCATCGGCGCATAGCTGCTCGACGCCAACAGACCGACCGAGAAAGCATAGGCCGCCTTGTTGATCGGCCCGCCGAGATCCACGCACATCATGCCGCCGAGCAATGCGCCAAGCAGGATGGCATTGGTGCTGCCCATGCTGTCGAGGAACTGGGTGAGCGACTGCAACACATCAGCCACAGGACTGCCGACGATATAGATCATCGCCAGGCCGGTGATCAGGCTGGCCAGCAACGGGATGATCAGGATCGGCTTGAGCGCCTCCAGGCTGTCCGGCAAGCGCACCCAGCGGGCGATGGCCTTGGCTGAATAGCCGGCGATAAAGCCAGCGACGATACCGCCGATAAAACCAGCGCCCAGCGAGCCGGCGAGCAGTCCACCGATCATTCCTGGTGCAAGCCCCGGACGGTCGGCGATGGAATAGGCGATGTAGCCGGCCAGCACCGGCACCATCAGCTTGAAAGCGGCATCGCCACCGATCTGCATCAGCGCAGCGGCGAATGTGCCCTCCTGCTCATACGCCTTGATCCCGAATACGAACGACAGGGCGATCAGCAGGCCGCCCGCCACCACCATCGGCAGCATGTAGGAAACACCGGTGAGCAAATGTTTGTAAGGGCCAGATTTCTCACCACTGGCAGAATTGCCTTCGGCAGGCGCGGCTTCGCTCAGCGGACGCGCATCGCTCAAGGCCTTTTCCAGCGTCTGCTGCGGCTGCTTTAGCGCCACCCCGGTGCCACAGCGATAAACCTTTTTGCCGGCAAAGCGGCTGGTGTCCACCTCGATATCAGTGGCCAGCAGCACGGCATCGGCAGCCGCGATGGCAGCATCGTCGAGCAGGTTGCGCGCACCGACCGAACCGCGGGTTTCCACCTGCAGGTCGATGCCCATGCGCGCCGCAGCCTGCTGCAGGGCTTCGGCGGCCATGAAGGTATGCGCCACCCCGGTCGGGCAAGCGGTGACCGCGACCAGGCGGCGACGACCACTGGGCACCGCCTCGGTGCTTTCAGCATGGGGCTGGGCGCGCTCGGCAGCGTCCCGCAGAAAACGCTGCGGGTCGGCCAGCGCCTCGGCCGGTGTGGCCTGCAGCAAGCGCTTGCCGACGAAGCGGCTCAGCGACAGCTCACCGGTCTTGACCACCAGTACCCAATCGGCAGCGGCAATCTCGGCTTCGCTGAGCGGTGCACCTATCGCACGGGCGTCATGCACCTCGACACGGGTTTGCCAACCCAGGCGCTCGGCAGCAGCTTGCAGGAGGCGCGAACACAATACGCTGGTGACCTGTCCATTGGGGCAGGCAGTGACGATCAGCAGATTCATGGTGGAGCCTCTTATTGTTCTATTGGGTGCAACTGCACGGCCGCCTCGAGACGGGCCAGTTGCTCGCGATCATGGATACCGAAGCCGATCTGGGTGACCGCCTGCGCCGCCACCGCCGTGGCCAGGCGCAGGGTGCGCTCGGCAGGCCAACCCTCGAGCAGGCCGTGCAGGCTGGCAGCCAACAGCGAGTCCCCGGCACCGACCGTGCTGGCGACCTCGACACGCGGCGGTATGGCGCGCAGAGCGATATTCGGGCCATGCCAGTCGACGCCTTGCGCGCCCCGCGACAGCAGCACGTGCTCGATGCCCTGCGCACGCAACGCCCGCACGGCAGTGGGCAGGTCACTGCCCCAGACCTCGGCCAGTTCTTCTTCGTTGGGTTTGATCAGCCAGGGAGCGACGCCCAGGGCCGCCTGCAACGCCGCGCCACTGCTGTCGACCGCCAGCGGTACGCCACTGGCCTTGATCCGCCGCAGCAGGCCGGCGAACCATTCAGGCGTCACGCCACGCGGCAGGCTGCCGGCCACTACCACGGCATCATGCCCGACCAGCAACGGCTCCAGCTCATCCTGCAGGCGTTGCAGGTGTTCGGCCTCGACCTGCGGGCCGGGGCCGTTGAGATCGGTGATGCAGCCGTCGGCCTCGGCCAACTTGATGTTGCTGCGCGTCTCGCCCGGCACCCGGACGAACAGATCGCGGAAGCCACGCTTGTGCATCAGGCTCTCGAACGGCGCGGCATTGGCGCGGCCAAGAAAACCGCCGACGCTCAGGTTGTGGCCAAGATCAGCCAGCACCTGGGCGACGTTCAGCCCCTTGCCGGCGGCGTGACTGCGCAGCTCATGGCAGCGGTTGATCGCGCCGGGCTGTAGGCGGTCGAGACGCAGGGTCAGATCCAGCGCCGGGTTAAGGGTCAGGGTCAGGATTCGGGCCATCAGTGCATCTCCGCCACCAGCGCACGCACGGCGCTGGCACTGTCCAGGGTCAGGGCGCGGTCGGCCAGGGTTCGCGCCTGGCGACTGTCCAGCTCGCGCACGCGCGCCTTGACCAACGCCATCGAACGCGGCGTCACACTCAATTCGTCCACGCCGAGGCCGACCAGCAGCGGCACGGCCAGGCGGTCACTGGCCAGCTCACCGCAAACACCGACCCACTTGCCCTGGGCATGGGCTGCGGTCACGGTCATCTCGATCAGGCGCAATACCGCCGGATGCAGGCCGTCGGCCTGAGCCGAGAGCTGCGGGTGGCCACGGTCGATGGCCAGGCAGTACTGGGTCAGGTCATTGGTGCCGATGCTGAAAAAGTCCACTTCACGTGCCAGCACAGGTGCCAGCAGCGCTGCCGAAGGCACCTCGATCATGATGCCGATCTGCAGGTCGCGTACTTCGATCTCTTCGCGCAGGCGCTGCACCAGGTCACGCGCAGCGCGCCATTCCTCCACCGAACCGACCATGGGGAACATGATGCGCAGCGGCCGGCCATCGGCCGAGGCGAGCAAGGCGCGCAACTGGGTTTCCAGAATCTCCGGACGCTGCAGACTCAAGCGAATACCACGCACGCCGAGGAAAGGATTCTCTTCGGCCGGCATCGGCCAGTACGGCAAGGGTTTGTCGCCGCCGACATCCAGGGTGCGCACCACCAGCGGGCGGCCATCCAACGCCTCCAGCACACGCCGATACTCACGTTCCTGAGCAGCCAGATCCGGCGCCTGGGCGTGCTCCATGAACAGCAGTTCGGTGCGCAGTAGGCCAACGGCATCGGCCCCCAGCGCCACCGCATCGGCGGTCTCGCCACTGGTGCCGATATTGGCCGCCACTTCCACGCACACACCATCGCGCGTCTTCGCCGTATCGAAACGCCGAGCATGCGCCTGTTCCTGGCGTCGCTGCGCGGCCTCGCGCTCATGCCGCGCCTGGTCACGCTGTGCTGCATCCGGGGCAACATGCAGCACGCCGCTTTCGCCATCGAGCAACAGCGGCGTGCCCTGGGCCAATGCCAGCACACCGTCGCCGGCACCGACCACCGCGGGGATACCCAGAGCCCGGGCAATGATCGCGCTGTGTGCGGTGGCGCCACCACGGGCGGTCAGAATCCCCGCCACGCGCTGACGGTCGAGGCTGGCGACATCCGAGGGCACCACTTCGGCCATCACCAGGATGTAGGGCTCGTTAGGCTCGCTGGGCAGTTCCACATCACACAGATGCGCCAATACGCGATTGCCGATGTCGCGCAGGTCAGCCGCCCGCTCGGCCAGCAATGGGTCGTGCAGAGACTCCTGACGCTTGGCGGCCGCCTCGACTTCGACCTGCCAGGCTGCTTCGGCGCTGGCGCCCTTGACCAGACGAACGTCGACGTCTTCGCGCAGCGCCGGATCAGCGAGCATGGCCAGGTGGGCGCTGAATATCTCGCGAATGCTCGCCACACCAGCGCCGTCGACCAGACGCTGAACCTGCGCGGAAACAGCGACAAGCGCCGCTTCCAGGCGCGCGCGCTCCTGCTCGACGCCCTTGCCTTGCTCGGCAAAATTGAACTCCGGCGCTACTCGCACCAACGCCGGGCCGATGGCGATGCCCGGCGAGGCGCCGACCGCCAGCAAGCGGCTACCGGCAACAGGCGCGACGGGAGCGACCGGCTGCAGTTGCGCCGCCACCTCGGGCAGCGCTTCGCTCAGCGGCTCGACCGCCTCGCCCAGGCCGCTTTCCAGGGCGGCGCGAATGCACGGCAACGCGGCATCGGCGATGGCCGGTTCGGCACTGAATTCGAGCATCTGCCCGCGACGCGCGCCCAGGGCCAGCAGCCGGCTGAGGCTCTTGGCCGACACGCCGGCACCGCTATCGCCCAACAGTCGTACACGAACTTCACCCGCGAAACCCTGCACCAGCTCGCTCAGCGCCTTGGCCGGGCGAGCATGCAAACCATGGGCGTTGAGCAGCGGCACGCTGAGGCTGGGCCAGTCCGGCGCCACCTCGCCGCCCAATGCTTCAATTACCTGGCGGCTATCGCTGGCTTCGCTGAATGCCGCAGCGCGGCCACCGATCAGCACATCACACAAACGCTCCAGCGCCTGGCGATGCGCCTCGCCCTGGCTGGCCAGGCAGAACAGACCACGCAGCGCCTCACCACGAAAACTCAGTGGCTGCGCCGGGGTGACGAAGGCCAGGCCAGGCCGCTCGACGCTGGCCTCGCTGTGCAACCACCACAAACCATCACCTAGCGGCAGCGGCTCGCCACGCGCCAATCCGAGGGCGAAGCCGCTGCGGGCACAGCCGGCCTGGCGCAACAGGCGCGCGCCCTGCCAGAGCAATTCGTCGAAGTCTTCGGCCGGCTGTGCCAGCGCCACTAGCTGGCCATCCAGCGCCAGCGCCTGCGGCGCGCCCTGCAGCAGCTCGAGTATCTGCTCGGGCTCGGTGGCTTCGCGTAGGGCCTGGCTCAGATCACCCTCGCCGAGGGCGCGGGTCAGCAGTTGCAGGAGATGCAAGTGTTCGTCGGACTGCGCGGCGATGGCGATGGCCAGATAGGCCTGTTGCCCGTTGCCCCAGTCCACCCCATCAGGGAACTGGATCAGGCTGACGCCGGTGCGCAGCACCTGATCGCGGGTCTGCGGCGTACCGTGAGGAATCGCAATGCCTTGGCCAAGAAAGGTCGAACCCTGGGCTTCACGCGCCTGCAGGCCTTCGAGATAAGCCGGAGTGGCCAGGCCGGCACCGGCCAACGCATCACCAAGCATGGCCAGGGCTTCGCCCTTGTTTGCCACAACCCGGCCCATCTGGATTTGGCTGGCATCGAGTTCGAGCATGGTGATCTCCGACTTATTATTTTCGCTAAGACTAGCTGATGAACCGAAATGCTGAAACGATTCATCATGCGCTGGCACCTTATCCGATAATGGGTAATCCTTGAAGCCCGGTCGTCGCCACGGCGGTGTAGACTCGCCGCGCTCGCACGCTCGAAACCTCTTCTCTACATGGTGCTGCCCCTGTGAAACTCAGCGACATCGCCCGTCTGGCCAAAGTCTCGGTGACCACCGCCAGCTACGTGGTCAACGGTCAGGCCGAACGTCGGCGCATCAGCCCGGCGACCGTGGCACGCGTGCTCGCGGTGGTGGAAGAACACGGTTATCGCCCCGACCAGCAGGCCGCCAGCTTGCGCCGCGGGCAAAGCCGCTGCCTGGGCTTCATCCTGCCGGACCTGGAAAACCCCAGTTATGCACGCCTGGCCAAGCTGCTGGAACAGAAAGCCCGCGCTGCGGGCTACCAGTTACTGATCGCCAGTTCCGACGACGATCCCGACACCGAGCGGCAGTTGCTCGAACTGTTTCGCTCGCGCCGCTGCGAGGCGCTGATCGTCGCCAGTTGCCTGCCGGCAGACGACCCGCTGTATCCCACCATCGTCGCCGCTGGCTTGCCGGTGATAGCGGTGGATCGCGCGCTGTCGCCCGTGCATATCCGCTCGGTAGTCAGCGACGACGAGCAAGCCGGGCGCACCCTGACCGAAAGCCTGCTGGCCCTCGCCCCCCGGCATATCGCCCTGCTCGGTGCGCGGGAGGAGCTGGTCATCAGCCAGGCACGCGAGCGCGGTTTTCGTGCCGCGCTGGCCGGCTTCGAGGGGCGCGTCAGCGTTTATCACGGCGAGCTGTTCAGCCGCGCCTGTGGCTACCGGCAGATGAAGACGCTACTGGAGGAATTCGGCCCACCGGATGCACTGCTTACCACCGCCTATGTCCTGCTCGAGGGCGTGCTCGATGCCCTGCGCGAGCTGGGCGGCAAGCAGTGGCCTACCGTGCGTCTGGCCACCTTCGGCGACACCCAGTTGCTGGACTTCCTGCCGCTGCGGGTCAACGCCATGAGCCAACAGCACGAGCGCATCGCCGAGCGCGTGCTGGCCTGGACATTACGGGCGGTGGAGCACGGTGACTATCAGCCAGGCATCGAAGCCATCGACCGCAGCTTCAAGGCACGAAACTGAGTACCCCCTTCATACTAAGGCGGGTTGCTCCCGCCCTACACGCCGAGTGAATCACTGACCACTCTGAATCTTCTGCAGCAGCGGCTCGCATTGGCTGGGCTCGTCACCAGCACTAGGCGCCACCAGCGCCAACAAGCCTGCAGCGGGCGCCACCGCAACGCCCAACGCCACCAGGCCGACACCTCGCAGCGCCAGAGGCGTGGCCTGCACCCCTGGCGTCGGCTGCTTGAAGGTGCCGCGCACATACAGCGGCGAGCGCAGGGAAAAGATGCGAAAACCCTTGGTGGCAGGCGTGATAGTGAAATCCAAGCGCTCGCTGGCGAAGTTGGCGCTGCCGTCGACCTTGATCACCGCGTTGTCGGTATCGATGACGAACAGCCGCGTGCTCATCAGCCCCTGTTTGATGCCAAGATCGGCCGCTGCGCAGTGAATCTTCACCTCCTCGTCGCCGAACAGCCGCCCGACCAGGTAATTGCCGACGTTCAGCCCGGCGATCTCCATCAGCCCGCGGCTGACTGCGCCGTCGTTGATCAGCATCTTCAACTCGCCATCGGCACCACCCAAAAGTGCCGCCACAGAGTTGCCGCGGCCGCTGACGCGCGCATCACCGTTCAGAGCCCCCAGGCTGGTCTGCATCGGCGCAAAGGTGGGGAACAACTGCTTGAGCTTGAGATCTCGCGCACGCAGACGCATCTGCCCCTGCAAAGGCGTAGTCGCACCATTGAGGCGAATCTGCGCATCAAGCGCGCCGCCGGCCATGCCGAAACGCAGCGGCTCCAGGCTCAGCATGCCGTCGTTGAGCACCACATGGGTGTCCAGGTCACTGATCGGTAGTTGCTCGCTATGCACGATGCGCTTGCCGACGAAGCGCACATCGGCGTCCATCGCACGCCAACGGTCGGTACGAAACTCCGAAATCGGCAAGGCCTTGTTCGCCGGCTGCGTATCGCGTTCGCCCCGCTCACGCTTGTCGGCGCTGGAGTCGGCGCCGATCAGGGGCGCCAGATCGCTGAACAGCAACTGATTGGAGGTCAGGCGGCCAGACAGCTTCGGTCGCGGCTGGCGCGCAACGAAGGTCAGGTCGCCATGGATATCGCTGTCGCCGATACGCCCGTTGAAACCTAGGTAGCGAAAGGTCGCCCCGTCAGCATCACGCAGGTCGGCCTGCAGACGACCGTCGGTGCTGTAGGGCGGGGTATCCGGCAGGGTAACGCCGGTCAGCGGATAGAGGTGGCCCAGACTTACCCCGGACAGTTGCAGGCGCAGATCCAGCGCGCCGAGATTCTGCGGATCGGTCAGGCTGCCAGCGACACGAATACGGGTGGTGCCGATACGCACATCCGCCTGCAGCGGGAAGGGCTGCGAGGCATCATGCAGGGCGAGCAGACCGCCGACCTTGCCGTCACCGGCAAGCGGCTGGCCACGAAAACTGCCCTTGGCCTGCCAGGCGAAGGCGTAGTCCTGAGCACTGGTATTGCTTTCAGCCAGGCGTTCGGCGGCATTCTTGCCGACGATCTCGGCGAAGGGTATCGGCTCGCC
>ENA-UOWK01001055-UOWK01001055.1-bioreactor-metagenome-genome-assembly--contig:-NODE-1055-length-10746-cov-27.504162_pt1 | contig 10746 bp, 9 predicted proteins | sample MGYA00238157_ERZ761612 | MGnify/ENA primary metagenome ERZ761612 (study PRJEB28901, sample SAMN06268035) | bioreactor metagenome | isolation source: Joint BioEnergy Institute, California, USA... | reverse complement strand
GCGTAGGAGGTGCGCGGCTCGCTTGGGTGCGCGGCTCGCTTGTGGATTACGTTATTCCTCAGGGATTCCTTCACACCATTCAAATCCTGCTGTAGAATAGGACTACCATTAGGCCTACTATACTTTTCCATGCCGTTCAACTAGAGCTAAAGTCTAGATGCATCGTCAAACCTATTCAAATGGCGGATAGCAGATACAGGCTGCACAAGCACAAGCACACCCGCCCTCACAGGGAGAGAGTGATGACTGATGTTATATAAGCCCTGATGTTTTCACAAAAGGCTTAACTAGATCTCATCAGATAGGTGGATAGATAGATAGATACCAGATCTGGCACGTGGTATGCGGTATAGATATCCCGGAGGCTTTTTAATACTGAAAACAAACACCCAGGGATGTTGTTCACAGTATCCATTTCCCACTAACACAAGGTATTGTCTTGCTACCCTAGGTATACCTAAGTGCTACAGAATAAAAACTTCAATCGGAGCATACAAAGGGGAAAATATGAACAGAATAATAGTTCCTTTTTAAAGGCAATGGTTCTTGCGCAAATAGCCAAATACGCCCACATGCACGCTTTTTTGATAACGAAGGATACATATTAAAAAGCTAGTGAATGAGCAGGGTCACTAAGAAAAAAAGTGAGCAGCGACTCTCGAAGCTCTCGCAACGAGGTGCATATCGCTCCGGGGTAAACCTCCACTCGGAGCGGGTTCTTATTAAAAAGGAAAGAAATGCTATGCTGGCCAGGCCCGATCTGACGCCCAAACACCGAACGAACAAGCCACCCGTTTGATCTGAAAGGGGGATAGAAGAAGACAAGGAAGAAGTCTGTATACTGTACACAGGTTAAGATCTGGAGGGTCAGAAAGTGTGAATCACTCCTCCTTCTCTTTCCCGCTCACTCCCCATCCGGACCGCCAGAACCAGCCATCCTTGCCCTGGCGTTCGAGCTCCTGATCGATCTCCGCGCGCTCTCTCTGGCGCTGCTCCATCCTCTCCCTGCGCCGCTGCTCCCTCGCGCGCCGCCTCTCCTCCTTGTACTCCTCCCACGAGATGCCGGCGCCCTGGCCGAGCAGCTTCTCCTCCGGCTCTGCCTCCTTGTGCCGCTTCTGGCCGTGCAGCTTCAGGACGGAGCTCAGCGTGGCGACGTCCTCGGAGGAGGATTCGGAGGGGGATGTGGAGGGCTGGATGGCCTCCTCGCCGGCAATGGCGCGGCATGCGACACGGAAGCCGATTTCCACTGCTTTTCCGACGGGTTCGTCGAAGACGTAGGGGAGGAATGGAACGACGGAGAGACCCAGCTGGCATGCGTGGTTAGCAACTCTGAAATCACCTCAGGGCGGTATATCTGAGGAACCGCGTGTGTCCACTCACCCCGATCGGCGCCCACGTCCGTATTAGTGCACTCCTGCTGTTTTTCAGCATCCGTCCAGAGTGCTTAACAACGGTATGTATGGTAAGCGCAGGCAGTCCCATGCTGGCTATGCTCTGGAACACTGCGCGCTTCGCCATGACCATCCGGTAGTCCTCCATCAACGGGATGTGCGCCGTGGGCCAGGGGACCAGTGTATCTCCCTCCCCCTCACCATCCGACCAGCTCGGAGATGGGTTCGGAGTGGATTTCAGTGACCCCGCGACGTTGCCTGTGGCCATCCCCTTGGCAACTTGCGGGGCCTTCAGGTCAGTAGCATCCTTGTAGGCCTCGCTCGGGGGCGCCAGGATGCGCCGGTTGCGCAGATATGCCTTGTAGCCCTCGTGGACGACATCACCGAGGACGTAGGCCCAGGAGATACCATACGCGCTACGGACCAGCCAGGGGTGGGCGACTGGCCGGAAGGACTCTCCTATGTCCGATGTGTAGGCGACATAGCGGTGGGCGGAATGCATGAGGGTGCGGATGCGGTTTGCGTAGGCGGCATATCTGTAGGGGGTATCGGTGCTTTCTACGGAACTGTGATTTTCTCTGTTTTTAGCCGCGTGTCCCTGAAGAAAGCAGAGAGAGAGGAGTTTGATAATGCACGCCGATTCTGGCGTCCGCCGCGGTCGCAGCTCTGGGCCGCCGGCAACGGCGGATGAACGCGACCGCGGGGGAGCGGAGAAGCTGCCGCCTAGGGCGAAGCTATGATGACATAGACCGAGGCAGGACAGAACAGCACAGGCACACAGCAGGCAGCAAGCACAACCACAGCAAGCATCGAGCAGGGCTGGAGGATGGAAGAAGAAAACGTACTATGGGGCGTAGAGCTCGTCAAAGAAATTGTCGTCGCGGTCGACCAGCGGCTGCAGCTGGGGGGAGAGCTTCTCGCGGGGTAAGGGTTCCTTGCTGAAGTCGGGACGGGGATCGTCGCGGATGTGGGCGACGCCGTCGTCATGCTCTTGCTTGCGGTTACTCCAGAACATGCTGAAGAGAAGAGGTCAAGGATGGATGGATGGACAGATACAAGACCCGCTCCAGCTCCCACAGCTCCAGGGAGTGAAGGAAGAGACAAAGAATACAGGATCAGGAGGAGTCGGGATGGGAAGAGAAAGAGAGCACGAGACGTGGCACATGGTTAAATGCTGGCAGGTCCTATCCGCGGCGGAGCACCCGCAAGCGGCATCCGAGGAGCAAAGGAAGAGCCTTCCCGGGACAAGGGCGAACCCAGGGATGAGAGTAATACCGGGGGCGGGCCTGAGACCCCGGATGATTGATCGCTTGGACGCACCACGACCGCCTGGTCCCTGCACCTCCATGGATGACGCTGTCGGCTGCATCTTCCCCTCATCTCTGCAGGGTCAGAGGAACATCAGTCTGTTCGGAGACTTGTCCTCCATCCCGTCGACGCTCTGGCAGTAGTAGTAACTCCGTAGTGTTACTTCATACTCCGGCCGGGAGCACGGTCTGTCCGCCGTCAGCCGCCCGGATCTCGGTCTCCCTCGGGCCTTCTCGGGGACGGGTCGGACGTCATCTTAGTCATCATCTTAGTCATCGAGTCACATGATCAGTAGTCCGACTCGGGACTAGCCCGCCAAGCCCGCATACCCGAAGGACGCCGCTGCACCTTCGTCTTCAGATTCACATCGTCCGTGTAGGAGCCTCACGCAGCGCCAACCGCCCTGTCATCTCCGTCTCCACCTCTTCCTCGCGTCTCCCAGCGAACTCCAATCCGTCACAATGGTCGTCTACTACCAGATCGCCGGCAAGAAGGTCGGCTCGCACGTCGTACGTCACCCCTCCACACGTCCCGAGACCATGCCCCGCTCCCTCCCTGAGTTGAGCGACTTTCGCGATGAAAGCACCGCCAATTGATGCTCAGATCCATGCTGACATGGTTGATTTGTGATTCCCAGCTTTCCATGGCCACCCTCGGCACCTTGTTCGGCGGCATCTGGCTCGCCACCCGCGGAGGCGACAAGACGAAGAAGGAGCAGGGCCCCCCGATCAACGCCTCCTCCAAGGATGAGGAGCAGTTCATTCAGTGCGTTTACCCTTTCTTTCCTTTTCCCCGAGGGATGCGCGCGTCAATTGAATTGAGTAATGAATGAACGGAGTGGGGTGAACATTGTTCTGACGCAACCTCCGTGCAGGGAATTCCTGAAGAACGTCGATGCGGGGGAGAAGAAGGAGGCCAAGGCATAGATGTCTTCCTTTTTGGCCTCCGTGGTCAATGCGGGATGAGATTCCCGATCCGGACTGTCTATCACATTCGGACCCATGACGTGATACGATAGAGATCCAAGCAAGTTACCCCCTTGAAGTGGTGTGTCTCACGGGAAATAATGTCTCTGGCCAGCTTTTCGACGGGTCTGGGGAGCTGGTTCTTTTTGCGACGTGTTTTTTCTGTAAATATAGAAGTGTAAAGATTGCATAGCAGAAGGCATTTTATCCTGTGCTTCGGTCCTCTTCCGGCTTTGATGTTACCTGTCGTCCAGTGTGGGGTTTCATTGATATCTGCCTTTACTGCTACTAACTCCATCTTTCCATTGGATTCTAGCTATGCCTGCGTCCAGGTGTGCATGTAGGTAGGCTGATATCAGCCGAGTACGTCTTGACAGCTAGCGGATCTGTCGCCTTCCCCATTCATATTACATACTCGGCTTCAAACGTTCAAAATGACCGCACTAGAGTATGGCACCTCAATTTCCACAACCCCCTCCTTGTTCGGCGTCACCGTCTCCCCGATCGTCACGTTGGCCAGCCGGACGGGCTTACCGCCGTCCAGCTCATAGTTATACGACCAGCCATCCCACGTGATCCCCGTGATGGCATTGCTCCCGTTCGCGAGCAGCCTCTGCACGGAAAGCGGCTTCGCCGCCGGCACTTGGAACGCGTACTTCGCGGACGGACGCTGCGCGTCGGGATCCGCGTCCGTGTAGTTGTACTCGACCATATTGATGACCGCGATCCGGGCCAGTTTGTCATTGATGTATGCCGCGTATGCGGCCTCTGTCTCCTCGGGCAGAGGCAGGTTCACGATGCGGACGTTGTCCCTGCCGCGGACCATTTCCGCGACGAAGATGTTGCCGTAGTACGGGGCCTTGGTGCCCAGGGTGGTCTTGTCCGTCTGCACGGGCTGCCACGACGCGTACCGGTAGTCGGTGCCCTGGTGCATGTGTGTCCTGCGGATGCCCTGCGAGGCGGCGTAGAGGTTGAAGTCAATGCCCCAGAGGGCGGCGCCGAAGGCGTTGGAGAGACCCGGGCGGCCCTGGTTGTACAGCGAGTTGTGCTCGCCGAGGATGTAGGGGATTCCCGTGGTCAGGTTCTTGGCCGCGAGGGTGCGGGCGAGGGCGACGTGTTTGGCTACGCTGTTGACAGTGTTGGTGTGGTTCATCAGGGTGTGTTGCAGGGTTACTCCGGGCTGGGTCGCGCCGCCAATGTAACTGGCAAAAGGTTCCATCAGCTCTGGGTCTGAATGAAAGAGCAATCGAGAGAATTGGGGAAAGACTTACTTGTGCTCGGAATTCAACGCAATATCATTGTCTGTATCAAGTCCCGCCTCCCACGCCTTGACAGGATCCAAACTGTTCGTGATCCCCGCAAATGAAGGCGCGATATACTTGTAGTTCGCGTCGCTGGCTAACCCGGGACAGCTCTTGGCCATGACCCTCCTGATGGCCCTTGTCTTCGTCAACCACTCGTTGACATAGTCCTCCTCCGTCCAATTCGACGGCCTGACGATCCCCTGGGAAGCCGTCTTGTACAGGTCCGGCTCGTTGCCCAGTTCCCAGTACGCGAGCTTGCCCCCCTCGAGGGCCTTGCAGACATGCGGCACCGTGGCTAATAAGCTGTCCAGTCCTTCGGTGCCGTTCTTGCCGAGGTTGAAGCCGTGGATGAACTTCGTGGAGGGCCAGGTCAAGTAGGACTCGAAGTAGGAGGGCCCGATGTACAGTATGTACGGATAGTCGGGCGACCTGCTGGGAATGACAGTGCCATTGGTAGCGGTCTTGAGGGATGGATCGAAAAGGGCGTAGTCTCTGATATTTTGGTCAGATCAGACAGAGAAGATGATGCGGGGAGCTTCGTACTGTGTGTTTCCACCAACACGGATAAATGGCTTCTCGCCCTGGATTGCAGCGATATTGTCTAGCAGCTGGTTTGAAAAGCGATTCGGGTGCGACAGATTCCCTTCTCCATTCAGCACAGGGTCCTCAAATTGCCAGATTGAGCGGATGTATCTATACCTGCAAAGTCCGGGAAGAAAGCAAACTCGATCGAGAAGGATACGAACGGACGCAGAACCGGAGCTCCTGCATCTTCAGGAACAGTGCTTTTCACCGCAATTGCGGATGAAGCACCGCCATTATTCGACGACGGTGCCGCGGCAGTAGCAGCAGCAAGCAGAAGTGACAGCCACATCCTGTATACAACGTGAAGGAAGAAGACACGCCCGCGACATGCTCATCGCAACCGTTAATTGCCCGGTATTTGAAAAGGCCAGCAACTCGGCCATCTCATCGACAGCTGTCAAAAAAAGGAAGCCTCCAAAGCCGGACTAAGCTCAGGAAGACTTGGGTGGTAATTGGAGCGAAATTTGTGGAGTTCGGGGTTGTTTCTATCGAGTGCGGGGTGTATGATGCCGACGTAGCATTTCTGTGGGGGAGATGAACGGTGCAAGGTCCCCCAGAAGGACCGGCGCTGTTTGGTTGTCCCCTGAGATGTGTATTTCTCCGCGTTGAGCGACGATCATTTTTCTTCAATTAGGAAGTTGGAGAATGTAGCACCTTCAAGGGCCAATGGCATCAGAGGTCTAACCGGTCTGGACTCCGGAGGTCACGGGGAAGCATCAGCTTTAGGTTGCTCCATCTCATTACAAAGCGTATCCCATGTCTGATCAAGACCCCCTGCTCTGTCCTTCGAGATCCTTCTTTGCAACTGTACGGAGTAACTCTGGGCAACGGCAAACAACGGTGTGGACAGGTCGTGGTCTTTCCACCTTAACGTCGCCACTTTCACAGTCGCGCTCGAGGCTGCGCTGGCACAATAGCCTTAGTCACATCATCTTAGAGAAGTATGATACATCTCTTGTACCAATAAGAACTTCTATCATGGGTCACATCTCGCTCATCAGCTATATACTTACTAACCATGTCTAAGACGCTGATGCTTCTTACTTCCCTCTTCAATTTTTTTCAATATTCATATTCTATTCCAGCCGGTAGCTCGATTAGGATGACTGCCGTCAATTCCAGAATCTGTTATGTATGGAACAAGGTTCTCCAAGGGCTGGACTGAAAGGCTGTCAAGAGCTGTAAAGAGATGATTCGATGCCATATAATTGACTGGGGATATCCACTTGACTATAAAAAAAATTCGCATCGGCTGTTTCCCAAATTTCCACAAAGCACACATCCATGAATTCTTTTGTTTCGTGTTTAAGCACCCAATCGCCCCGCAAGCACGATTGATGGAGCAACTGCTTCAAGAGTTAGACTACAATGGAGACGTCGTTCCCATCTTGCGGAATCCCAACACGGCATTCGCTGTTTGGGATGGAAGCTAGAACAGGTATCCGCCATCTCCACCTGTACTAACGACGTCAGATGCTGAGAGGGCCGACAATTCTCCGTTCCAGGATTCAGAGAACTGCGAAAAGAAAAGGAAGAAAGGAAAATAGAAAGAAAGAATGAAATGAAATGAAAGCGAAACGCAGGGCAAAACCCTCGCTATGACCTTGTGGAAGTTGCCAGACCTGATCTTCGCACTTATCAGGGAAAGCTTCTGGCGGCTGGCAGCATCAGAAAAATTAAGATCAGTTTGAACAGATCACTGGTTGCAGACACACTGAACCACACCACCCAGACCAGGCAGCAAGACCTGTTCTAGTACCAGTCTTCAATATCATCAGACAAACGTGAACGAGGAGGAATATGCATGCCAGTCTTGTCAAACCCTTTGCCCTAGTTTCTCTCGACTTCCAGCGCATCCTAAAGGTGGTTGGAAAGAAGGCTGTACTCTCCGCTCTACGGCTGCCTGTTGATTGTGAAGAGGGCTGGGAACTTGATGCCCTGTTGAATTTGGATGAATTAGGTACTTAGGTAGCACCTGTATCATCATCAAAATCCTGCCCGGTTATCTCAGTAATTTATGCGGATATTTCAGGGACGTGCTGTTACCACTAATAGAACACAAGCCAGAGGTGAAGTGCTCGTTTTCATAAGCCAATCTTAGTAATGTCTATTCTTACTGAACATTAGTAATGGGATAAGGCTCTAATCTTTAATTAAGAGTAGTTACTGGTTGTTCTATTGGCCTGCTGGTCTGTTGGAACAATGCCTTTGTCTTGACTCAGCTTTCCTGTCTCTCACGAAGAAGAGAATTCAGCTATATCTGGCTCTCTGTTCACCTTACGAAGTCTCCATATCCATAATCTAACAATGAATCCGATGAAGGAGCAAGAATATTCGCTCCTCCCGGTTGATGATGACCAATCACCCCACCACCATTCAGAAGGCTCTTGGCTGGATAGGACAGCGCACCAATTTTCATGCTCGAAGAGAAAAGCAATCCTTGCTGTGATCCTTTTGGCTTTTTCTGCAACACTCAATTTGATATTCGCAATTTTATATTTTGGAACAAAAAGACCATTCGAGCGATACCACAAGCGATGGCTCTGCGGACATATCAGTATGGAAGGCATATATTACAGAGAATTGCATACTAACAGCGATCCTACTAATAGGATAGCCAATACAGTGAACTTCCGTTGCAATCATTTGCAATGCCCAAACCTTTGCACATCAGCATGCATCTAACTCCGACAAATGGCTGAATCTGAAGACAACTTACATGCGGTATAGGGATTATCAGTATCACAAGATCGACCGCGACATCTGTGACACTGTGGGTGATGTAGACCGCAAAGGTATTAACACAGTATTTCTCAATGTCCGCAAGCGATCCAAAATATGCGTAGAGATTGGTGCGGCATGCTGCGAGCTGGGCCACAATGAAGGCCAAACCCCATGCCGCTACGACGCCGATGAGTACCCAACTCGTAATATTGAAGGCCCGCCCTACAAAGATGCGTCGATGAAAGAACAAGATCGAGAGCTTAATACCACGCAAGCGCCAAAACTTGTATGATATTGACGGGGATTTCCAACTGCAGCAGAACGTAAGCAAAGAGACAAAGCGAGGATAGGTAGGTATTGCTGAAAACAGAGGGTTTTTTTCTGATATACCTTCTCCATTAAGACCTGATCAGGGCCCTTATACATAACGATAAGCGCCGGATCCAGGTCTTGACGCGAATGACCTCCTAAGGAGTGTGTTGCAGCTCCTAGAGTCCATATCTTTAGACATTGCGCCTGGGAAGGGAATGGGTTAGGTACCTACCTATGATCATGCAGACACAGCAGCCGATCACAGACACATGAAGAAAGTTAGTATGAGGCACTCTCTGCCAAAAGGGTCCGATCAACCTGACCAAAGCTGGAAGACATAGCCAGTCGTCAATACCGATTCGTTGTTTTCTGCTTATTCTGACACTGAAACGAGCAAATACAGCCAATACACCGAGAAAAATGAACAATATCCCAGCGGCGAGTACGCTGGATTTGTTAACTAGCATCATTATCACGAAACAACTTGTCGTAGATGGAGATTTCCATGTAAAGCTAAAGAGTACTTATGGACATTAAAAATGGCGGAGGACTAAAGAAGCGCGAAAAGCCGGCTCCAGTAAGCAGGTATTAAACTGAGAAACAGATTAACCAATCTTACTCCAGTTGTATTAAATGCATCCAAAGCACAGCCATGGCCAATACGACAATGAGGTTCCGAAGCATCCCTGCCCCTTCTTCGTGCTGGGCTTCGTATCTCTCAGCACCGCGACCCCATCTCCGCCCAGGAACCCAGTAAGTAAGCAAATTTCACCGACTCAATCCTTGTTCCATTTCAATGTGCGAGAGCAATACATCGATCATTCATATTTGTCTGTGCGAGACGTGTTTGGAATCCCATTTTCCAACTTTGAGGCCTGCTGTAGCAAAGTCAACGAGGCCAGCAGTCCCGACAAAGTCGACTTTACAATAGTCGATGAGTTATAAGAAATAGAAAGCAGAAAATATACATCTGTATTATCCTATCCATTTGTGAGACTTCCAATCTTACCCGTGGAAAAGCGCCGGGGGGGGGGGGGGGGGGGGGGGGGGGGGGATGAAAGATGTTGCACCACAGGTTGCATGAGGGCTAGAAAGACTTCGTATCCTTTGGACTTGAATTTGAAGAGCCAGTGGCAAGCAGAAGCACCAAATGTAGCTGATTTCATGCTACACTGGCCCTCTGGTGCAACCCAGGGCTGTGAACGGCATATGCGGAGACATGGACACTTACTTAACAAGGTAATAAAAAGAAAATATGCAGAATAACTGGACAGTCAGTGGTTACTAGAGCTCCCTATAGGGCTCAACTGCCAGGACGCACAGAAGATACAGAAGGATTCCATTGACTGTGAAGTCGAAAGGCGGCTAGAAGTAACTGCCAAAGCCCGTGGACCTAGCCCCAACTGCACGTGCTTATTTCATTAGGGTACACAGTATTGAGTCTTTCTTGATAACCATGACACAGATATGTACTAATTGTGGGTGCGGCTGAGAAGACGGATGGGAGATTTGACATGGATGAGTGAGGCCTGCCACCATCTCATGATATAGTGCGCAAAATGGCAACTATATTGCTATCTGATTGCAAAGGCAATATATCAATTGGTCCAAATTGGGTGATCCAGTTTATCAAGCGGCATAGTGATCTTGCCTCTAAATATAATTGCAAGTACAACTATCAACAGGCACAATATGAAGATCCAGAGATTGTCAGGAATTGGTTCAATCTTGTTCAGAATACATAGCAAAATATGGTATTCTTGAACAGGATATCTACAATTGTGATGAAACAGGCTTTCAAATGGGCATGGCATCTACAGCAAAAGTTATCACTGGATCTCACTATTCTACAAGCTGTGTGCGAGCTATACAGCCTGGGAATTGTGAATGGGTGACAGCTATTAATCAGTCAATGCTACAGGCTGGGCCCTATCCCCTATGATCATCTTTGCTGGCAAGGTCCACCAATCTACATGGTATCAAGATCTGCCTCATGACTGGACAATAGGCCTAAGTGACAATGGGTGGACCAATGATGAGCTGGGCTTGCTATAGCTAAAAGAGGTCTTTGAGAGGCATACAGCAGCACGTACAATAGGGAGATATCGCCTTCTTATTCTGGATGGCCATGGCAGTCATGCTACAGCAGATTTTGAC
>ENA-UOWK01001048-UOWK01001048.1-bioreactor-metagenome-genome-assembly--contig:-NODE-1048-length-10782-cov-5.284982_pt1 | contig 10782 bp, 7 predicted proteins | sample MGYA00238157_ERZ761612 | MGnify/ENA primary metagenome ERZ761612 (study PRJEB28901, sample SAMN06268035) | bioreactor metagenome | isolation source: Joint BioEnergy Institute, California, USA | place... | reverse complement strand
GATCCATTTTGGAGAAACCCCCGAGCAGGCACTTTATCGTGAGCTGAGAGAAGAAGTTGGCTTATTGCCCGAACACGTCCAGATTATTGCGCAGACCAAAGGATGGCTGCGTTATCGTTTGCCACACCGGTACATCCGACCAGATTCTGATCCGGTATGTATTGGACAGAAACAAAAATGGTTTTTATTAAAACTCACCGCGTCTACGCGAAACATTCAGCTAGACCTCTCAGACCCACCCGAATTTGATGAGTGGCAATGGGTAAGTTACTGGTACCCTTTAGGTCAGGTGGTCAATTTTAAGCGCGATGTGTACCGAAAAGCGATGATGGAACTCTGCATGTTAATGCCAGAACAACAATCGCCCGAAAAATCATCATATTAGCAAATGATTTTTTTGGCGAGTGCTGTTATAACATCACTATGAAGAATTAAAAATTTTGGAGTAAGCATCCATGTCAAACATGCAACTTGACACCTTAAGACGCATTGTTCAGGAGATCAATTCGTCTGTAAGTTTGCATGATTCGCTCGACATTATGGTCAACCATGTGGCGGAAGCGATGAAAGTGGATGTTTGCTCAATTTATTTGCTTGACGAACGCAACCAGCGTTATTTACTGATGGCCTCTAAAGGGCTTAACCCCGAAGCTGTGGGGCATGTTTCCTTGCAACTCAGTGAAGGTCTGGTTGGCCTTGTGGGTCAGCGCGAAGAAATCGTCAATTTGGAAAATGCCTCCAAACACGAGCGCTTTGCCTACCTACCCGAGACAGGCGAAGAAATTTACAACTCGTTTCTGGGTGTACCCGTCATGTATCGCCGTAAGGTGATGGGCGTACTGGTGGTACAAAATAAGCAACCACAAGATTTTAGTGAAGCAGCCGAATCCTTTTTGGTGACGCTGTGCGCTCAGCTCTCAGGTGTCATCGCACATGCACATGCGGTGGGCAACATCGATGTATTTCGTAAGCCAAGTAATGGGCCAGCCTACAAAACCTTTCAGGGCGTATCAGGTGCTGGCGGAATTGCGCTGGGTCGTGCTTACGTTTTATACCCGCCTGCCGATCTGGCGTCGGTTCCAGATCGCGAAGCCGATGATATCAGTGACGAATTACATTTACTCGATCAAGCGGTGAGTTCGGTACGTACCGAGATTCAGCAGCTTGACGAAAAAATGCAAGACTCCTTAATGTCGGAAGAGCGCGCGCTATTTAGTGTGTTTTTACGCATGCTGGATGAAAATGCGCTCCCTGCCGAAATTAAAGAACTGATTCGCGCCGGTAACTGGGCACAAGGCGCCGTGCGTCGTGTCATCGACAAGCACATCACCCTGTTTGCACAAATGGAAGACGACTACTTACGTGAGCGTGTGTCAGATTTAAAAGATCTGGGACGACGTATTCTGGCCTCATTGCAAGAAGCAGATTCCAACCATAAAGATTTAAGCCCCGACAGTATTTTAATTGGAGAAGAAATCAGTACTGCTGCACTGGTTGAGCTGTCGGTCGATAATATTGCCGCGATTGTCACCACAGAAGGTGCTGCCAATTCGCATATGGTGATTGTGGCACGCGCGCTGGGTATTCCAACTGTTGTCGGCGTGACCGAGCTCCCCATCAACACCCTTGATGATGCAGAAATGATTGTCGATGCCTATCAAGGGCGGATCTTTATCAACCCACCTAGACGTCTGCGTCAGCGCTATAAAGAAATTCAAAAAGAAGAAGAGCAAATTGCCAAAGACCTCAAGCAATACGAAACGCGTGATGCCGTTACCCCCGATGGTGTTGCAGTCAAGCTGTATGTCAATACTGGCCTGATGATTGACGTGGTACGCGGCGTTCAGCGTGGGGCCAAAGGTGTGGGACTCTATCGCAGCGAAATTCCGTTTATGCTGCGTGAACGCTTTCCGGGCGAAGAAGAACAACGGGCCATTTATCGTCAGCAATTGAGTCATTTTGCCAACAAGCCCGTCATCATGCGTACGCTGGATATTGGTGCCGACAAAGACTTGCCTTATTTTAGTATTGAAGAAGAAAACTCGGCACTGGGATGGCGTGGTCTACGCTTTACGCTGGATCATCCAGAAATTTTTTCGACTCAAGTGCGCGCGATGCTCAAGGCCAGCATTGGTTTAAACAATTTGCATATCTTGCTGCCCATGGTGACCAGCGTCAGCGAAGTCGAGGAAGTGTTGTATCTGTTAGAACGTGACTGGGTCGCGGTACAAGAAGAAGAACAGGTCAAAATTACCAAACCGAAACTCGGCATCATGGTCGAAGTTCCGAGTGTGTTACTACAAATTGATGAGTTTGCCGAATTGGTCGACTTCTTTTCCGTAGGGTCAAACGATTTAATCCAGTACTTACTGGCAGTCGATCGCAACAATCCAAGGGTGTCGAGTGTATATTCACACTTTCATCCGTCCATTCTTCGCGCGCTGCAAAAACTGGTTAAGGAATGCCATCATCATGAGAAGCCTATCAGTATTTGTGGCGAAATGGCGGGCGATCCTTTATCGGCTATTTTATTGATGGCGATGGGATTCAATACCCTCTCCATGAGTTCAAGTAATATTTTGCGGGTGCGCAAAGCCATCTGTCACGTTTCAATGACCGATGCCGAGCAATTGCTCAATGAGGTCGTCAAAATGAATAACCCGCTCATGGTGAAAAGCTGGATGGAATACTACTTTAGAAATCATGGCCTTGGAGACATGGTCAAATCTAATCGATTGGTTTCCGTTTAAAGGATGATCCTAGAGGGGCTCTCTTGCCCCTCTAGGGCAATAACGCCAAAGCGCACTACAAATCGGTGATACATCAAAATATCGAATTAAATTAAACGGTCTTTTACAATCTAAAAAACAAATCAATTTAATGAATTTTATCTTTTTTACAAATCATTTAAATCATTTAAACTAATTTTAACAGCGAACACGCGTAATATATTTTGAGATCAGGAGCACAGCCATGCAGATTGATTCGAACACTCAAGCAGCATCAGAATTACTTAAGATTTTTTTAACCTGTCTTGGTGAACTGCCCCTCAATCATTAAAACGACATCATCAATTTCAATTTACTTTACCGAAAGCCACGACAAAGCAATAGCCAAAATCCAAGGAGTAAATCGCAATGAATACTGCAGCAACAGGAAAATGCCCTTTTACACATGGCGGTAATACTGGACAAAGCCAAAGTCCAACCGCATGGTGGCCAAACGCGCTTAATCTTGATGTTTTGCATCAACATGACCAAAAAACAGATCCGATGGATCCCGATTTCGATTATGCCAAAGCTTTTAAAGAACTGAATCTTGAAGAACTCAAACAAGATATTCGAAGCCTAATTTCGACCAGTCAAGACTGGTGGCCAGCCGACTGGGGCAGCTATATCGGTATGTTTGTACGTACCGCTTGGCACCTTGCAGGCTCATACCGTAAACAAGACGGACGTGGCGGCGCCAATACAGGCAACCAGCGCTTTGCGCCATTAAACAGCTGGCCAGATAACGTCAATACCGATAAAGGCCGCCGTTTGCTTTGGCCAATCAAACGTAAATATGGCAATAAAATTTCGTGGGGTGATCTGATCATTCTTGCGGGTACACTGGCCTATGAAGAAGCAGGCCTTAAAACCTTCGGTTTCGCTGGAGGTCGTAAAGAAATCTGGCACCCAGAAAAAGATGTGTACTGGGGCAGCGAGAAAAAATGGTTAGACGCAACCCGTAATCGCTATTCAGATGATCAAGACCGTGAATCGCTTGAAAATCCACTTGCAGCGGTACAGATGGGTTTAATTTATGTCAACCCGGAAGGTGTGGATGGCAATCCAGATCCGTTACGTACTGCACATGACATGCGTGTGACTTTTGACCGCATGGGCATGGACGACGAAGAAACCGTTGCGCTGACCGCTGGTGGTCATACTGTCGGGAAATGTCATGGTAACGGACGTGCCGAAAAACTTGGTGCAGAAGTGGAAGGTGCAGATGTTGAATTCCAAGGTTTAGGCTGGTTTAACCCAGAAGGCTCTGGAAATGCAGGCAACACCATGGCCAGCGGTATCGAAGGCGCGTGGACGACGCACCCCACCAAATGGGATAACGAATACTTCTACTTGCTTTTAACCTACGACTGGGAACTTCGTAAAAGCCCAGCAGGTGCATGGCAATGGGAACCGGTTACGATCAAAGAAGAAGACATGCCGATTGATGCGCATGATCCAAGCGTTCGACGTAACCCGATTATGACTGATGCCGATATGGCACTCAAAATTGATCCAGAGTACCGTAAAATTTCAGAACGTTTCTATCAAGATCCGGCCTATTTCTCTGATGTATTTGCTCGTGCATGGTTTAAGCTTACACACCGTGATATGGGACCAAAAAGCCGCTACCTTGGCCCAGATGTACCGCAAGAAGATTTAATCTGGCAAGATCCAATTCCGAGCGTAGATTACACCTTAACTGATGCCGAGATTGAATCGCTTAAACGCCAAATACTCGACAGCGGCTTGACTCGTGTGGAATTGATTACCACGGCTTGGGACAGTGCCCGTACCTATCGTGGTTCAGATTACCGAGGGGGTGCCAACGGTGCGCGTATTCGTCTTGAACCACAAAAAGACTGGGTGGGCAATGAGCCTGAACGCTTGCAAAAAGTGTTGGGTGTACTTGAGTCGATTCAGGCTTCGTTTGAAAAACCTGTGAGTATTGCCGATCTGATTGTTCTCGGTGGAACAGCCGCTGTGGAGCAAGCTGCTCGCGCCGCAGGTGTGAATATTACGGTGCCATTTGCACCGGGACGCGGTGATGCAACACAGGAACAAACCGATGTGTATTCTTTTGAATCGCTTGAGCCTGTGCATGATGGTTTTAGAAACTGGCAAAAACAGCACTTCGAGACGACTCCTGAAGAACTATTGGTAGATCGCGCACAACTCCTTGGTCTAACCGCACACGAAATGACGGTGCTGGTGGGTGGATTACGTGTCTTGGGTGCAAACTACGGCAACAATCCGCAGGGCGTCTTGACAGATCGCGTGGGTGTATTGAGTAACGATTTCTTCGTCAACTTAACCGATATGGCCTACACATGGAAACCAACGGGTCGCAACTCTTACGATATTGTGGATCGTACAACAGGAGCAACCAAATGGACTGCGAGCCGTGTAGATTTAGTGTTTGGTTCAAACTCGATCTTACGCTCATATGCAGAGGTTTATGCGCAAGATGATAACCGCGATAAATTTGTCCATGATTTCGTCAAAGCTTGGGTGAAAGTCATGAACGCCGATCGTTACGATCTGGTATAAGCCTCCAAAAGAAAAAGAGCCGATATCGGCTCTTTTTTTATAATTCGGGTTTTACACAGTGAGTTTATGCCCTTCACGCAAACAGTAAAACGGATTCACCAATTTAGATGACGTCTTGAGCAAATGCGTGAGTTCCCGCTCTGGCTCATCTCGGCCTTCATCGGTTAGCTGAAAGGTTCGATGATGAATCGCAACCGAACGCTGTGCGTGTAAATCCAAATGCGCATGCAATGCATCTTGCGGGTTCATATGTACATATTGCATGAGCTCACGGGGCTCGTACGCACCTATCGGCAAGAGTGCAATTCGGGGTGCGCCAAAACGCTCATAGATTTCTTTAAAATGCGGTGAGTAGCCTGTATCCCCTGCAAAAAAAGCATGATCATCTGCACCGAGAATTGAAAATCCTCCCCACAAGGCTTTGCCCTGATCGCGTAGGCCACGGCCTGATCCATGCTGTGCAGGCGTATAGGCAATGGTAAGATCATGAAAAGGAATCATCTGCCACCAATCCATCTCAATGACATGATACTGCTTGGGCAAGTAATACTGATTGCCCAGTCCAGTATAAATCGGCATGGCAAACTTTTTATGTAACCATTCTAAGGTGGCCAAATCCATATGGTCGTAATGATTATGACTGAGCAAAACAGCATGAATCGTGGGTAAATGCTCAAGGGCGATACCAGCAGGACACACGCGTCGTGGACCTCGCCCTTGTTGCGGACTGGCGTATTCACACCACACAGGGTCGGTGATGAAATTATATGGCCCGATTTGCAACAATACAGTCGCGTGCCCGACAAACCAGATCTGCCAGTCATCTAAATCGGCATGTGGTCGATTTTGTGGCATCGCCGCCGGCATATTGAGCCGTGCATCAAATTCACGCTGAATGTCGACATCCCATGTATACGATTCACGCGTCATTAACCAGCGCAGTAATTCGGTTGAACCACGTGCTGAGGAATGCTTCACTTGATTATAAAAACGTGAATGTCCGGCCTGTACAGAATCTAAATAATGAAAAGAAGGCTTACTCCATGTATGCGTTAAACAAGATTTAGTCGGCAATTGATAGGTTAATGTCGGCTTCTCTTTCATAGGGTAATTTTAGTCATCATCTTGTGGTCAAATAAACGTATGCATCAGACATGTTCTTCATTTAACGTAAGCCACGACTCGTCTCCATTTTTTGTAAAACTGTTCATGCTGTTTTGGTTGCTTACAGCGTGTATGACAACCTTTCTTAGAGTGCCAGATTTTCTCAAGAAGTTTGTTGCGTTTATGCGTCAATCGTCTTTGCTTTTCAAAGTTTTATGACTGTGCGATTCAAGAGCAATCTCGACCAGACCCTATGCAATAGGACGGCTTAAGCAAAACTCAAAAACCTACCATCGATAAGCAGAGTAAACTGCTTGGAGGTCTTGAGCAACAGATAATGTATCATTCCACTATTCTTGCGTCCTAGCTTTAAATACCCTACCGTTTTCAACAAAAGATTTGAAACAAAGCAAGAAATAAACCAGTTTTACACTGCAATATAATTAAGCACGATATTGGTGCAATATATTCATTTTTGTGGTGAGATTGATTCATTTTTTTTATACAATTGATTCATATATTTTATAAATAAATCAAAATACTATTTTTATATTGAATTAATAATGAGCTTAAAAATACTATTTATTTTATAAATGGCTAAAGCATTTTTTACACGTGTCCTATTCATTTAATATCCTTTAGACTTATGTTTATAAGACTTTTTTTGGATTAGTTTTTTGTGGAATTGCGACATCTTCGATATTTTGTCACTGTGGCTGAAGAATTAAATTTTAGTAAAGCTGCATTGAAACTCTATACCGCTCAACCCTCTTTAAGTCAGCAAATCAAAGATTTGGAAGTTGATGTAGGGGTTCAACTGCTGTATCGAACCAAACGTAAAGTCGAACTCACCGAAGAAGGTGCTGTTTTTCTTGAACAGGCACGCCTGAATTTGGCTCAAGCTGAAAAAGCCGTCATGATGGCCCGTCAAGTCTCGTATGCAAAACAGCAAGCGCTGAGAGTCGGCTTTGTTCCTGTTGCTGAAGTCAAAATCTTTCCGCATATTTTGCCTAACTTTCGCTTTCATCATCCTGATATTCGTATTGATCTGTCGAGTTTAGGCAATGATGAACAAATTAAAGCGCTTAAAAAGGGCGAGTTGGATGTCTGTTTTATTCGTGATCGTCTGCAAAATGATAATGACTTTACGACCGAGCATGTGCTACGAGAGTCATTGATTTTTATTTTGCCAGCCCATCATCCATTGGCCAAACTCGAGCGTATTCCCCTGTCTGCACTTCATCAACTCGACTTGGTGATTGCCGAGTCGAGTCAATCCAGAGTCTTACATGAGCTAATTTTGAAGTTTGCAAAACAGCATGGCATTCAATTTAATCTGGTTGAACATGCAGACAGTTTGCTGGCCAACATCAATGGTGTTGCGCAAGGTCGCGGGTGTAGTTTAGTCCCCGATTACGTGGCCAGTTTGTTACCTGAAACATGTGTAACGCGCCCACTGGAAATCGATCTTCCTCATTTAGATTTGTACCTATGTTATAACAGCTCAAGCAAGTCGACATTGGTTCAATCGTTTCGTGATATGCTCGCCAAATGGGAACGTACTGTGCCTGATGAATGTATCACTGAGCATTAAAATCAATCATTTGAGCCAGCATACATAATACCTGTCGGCTCAATTCAATCGTTTCTCTATAAAAATAAAAGCCTTGGAAAAGGAAACGAAAACATATGAACAGATTCTTTTTTCGTCTTGGGCACAGTATTTCATCCCGTCCACATTTTTTTATCTCTTTGGGCATCGGTGTAGTGATTGGTACGCTATTGTCATGGCAAACTGATTCACACTGGTCCACTGTCGTGCTGATTAGCTGGAATATTGCTGTAACGATTTATCTGGCGCATGTGATGGGTCTGATTGGTCAAATGGATACTAAAACCATGCAACAGCAGGCTAAGCGTCAGGATGAAAGTAAATGGGTCATCATGCTCTTGGTGCTGCTGGCACTGCTGATGTGTATGATCGCAATCGTCGTACAACTCTCGATGATGTCCAAAAACAGTCCATACGAAATTGAGCATGTTATTTTGGCGCTGTTTACGATTATTTCGGCATGGCTACTGATGCATACCGTGTTTGCGTTGCACTATGCCCACGATTTTTATATTGCACGCAGCAAAGGCAGTGCGGGAGGATTGGAATTTCCACAGACTCCCCACCCCACCTATGCCGATTTTTTATATTTTAGCTATATTATTGGCACATCCGCACAAACTGCAGATGTATCAATTACCTCGCGCAACATGCGTCTGCTCAATATCTTTCATGCATTTTTGGCATTTATTTTTAATACCAGCATCTTGGCAATTTGTATTAATGTGGCCGCAAGTTTTTTGTCGAATTAAATCGAAAAAGGAAAGTTATGATACTTTCCTTAATCGTGTAGATTAGTTTTAACTGGCAAAAATTGCATTGCTACGCTGTAAGCTTTCTCTTTGTCGGATCGTCATGAGATATTGTTCAATCGCAGGATCAGCTCTTAATTGTCCCATCTTTTGCTGCCACAGCAGCATCGCTCCAACACATATATCCGCGACGGTAAACTGTTTTCCACACAAATAAGGATTTGCTTGAGTTAATCCCTGAATAAGTGCCTGATAGGCATCTGTCTCATCACCGTAACTCATAAACATTTTTTGCTCAGGCTGAACCTGAATGTTTCGCATTTGATCTGTTGCCAAGGCTTCCCATGGCCCCGAAATAAAAAATAGCCAACGATAATAAAGACCGCGTTTAGGATCACCAAGAGCAGGCGCCAGATTCTTTTCAGGAAACTTATCTGCCAGATAAGCACAAATAGCAGCTAGCTCATAGATTACGACATGCTCATCAATCAGTACCGGCACCTTACCGAAGGGATTAAGTTTAAGATATTCAGGGGATTTCATACTGGTGTGATATTCCACCTCAACCCGCTCACACTCAATTCCAAGTTCGATCAGTAACCACTCGACCACCACACCACGTGATTCTTTATTGGTATAAAGCTGAAGACCGATTTCATTCACTCCTTTTTGATATTGTGGGTCCAGTGTAGAGCAGCGGATTGTCAGTTTTTGTCAGGAGTGACACATACTTCTTCAACCCACCATTGATGAAATAATTTCTGCTTAAACTGAGGATAGTGATCTTGACTCAACTGAAGCTGCCGAATTCGATCAATTCTAAAGTTTCGAAATGCTTGTCGTAACTCACACCAAGCCGCCAGCATAATTTTGTCGTTAAAATATCCCATCGCAAAAGGCCAGACTGTTCGCATACTTTCATTTTTGCGCTCGTCGGCATAGGCAAAGGTCACCTTCACCTGTAGACGAATTGCCATTCGAATCTGCTCAAGTATTTTTGTATCGACAGATAGCCAAACATTAAAGGCTCTGAGTGTGGTCTGTTCTAAAAAATGCTGGCGATAAACAGGTAAGACTGAATTCAGTTTGCTAAGCACTGAAGATGATGCACTTTGCAACGCGTCGTCAGGGATGCTTTTAAGCCAGTGTAACGACAAAAAAACGGCTTCTATTTCAGTTTCATCCAATGTAATCGGAGGGAGAAAGAAATCTTCCTTCAACTGAAATCCGATGCCTGCACATGCATCAATTCGTACACCCTGCTGTCTTAATGTTTCGATATCTCGATAGACACTACGCTGACTAATGCCAAGTTGTGTTGCCAACGCATGCGAGGTCACTGGATATTTGGCTTCTCTTAGGTGCTGTAGCAAATTTAATAATCGAATTGAACGGCTCATCTGAACCTCTAGATTTTTATTAGAGAGAAACCTTACCGGGTTTCTCAATTTTTTATTTTTTAAAGATTGTTTAAGCAGGCATCTTCTGTTGCAGTATTTGCTTTAAAAAGTGATGCAATTCCGGCACGCTCTTCACAATGGTCAAAGGCGCATAACGCGCTAAAACCTGAGGATCATGCACACCGTAACTCACACCAATACGTGGCATATCAATGTTCATGGCCATCTCAAGATCATAGCTGCTATCGCCAACCATAATGGCATTTTTTGCCTCGACTTCTGTGACCTGCAAAATCTCTTCCAGCATGCGTGGATGAGGTTTAGACATGGTTTCACTTGCCGCACGAGTGATATCAAAAATATGATGACTTTGCGTTTTGGTCAGCACGCGATCTAAGCCACGGCGGTTTTTACCTGTTGCCACCGCAAGCTTCATCCCCATGGCTTTTAAGTCGTGAAGCAACTCGGCAACGCCATCAAACCATGCATCATGCGTGGAATGTTGCACATAGTGTTCACCATAAGCCATCACAATTTGCTCATGCATATGTGGAACCTGCGGAAAAAGCGTCTGCATCACTTCGGGTAAGCCTAAA
>ENA-UOWK01001047-UOWK01001047.1-bioreactor-metagenome-genome-assembly--contig:-NODE-1047-length-10782-cov-23.676890_pt1 | contig 10782 bp, 8 predicted proteins | sample MGYA00238157_ERZ761612 | MGnify/ENA primary metagenome ERZ761612 (study PRJEB28901, sample SAMN06268035) | bioreactor metagenome | isolation source: Joint BioEnergy Institute, California, USA... | reverse complement strand
CCCAGACTTTTCGCAAGCAGCAGGCAAAAGGAATCCCGTACAAAAGAGCGAGTTAAGACCTGGACCTGGACCTGGAACGGCTGCTGCTGCAGAGCTGACCGGAACGTCAGCTCAGCTCAGGTCAGATCAGGTCCGACTCATCTACTCCGTTCGGAGAACATGTGAAGACTGCTACCTACTTCACGCTGAATAATGAGCCCTGTGTGTTCCAACAGCCTTAAGGCGCGAAGCCTCCATCCATCCATGTACATTAGAAGCCAACTGCGCGACCGTCGACGTCGCACGGGCACTGTCTTGCTGCTTACTGTTCTCAGCATCATCCATGCCCCATCTCGCAGTCAAGACTCTCAAGCAGGCCAAGCCTGTGGGAAGCTTTTCTAGGCCGGAATCATCATCGTACACACTGCGTACAGCACTACGGGATGGATGGGCCAGGTTGAGCCTTGAGCCTCGAGGACAGCCTCGGAACAGAACCGAGCAAGCCACTGGACTAACCAAGTTCCAGGACTGCGCGATGTCACCGTAGCGGCTACCGCCGGTCCACAGGGCACCGTCCAGACTCCACGCTGCAAGCGTGCAGACTACTTTAGCGAGTGAGTGGCGTGCCCGATGATCGATCCTTGGTTAGGTTACTGGTCAGTGGGAGTGGTGGTCAGGGTTGGCACTGTGCAACTACACAGTACGAGACGAGTAGTAGAGGGTACTGTGTGGCACGAGTCGCACAAGCGACCGCGTCAGAGTTAAACCCGACTCGGTGACTTGGAGTTTTTCGTGCTCAGATCCCGGCATCGCGAAATGTCCGTTCGAGGGGGCGACTGTTGCGACTCTCCATGCAGGTAGTATCCTCAGAGAGCCCATGCTGACATTTTCTTTGGTCATGTTCCAACTTCCGTGGTGGGCTGTGGGCTGCCGCGGTGGCGTGCTCGACCCGGAGGGAAAAATTGAATAGCGCATGGGGCTGATAAGGCGACCGATAAGCGAGCTATCTCCCAGTTCCTGGGTGTCAAAAGATGAGTGTCATATCGCTTTGTCAGGAGGGCCGACATTAAGTTTAGCGGGCCCCAGCCGTGCCTCAAACCGTCGACGGACGGACGCGTGGGGCCATGCCATCTCCATACTCACGTGAGTGTATACCGAACCCCTTCAACCAACTGGCCGTGAAGTTTAAACTGCGCCTCCGCTCGACAGCTGACAGCGTCAGATATCCGGGCGCGAGGATTGGGTGCTGAGCGGTTTTTCTAGAAGAGAAGAAGAACAACGCGCCTAGCGTGTCTCTCAGCCGGCATCCAAGGATGGCGGCCAGGACTAGTGATCGTGGATTCCGACCCCGGGATAGATAGCCGCGCCGTAGCCATGCGGGAACCCAGGCGGCGGGCAGGCCAGGGACAGGCTGTCTGTTGAGGCGGTTTGAGAGCCTGAAACCGAGTGCTGTAGATATCATGCCAGAGCAGCGGCCATGAGAAGCATCATGGTTGGGGGCTGCAGATGGCAGTCCGTTTGACCCACCGGCTCGCTGCACAAGTGTCGGGATCCTAGATTCCCCTCTTATCTCCTGCAGCGAATTTATGGCCCGATTTATGATATCATTCTGCAGTCAGATGCGTGCGGGTACGCAGACAGCAAGCATGTCCAACTCCACAGTTGGAGCCCACGTTGTTAGAGATGGACCCTTATCTGGACCCATGATGATAACGACTTGCGGATCCAGTTCAATCGCTGAGATGGAGAGCTTTGACTCTCTTTAAAAGTGCTGACTTGAGACCGCCCCTGAGAATAGTCGATAAAATATCCGGTGAAGCTTCTGACAGGCGCCTTGCTCCTACGCCATACGATAACGGATCAGGGCGATGCGAGCTGAATGATCGGCTGCTGGGATATTGAGATCAACGATATCCTGCCAGTCTTTCCCCAAGCATGGGCAGACAGTTACTCCGTTGGCTGCATGAAGCCCTCTTGCTCAAGGATCATCGCTGCGAAGCATAGGTCCTTTGGCCCCATGCGGAGCAGACTACGGAGTGGGCGATTCGATCCAGGAACAGGAAGGCTTGGCTGAGCAGATGACCGCTGCCGACGGTCTTCAACCCGGAACCGTCATCCTGCTGTCTAAAAATGGGAAGATCAGGGACAACCTTCGTCCGGCGACGCGGGTTTCCCTGGTTTGGGCTCTTGATGAGGAGCATCTTACTGTGATAACGGCAACTCTGGGGGGGGGGGGGGGTCAAACGCCTGCTCGTCGACTCCAACCGCTGCTAGCCGCGGGTCTCGTTCTCGATATGCAGGATCTCCTTTGAGAAGGTCGATCAACATCCATCTCTCGTGGCAGGGCACATGGAACCTAACTGGTAGCTGGATATCCGACAGCAAGCGGGCTGCAGCCGTGGACGATGGAGTGTTCCCTGGAGCTTCTCTGCATGAGACTAAGGTCAGCCGCGCGGTGGAATGGCCAGGGGGCGTGCTGTCCAACCCCGTCGACACCGTGGACGTAGCGTTGCAGTCCGAGGTACCTCTCCGGACATGGACGTAGGAGTACCTGTCTGGACACCGTAGATACCTCGGTGCGTCCATCCGGAGAACGCCGTGGAGAATGCCCCCTGGGCACACAGCCCTCGTCTTCCCGCGCAGGACGATGCTCCGCGCGGCTGACGGTCCAGCTGGATCGCCCGTATCGCCTCCCGCCCGGGCAAGGCGCGGTGATTGGCGCCGAGACGCAGCGGGTGGAGCCCGGAGGAGAGGAAGAGGACGGTCGAGACGGCCATACCCGGCCGGGTCAACGCAGGCGACGGTCCTTGTCCAGACGCAGAGGCCATCCTGGAGTCGAACCCGGGGCGAATCGCGGGCCCGGGTCCTGCCATGAGAGATTATTGTGATTGGCAGCCGCCGCCGCAGCGTGTTGGACGGGCCAGGCACACGGCGGAGGGGAGGGCAGATCGCTGCCAGAACCCCTTCATGGCGTCCGTGGAGATGGACGAGGCGAGGAAGGCGGGAGGAGACGACTGCAGCGGGATATTCTCATCGGGCAGGGGGCCACACGACGCGTCGCTGGGCGGGCTCCGGCTGGGGATGGCGCGTGCAGCGGGTCTGGAGATGACGGGCGTGGAGGCAGGCCGTGCGTGCCCAAGGCAAGCCGCTCGTCGCATCCCCAACGCCGCCGCGGCAACGCATCCACGGTCCAACCCTTATCGCTGGCCGGTCGCCAACCAGCGCTCTCGCGACCACGGCGAGTCTCGCAGACGACTTGGCGCAGGCACAGGGCCGCCCGCGCCTGCTGCCGAGCGGCATATATAGTTGCGGATCTCCCCACACCCGGTTCCTCCCCCCGGGCGTCTTCATCAGTCCTCCTCTGCCCGGCTTCCTCCCCTCGCCTGCTGCTCTGATCCCCGGGCACGCTGGGCTCCACGCGCATCTCTTCCTCTCGACCCTCTCCCTGTCTATCGTGCCCTCCGCCGCCTGGTCTGGTGTGACGAGCATCACCCTGCGGGGGAAAAAGAAAACGTGAAATAGGTCAGCATGGAAAAGGAAGAACTCAAGACGGTGACGGCCGCCAGCGCTGGCACCGACCATGCCGCGCCCCAGTACGGGGAGACGGCAACCACCCGTCCAGGCCTGGGCCGGCGCATCATCGACAGCTTCAAGCGCGATCCCAACGCCCACGTCATCAAGAGCACCGCGGGAGCGGATGGCAATGTCTTCGACCTCGAGAACGCCGCGGCCAACACGGCCAACTCGCCGCTGCAGCGTCGCCTCAAGGGCCGTCACCTGCAGATGATCGCCATCGGTGGCTCCATCGGTATGACCAGCCATCGTCCATGGCCTGGGGAACAAGCTGACTGTTGGTCCAGGTACCGGTCTCTTTGTCGGGTCGGGCTCCGTCCTGGCCAGCGGTGGCCCGGCGTCGGTCCTGATCGCCTACGCTCTGATCGGTGTCATGCTGTACTGCACCGTGCACGCCCTGGGCGAGATGGCCGTCATCTTCCCCGTCGCAGGCTCCTTCTCCTCCTTCTCGACCCGTTTCCTCGACCCCGCGTGGGGCTTCGCCATGGGCTGGAACTACGCCCTGCAGTGGCTGATCGTCCTGCCGCTGGAGATCGTCGCCGCCTCCATCACCGTCGACTACTGGGGCTCGACCGTCTCCAACGCGGCGTGGGTCGCCATCTTCTGGGTGCTGATCGTCTCGATCAACCTGTTCGGCGTCCGGGGATACGGTGAGGCCGAGTTTGTCTTCTCCATCATCAAGGTCATTGCCGTCATCGGATTCATGTGAGTCCCCTGTTTTGCCCGTGATCCATCGGAGGTCAGGATTGACCCTCTCGGCAGCATCCTCGGGATCATCCTGAACTGCGGCGGTGGCCCCAAGGGCGGTTACATTGGCGGAAAGTACTGGTCGCATCCCGGCGCCTTCAACCACGGCTTCAAGGGCCTCTGCAGCGTGTTCGTCAACGCTGCGTTTGCGTTCGCCGGCACCGAGCTGGTCGGTCTGGCGGCCGCGGAGACGGCCAACCCGCGCAAGTCGCTCCCGACCGCCGTCAAGCAGGTGTTCTGGCGCATTGCGCTGTTCTACATCGTCTCCCTCACCCTCGTCGGCCTGCTGGTCCCGTACGATGACAAGCGCCTCATCGGATCGTCGTCGGCCGACGCCAAGGCGTCGCCGTTTGTCATTGCGATCAAGAATGCCGGCATCTCCGGTCTGGACTCGGTCATGAACGTGGTCATCATGATTGCCGTCCTGTCGGTCGGCAACTCGTCCGTCTACGGCTCGTCCCGTACCCTCGCGGCCCTGGCCGAGCAGGGACAGGCGCCCCGCTTCCTGGCCTACATCGACCGCAAGGGCCGTCCCATCTTCTCCATCCTCGTCGCGTCCGCGCTCGGTCTGCTGTGCTTCCTGGCCGCCTCCGACAAGCAGAAGGATGCCTTCATGTGGATGATGGCCATCTCCGGTCTGTCGTCCATCTTCACCTGGGGTTCGATCTGCCTGGCCCACATCCGCTTCCGCCGCGGATGGAAGGTGCAGGGCCACAGCCTCGACGAGCTGCCCTACCGCTCGCAGGCCGGCGTCGTCGGCTCCTGGATCGGCTTCATCTTCAACTGCCTCGTCCTGGTGGCCCAGTTCTGGGTCGGCTTCGCCCCCATCGACTACGGGACAATGAGCGCCAGGGCCAAGGTCGAGAATTTCTTCTCCCTGTACCTCGCCGCGCCGGTCGTGATCCTGTTCTACCTCTGCTACAAGATCTGGTTCAGGACGCCCTTCATCCGTGCCAAGGACATGGATCTGGTCACCGGACGTCGCGAGCTCGACATCCAGCACCTCCTGGCGGAGGAGCGCGCCGAGCAAGCGGCCTGGCCGACGTGGAAGAAAGTGTACAAGCTATTTTGCTGAGCTCGTGCGACAAAAACTCCCTGTTGTCATGTATGTATTTCTGCTTTTGATGGACATGTTAGCTCTCTCGTACCTCACGACGGATGAATTTTTTTTTTTGTTTTCCCCTTCCCACCTTTTGCTGTGGATGTGTTGTTGATTGTCATGATGGGTGGCGGCCGCTGGAGTCGGGCGTAGCGAAACGGAGTGATCCTGGATGACTCTGTGTATAGAATGCAAATATATTGGACATTCGATCCCAAGATGCCGGGTCATCATGAAATCTCTTCGTAGAGGAAGATCGTGAGATCGTGTTCTGCAGCCCCCACCGCAGGGAGCCCCGAGAGATACCGGTCACATCCACGCGTGTTCGAGAAGCCGTCCGAGGATGATCGGTTGACTCGATTGGATCAATTGACGAGTGCCATGCGCGCCGGAGTCCCCTTGCACCCCTCTCGTACATCATAGGGAGAAGCGCGCCTGCGCGCCTGGAGAGGCGATCTCGACGAGCGACCGCGGCTTGGCGTGTTTGCATGCGGTCACGCCGATACATACCGTACGATACTGCGCGTACGGGCCGTACCGCCCGCCGTAGCAGGCAAACACACCGCATCCGGCCCGCGGACGGTACCAAAAATAGGGACACCTCGTAAGCCTCGTAAGTTACGCCGACACGGACCGCGACCGACCAGGCGACTGCGCCGTCCCATGGCTTTCCCTGCCCCCGTCCTTCAACCTCGACCACTACAGATCGACCTTCTCCAACGACACGCTGCCATCTCCAACGCTCCCTCCCTCGCTCTCTCCCTCTCTCCGCCGTGGTCTTCTTCCGTTTGGACCTCTTCTTGCGGCCGGTGTTCTTCCTTGCACGCGCGTTTTGGAGTCCCCTCGCCTTTAACCGCCGTCCACAACACCGCATTTTATATACACCTAACCCTAGCGGGCTATGCCTGTCCGATAATCCATCTGTGCCAACATATCGAACCCTGAAGGACTTGAACGAGAGAGACCGCCGGAACAGACGGTCGCCGGAGGGAGGCTGGGCCGACGATCTACCGCCATTGCGCTGCGACCGCTTTTTTCTTGTCTCTTTCAGTTCGCTCTTCTCGAACGCATAGCAAGCGGCATCCGCAACGCAACGCGATCTTTGTGTGTGACGGACGGAATTCTTCCGATTCCCTTTCGGTTTTTCTTGTTTTCTTCTTCTTTTGCAGCTCGAAGGCTGAGTACCGATCTAGCTTAGCTGCCCGTCTGGTCGTCCTGGGGACTGCGCAGACCTTTTCACAACCTCTTCTTTTTCTTCCTCGTTGCTGTTGAAAAAAAAGATACTACCGCTCACACGATGCCTGGGTTTGCGGATTCGTTCTGGACGCCCGACTACGCTGGCGGTCTGGGCGTCCTGTACGGGAAGCTCCAGCAGGGCATCGCGGAGAACCAGCAGATCCTCACGATCGCCAGCATGCGGGCGGAGGCCGAGGAGCAGTACAGCATGAAGCTCGGGGAGATTGCCCCCGCCGTCGACCGGATAACGGACGGGTTTGCGAGGGATGACGGCGCGAGTGTCAGGAAGGTAGGTTCGAGAAAATGGTCTCGTGGCAGGAATGGCATGAGGATTGCTGACGGGATGAACAGGCCTACGAGGGTGTCCGCAGCGAGATGATCGAGGCGGCCAAGAACCACCAGAAGATCGCGGCCAACATCCGGGAGCTCGTCGTCGTGCCGTTCAGCCGCTGGTGCGACCAGCACGAGGCTCGGATCCGGCACTCGCACGATGACCTGCAGGCGCGCATCAGGGAGCATGCCAAGCAGGCGGAGCTGGTCAAGAAGCTGCGCAGCCAGTACTTCAACAAGTGCCGTGTGGTGGAGGACCACGAGGAGGAGAACAAGCTCGCCTTCCAGAGCCCGGACAACAGCCCCAAGAACAAGCCCCCGACGATCGTCCTGCCGGACGAGCAGGAGGAGCCCGCGCCGGTCGAGCTGGGCGACCGGACCTACACGCCCGAGGAGCTGAAGAAGGTCCTGACGCACATGCTGGAGAACATCAAGCTCGGCGAGGCCAAGGTGCCCATCCTCGGCACATACCAGAACGTGTCGACGGGCGCGGACATTGTCGAGTACCTGCAGAAGCACATGAACGCCACGAGCGTCAGCTACGCGGAGCGCATCGGGCAGGACCTGGTCGACAACGGGTTCCTGCGGCTGGTGGGCAACATGGGCAGCACGTTCGCCAACAGCTCGCGCATGAACTACCAGTGGCGGCCCAAGGTCTTCCAGATCACCGGCATCCCCGAGAAGCGGAAGCCCGCGCGCGTGGGGTCCGGCGCGTCCAGCGAGGACGGCACCGACTCGCCGACCATGTCCACCGTCTCCGAGATGCTGGCTGGCTGGAACCCGCTCAGCAACCCCTACCCGAACGAGACGCCGACGGAGAAGATGCACCGCGAGGCGCGCGAGGCGGACGAGCGGTACAAGGCCGCCGTGCGCAAGCTCGACCAGATCCGCTGCAAGCTCGAGGAGGAGATCATCGACAACCTGCGCTTCATGGAGCGCTGCGAGCTGGACCGGCTCAAGGCGATCAAGTCCGTCGTGCTCGACTTCTCCGGCGCCATCGGCAACGTGATCCCCGGCCTGCAGAGCACCGTGGACCACCTGATGCTGTACCAGGAGACGATCCAGCCGCTGGGCGACCTGCGGTACATGATCGAGAGCTACCGGACCGGCGGCTTTGTGCCCAAGGTGCAAGCCTACGAGAACTACTACGGCTCGGTTGAGGGTTCGTAACCTTTTTTTCCCCCCCCCCCCCCCCCGGCTTTGTGGACTCACGCTGACCCCCTACAGACCAAGTGTTTGGCGTGGACCTGGAGGCCCGGGCCAGGGCGGACCGGAAGCGTGTTCCTGTTCTTGTGACGACCATCCTGACGTATCTTGACGACCGTAAGACCCCCGTGATTTTCTACGGTCATGCAGATTCCTGACAGCTCCAGACTACCCCAATCTCGAAGGCGACGAGGCCCGGCGGGCGATATGGCTCTGCGACGTTCCCCTCTCGGCGACGCACCACCTGCGGAACGCGCTGAACAAGGGCGGAGTGGATTTCCGTGAAGTGTTGGAGAAATACGAGATACCCATTGTTGCGAGCGTTTTGAAACTGTACCTGCTTGAATTGCCTGGTGAGTCTGGCAGCAAACACCTGTCAGGATCGCCTGCTGATGGCGCAGATTCCATTGTTTCTTCGCAAGTCTACGAGATCATCAAGACCATCTACTCGTCCACCGCGCACGAGACGACGGAGGAGGGACGGATCAAGGTGCTGCAGAGCACCCTCGGCCAGCTCCGTCTCAACAACATCGCCACGCTCGACGCGCTCATGACCCATTTCACGCGCCTGATCGACCTGACGTCGGCCGACGAGGCGTACATCTCGGCGCTGGCGCAGACGCTGGCGCCGTGCATCCTGCGCCCCCGCGTGGAGAGCGCGCTCACGATGAACGAGCGCCACAGCTACCGCCTGATCCGCGACCTCTTCGCGCACAAGGAGGCCATCTTCGGCGAGCTCAAGCGCCAGTCGGCGTCCATGGCGCTCAGCGGCTCCGGCCGGCCGCGCGCCATCAGCACCGACGAGAGCAACCGCCGCGCGGCGACGGAGGCGCGCAACCGCGCCATCGCGGACCGCAGCCGCGCGAACAGTCCGGTGCCGTCGCATCGACATCGGCGGGATCGATCGACAGGCGGGTCGGAGTCGTCATCGAGCCGGGTTCCCATCAATTTCGGGAGTCCTACCAGCAGGAGCCATGCGAGACAGAGCCTTGAGGTCCCCGGGAGTAGTGAGTCCTCGCCGGCCCTGGACCACGCCCATTCCGCTGCGCATAAGCCCACATTTCAGTCGATCGAATCCGCCCTCGCTGCCCCCAACGGCGCCGGCGAGCCCGCAGTCAACCCTGTCGTCGCCGCGTCAGTCCCTGCTGCTGCTGAAGCTGGAGCAGGTGCTGGAGGAGCGGGAGGAGGAAGAGGAGGGAGCAATGCAGTCGCCGGCGACCACGTCGGGGTCGGGCACAACAACCCCGACGACGGCGCGTCGACCCCGACCACCGCGTCTGCCCCTGGCAGTTCGTCGGTCGACATAGGCACGCCCACAGGGACCGCTGCAAGCACACCGACATCTGCAAGCGCAACAGCAGGTGTCAACATCCCCGAGAAGCGCAACTCCCTCACGCGCAGTGGCGGGCGGTACTCGCGCACCAAGCCGTACCACCTGAGCCGGTCGAGCGTCGCGAGCGTCGGCACGGGCACCGCGAGCAACCGGAGCAGCATCGCCGAGAGCGAGCCCCGCGAGCCCCGCGGCGTGACGCTGGAGGATAAGCCGATGGATGATTAGGCAGACCCTTCTTCCGTCTTCTCTCTTCTATCGTCTTGATTTGATTCGACTTGATAGGCGGAGCAGTGTGAGTTGAGCTGAGGGTGTTTTTTCGGGATCAGCTGAGTTTGTTTTGTTTTGCGAACGGATGAGATAAGATCAGATGGACGAGATGGACGATGACGACGGCCGTTATGTCCGTATGTTCGCACCTGTACTTGCTTACCTTGCCGTATACTTCCCACCGAGGTCCTTTCTGTTCTTGAGAACCCTCGCAGACACACACGCATTGTTTTCCCCGTTTCTTTTTTTTTTTTTTTTTTTTTTTTTTCATTTTGGCTTTTCCCCCTTGACCGTTTCTTTCGGATGTATCTATCTATCCGCCTACCGATGTACCTAGCCTACCTACCTCCCTACCTACCTGACCTACCTATGTCTGTCTGTGTCCATATCCATATGTATGTACTGTACTAACTGTACGGCTATTAGTATCGTTATCGTTATCATTTATTTTTAGCCATTGTTACTTGTTGCCGTGTTAGCAATGTTTTTGTCTGCCGTTTCGTGTCTGTGTCGTGTCTAGCCCTTTTTCTTTTTCCGTGGAAGCTGGCACAAACAGAGAGAGAGAAGGAAGGACCAAAAAGGCACACACACACAGAAAAAAAAAGGAAAGCAATAAAAAAGGCAAAAGGAAAAAAAGGAATGCAAAGGGAAAAACAGGGGAAAAAAAAGGAACACAAAAAAGAGGGGAGAATCAAAAAAGCAGCACAAAAAAAGCAAACTCCTGGAAAGCTATATATAAAAAGAGGGAGGCGAGGGGAGGGGGAGGGTCCTGTACGATGTGCAGTATGTAGATTTTTTTTTATTTCTTGTTGTTTCGTTGTTGAATTGATACCTTCTTGGACTTTGGTCCTGTCCTGTCTTGATACAGAGAAAGAAGAAACTGCAAATGCAAATGCAATTATTGGAACAGAAAACAGGTAGATATGAATGTTCTCACTCGCATTTCTTTCTATCTACTCTTTTTCTCTTTTTCGCCTCCTTCCCCCCCCCCCCCCCCCCCCCCCCCCCCCCC